>OFJB01000049.1_pt1 | contig 83223 bp, 86 predicted proteins | sample 1775081 | NCBI WGS metagenome assembly OFJB01 (sample SAMN08195771, study PRJEB24354) | sludge metagenome | isolation source: initial sludge from phenol fed wastewater aerobic bioreactor | place: India: Nagpur | collected 2016-06-05 | reverse complement strand
CTGCGCGGCACCTTCGTCGTCAATCCGGAAGGCGAGATCAAGGTCGCCGAAATCCACGACCTGGGCATCGGCCGTGATGCCTCTGAACTGCTGCGCAAGGTCAAGGCCGCCCAGTACGTCGCCTCGCACCCGGGCGAAGTCTGCCCGGCCAAGTGGCAGGAAGGCGCCGAAACCCTGAAGCCGTCGCTCGACCTGGTCGGCAAGATCTAAGCAAGCGAACCCTCACCGCCGGGCCGTCCGCCCGGCGGATTGCAGCGGACTGCCGCGGTGGGCGCGGCATTCCAGTGCAATCCAACATCGCAAACAGGGAGAAAACCATGCTCGACAGCGCCATCAAGGAACAACTCAAGGCTTATCTCGAACGCTTGCAGCGGCCGATCGAAATCGTTGCCGCTTTGGGCGACGACGCCAAGTCGCAGGAAATGCGCGCCTTGCTCAACGACATTCTCGACTGTTCGGCCAAGGTCAGCCTGCGCGAGGAAGCGCATGCCCGCATCCCGTCCTTCGGCGTCGCCGTTCCCGGCGAAACCGCCCGCGTCCGTTTTGCCGGGCTGCCGATGGGCCATGAATTCACCTCGCTGGTACTGGCCCTGCTCCAGGTCGGCGGCTACCCGCCCAAGGTCGACCAGGCGGTGATCGACCAGATCAAGGGTCTGTCCGGCCATTTCGATTTCGAGACTTTCATCTCGCTGTCCTGTCACAACTGCCCGGACGTCGTCCAGGCGCTCAACCTGATGGCGGCACTCAACCCCAACGTGACCAGCACGATGATCGACGGTGCGCTGTTTCAGGGCGAGGTCGAGGCGCGGCAGATCATGGCAGTGCCGACCGTCTTCCTGGACGGCGCCGAATTCGGCCAGGGTCGGATGACGATCGAGGAGATCCTGGCCAAGGTCGATACCGGTGCGGCAGCCCGCGCAGCGGAGGAAATCGCCGCCAAGGCAGCGTTCGACGTGCTCGTCGTCGGCGGCGGGCCGGCTGGGGCGGCGGCGGCGATCTACGCCGCACGCAAAGGCATTCGCACCGGTGTCGTCGCCGAGCGCTTCGGCGGTCAGGTGATGGATACGCTGGGCATCGAGAACTTCATCTCGGTCAAGGAAACCGAAGGGCCGAAGCTCGCCATGGCGCTGGAAGAACACGTCAAGGCCTACGACGTCGATATCATGAACCTGCAGCGCGCGGCGAAGCTGGTGCCGGCGGCCGAGGAGGGCGGTCTGGTCGAGGTGCAACTGGAAAACGGCGCGGCGCTCAAGTCGAAGTCGGTGATCATCGCCACCGGCGCCCGCTGGCGCGAGATGAACGTGCCCGGCGAGAAGGAATACAAGGCCAAGGGCGTCTGCTTCTGCCCGCACTGCGACGGCCCGCTGTTCAAGGGCAAGCGCGTCGCCGTGATCGGCGGCGGCAACTCGGGCGTTGAAGCGGCCATCGACCTGGCCGGCATCGTCGCCCACGTCACCTTGCTCGAATTCGCCGACACGCTGCGTGCCGACGCCGTGCTGCAGAAGAAGCTCTATAGCCTGCCCAACGTCACCGTGATCAAGTCGGCACAGACCACCGAAGTCACCGGCGACGGCCAGAAGGTCAACGGCATCACCTACAAGGACCGCGTTTCGGGCGAGGAGAAGCACGTCGAGCTGGAGGGCATCTTCGTCCAGATCGGCCTGTTGCCGGCGACCGACTGGTTGAAGGGGACGGTTGACCTGAGCCGTTTCGGCGAAATCGAGATCGACGCCAAGGGGCAGACCAGCGTGCCCGGCGTCTTTGCCGCCGGCGATTGCACGACGGTGCCCTACAAGCAGATCATCATCGCCATGGGGGCGGGGGCGACGGCATCGTTGTCAGCCTTCGATCACCTGATCCGCAGCGGTAGCTGATTTGCCGGCTGCCGATTCACGGCCCCTGCGTCAGCGACGCAGGGGCATTGGTTTTTTTTACTCCTGACGGTGCTTCCATGAAGAAAACCCTGCTTTCCCTCAGTCTGGCCTGCCTCACCTTGCCCGCGCTGGCGCAAGTTCCCGTCTTGCGCGCCGGCGATCCCATGCCCCGCCTGCAACTCAAGGATCAGCACGACAAGCCGGCCAGCATTCCCGGCGATCTGCAGCAGATCATCTTCGCTGCCGACAAGGCAGGGTCGGCGCTGGTCACCGACTGGCTCGACCAGCAGCCGGCCGACTGGCTGCCACGGACGAAGCGCGTCTATCTGGCCGACATCCACAAGATGCCAAGTCTGGTGACGCGCATGTTCGCCTTGCCGAAGCTGCGTGACAAGCCCTACGCCATCGTTCTCGGGCGCGAAGCCGGCGATCTGGCGATGCTTCCGGCGCGCGAGAACTGCGTCACGCTGCTGCCGGTGACAGCAGGAAAGCTCGGCGAGGCCAGCCATGCCTGCGACGCGAAGAGTCTGCAGGATGCGTTGAAGTAGGGCGCTGCCCGGCTGCGGGACAAAAAAATGGCGGGGAATATCCCCGCCATAAACACGCAAGGTAAATCGTTTCGCTCAGTGCGCCTTGTGGTGCTCGTCGACCTCTTCCCAGCCGGTGACCATCGCCTTGATGTGGGCGAAGACGGTGTGGCCGGTGGTCGTCAGATAGACGTGGATGAAGAAGAAGGCGGTGATCAGGAAGGCGCCCAGGGTGTGGGCGACGGCCACCCATTCCAGCGTCAGGTAACGGTCGATGCCGAGTTGCTGCCAGTTGCCATAGAACAGGTAGAACAGCCCGGAAATCCAGATCAGCGGCGAGATCACCGCGAGCAATGCGAGGTAGGCCAGGCGCTGCAGCGGATTGTGTTTCTGTACCACGGTCTTGCGGAAGGGGTGCGGCGCATCGCGGAAGATGCCGATCAGGTAGTAATTGACCATTGCCAGCACGTTCTTCAGCGACGGCAGGTACTGCCGCCACTCGCCGGTGGTGAATTGCCAGAAGATCGTGAACGCCCATAGCGTGAGCAGCGTCCACGCCGCCAGCGTGTGCAGTTGGACTGCCTTCTGGAAGCCGAGCAAGGTGTAGGTGCCATGCACCTCGAAGCCGGTGATCATCATGCCGATGATCAGCAGGGCCTGCGACCAGTGCCAGAAGCGCTCGTAGCGCTTGTAGATGTAGATGCGTTCTGCGCTCATTGATTTTGCTCCTTGCGGCGACGGGTGACGATGCGGACCAGGCCATGGATCAGGCCGCCGCCGATGGCGCCGGCGATCGCCAGCCCGCCGAACAGGTCGACCAGGGGATTGTGATCGCGGCCGGGCAGATAGACGCCGGTGATCGAAGCCAGACGGCCGTCGGCGGCGCGGGTATGGCATTCGGCACAGGGCACGGCCTTTTCCTTGGGCGCAACCATGTGGGTGATGAACCAGTTCATCCGCGTCTCGATGAAGTCGAACTTGCCGCTGTAGGGCAGGCCGGCGTAGTCCATCCCGGCCTTGATCGACTTCGCGAAGTCATAGTTCTTCCACAAGGCGGTGTCGTCGTCGCCGAACACATGGTTGACCACAAGAGTGTTGTTGACTGGGTCGTAGGCCTGCTTGCCGTGCATCACCTTGAACGGCCAGATGCGGGCATTCTCGTCGCTGGCCGAACCCTGGATGCGGTTCAGTTCGAGGACGCCGTCCTTGTCGATGTACTGGTCCAGCTTATCGACAATCGAAACCTGTTCAACGGTACCGTTGTACCACTTGTACTCGGGGCGGACATTCTCGCCGTACTTGAAGTCACCCTTGGCCGCCGAGTATTTCAGATGGCCGTGATCGTCCTTGATGAACAGGGGCTTGCCGTCCGGGCCCATCTTGCCGGCGGTTGACCAGTCCCATAACATCTTGGTGGCAATGCCGCCACGGGCGAATTCCGGGATGTGGCAGGTCTGACAGGCCACCTTTTTGGCGTGGTTGTTGATCTTGGCCTGCTTGTGTGGCGTCTGGCTGTGACAGGATTCGCAGGTGGCGCGATTGTGGTCGTCCTTGGGCAGATCGAAACCGTGGGTGTCCTTCGGGTTGACCGCGTAGCGGCTGCCCGACGGCTGGTGGGCGTTGAAGGTGTGGCAGTCGGCGCAGACCAGGTTGGCCCCGTCCTTGGCCATGTGCACGTCGAGTTCGCGCGGCGGATTCTTCAGCGAGGAGTCAAGGTCGCCGTGCTTCACCGCATCGCCGCCACCGCCATTGAAATGGCAATTGCCGCAGTTGCTACGGCCAGGCTTGCCGACGTGCTGGGCGATTTTGGTCAGGTCGGGGGCCTTGAAGGGTTTCTTGCCTGGCGGGCCTTCCATCGGTTCGAATTCGCGGTCGGCGTACAGCGGATGACCGGCGTCTGTGCTGAACTTCTTGTAGGTGCCGGTATTGTCGTGACAGGCCAGACAGTCGACGTTTTCCTGTTTGGTGAAGTCGAAGTCCTTGCCGCTCCAGCCATAGCCGGCATGACAGCTCGTGCAGCGTGGTTCGTTGGAGATCGGCGAGCCGCAGAAATTGTTGGCCGCCCATTTTTTGCCGAGGGTCTTGCCGGTGGTCTTGCTTTTTGCTTCCCAGGTCCAGTGGATGCTGTTCATGACCTGGTGTCCCGCCGTGTTGTGGCAGCTCAGGCAAGCCTTGGTCACTTCCGGTCCGGAAGTGAAGGGGCCCTTGAGGGCTTCGAGCTTGCTGTGGTCGGTGGTTGACGTGGATGGCTGCTTGACGGCAGCGGCTGGCGGTGCGGGTTCCTGAGTGCCGTGCGCGAAAAGTGCGCAGAACGACAGGCAGGCGCCCACGACAAAGTGCACATGAAGTTTCATGTGATTTCCTCAGGCTTCGTATATGGCGCGAGCGTCCGGCCTCCCCAAGCCGAAACATCCCGCAATCGCAGGCTTACCGTCATTGATTATAAGAAAAAGCTGATGTTTTGCAAGGCGTGATTTTTTAATGCGAAATGGATTGCATGAAAAAATCTTTTGCGAATGCGTTCGCTGCTCTTGAAAACTGGCCCTGGCGGCCGTAATTGAAGTCGTGAGATGCGAGATAAAGGAGTCAGCTCATGAACATCGTCTACGACAGCGAGCATTTTTCCGTACTGGCTTATCCGTCTTGCCAGGGCTTCGAACTGGTGGACAAGGACAGTCGACGCATGTTGTTCCTGCACGGTATCGAAGCCTGGAGTTTCCGGGCGGCGATCGACGGCATTCCCGAGGCGGCGCGCGACATCGAAACCATCGACGCCTTTCTCGACGAATACTGCAGCGGCGTTGCAACACCGATCGTCGTCCATTGACGTGCTAGAATCGCGGCCATTCTTCAATCAGTTCGAGGTTCGCAACATGGGTGTCGTCGATAGTGGGTACGTGTCCGATCACACGCGCTGGATGAACGAGCAGCTGGAAAAGAATCCGCAGTGGGTCGCCGACCAGAAGGCCGGGCGCGCGCTGTGGTGGGACAAACCGCAGGATGTCGAGACGACGGCGCGCAACGCCGAGTCGAAGGTGGCGCAGAAGCCCTATCCTTACGACATCAATTTCTTCGGCGAATAAGCCACAGCCGTTCTACCAATGAAAAAGCCGGGGTCGCAACCCCGGCTTTTTTTGTGGGCGCGACGCCGATCAGCCGGTCAGCGGTTTGACCACGCGCTTGACCGCGGTGTCTTCCGGGTGCGGGTGGATGGTGAAACCGAGGCTGGTCATCAGACGGAACATCTTGGTGTTGGTCGACAGTACGTCGCCGACGACGGCGCGGTAACCCTTGGTGCGGGCACAGTCGATCAGCGCCGTCATCAGTTTGCGGCCGACGCCGTGCTTCTGCCAGTCGTCGCCGACGGCGAGCGCGAACTCGACCGACTCGCCGTCCGGGTTGAGCACGTAGCGGGCGACGCCGATCTGCTTTTCCTTGCCGGTTTCGTCATCGGCGATGGTCGCCACGAGTGCCATTTCACGGTCGTAGTCGATCTGCGTGAAGCGCACCAGCATGGTCTGGGTCAGTTCGCGCAGGGTGTCCATGAAGCGGTAGTAGCGCGATTCGTCGGACATTGATTTGACGAATTCCTGCTCCAGGTCGGCGTCTTCCGGGCGGATCGGACGGACGGTGACGACCTGGCCGTCGTTCATCGTCCATTCCTGGACCAGGTGCACCGGATACGGGTAGATCGCCATGTGCGCGTAGCGGTCACCGGAACTGCTGCTGGCGTGGTCGATGACGATGCGCGCATCGGCGGCGATGGCGCCATGCTCGTCGACGATCAGCGGGTTGAGGTCCATCTCGATGATCCACGGCAGTTCGCAAACCATTTCCGAGATGCAGAGCAGGACTTCCTTGAGCGCTTCGCGGTCGACCGGCGGCATGTTGTGGAACTGGTCGAGGATCTTGGCGGTACGCGTCGAGTCGATCAGGTCCTTGGCCAGGAACTTGTTCAGCGGCGGCAGGGCGACCGAGCGGTCGCTGAAGATTTCGTTGTCGAAGCCGCCAGCACCGAAAGTGATGACCGGCCCGAAGATCGGGTCGCGCAGCACGCCGATCATGATTTCGCGGCCGTGCGGACGGGACAGGAAGGGCTCGATAGAGACGCCATTGATCTTGGCGTTCGGATTGCGCTTCTGCACCGTTTCGATGATGTCGTGGTAGGCGTTGCGTACCGCCGGCGCATTCTGGATGTTGAGGCGGACGCCGCCGGCGTCGGACTTGTGCGGCAGGTCCGGCGAATCGACCTTCATCGCCACCGGGAAGCCGATCTGCTCGGCGAGCAGCAGGGCTTCGGTGGCGGTGCGGGCGACCATGGTCTGGGCGACCGGCACCTTGAAGGCGCGCAGGATGGCCTTCGATTCCATTTCCGACAGCACCTTACGCCGCTCGGCGAGCAGCGCCTCGATCAGCATCTTGGCGCCTTCAGCCTCGGGGCGGTTGTGCTGGCGCGTCGGTTCCGGCGTCTGCAGCAGCAGCTTCTGGTTGCGGTAGTACTTGGAGATGTGGTGGAACAACTCGATCGCCGTTTCCGGCATGCGGAAGGCCGGAATGCCGGAGTCTTCGAGCAATCTGCGCGCTTCGGCCACCTGAGCCTCGCCCATCCAGCAGCAGATGATGCGGCGGTTGAGCTTGTCGGAGATCGAGACGATGGCCTGGGCGACCCCGAGCGGGTCGGTCATCGCCTGCGGCGAGAGCATGACCAGCGTGCTGTCAACGTTCGGGTCCTGGGTGATCGACAACAGCGCGTCGCGGTAGCGCTCCGGAGTTGCGTCGCCGCCGATGTCGATCGGATTGCTGTGCGACCAGTTGGCCGGCAGCACCTTGTTCAGGTTGCCCATCGTCTCGGCCGACAGTTCGGCGAGCGGAATGCCGAGGTCGCCGGCGCGGTCGGCGGCCATCGCGCCCGGGCCACCGCCGTTGGTGATGATCGCCAGGCGGTCGCCTTGCGGGCGGAACTTGGAAGCCAGCGCCTTGGCGGCGTAGAACAGCTGGCCGACGTTCTTGACGCGGACGACGCCGGCGCGGCGCACGGCGGCGTCGAAGACGGTGTCGGAAACAGCCGCCATGCCCGAGTGGACGCGCGCGGCGTGCGAGCCGGCCTCGTGGCGACCGGCCTTCAGCAGGATGATCGGCTTGATCCGGGCTGCCGAACGCAGGGCGCTCATGAAGCGGCGGGCATTGCGGATGCCTTCCACGTACATCAGGATGTAGTGGGTGCGGTTGTCGTAGATCAGGTAATCGAGGATTTCGCCGAAATCGACATCGGCGGTCATGCCCAGCGAAATCACCGAGGAGAAACCGACCTGATTGGCCTGCGCCCAGTCCAGCACGGCCGAGCACATGGCGCCCGATTGCGAGACCAGGGCGAGGTTGCCGGGGGCGGCCGAAATCTTGGTGAAGGTGGCGTTCAGCCCAAGCTCGGGACGGATGATGCCCAGACAGTTGGGGCCGAGGACGCGCACATTGTAGGAGCGGGCAATTTCCATCGCCTTGCGCTCGAGCGCGGCGCCGATGTGGCCGGCTTCCGAGAAGCCGGAAGCGATGACGATGACGTTGCGCACCCCGCTGCGGCCGCATTGTTCGATGATCTGCGGCACCGTTTGCGGCCGGGTGGCGATCACCGCCATCTCGACGCGGGCGCCGATTTCCTCGATCGACTTGTAGGCCGGCTGGCCCTGGATCGTCTCGTGCTTCGGGTTGATCGCGTACAGGCGGCCCTTGTAGCCCGAACTGAGGATGTTCTTGAAGATGACGTTGCCGACTGAATTCTCGCGGTCGGAGGCGCCGATTACGGCGACCGACTTCGGCTCGAAAAGCGCGGTGAGATAGTGCTGTTCCAACATGGCTGGTCTCGCTTAAGGCGATGATATTTTAGGGATGCTGCAGTGCGGTATTCTCGCATGGCTGCCCGGGTAATACCACGAATCGCCTATTGGTATTTACCCTCGGAAAATACTTAGTCGTTCAGCGCGCAATCGAGCAGGAAGGATTGCGACAGGGCGCGATGAACCGGACACTTGTTGGCGATCTCCAGCATCCTTTGTCGCTGTTCCGTACTCAGCTCGCCGTCGAGCGTGATCTGGCGATGGATGCAGTTACGGGTGACGCCGTCGATTTCGACCTTGTGCAGCGACAGTTCGACCTTGACTTCGCGCAGCGGCAGATTTTTGCGCTCAGCGTACATGCGCAAGGTAATCGAAGTGCATGCGCCAAGCCCGGCCATCACATAATCGAAAGGGGCCGGTCCGGCGTCGTCGCCGCCCATTTCGGCGGGTTCTCCCGCCAGCAGGTGATGCTGGCCGGCGATGACTTCCTGCTGGTATCTTCCCAATCCGTTTTCCCTGACGGTGACGTTGCCTGACATGTTTGCTTCCTCCGATGAATTGCCGGGCATGATACGCCCATCCCCTTGGGTCGAACATTACAGCGCCTTGTTGCCGGCAGGCGGCGAAGTGCTTGACCTCGCCTGCGGCAGCGGCCGCCACGCCCGGCGGCTGGCGGAACTGGGGTATCGGGTATGCGCCGTCGACCGCGATGCGGCGGCGCTCGAACGGCTGGCCGGCGTGGCCGGCATCGTCACCGTCTGTGCTGATCTCGAGGGCGAAGTCTGGCCGCTGGCCGGCCGTCGTTTTGCCGGCATCGTCGTCACGAATTATCTCTGGCGAGCGCGGCTGCCCGATCTGCTGGCACTGCTGCTGCCTGGCGGCGTGCTGATCTACGAGACCTTCATGGACGGCAATGCGGCGTATGGGAAGCCGTCGAACCCCGATTTCCTGCTCCGCCCGGGCGAACTGTGCAGCGTTGCGGCGGCGGCCGGGCTGCTGGAGATCGCCTTCTTCGAGGGCTACGCGAGCGAGCCCAAACCTTGCCAGCGCCAGGCCATCGTTGCCCGCCGGCCTATTTGAGTAACGGGCGCAGCGCCGGCCAGACGTGGTCGAGCAGCAGTGGCTGGGCGGCGGCGGTCGGATGCAAGCCGTCGGCCTGGAACAGTTCCGGGCGGGAGGCCACCGGTTCGAGCAGGAAGGGTAGGTAGGCGGTTTTTTCCGCCTTGGCGACGCTGCCGAAACGCTGGAAGAACTGCTCGGCGTACGGTCCGTAATTCGGCGGCAGGCGCATGCCGGCGAGCAGCACGCGGGCGCCGGCCTTTTGCGCGGCGGCGATCATCGTTTCCAGGTTGTTTTCCATCTGCCTCAAGGGCAGGCCGCGCAGGCCGTCGTTGGCGCCGAGCGCCAGGATGACCACCGCCGGCTTGTGCTCGGCCAGCGCGGCGGTGAAACGCGAGCGGCCGCCAGCCGTGGTTTCACCGGAGATCGACAGGTTGGCGACGGTATAATCCGGGCGTTCATCGGCCAGCCGGTCGGCGAGTAGCGACGGCCAGGCCTGTTGCGGGCGGATGCCGTAGCCGGCGGAAAGCGAGTCGCCCATCACCAGGATGGTCTTGGCGGCCAGGGCCGACGGGGCGACAACGAGCAGCGACAACAGGAACAGGATGGTACGCATGGCGGAAAAACCGGTGGTTGAAGTGACAGGACTGGGCAAGACCGTCGATAACGGCGGCGCGCCGCTGACGATTCTGCAGGATATTTCCTTCACGGTCATGCCGGGCGAGACGGTGGCCATCGTCGGCGCCTCCGGTTCGGGAAAATCCACGCTGCTCGGACTGCTCGCCGGGCTCGATGTTCCCACGGCCGGCGCAATCCGCCTCGACGGCGTCTCGCTCGCCGCCCTCGACGAGGACGCGCGTGCCGTCCAGCGCGGCAAACTCCTGGGCTTCGTCTTTCAGTCCTTCCAGCTACTGCCGGCGCTGACCGCGCTGGAGAACGTCATGCTGCCGCTCGAACTCGCCGGCCGCAAGGACGCGGCGGCGCAGGCGGCCGACTGGCTGGAGCGCGTCGGCCTCGGCCATCGCCTCAAGCACTACCCAAAGCACCTTTCCGGCGGCGAGCAGCAGCGCGTCGCGCTGGCCCGCGCCTTTTCGCCGGCACCGCGGCTGGTGCTGGCCGACGAGCCGACCGGCAACCTCGACGCGGCGACCGGCCAGCAGGTCATCGAGCTGATGTTCGACCTCAATACCAAGCAGGGTACGACGCTGGTGCTGGTCACCCACGACGAGGCGATCGCCGCCCGTTGCGCTCGCGTTTTGCGTATTCAGGCCGGCCGGCTGGCCGACTGAGCGCCGCTTGCGGCGCTGCTCAGGCGCCCTCGGCGCAACGGCGCCGGCTCTCCTGCGGGTCGCGAAAGATCAGCGGGCGTTGCGCGGCGCCCGGCCTTTCGGCGGCCGCCAGCGCGTCGAGCACGCGCTCGTGCTTGGGGCTTTTCGGACACACCGGGTCGGCGGCCTCGGCATCGCCGGCGAGCAGATAAGCCTGGCAGCGGCAGCCGCCGAGGTCTTCTTCCTTGTGCTCGCAGTCTCGGCAGGGCTGTTTCATCCAGCCGGTACCGCGATAGCGGTTGAAACCGGGCGAGTCGTACCAGATGTCGCGCAGGCTGCTGTCGCCGACGTTCGGGAAGCTCAGGCCGGGCAGCATGCGGGCGGTGTGGCAGGGGAGCGCGGTGCCGTCCGGGGTCACGGTCAGGAAGACGTTGCCCCAGCCGTTCATGCATTTCTTCGGTTTGCCTTCGTGGTAATCCGGTACCACGAAGAGGATGCGCATGCGGTCGGCCAGTTTGGCTTTCCATTCGTCGGTGATGGCCTCGGCCGCCCGGAGCTGTTCGCGGCTGGGCATCAGTTGCTCGCGGTTGAGCAGCGCCCAGGAGTAGTACTGGGCGTTCGCCAGTTCCAGGTATTCGGCGCCGAGTTCGTCGGCCATCTCGATGATGCGGCCGATCTGCCCGATGTTCAGGCGGTGGATGACGACATTCATCACCATCGGCCAGCCGCGCTCGCGGATCATTCGGGCGACCTTCTGCTTGAGGTCGAAAGTGCGGGTATGGCTGAGGAAGTCGTTGATCTCGCGGGTCGAATCCTGGAAGGAAAGCTGGATGTGGTCGAGCCCGGCGGCCTTGAAAGCATCGAGCCGGGCTTCGGTGAGGCCGACGCCGGAGGTGATCAGGTTGGTGTAGTAACCGAGCCGGCGGGCCTCGCCGACGAGGATTTCGAGATCGTCGCGCAGCAGCGGCTCGCCGCCGGAGAAGCCGCATTGCACGGCGCCGAGTTCGCGGCCTTCGCGCAGCACGCGCAGCCAGTCGTCGGTGGACAGCTCGTGCTCGTGGCTGGCGAAGTCGACCGGGTTGTAGCAGAACACGCAGTGCAGCGGACAGCGGTAGGTGACCTCGGCGAGCAGCCACATCGGCGGGCCGGGTTGGCGCGGTGCGTTCATCTTGTCTCCTGCTCCAGGCGCAGCCAGCGCTTCTCGACGGCGATGGCGATGAAGCTTTCGACCTCGCCGGCCAGGCCGGCGGTGGCGAAAGTCTGTTCGAGTTCGGCGACGATCCCGCGTACGCTGCGCGTGCCGTCGCAGCGGGCGAGGATTTCGCCGGCGCTGCGGTTGAGCTTGATCATGCCTTCCGGATAGAGCAGCACATGGCAGTCCTGCGCCGGCTCCCACTGGAAGCGGAAGCCGTGGCCGAGGCGGGGCGTGCCGTCGTTCATGCCGCCCGCCGTTCGGCCGCGACGCCGTTGGTGCCGTAGTGCTGGGCCATGACGTCGTTCATGCTCCACAGGATGTCGAGCTTGAACCGGAGAATCTGGATCGCCCTTTCCTGCTGGGCGCGGCTGCGGAAATGATCGAGGGTGACGTTGAGCCCCTGGATCACGTCGCGCGGTGCCTGGCTGGTCCGGTTGCGGAAATACTGCAGTCCGGACGATTCGATCCACGGATAGTGCTCCGGCCAGGTGGCCAGGCGCTGGCGGTGGATCACCGGGGCGAACAGCTCGGTCAGCGACGAGCAGACGGCCTCCTGCCACGGCGCGCGGCGGGCGAAGTTGATGTAGGCATCGACGGCGAAACGCACGCCGGGCAGGACGTGGCGCAGGTCGGTGATTTCCGCGCGGGAGAGGCCGACGGCTTCACCGAGGCGGATCCAGGCTTCGATGCCGCCGGCGTCGCGCAATTTTTCGCCGTCGGGCAGGCCGTACTCGAAACCGTCGTGATCGAGAATGCGCTGCACCCAGCCGCGCCTTACCTCGCGATCCGGGCAGTTGGCCATGATCGCCGCGTCCTTGACCGGGATGGCGATCTGGTAATAGTAGCGGTTCGCCACCCAGCCGCGGATCTGCTCCGGCGTCGCGTGGCCGGTGTTCAGCATGACGTTGAACGGGTGGTGGATGTGATAGGCCTTGCCGTTTTCGCGCAGTTGCCGCTCGAATTCCTCGCGACTCCAGGCGGGGCGGCCGTCGTCGGCGTCGTGAAGTTCGGCCAGAAGGTCGGCTCGGATCATGGTTCGTCTCTCCGGTTGTCAGATGTGGATCAGCCAACCGTCCTCGGCGACTTCGATGCCGCGGCGCGTCAGTTCGGCGCGTTCGGCGGAAGCTTCGTCGAGGATCGGGTTGGTGTTGTTGATGTGGATGAGGATCTTGCGGACATGGCGCGGCAGTTCGTCCAGCCATTCGATCATGCCGCCGGTGCCGGACTGCGGCAGGTGGCCGATGTCGCGCGCGGTCCGGGTCGACAGGCCGGCAGCGATCATCTCGTCGTCGGTCCAGAAGGTGCCGTCGACCATCACGCAATCGGCTGCCAGCAGGCGGGCATGGACTTCCGGCGTGCGGGCGCCGAGGCCCGGGGCGTAGAAGAGCTTCTTGCCGCTGTTGAAGTCGGTGATGGTGACGCCGACGTTGTCGCCGGCCACCGACGCCTCGCGGTGCGGCGAGTAGGGCGCCGCCTTGCTGGAGAGCGGCAGCGCCGAGAATTCGATGCCCGGCACCTTGGGCATGCGGAAAGGCGTGCCGTCGAGCGGGATATGCTGGCGGTCGACGCCGCAATAGTGTTCGAGCACGCGCAGCACTGGGTTGCCGGTGCGCAGGTCTTCATGAACCGGGTCGGTGCACCACAGCGCCATCGGCGTCTTCTGCTCGCGCAGCATGAAGAGACCAGTGGCGTGGTCGATCTGGCCATCGACCAGCAGCACGCCGCCGATGCCGGTGTCGCGCAGCGTGCGAGCAGGTTGCAGGGCGGGCGTCGCCTTGATCTGCTGCAGGATGTCGGGCGAGGCGTTGAGCAGCGCCCAGTCCGGACTGTCGTCGGCGGCGACGCAGATCGACGACTGGGTACGCGGCTTGGCGCGCACGCTGCCGTCGCGCACGCCGGCACAGTTGCGGCAGTTGCAGTTCCACTGCGGAAAGCCGCCGCCGGCCGAGGCGCCGAGAACGATGAGTTTCATGATCGAGGTCCGGAAAAAGCCGTCGCCCGCCGGGAGCAGGCGACGGCAGCGCGCTTAGCGGGCGGCGATGTACATGGTGATTTCGAAGCCGAAGCGGAAATCACAGGCGGTCGGGGTTTCCCATTTCATGAGTTGGTCTCCTTGGTCGGTGGATAGGGTGACGTTGTTGTCGCGATTGGCCGGTCAAAGCAGGTGACCGGCTGGGATCAACTATCGCAAGCAGGCGCCCGATGCGCGTCCAGAGAAACATGATTTGCATCTCCAGATTTTCATGACGGATGGGCTGCCCATGCTGGTTAGAATGCCGCCATGCGCTACCTGTCACCGGCCGATGATCCCTGGGCGAGCGGCTATCTGCCGGTCGACGGCGGGCATCGTCTGTACTACGAGCAGCGCGGGGCGGCCGATGGCATCCCGGTCGTCGTCGTGCACGGCGGGCCGGGGTCGGGGAACTCGGCGGCGCACGCCGCTTTCTTTGCCGCCGACCGCTACCGCGTCATCCTGGTCGATCAGCGCGGGGCCGGGCGCAGCGAGCCGGCCGGCCGGCTGGAGAACAACACCACGGCCGACCTGCTGGCCGACCTTGAACGTCTGCGCGTCCATCTTGGCATCGCGCGCTGGTTGGTGGTCGGTGGCTCGTGGGGGGCGACGCTGGCGGTGCTGTATGCGGCGGCGCGGCCTGAATCCGTGCGCGGGCTGCTGTTGCGCAATCCCTTCCTGGCACGGGCCGCCGATCTCGAGTGGTTCTTCGGCGGGGCGAAAGCGAAACATCCAGCGGCCTGGCTTGCCTGGGCGGCACTGGGCGCGCCGGCTGCGCCGGGCGCCATGTTGCGGTGGCTGGACGCCGACCTGCACGCGGCCAGCGAAGCGCGGCAGGCGGCCCTGGTCGCCGCCTGGCATGGCTGGGAAGGCGCGCTCGCCGGCACGCCGGCGCGCCCCTTGTCGGCGCGTGAGCGCGACGGACTGCGGCGCCGCTATCGGCTGCAGTGCCACTATTTCCGCCAGAATTGTTTCCTGGCGGAGAATGGCATTCTGGAAGCGAGCCCGGCGCTGGCTGCGGCGGCGCTGCCGGTTCATGTCGTGCAGGGCCTGGCCGACGATGTCTGTCCGGCAGCGGCGACGCGTTTGTTGCTGGCGCGTCTGCCGCACGCTTCCTGGGACGCCATCGCCGGTGTCGGTCACGATCCGTTTGCGGCACCAATGCAAGAGGCGACCCGCGCTGCACTGGATTGCTTTGCGGCGACCGCCGCTTTTCCGCCGGGGAACCGGCTGCCGCTCGCCTGAGCCGGTCAGGCGAGCGTTTCGCTGGCCGCCCGCCGGCCGCTCCTGACGGCGCCTTCGAGCGTTGCCGGGTAATCGGCCCAGGTGTAGTCGCCGGCCAGGACGAGGCGCGGGTCGGCGGTACGCCAGCCGGGACGCGTCTGTTGCGGGCGGCAGGAAAAAGTTGCCCGTTTTTCGCGGATGACGCGCCGCCAGTCGGCAGGGCCGAGGCCGAGCGCGCTTTCGATTTCCCTTACCAGCGCCTCGTCGGACAGGGCTTCCCAATCGCCGTGGCCGCTGATCGCGCAGCCGAACAGGCCGTTGCCGCGGTCGATTGCCCAGGCACCGGTGGCGCCGCCGAGGTGCAGGAGCGGGAAGGGGAGCGCGCTTGTTGCCGCAAAATGCAGATAGACCGTGGCGATCGGCTCGTAAGCGAAGTCGGCGTCGGCTTCCGGTAGCAGCGCTTGCAGATGTTGCGGTGCGACGGCGACGACAACCGCATCGTAGGCTTCGCCATCGACGCAGGCGTCGGCGACGCTGCGCACCCGGTGGCCGAAGCGCAGCGTCGCGCCGTTTGCCGTGAGCCAGCGGCAGGCCGGTTCCGGCAGCAGTTCGCCGAAGGGCACGCGCGGCAGCAGCAGGTCGGTGTCGGCGCGGTGCGGGCTGCCCAGGCTGTCGCGCAGAACATTGGCGAAGAGTTGCGCCGAAGCGCGTTCGGCCGGGGTGTTGAGCGCCGCCAGACAGAGCGGCTCCCACAGCTTCTTACGCAGGACGCCGGTCTGGCCGGCGGCGTCGAGCCAGTCGGCGACGCTTTCGTCGCGCGTCAGGCGAAAGCCGCGCCATTTGACGCGCTGCATCCAGAGCGCGGTTTTCAGCTTTTCCGGCAGGTCGACCGTGGCCGCCGTGAGCAGCCCCCAGGCGACGTTGAACGGTGCAGGCCAAGGCGGCAGCGCCAGGCGGAAACCGTCACGGTCGACGACCTGCAATGGGCGGCGCTCGAACAGCGCGTCCGGATCGGCACCGACGCTGCGCATCAGCGCCAGCGTTTCTCGGTAGGCGCCGAGCAGCAGGTGCTGGCCGTTGTCGAGCGTGCGCCCGTCGATGTTGACCGAACGCCCGCGACCGCCGGCAACGCGGCCGGCTTCGTAGAGGGTGACGGCAGCGCCGCGGCGGGTCAGGTCGACGGCGGCGGCAAGGCCAGCCCAGCCGGCGCCGACGACGGCGACCTTCATTCCCGGCGCGACCGTGTCGCCGCCGCCTGCTTCAGTCCGGGGTGGCGTTTTTGCCCGTCAGGCGGCGTCGACCGCAGCATTCGTTCAGCCCTTGATCCAGGTCTTCGCCGCCAGCCACAGCTTGCGCGTCGCCGGCAGCGAGATGCGCTGGTGCAGCACCTGGAAGTTCTCGCCGCGGATTTCCTCGAGCAGGGTGCGGTAGATCGCCGCCATGATCAGACCGGGGCGCTGGTTCTTGCGGTCGATGGCCGGCAGCAGCGCGAATGCCTGTTCGTAGTAGCGCTGCGCGCGCTCGTACTGGAACTGCATCAGCGCCGTGAAGTTGTCCGAATACTTGCCGTTGAGGATGTCGGCGGCGGGCACGTTGAACTGCTTGAGTTCGTCCATCGGCAGGTAGATGCGGCCGCGCCGCGCGTCCTCGCCGACGTCGCGGATGATGTTGGTGAGCTGGAAGGCCATGCCCAGGTCGTGCGCGTATTTCTGCGTCTGACGGTCCTGGTAGCCGAAGATTTCGGCGGCGAGCAGGCCGACGACGCTGGCGACGCGGTAGCAGTAGAGCGACAGCCCCTTGAAGTCGAGATAGCGCGACTGCTGCAGGTCCATTTCCATGCCGTCGATGATTTCCAGCAACTGCTCGCTCGGCAGGTTGATGCCGGGGGCGACCGCCTGCAGCGCCAGGCCGACCGGGTGAGTGGCCTGTTTCTCGGCGATGCGCTGCACCTCCATCCGCCACCAGACCAGCTTGGTCGAGGCGAGCGAAAGGTCGGAGCATTCGTCGACGACGTCGTCGACCTCGCGGCAGAAGGCGTACAGCGCCATGATCGCCTGGCGGCGTTCGGGCGGCAGGAAGAGGAAGCTGTAATAGAAGGAGGAGCCGCTCTTGGCGCACTTCTCCTGGCAGTATTGGTCGGGGTTCATGGGCTCACATTCTAATGGAACGGGCAAGCAGCACGAACCAGTCGGCCTTGCCCAGCTTGGGGCGGTGGCGGAAGACGTCGCCGCGCACGCGCGCTATGCGCTCCAGGATGCGCAGGCCGCCCTGCACGGTGAGGCGGATTTCCCAGCCGATCCGCCCGGGCAGCGCATGCACCAGCGGCGCGCCGCGCAGCATCAGGGTGCGTGCACGGTCGACCTGGAAAGCGATCAGTTTTTCCCAAGCCTCGCCGCAGCGGCCGCTGGCGATGTCGTCCTCGCTGACGCCGAAGCGCTGCATCTCGACCTGCGGCAGGTAGATCCGGTCCTTCTGCCAGTCGATCGCGATGTCCTGCCAGAAGTTGATCAACTGCAGCGCGGTGCAGATGCAGTCGGACTGCATCAGTTGCGTGTCGCCGGTGCGCTTGAACAGGGCCAGCACCAGCCGGCCGACCGGGTTGGCCGAGCGCCGGCAGTAATCGACCAGTTCCGGGTAGTCGGCATAGCGCGTCTTGACCACGTCCTGGGCGAAGGCGTCGAGCAGGTCGCGGAACAACTGAATAGGTAGGGCGTGGGCGGCGATGACTTCGGCTAGGTCGGCGAACAGCGGTGTCTGCGGCCGGGCGCTGGCGGCGATGCGGTCGAGTTCGGCCTGGTAGGCGGCCAGTTCGGCCAGACGCTGCTCGGGCGTCGCCTCGCCCTCGTCGGCGATGTCGTCGGCGCTGCGCGCGAAGCGGTAGATCACCTCGATCGGCCGGCGCAGCGGCGCCGGCACGAGGAAGGAAGCAACCGGAAAATTTTCGTAGTGATCGACGGGCATGGGGCGGCAAGTATAGGGGGCGGGGCGACTAAGTGCTAGAATGCGGCCCGCCTGCCCAGGTGGCGAAATTGGTAGACGCACCAGATTTAGGTTCTGGCGCCGCAAGGCGTGGGGGTTCGAGTCCCTTCCTGGGCACCATGTTTCATGCGCCGGTCGCACTTCGTGCGCACCGGATGCCGGTAGTCAAAGATGATCGTCCGCCCGCGTCTCCATTGGTTTCCCCTGCTTTTCGTCTGGCGTGGTTCGGTTCTGCCGCAGATTTCCGGGCGCCTGTTGCTGATTTTCGCGGTCTCCGTCGGCAGTGTCCTCGGGCGCGACTGGTGGATGCAGCATTATCCCGATTCGGCCCTGAGCATCCCGCCGTTTACGCTGATGGGCATCGCCCTGGCGATCTTCCTGGGGTTCCGCAATTCGGTCAGCTACGAGCGCTTCTGGGAGGCGCGCAAACAGTGGGGCTTGCTGCTGATCGTCGCCCGTAATCTGGTCATCAAGCTGTGTTCGCAGCTCCCGGGGAGCGAGCATGAAGCGCTGCGCCACGAGATGACGCGGGCCATCGCCGCCTTTGCCTTTGCCCTCAAGCACCAGTTGCGCGGCAGCGATCCGGCGGCCGACTTGGGCGAACGGCTGTCGCCCGAATTACGCGACGCGGCGCTGGCCGGCCGTTTCCCGGCGCAACTGATTCTGGCCGCGCTGGCCCGGCGCCTGGCAGCGCTGCGCCGCGACGGCGCACTGGCCGAGATGGAGTGGCTGGCGCTCGGTGGCGACCTCGATCGGCTGGGCGAGGTTGCCGGTGCCTGCGAACGCATCGCCAACACACCGATTCCTTATACCTATCGCGTCCTGATGAACCGGACCATCGTCATCTATTGCCTGTTGCTGCCGGTTGGGCTGACCACGACGCTGGGCTGGCTGACGCCGCTGATCGCGACTTTCGTCGCCTATACCTTCCTGGCGCTGGAAACGGTTGGCGAGCAACTGGAGGAGCCTTTCGGCACCGAAGCCAACGATCTGGCGCTCGACGCCCTATGCCACACCATCGAAACCACGACCTGCGAGTTGGCGGGTCTGGCGCCGTTGGGCCAGGTGCCGCCGGTCAAGGGCTTCGTGCTGACCTGAGTCTTACCGGGGCAGGCCGAGTATTTCGGCAAAGAACTGTGCCGCTGGCAGGCGGAATCCGGCCGCTTGCGGGTGTCCGCCGCCTCCGTAGCGGCGGGCGATGTCGCCGACATTGAACGGCGTCTGCGAACGTAGCGAGACTTTCACCTGGCCGTCCGCCACCAATTGCCAGGTCAGGCCGAAGCTGCCGCTGCGCTCGGCCAGTCGATGCCCCAGTTCGGAGGCGAAGAGAGCGCCGGCATTGACCGCGAGACCTTCGATGGCTTGCCAGTCTCCGTGTTCGTCGCTGATGATCGGCAAGCCGTGCCGGCGAGCCTGTACGGCATCGATCGGTTCGCCGCGCAAGCGGGCGGGCATGCTCAGTGTTGGGGCGGCAAGACGGGCGACTTCGTTCTGATGGAACTGTTCGACCGCCGCGCCGCGTTCAACGAAAGCAAGATAGGCGGGGGCTTCTGGCGATGCGAGTTCCTCGGCCAGGCGCTCCCAGATCGTGAAACAGAACGGCTGCAGGCGCAGCGCCCGGCAAAAGTTTCGGGTGCCGGGCAGGGCAAAGCGCCACAGATCGAGATCCTCGACGTGCTGGAGCAGCAAAGGCGGGGTGGTGTGATGAAACTGCGCCCAGGCAAGCATGGCGCCGGCGCGGTCGAGGGCGAAAATCACGGTCAGCGAACGTTGCGGGTCGCAATAGATTTCGCGCCCGTCCCCGCTGTCTTGCAAACGCCCGCACCAGTCGCCGTGGGCGGTGGCGTGATGATCGATCTGGGTAACCGAGTGAGCCAGTTCGGTCATCGCCTCCAGTTCGGCGGGGGCGAACGAGAAATCGAGGATGTATACGTCGCGCCCGGCAATCTCTTCGCCGGCAAGGTGTTCCCCGTGGTGCAGCGGGCGGTAGAGTGCCGCCTCGCCAAGTGCGCGCCATGCGCTCCAGGCGGCGCCGAAACCGTCCAGACAATCGGCGTGGTAAGCAACGAGCGCTGTTGCCATTTCAGTAATGCGGCGGAATTTCGTCGCGCAGGCTACGTCCTTCCTGGGGGCGTGCGCTATTCACCTGGTCGCGCAGATTGCGCAACTCGGCGGCGAGCAACTCGATCTGGCGTTGCTGCTGATAGATGATCTTGTTCAATTCCTCGATCTGGTCTTCATTGAAGCTGATCTTGATTTCCAGTTCGGTGATCCGGGATTCCATGCGGTGTTCCATCATTCTTTGGGTTGTGCTTCCCGGCGTCTTCGCGCAGAGAGCGCCGGCGCTCGTGAAGCAAGGGTAGTGTGGCGCCGATCAAGGTCAGGACGCAGAGTCCGAAAACAATCCAGCCGGTGTTCATGGTCTTGGCAAGAGTCGCTGACCCGCGCATGTTACTGCGGATCAAAATAATCGTGGCGAAATGTTGACTTATCCTGTGCGGTGTCTATAATGCGCGCTTCTTCAGGCGGTTAGCTCAGTTGGTTAGAGCGCCACGTTGACATCGTGGAGGTCGTTGGTTCGATTCCAATACCGCCTACCAAATTCCTGACGGAGTCGTTTTGATCACTTTCCGAACTTGCACTGCAGTTCAGAAACTCTAATCGAGTCGGCTTTCGTTCATCCAAAAAAAGTGCGGCTCAGCCCGCACTTTTTTTTCGTCCAGAGAATCCTGTCATGCCCGATATCAAACTTCCCGATGGTTCCATCCGTTCCTTCGAGCAGCCGGTCACCATCGCCGAGGTAGCGGCCAGCATCGGCGCCGGCCTGGCGCGTGCGGCGCTGGCCGGCAAGGTCAATGGCAAGCTGGTCGATACCTCGTACCTGATTGAAGAAAATATCGATCTGGCCATCGTCACCGATCGTGACGCCGATGGCCTGGAACTGATCCGCCACTCGACGGCGCACCTCCTGGCCTACGCGGTCAAGGAATTGTTCCCGGAAGCCCAGGTGACCATCGGCCCGGTCGTCGAAAACGGCTTCTATTACGATTTCGCTTACAAGCGCCCGTTTACGCCGGAGGATCTGGTTGCCATCGAAAAACGCATGGCCGAGCTGGCCAAGAGGGATATTCCGGTCTCGCGCGAAGTCTGGAATCGTGACGACGCGGTGAATTTCTTCCTCGGTCAGGGTGAAAAATACAAGGCCGAACTGATTGCCGCGATTCCCGCCGATCAGCAGGTTTCGCTTTACCGCGAAGGCGATTTCGTCGACCTCTGCCGCGGTCCGCACGTGCCGTCGACCGGCAAGCTCAAGGTCTTCAAACTGATGAAGGTGGCCGGCGCCTACTGGCGTGGCGATCATCGCAACGAACAACTGCAGCGCATCTACGGCACCGCCTGGGCGAAGAAGGAGGACCTCGACGCCTACCTGCACATGCTGGAAGAAGCGGAGAAGCGCGACCACCGTCGTCTGGGCAAGCAGTTCGACCTGTTCCACATGCAGGATGAGGCGCCGGGCCTGGTTTTCTGGCACCCCAAGGGTTGGTCGGTGTGGCAGGAAGTCGAGGGATACATGCGCAAGGTTTACCGCGACAACGGCTACCAGGAAGTCCGCTGCCCGCAGATTCTCGATCGCTCGCTGTGGGAGAAGTCGGGGCACTGGGATCACTACAAGGACAACATGTTCACGACCTCGTCGGAAAACCGCGATTACGCGGTCAAGCCGATGAACTGTCCGGGGCATGTCCAGGTGTTCAATTCCGACCTGCGTTCCTATCGCGAGTTGCCGCTGCGTTACGGCGAGTTCGGTTCCTGCCACCGCAACGAACCGACCGGTGCGCTGCACGGCCTGATGCGCGTGCGCGGCTTCGTCCAGGACGACGGTCACATCTTCTGTACCGAAGACCAGATCGAGTCCGAAGTGACGGCGTTCAACGCGCTGGTCAAGAAGGTTTATGCCGATTTCGGCTTCAACGACGTCGCCGTCAAGCTGGCGCTGCGTCCGGAAGGGCGGGTCGGTTCCGACGAAGTCTGGGACAAGGCCGAGGATGCGCTACGTCAGGGCTTGCGTGCTTCCGGTCTGGAGTGGACCGAATTGCCGGGTGAGGGCGCTTTCTACGGGCCGAAGATCGAATTCCACATCAAGGACGCGATCGGTCGCTCCTGGCAGTGCGGCACCATGCAGGTCGACTTCTCCATGCCGGGCCGGCTCGGTGCCGAGTATGTGGCCGGCAACGATGAGCGCAAGGTGCCGGTCATGCTGCACCGGGCGATTCTCGGTTCGCTGGAGCGCTTCATCGGCATCCTGATCGAGAACTTCGCCGGTGCGCTGCCCTTGTGGCTGGCGCCGGTGCAGGCCGTGGTGCTGAATATCTCGGAAAAGCAGGCGGATTATGCCGCCGATGTTGCGCAAAAGCTGCATCGGGTGGGCTTCCGGGCCGAGGCGGATTTGCGCAACGAGAAAATTACCTATAAAATTCGGGAACATAGCTTGAACCGGCTGCCTTATCAGCTTGTTGTAGGCGATAAGGAAAAGGCGGACGGACTGGTGGCCGTGCGTACACGCGGCGGTCAGGATCTCGGACAGATGACTGTCGAGGCACTGATCGAGCGACTCCAAGGGGAAGTCGCGGCGCGTAGTGGCACGGCTTAATTATTGATATTTCGGGGGTTTTACCATCGCTCAGAACAAGGCCCATCGTTTAAACGATGAGATTACGGTGCCGGAGATTCGTCTCCAGGGTTTGGAAGGTGAACAGCTAGGGATCGTCAGCATCCGTTCCGCGCTGCAGATGGCCGAAGAGGCCGGTGTCGATCTGGTCGAGATCGCGCCGACGGCGAAACCGCCGGTCTGCCGCATCATGGATTACGGCAAGTTCAAGTACCAGGAACAGAAGCGCGCACACGAAGCCAAGCTGAAGCAGAAACAGGTGCAGGTCAAGGAAATCAAACTGCGCCCGGGTACCGACGAAAACGATTACCAGATCAAGCTCAGGAACATGACGCGTTTCCTGGAAGAAGGCGACAAGGTCAAGGTGACTCTGCGCTTCCGGGGCCGCGAAATGGCGCACCAGGAATTCGGCATGCGCCAGCTGGAACGGATCAAGGCAGACCTCGACGCCATCGGTGCGGTCGAGCAGATGCCGAAGATGGAAGGGCGCCAGATGATCATGATCATCGGGCCGGCCAAGAAGAAGTAAGTGCAGTAAAAAGCAGTTATTAGTGCTTTCGGGTAGTACAAGCGTTCCCGCCGGGAACCACCTGACGGCATGACATTAAGGAGCATCAAAATGCCCAAGATGAAGACCAAGAGCAGCGCCAAGAAGCGTTTCTCGGTCCGCGCTGGTGGTTCCATCAAGCGTGGCCAAGCCTTCAAGCGTCACATCCTGACCAAGAAGACCACCAAGGTTAAGCGTCACCTCCGCGGTGCCGCAGCAGTGAACGAGCGTGACGTCGCCTCCGTTCGCGCCATGATGCCCTACGCGTAAGGAGATAGCACATGTCCCGAGTCAAACGTGGTGTAACCGCCCGCGCCCGTCACAAGAAGGTCCTGGCCCAGGCCAAGGGCTATCGCGGTCGTCGCAAGAACGTCTATCGCATCGCCAAGCAGGCGGTGATGAAGGCCGGTCAGTACCAGTACCGCGACCGTCGTCAGCGCAAGCGTCAGTTCCGTTCCCTGTGGATCGCCCGTATCAATGCCGCCGCTCGTGAGCTGGGCATGAAGTACAGCACCTTCATGAACGGTCTGAAGAAGGCCAACATCGAAGTCGACCGCAAGGTCCTGGCCGATCTGGCCGTCTTCGATCAGCCGGCTTTTGCCGCCCTGGCTGCGCAAGCCAAGGCCAAGCTCGGCGCCTGAGCTTAAGCTCTTGAAAAAAAAGGAGGCGCAAGCCTCCTTTTTTGTTTCCTCACGGTGTAATCGTTGGTAGAAGTCCATGGACAATCTCAAACAGATCGTTAGCGAAGCGAAGGCCGCCTTCGCCGCCATTTCCGACCCGGATGCGCTGGAGCAGGTCAAGGCCCGTTTCCTCGGCAAGAGCGGGCAGATCACCGAGCTTCTGAAGGAATTGGGCAAGTTGCCGCCCGAGGTCAAGAAGACTGCCGGGGCCGCGATCAATGTCGCCAAGACCGCTGTCGAGTCAGCGCTCAACGAACGCCGTGAAGCCATCCGCAAGGCGGCGCTGGCCGCCCGTCTGGCCGAGGAGGCACTCGATGTCACCTTGCCCGGCCGCAGCGAAGCGCGCGGCGGGCTGCATCCGGTGACGCGTACCTTGGAGCGCATCGAGTCGCTGTTTGCCTCGATCGGCTTCGAAGTCGCCGACGGCCCGGAAATCGAAGAGGATTTCTTCAACTTCACCGCGTTGAACACGCCCGAGGATCACCCGGCGCGTTCGATGCACGATACCTTCTATCTGCAGAACCCGGACGGCTCGCTGGCCGACAAGGTGCTGCTGCGCACGCATACCAGTCCTGTCCAGGCGCGTTACATGCAGGCGCATGTCGCCCGTTACGGTCAACTGGAGAAAATGCCCGAAATCCGCATCATTGCGCCGGGCCGCGTCTACCGTGTCGATTCCGATGCAACGCACTCGCCGATGTTCCACCAGGTCGAAGGCCTGTGGGTCGGCGAGAATGTTTCCTTCGCCGATCTCAAGGGCGTGATCGCCGATTTCCTCCGGAGTTTCTTCGAGACCGATGATCTGACCGTGCGTTTCCGCCCGTCTTTCTTCCCGTTTACCGAACCGTCTGCGGAAATCGACGTTGCGTTCATGAGTGGTGCGTTGAAGGGCCGCTGGCTGGAAATCGCCGGTTGCGGCATGGTCCATCCGAACGTCCTGCGTCATGCCGGCATCGATCCGGAAAAATATACCGGCTTCGCCTTTGGCATGGGGCCGGACCGCCTGACCATGCTGCGCTACGGCGTCAATGACCTGCGCCTGTTCTTCGAAGGCGATCTGCGCTTCCTGCGCCAGTTCGCCTGATCCCCTTTTTCGGAACACGTCCATGAAATTCTCCGAATCCTGGTTGCGTACCTTCGTCGATCCGGCCCTGTCGAGCGACGAGCTTTCCCATCTGCTGACCATGGCCGGCCTCGAAGTCGAGGATTTGTCGCCGGTCGCGCCCGCCTTCAATCAAGTGGTCGTTGCTCAGGTACTTGAAGTCGTCAAGCATCCCGATGCCGATCGTCTCAATGTCTGCCAGGTTGATATTGGGCAAATGAGCGGTAGCGGCACGCCGGTGCAGATCGTCTGTGGCGCGCCCAATGTCGCCGCCGGCCTGAAAGTGCCGTGCGCGCTGCCCGGCGCCGAACTGCCCGGCGATTTCAAGATCAAGGTGGCCAAGGTGCGTGGCATCGAATCCTCGGGCATGCTCTGCTCGGCGAAGGAACTCGGTATTGCCGAAGACGCCTCCGGTCTGCTCGTGCTGCCCGCCGATGCGCCGGTTGGTCAGTCGATCCGCGAATACCTCGATCTCGACGACCAGGTTTTCGAGATCAAGCTGACGCCAAATCGCGCCGATTGTTTGTCCTTGCTCGGCGTCGCGCGCGAAGTCGGTGCCATCACCGGCGCTGCAACGAAGCTGCCGCAGGTCGACGCGGTGCCGTCCACCATTGCCGATACGCGCGCCGTCGTGCTCGACGCCCCGGCTGCCTGCCCGCTCTACTGCGGTCGCATCGTCAAGGACGTCAACGCCAAGGCGCCGACGCCGGAATGGATGAAGCGTCGCCTGGAACGCAGCGGTATCCGCTCGATTTCCGCGCTGGTCGACATTACCAACTACGTCATGCTCGAACTGGGCCAGCCGCTGCATGCCTTCGACAACGCCCATCTTGAAGGTGCGGTGCATGCCCGCCTGGCCTTGCCGGAAGAAAAGCTGCTTCTGCTCAACGAGCAGATCATTGCGGTCGATGCCGATATTTTGATGATTGCCGACGATGCCAAGCCGCTCGCCATGGCCGGGATCATGGGCGGCGAGGAGAGCGGCATTACGCTGGAAACGCGCGAACTGTTCCTCGAATCCGCCTTCTTCGCGCCGGCTGCCATTGCCGGCCGTGCCCGCCGCCACGGTTTTGCGTCGGACGCTTCGCACCGCTTCGAGCGCGGCGTCGATTTCGGCGGTACGCGTCGCGCCATCGAGCGCGCCACGCAACTGATTCTCGATGTCTGCGGCGGCCAGGCCGGTCCGGTTGTCGAAGCCAGTGCCGAACTGCCGGCACGCCAACCGGTCCGTTTGCGCACCGCGCGCGCTGAAAAGGTGCTCGGCCTGCCGCTCGGCGCTGAACGCATCGCCGGTCTGTTCAAGGGGCTGGCTTTGAACTTCACGCAAGAAGGCGACGAATTCCTCGTTACGCCGCCAAGCTGGCGTTTCGACATGGAAATCGAGGAAGACCTGATCGAGGAAATCGCTCGCCTGTACGGCTACGACAACATCCCGTCGCCGGCGCCGCGCGCCCGCATGGCGATGCTGCGCCAACCGGAGGCGCAGCGGCCGGCTTACCGCATCCGCCAGATGCTGGCTGATCGCGGCTACCAGGAAGTGGTCAATTTCGCCTTCGTCGAATCCGCCTGGGAAGCCGATTTTGCCGGCAAGACCGAAGAAGCGGATCTGATTCGTCTGGCCAACCCGATTGCCAGCCAGATGGCGGTCATGCGCTCGACGCTGATCGGCGGCTTGGTCGCCAATCTGGTGACCAACCTCAAGCGCAAGCAGACCCGCGTCCGTCTCTTCGAAGTCGGTCGTATCTTCCATCGTGACGCCAGCGCGCAACCGGTTGCCGGTTATCGTCAACCCTGGCGCCTGTCCGGCCTTGCTTTTGGCGGTGCCTTGCCAGATGGCTGGGCGAACGGTGGGCGCAAGGTCGATTTCTTCGATGTCAAGGGCGACCTCGAAGCCTTGCTGGCGCCGGCCGTGCTGCGCTTTGAGAAACTTGACCATCCAGCCCTGCATCCCGGCCGCGCTGCTCGTATCCTGCTTGATGATCGCGAAGTCGGTTGTCTCGGAGAGTTGCATCCGGAGTGGGTGCAAAAATACGAACTGACTGCAGCGCCGGTGTTGTTCGAACTCGAATTCGATATTCTTAAGGCGGTCTGCGTACCGGCCTACGCAGAGGTTTCCAAGTTCCCGGCAGTGATTCGCGATCTGGCGATCGTCGTCGATCGAGGCTTGGCTTTTCAGGCACTGATCGACGGGGTGAAACAGGATCTTCCGGGGCTGATAACCGACCTCCAGTTGTTCGATGTTTACGCCGGAAAAGGGGTTCCGGAAAACAAGAAAAGTCTTGCGTTACGGATAGTTATGCAAGATACTCAACGCACTTTGCAAGATTCGGACGTTGATGCAGCGATGCAGCAACTGATCGCAAGTCTGGAGCGAAATTTCGCTGCCCAGCTGCGAGCCTGAGTAAGAATAGATAACATGACGCTGACCAAAGCCGAACTCGCTGACCTGCTTTTCGAGAAAGTGGGTCTCAACAAGCGCGAGGCCAAAGACATGGTTGAGGCCTTTTTCGAAGAAATCCGCAATGCCCTGGAAACCGGTGACGGGGTCAAGCTTTCCGGTTTCGGCAATTTCCAATTGCGCGACAAGCCGCAGCGCCCCGGACGCAATCCGAAGACCGGGGAGGAAATTCCCATCACCGCGCGGCGTGTCGTTACCTTCCATGCCAGCCAGAAGCTGAAGTCCGATGTTGAAGAGGCCTTCGATGGAGTTACCGCCTAAGATGTCAGGTAAGGAAGAGCTGCCGCCGATACCAGCCAAACGCTATTTCACCATTGGTGAGGTCAGCGAACTCTGCGGTGTCAAACCGCACGTATTGCGCTATTGGGAACAGGAATTCAATCAGCTCAAACCGGTCAAGCGACGGGGCAATCGGCGTTACTACCAGCATCACGAGGTTCTTCTGGTGCGGCGCATTCGTGAGTTGCTTTACAATCAAGGCTTTACTATCAGTGGCGCGCGTAATCGCCTGGATGAAGGCGCGCCGCTTGAACAGATCGAAGTCGTCGAGGCTGAAACCTCGGGCAAGATGACGAGCGGTCTGCGGGGTGAATTGCAGGCAATTATCGATATGTTGGCTGTTTGAAATAACGATATTGCGGTATAATGCTCAGCTTGTCGGGGCGTAGCGCAGCCTGGTAGCGCACTTGCATGGGGTGCAAGGGGTCGCGAGTTCGAATCCCGCCGCCCCGACCAAAAACAACAAAAGCCAATCTTCGGATTGGCTTTTTTGTTTTTCCCCCGAATCGTCCACGAAGTCTTGGGGTTTAACTGCGGGCTTTTATTCTGTTTGACAGGCGCTTCGAGAAATGGGGAGCGCCAACAAGTCTATTGCCGGAAATTGCGGGACATATTCTCTGGTAAATATCGAATCCGGATTTTGTCCACGTGGCTTCAGTTATTGAATATTTGTTTTTGAAATTTGCCTTATAATCGCAAGCTCTTTGGTCAAGGAGGTTGTTATGGATCTGTCTACGCTTACTCTCATCCAGCTTCGCGATCTTCAGCAGCAAATTCCTGCCGAATTGAAGCGCCGCGAAGCCGCAGAAAAAGTGAATGTTCTCAACGAAGTTCGCGCTTTTGCGAAAGCCCGTGGTTTTGCCATCGAAGAACTGCTCGCCAAGGAAGTCAAAACCCGCGTCGCCAGCGGCGGCAAGGTCAAGGTCAAATACCGTCATCCGCAGAGTGGCGAGGAGTGGACTGGCCGCGGGCGCAAGCCGAAATGGGTTGAAGCCTGGTTGGCTGAAGGCGGCAGCATGGATGCGCTGTTGGTCTGATGCGTATCCTGCTCAGTAATGACGACGGCTATTTCGCGCCGGGGCTTGCCGCGCTGGCGGAGGCCCTGGCTGGCTTGGGAGAAATCGTCGTCGTCGCGCCCGAGCAGAATCGGAGTGGCGCCAGTAATTCATTGACGCTGGATCGGCCGCTGATGCTGAAACAGGCGGCCAACGGATTTTATTTCGTCAATGGTACACCGACCGACTGCGTGCATCTGGCGGTAACCGGAATGCTGGATTACCTGCCGGATATCATCGTTTCCGGAATCAACTCGGGCGCCAATATGGGCGACGACACGATTTATTCAGGAACCGTTGCCGCCGCCATGGAAGGTTATCTACTCGGCATTCCGGCGATTGCGATGTCGATGACCAGTTTTGACGGATTGAATTTTGCAACTGCCGGTCGAGTTGCCCGCGAACTGGTCGAGCATTATCTCGATAATCCGATCGAGGGGCCCGTACTCTTGAATGTCAATGTGCCGGATATTCCCTACGAACAATTGACGGGCAGGGAGGTGACGCGTCTCGGACGCCGGCACAAGGCGGAGCCCGTCGTACGCATGACCTCGCCGCGCAAGGAAACGGTTTACTGGATCGGTGCCGCCGGTGCCGCCGCCGATGCCGGGCCCGGTACTGATTTTCACGCGGTTGAGCAGAAGCGGGTTTCGATCACGCCGCTGCAGATCGACCTGACACAGGTCAGTCAGTTGCCAACGATCCGGGCTTGGTTGCAATGACGGTTCGTGGTTTGCAGGGGATCGGCATGACTTCGCAGCGTACGCGTGCGCGGATGATCGACCGCTTGCGCGAAAAGGGTATCCGCAGCGAGAAGGTCCTGGCGGCAATGGCGGCGGTGCCGCGCCACGCCTTCGTCGAGGAGGCGCTGGCTTCCCGCGCCTACGAGGACACGGCCCTGCCGCTGGGCATGGGGCAGACGATTTCCCAGCCCTACATCGTTGCGCGGATGATCGAGTTGTTGCTCAATGGTCGTCCAGGCTTGGGCAAGACGCTTGAAGTTGGCGCTGGTTGCGGCTACCAGGCGGCGGTGCTGGCGCAGTTGAGCAAGGATGTCTTTGCGCTTGAACGGATCGGTCCTTTGCTGGAGAAGGCCAAGGCCAACATGCGCACGCTGCAGCAGTTCAATGTGCGCCTGAAACTGGCTGACGGCAATTTCGGTTTGCCGGAAGCGGCGCCTTTCGACAGCATCATCGTCGCCGCCGCCGGTCCGCTTATTCCGCCGGAATTGCTCCGTCAGTTGGCGCCCGGTGGTCGAATGGTCTTGCCTGTCGGGGGGCAGGAGCAGTATCTTTGCCTTGTTGAACACACCCCAAACGGGTTTACGGAGACGCGACTGGACCCCGTCCGGTTCGTGCCTTTGTTATCCGGAATACAATGATCAAACCCCTTCTCCTGGTTTCACTCCTCCTTTCTCTCGCCGCCTGTTCACAGGCGCCCGCGCCGCTTGCCAATCCTTCGCCGACAGCTCAGAGCCGAGTCGCCGGCCCCGGGGAATACTTGGTCAAACGTGGCGATACCCTGTATCGCATCGCGCGCGAGAACGGGCTCGACCATGTCGAACTGGCCGCGCTGAACAACATCGAAAATCCTTCGGCTTTGCGCGAAGGGCAGATTCTGCGGCTGCGTCCGGCGGCTGCGGCGGCAACCTCGTCGAACGCACAGGCGACATCGGTGGCCAGCCCGATCGGGATCGACACTGGCGTCGAATCACGGCCGCTCGATGCGACGCCGACAGGCGCAACGGTGGCGACGCCGGCCAAGGGCGCGATCAGCGAGCCGCGCGGCGGCAAGGAACCTTATTCGGACGAAGCGTATGCTCGGTTGAACAAGCAGCCGACGACAGTAGCGGCCAGCACACCGGCGGCGGTGCCCACGACTCCCGCAGCGACGCCCCCGGCAACGCCAGCCACAGCGGAAGCCGAGGCGGGACAATGGGTGTGGCCGAGCGCCGCGGCGCTCAAGGCGGGCTATAACGGCAGCAGCAACAAGGGCATCGATTTCGGCGGCAAATCCGGCGATCCGGTGCTGGCAGCGGCCGACGGCAAGGTGCTCTACGTTGGAGACGCGCTGGCGGGCTACGGACGACTGGTGATCGTCAAGCACAGTACCGATATTCTCTCGGTCTATGCCCACAACCGGCGCATCCTGGTCAAGGAAGGGCAGGCCGTCAAACGTGCCCAAAAGATTGCCGAAATGGGTGATACCGGGACTGACAGCGTCAAGCTGCATTTCGAAATCCGCAAGCAGGGCAAGCCGGTGGATCCGACGCCCTTCCTGCCGAAAAGATGAGTCACGACGAGGATGACGAAGACGAAGCGGCGCTGACCGGCGCCGCGGAAAGTGATGGCTTTCTGCTGGCGCTGGGCGATCTGCCATCGGTCGAAGGCAGCCTGATCGAGGATGTCACCCAGATCTACCTCAACGAAATCGGCGCCAGGCCGCTGCTGACGCCGGACCAGGAACTGGCGAAAGCTCGTTTGGTGCGTGGTGGCGATTTCGTGGCCCGTCAGCAGATGATCGAGCACAACCTGCGCTTGGTGGTGAATATCGCCAAGCACTACCTGAACCGCGGCATTCCCTTTCTCGACCTGATCGAGGAAGGCAACCTCGGTCTCATCCATGCGCTGGAAAAGTTCGACCCCGAGCGCGGCTTCCGTTTTTCGACCTACGCGACCTGGTGGATCCGCCAGAGCATCGAACGCAGCATCATGAACCACGCGCGGACCATCCGTCTGCCGGTGCATGTGGTCAAGGAAATCAATCTTGTGCTGCGCGCCATGCGCCACCTGGAGTCCGCCGACGGCCGCGAATCGACGGTCGAGCGGGTGGCGGCGTTGCTCGACCGGCCGGTCGCCGACATCCGTCGCATCCTGTCGCTCAACGAGCACATCGCGTCGCTCGACGCGCCGCTCGACATCGACCCCAACCACACGATGGCCGAGTTCATCACCGACGATAGCGGGGCGGCCGATCCGGAATTGCTGTTGCAGTCGAACGAGGTCGGCCTCCTGCTCGAAAGCTGGCTGAGCGAACTGAGCGAGCGCCAGCGCCAGGTGATCGAGCGCCGTTACGGACTGAACGGCAACGAAATCGCCACTCTCGACGCGATTGCCGGCGATCTCGGCCTGACCCGCGAGCGCGTCCGGCAGATCCAGCTGGAAGGCCTCGAGCGCCTGCGCCGCATGATGCGGCGCGGCAAGGTGACACGCGACTCGGTGCTGTAGGCGGCCTACCGCGCCTGGTTGAGCGCGGTCTGCATCTCGGTGCGCGCCTGACGGATCGCCTCGGCCAGCTGGAAGACCGACATTGCGTAGAAGCTGGAGCGGTTGTAGCGGGTGATCACGTAGAAGTTCTCGAAACCCAGCCAGTATTCGGTCGGCGCCTCCGGCGTCACCAGGTCGACCAGCGTCACCGTCGCGTCGGCCGGCGCCTCGGCCAGGATGCCGCGCTCGAACAGATCGCTGGCCCGCAGACTGGGGCGGATGCCGGCTTCGATCAGCGAGGCGTCCGGCGTTCCCGGCAGGTTGGCCACTACGGCGACCGGCTGGCCGGCCTGCCAGCCATGCTGCTCGAGGAAGCGGGCGACGCTGCCGATCGCGTCGTCGACGCTGTTTGCCAGATCGATGCGGCCGTCCCGGTCGAAATCCACGGCAAAGCGCCGCTGGCTGCCAGGCATGAACTGCGGAATGCCGATCGCGCCAGCGTAGGAGCCGCGCACCGTCAGCGGATCAAGGCTGTTCTCGCGGCTGAGCAGCAGGAACTGCTCAAGTTCGGTACGGAAGAAATCGGCTCGCCGCGGGTACTGGAAGGCCAGCGTCGCCAGCGCCTCAAGCACGCTGAAGCCGCCGGTGTTGCGGCCATAGACGGTTTCGACGCCGATGATGGCGACGATCACCTCTTCCGGAACACCGTAGATGACTCTGGCGCGGGCCAGGGTTGCCGCGTGCTCCTGCCAGAAATCGACGCCACCGGCGACGCGCTGCGGATTGACGAAGCGGGCGCGGTAGCGCGTCCACGAACGCTGTGTCGGTAGCGTCGGCGGGGCGATCAACGACAGCACGCCGGCGTTTTGCTTGACCCGGGCGAACTGGGCGAGCAGTTCATCGGCGTCGAAACCGTGGCGTTGTGCCAGGTCGCGGGCGAAGATTTCGGCTTCCGGCAATTCGGCGATGCTGCCGGGCACGGCGAGCGCGCATTGGCTGAAAGCGGTGAGGGTGGTGAGGGCGCAGGCGGCCAGGGTCTTGATCAAACGATTCTCCGTCGGGGCAGGCGATTGACGGCGGCGCGCAGCGCCGCCAGGTGTTCGGGGTCGGTGCGGGCATAGCGGGCGAGCAGATAATGGCGGACGACGGCATCGACAGCGGGGGCCAGCGCCGGATCGGTCCTGCGCACGCGCTCGGCAAATGCCAGCGGGGTTTCCTGAGGCGCGCAGTTTAACCCGATTCGGCGCTGCGCACGACGCCAGAGCCGGCGCGCTGCGTCGAGGCGCGGCCGGTGCCACAGGTTGAGCAGCAGAATGGTGGCCAGCACACCACTGCCGGCAATGCCGAGCAAGGTGGCGAGCAGCCGCCAGTCCACGTTGATGAAGCCCAGTTGCGACAGGAACTGGCGCTGGCGCTCGCCGTCGTAGCCGAGGATGTACTGGTTCCAGGTGTTATTCACCGCTTCCCAGCGGTGGCGCAGGTCGCGCAGCCAATCGGCGCGGTTGAGCAGGAAGGCGGGCAGGGGCTCACCGGCCGGCAGGGCGCTGACGATGCCTTGCTCGATGCGCTCCGGGGCGACCGCCGCGGTCGGGTCGACCCGCGTCCAGCCGCGCCCGGCGAACCAGACCTCGGCCCAGGCGTGGGCTTCCGACTGGCGGACGACCAGGTAGCCGTCGAGCGGATTGAACTCGCCCCCCTGATAGCCGCTGACGACGCGCGCCGGCAGGCCGGCGGCACGCATCAGGAAGACGAAGCTGCTGGCGTAGTGCTCGCAGAAGCCGCGCCGGCTGCGGAACAGGAAGTCGTCGATGGCGTCGCGCCCGAGCAGCGGCGGACGCAAGGTGTAGTGAAAGGCTTCCCGGTTGAAGTGACGCAGCGCCAGATCGACCAGTTCCTCCGGGGCGCGCGCCTGGCGCTGCCACTCGCGGGCGAGGGCGCGGGCGCGGGGATTGCCTGCCGTGGGCAGTCTGAGGTTGTCGGTCAGCGTCGCCGGCGCTTCCTGCAGGTTGAAGCGGAAAGCGGTGGCGGCGCGCAGGCGGAAGCGCTGGCGGCTGTCGATGGGGCGAGCAACGATCGCCGCCAGCCGCCCGTCCAGGCTGGCGCCTTCGGGCAGCGCCAACGGTGCGTCGAGGGCCAGCAACCAGCGCTGGCCGTGGGCTTCCAGCGTGCTTTCGTAGGTAATGGCGGGGCCGTCGGCCTGCACCACTTCCTCGGTCAGGCGGCGGGACGAACGCTGCCAGGTCGTGCCGTCGAAGTCCTCCAGCACCGGGCCGCGCCAGTAGAGCAGGCGGCGGGCTGGCGGAGGGCCGTCGAAGCGGACCCGGAAGGCGACTTCGCCACTGGTCACCAGTTCGGCGATGCTGCCCGGATTCATGCGCTCGGAAAGCCCAGTGCGGCCGGTATGGGCGTCCTCCGGCAAGCCCCAGAGCGGACCGCTGATGCGCGGAAAAAGCAGGTAGAGGACAAGCATCATTGGCAGCGACTGGAGGAGCAGCGTTCCCGCCAGGCGCAGGTTCTCGCGGCGCTCGATGGGGCCGGCATGGAGGCGGGTCAGCGCCGCGGTGACCAGCCACAGGGCGACGATCAGCCAGAGGCCGACGGCGATTTCCTGTGAGTGCAGGTAATGCGTCAGCAGCAGGAAGTAGGCGAGCATGACGACGACCACGGCATCGCGCCGGTGGCGCACCTCCAGCAGCTTCAGCGCCATGAACATGACCAGCAGGGCAACCCCTGGCTCGCGCCCGAACAAGGTCCGGTATTCGGCCAGGATCGCCAGGTTGCCGGCAACGGTCAGCACCATTAGCACCCAGCGCCCGGGCAGGCGCCGATCTTCCCACCACAGCCAGCCGGCCCAGGCGAAGAGGACGGCGGCGAAAGCCGTCAGCCACAGCGGCTGCGCCAGCGCGTGCGGCGCCGTCGCGGCGATGGCGGCGGCAAACAGCCAGGGCGGCTGCTCGCGGCTGAGGCTGGCGTCGCGTTTCTGGTTCATGCCGGATACAGGGCGAGCGCTTCGAGACAGCGGCGTTGCTGCTCGCGGCCACTGGCGGAAGGAATCTCCACGCCGGGCAGGGCGAGGGCGAAGGCAAGCTGGCGCTGGCCGGCGTCGATCACCCAGCCGGCGAGCAGCGAAAGCCGGGTCTCGGCGGGTAGGGCAGGGTCGGTCGCCGCCCAGTCGAGACACAGCTCGCTGTCGCTGCCGCCGGCGAATTCCTTGATCAGCAGCGGTCGCTCGTCGCCCTGGCGGATGCTCGCCTTCCAGGCGACATGACGCAGCGAATCGGCCGGCTGGCGCTCGCGGAAACCGGCGAAATCTTCCTGGCCGCCCTCGCCATGGCGGGCGCTGCCGTTCGGCAAGGGGCGGCTGGCCGGCAACGGGGTGAAGATCGGGCTCGGGTACACCAGGCAGCGCATCGCCGGTCGTAGCTGGCTCCAGGCGGTGAACAGGCCGAGCGGGTAGCGGGTGTCCAGGCGGACCGGCGGCAGCGCCAGCCAGCCGCGCCGTTGCGCCGGCACCGGTACGGCGACCGTCGTCCGTCCGTTGGTGTCGACCGCAGCATTCACCGGCAGCCCGGCGACAGCGGTAAAGACCAGGGCGCGGCGCGCATAGGGGCGGTCGTTCTCGAGCGTCAGCTCGAACTCCGCCGTCTCGCCGACATGCACCGGCGCGACCCGGCCCGGCAGCAGGCGCAGGTGGTGCAGGTTGCGGAAACTGTGCACCATGCCGGTCAGGCCGAGACTGGCGAGCAGGAAGACCAGCGCGTGGCCGAGCGCCAGGTTGTAGTTGATGGCGCCGATCAGCATGACGAGCAGGGCCAGCGCGTAGAGCAGCCCGGTGCGCGAGGGCAGGATGAAGATCCGCCGGCGGTCGAGGACGATCGGCGCCTCGCCGTCGCTGCGCTTGCCGAATATGAGTTCCTGCAGCCGGTCGATGGGGCGCATTGCACTCAGGGAATGGCGACGCCGGCGAGCAGCGCGGCGATGTCGCCGGCGGCGGCCATGCCGTCACCGTGCGCCGCCAGCAGGCGATGTCGGGCGACTGCCGGGAAGACCGCCTGGACGTCATCGGGCAGCACCATGTCGCGGCCGGCCAGCCAGGCCCAGGCGCGGGCTGCCGCCAACAGCGCCAGTCCGGCGCGCGGCGAGAGGCCGTGACGGAAGGCCGGATTCTGCCGGCTGGCCTCGACCAGCGCCTGCACGTAGTCGATCAGCGGGTCGGCGGCATGGACGGCGGCAACGGCTTCCTGCAGGGCCGGCAATTGCGTCGCCACCAGCAGCGGGGTGAGACTTTCCGCGGCCAGGCGGCGACCGCCGCTGCGCAGCAGTTCGCGCTCCGCGTCGCGCCCGGGATAGCCGAGTTCGATGCGCATCAGGAAGCGGTCGAGCTGCGACTCCGGTAGCGGGAAGGTGCCGATCTGGTGCGCCGGGTTCTGGGTCGCGATGACGAAAAATGGGCGGGGCAGGCGGCGGGTTTCGCCCTCGCTCGTCACCTGGCCTTCTTCCATCGCCTCGAGCAGCGCGCTCTGGGTTTTCGGCGTTGCCCGGTTGATCTCGTCGGCCAGCACGAGCTGCGCGAAGACCGGGCCGGGCACGAAACGGAAGCTCGATTGCCCGCGGTCGTAGATCGAGACGCCGGTGATGTCGGCCGGCAGCAGGTCGGCGGTGAACTGGATGCGCGAGAAATCGAGCCCGAACAGCGCGGCCAGGGTATGCGCCAGCGTGGTTTTGCCGAGGCCGGGCAAGTCATCGATCAGCAGGTGGCCGCCGGCTAGCAGGCAGGCGACGGCGAGGCGGATTTCCTGCGGCTTGCCGAGGATGATCCGGTTGGCGGCGGCGAGGATGGGAGCGAAGTCGGGCGGATGATTGTCTGCCTTCGATGTCTTGGTGTGGGTCATGCGTTCAATCCGTCGGGGTGTGCGGGGGACGGCCCATTCTAATGCTTGAAGCGGTCGCCTGAATGAGATGATAATGAGCCACAGAGGAGCGCTGTCCAGGCGCAAAACCGCAGAGAGAGAACAAGTGACAACAACTGCCTTCATCACCCATCGCGACTGCCAGTTGCACGACATGGGAACGCATCACCCGGAATGCCCGCAGCGTCTGACCGCCATCAACGATCATCTGATCGCTCAGGGCATCGACGCCTATTTCGTTTATTACGATGCGCCGCTCGCCACCTTCGAGCAACTGCTGCGTGTCCATCCGGCCTCGCATCTGGAGCGCATCAAGCGCGCCTCGCCCGAACTGGGCGTCGTCCATCTCGATCCCGATACGGCGATGAATCCGCATACCTGGCAGGCCGCGCTGCGGGCCGCTGGCGCCGGTTGCCTGGCGGTCGACCTGGTGGTTGGCGGCGAATGCGAGAACGCCTTCTGCGCCGTCCGTCCGCCCGGCCACCACGCCGAGCGCACGACCCCGATGGGTTTCTGCTTCTTCAACAACATCGGCGTTGCCGCCATGCACGCGATCAAGGTGCATGGACTGGAGCGCGTCGCCATCATCGACTTCGACGTGCACCACGGCAACGGCACCGAGGATTGCTTTGCCGGCAACGACAAGGTGCTGATGTGCAGCATCTTCCAGCATCCTTTCTATCCTTACGCCGGTATCGACAATCCGGCCGCCAACATGTGCAACGTGCCGCTGGCCGCCGGTTGTGGCGGCGAGGAATTCCGCGACGCCGTGCTGCAGGTGTGGACACCGCGGCTCAAGGAATTCCAGCCGCAGATGATCTTCATCTCGGCCGGTTTCGACGGCCACTACGAGGACGACATGGGCGGCCTCAAGCTGGTCGAGAAGGATTTCGCCTGGTGTACCGAGCACCTGAAGAAGCTGGCCGCCGAAATGTGCGGCAAACGCATCGTCTCGATGCTCGAGGGCGGCTACGTGATGACTTCGCTGGCGCGCAGCGTCGGCGCCCATCTGCGGGCGCTGGCCGATCTCTGAGCGGCGCTTTCTTTTAGAAACGGACGGGCTGGGTTAAAATCCAGCCCTTTCGTTTTTGCAACGTTTTTACGGATGAATCCATGGCGTTGATTGTTCAGAAATACGGCGGTACTTCCGTCGCCAACCCGGAGCGCATCAAGAATGTCGCCCGGCGCATCGCCCGCTTCAAGGCGCAGGGACACCAGATTGTCGTCGTCGTCTCGGCGATGAGCGGCGAAACCAACAAGTTGATCGCGCTCGCCCGGGAAATGCAGGCCCAGCCCGATCCCCGCGAACTCGACGCCGTCGTCAGCACCGGCGAACAGGTCACCACCGGCCTGCTCGCCATGGGGCTGAAAGCGATCGGTGTCGATGCCCGCAGCTACACCGGCGGCCAGGTCAAGGTCCTGACCGACAGCACCTTCACCAAGGCGCGCATCCTGTCGATCGAGGAAGAGAACATCCGCCGCGATCTCGACGCCGGTAAGGTCGTCATCGTTGCCGGCTTCCAGGGCGTCGATGCCGACGGCAACATCACGACGCTCGGCCGCGGTGGTTCCGATACCTCCGGCGTCGCGCTCGCTGCCGCGCTGAAGGCCGACGAGTGCCAGATCTACACCGACGTCGACGGCGTCTATACGACCGACCCGCGCGTCGTGCCGGAAGCGAAGAAGCTCGACACCATCACCTTCGAGGAAATGCTGGAAATGGCCAGCCTCGGCTCCAAGGTGCTGCAGATCCGCTCGGTCGAATTCGCCGGCAAGTACAAGGTCAAACTGCGCGTTCTTTCCAGCTTCGAGGACGAAGGGGAGGGTACGCTGATCACTGTTGAGGAAGACAAGAACATGGAACAACCGATCATTTCCGGCATCGCCTTCAACCGCGACGAAGCCAAGCTGACCATGCTGGGCGTTCCGGATACCCCGGGCATCGCCTACCGCATCCTCGGCTCGATCGCCGACGCCAACATCGACGTCGACATGATCATCCAGAACATCGGTCACGACGGCACGACCGATTTCTCCTTCACGGTGAATCGCGGCGAGTACGCCAAGGCCCAGGCCATTCTGGAAAAGGTCAAGGCCGAACTGGGCGCCCGCGAAATCGTCGGCGACAACAAGATCTGCAAGGTTTCGGCGGTTGGCGTCGGCATGCGCTCGCACCCGGGCGTCGCGTCGAAGATGTTCAAGGCGCTGGGCGACGAAGGCATCAACATCCAGATGATTTCGACCTCGGAAATCAAGATCTCCGTCGTCATCGACGAGAAGTATCTGGAACTCGCCGTGCGCGTGCTGCACCGCACTTTCGGTCTGGATCAGTAAAGGTTTGACCAACGGGCGCGGAGGCTATATCATCCGCGCCTCGTTGTTGAACGAACCGGAGACGTGGCCGAGAGGTCGAAGGCACTCCCCTGCTAAGGGAGCATACGCGCTAAAACGTGTATCGAGGGTTCGAATCCCTCCGTCTCCGCCAGACGACGAAGAAAAACACCCGTCAGGGTGTTTTTTTTCGTCCAGCGCATTCGTATTGCCCTGCCTGATGGAATATCACGATTCCATTATCTGTAGCCCGGCGGTTCCAGCCCGCCGCTGTCGCCGGTAAACTCCCGGGCTTTGACGTTGTTGCATGCAAGGTCGCAAGGACGGGAGCGGCGTCCGGGGCAGAGTCCGGGCGAGATGAATTCCCGCCTTGCGTGGTCAATTTCAATTCGGGCTAAGCGAATGATCAGAATTAAACGCGGTCTGGACTTGCCCATCACCGGGGCGCCTGAGCAGCGTATCGAGGCCGCCAGGCCGGTACGCAGTGTGGCGGTCATCGGCTTCGACTACCACGGGATGAAGCCAACGATGGCCGTACAGGTCGGTGATCGGGTCAAGCTGGGGCAGGTGCTGTTCTCCGACAAGAAGACGCCAGGCGTCAATTTCACGGCGCCGGGTGCCGGCGTCGTCAGTGCCATTCATCGCGGCGAGCAGCGGGTGCTGCAATCGGTGGTGATCGAACTGGACGGTGACGAGGCAATCAGCTTCGCCTGCTATCCGGAGGCGCAGATCGATCGGTTGAGTAGCGAAATGGTGCGCGACAACCTGCAGCAATCGGGGTTGTGGACCGCGTTGCGGAGCCGTCCCTTCAGCCGGGTGCCGGCCGTCGATGCGGTGCCGGCGTCGATTTTCGTGACGGCGATCGATACTCATCCGCTGGCCGCCGATCCGGCCGTCGTGATCGCCGAAGCGGCGGCCGATTTCACCCGCGGGTTGCGCGTGCTGGCGCGCCTGGCCAGGGTTTTCCTGTGCGTTGCCGACGGCGCTGCGATTCCCGGCAGCGGCCTGGAGCGAGTTCAGGTCGAGTCCTTCGCCGGGCCGCATCCGGCCGGTCTCGCCGGGACGCATATTCATTTCCTCGATCCGGTAGGGCCGCACAAATCGGTATGGACGATCGGCTATCAGGACGTGATCGCCATCGGCCGCCTGTTCGCCACCGGCCAGTTGGCCGTCGACCGCGTCGTCGCCCTCGGCGGTCCGCTGGTTGCCCGGCCGCGTTTGCTGCGTAGCCGCCTCGGCGCCAGCCTGGACGATCTGACGGCGGGCGAACTGACTGCCGGAGCAAAGCCGCGCCTGATTTCCGGTTCGGTCTTCGGCGGCCGTACCGCACGCGGCGCCTGCGCCTGGCTCGGGCGCTACCACCAGCAGGTTTCCTGCCTGGCCGAGGGGCATGACCGCGAATTCCTGCACTACCTGCGGGCGGGTCTGGACAAGCATTCGGTGATGAACCTCTACCTCTCCAAGCTGATGCCCGGCAAACGCTTCAACTTCACGACCAGTACCAACGGCAGTCCGCGGGCGATGGTGCCGATCGGCAACTACGAGGCGGTGATGCCGCTCGACATCCTGCCGACGCAGTTGCTCCGCTACCTGATCGTCGGCGACACCGAGATGGCCCAGAAACTGGGCTGCCTGGAGCTCGACGAGGAGGATCTGGCGCTGTGCAGCTACGTCTGCGCCGGCAAGTACGAGTACGGTCCCATCCTGCGTGACAACCTCACGCGCATCGAGAAGGAGGGTTGAGCATGGGGCTGCGTTCCTGGCTCGACAGCATCGAGCATCATTTTCACAAGGGCGGCCGCTACGAAAAATGGTATGCCCTCTACGAGGCGGTCGATACCGGTCTCTACAAGCCAGCCAGCGTCACCCGGACCACCGCCCACGTACGCGACGGCCTGGACCTCAAGCGGATGATGATCACCGTCTGGCTCTGCACTTTTCCGGCCATGTTCTTCGGCATGTGGAACGTCGGTTTCCAGGCCAACAGCGCATTTGCGGCCCAGCCGGAATTGCTGGCCGCGCAGGACAACTGGCGGCTTGCCCTGATCGCGCTGTTCGCCGGCTTCGATCCGGCCAGCCTGTGGGACAACCTGGTGCATGGGGCGGCCTATTTCCTGCCGATCTACGCCGTCACCTTCATCGTCGGCGGTTTCTGGGAGGTGCTGTTCGCCTCGATCCGCGGCCATGAGGTGAATGAGGGGTTCTTCGTCACCTCGATCCTCTTCGCACTCATCCTGCCGCCGTCGATTCCCTTGTGGCAGGTGGCGCTCGGCATCAGCTTCGGGGTGGTGATCGCCAAGGAAGTCTTCGGCGGCACCGGCAAGAACTTCCTCAATCCGGCACTCGCCGGGCGGGCTTTCCTGTTCTTCGCCTATCCGGCGCAGTTGTCAGGCGATGCGGTGTGGACGGCGATCGACGGTGTCACCGGCGCCACCCCGCTGGCCACTGCGGCAGCGGGCGGTATCGCCGCGGTGACGGCCGGCGGCCTGAGCTGGTGGGATGCTTTCCTTGGCACGATTCCGGGCTCGGTCGGCGAGACCGGTACCTTGGCCATCCTGATCGGCGGTGCCGTCCTGTTGCTGAGCCGGATCGCCTCGTGGCGCATCGTCAGCGGCGTCATGCTGGGCATGGTCGGCTGCAGCCTGCTGCTCAACAGTGTCGGTTCGGCCAGCAATCCGATGTTCGCCATGCCCTGGCACTGGCATCTGGTGCTCGGCGGCTTCGCGTTCGGCATGGTGTTCATGGCCACCGATCCGGTGTCGGCGGCGATGACCGATACCGGCAAATGGATTTTCGGGGCGCTGATCGGCGTCATGGTGGTGCTCATCCGCGTGGTCAATCCGGCTTTCCCGGAGGGCATGATGCTGGCGATCCTGTTCGCCAACCTCTGTGCCCCCTTGATCGATCACTTCGTGGTCACGGCCAACATCAAGCGGAGGGCGGCGCGCCATGTCCAGCAATAAGGAATCCACGGTCCGCACCCTGCTCGTCGCGTTGACCGTCAGCCTCGTCGCTTCGGTTTTCGTGGCCGGTTCGGCGGTGGCGCTGAAACCGGTCCAGCTCGAGAACCGCCTGCTCGACAAGCAGCGCAGCATCCTGGCGATCGCCGGGCTGGGCGACAACCTGTCGTCGGCACAGGTCAAGGAGGTTTTCGGCAGCCGGATCAAGGCGCGCGTGGTCGATCTCGATACCGGCGAGTATCAGACGACGTTCGATCCGCTCGGTTTCGATCCGCTGAAGGCTGCCAAGGACCCGAAGATGTCCGCCGCACTCAGCAGCGAGGCGGACAAGGCGCTGATCAAGCGGCGCGAACGCTTCACCACCGTGTATATGGTCGAGCAGGAAGGCCGGATCGAATCGCTGATCCTGCCGATCCGCGGCTACGGTCTGTGGTCGACGCTGCACGGTTTCCTCGCGCTGAAAGCCGACCTCAACACCGTGGTCGGCCTGGGCTTCTACCAGCATGCCGAAACCCCGGGTCTCGGCGGCGAAGTGGACAATCCGAAATGGAAGGCGCTGTGGCCGGGCAAGACGCTGTTCGACGATGCCGGCCGGCCGATCATCAAGGTGGTCAAGGGCGGGGTCGATCCGGCCAGCCCGGAGGCCGGCCATCAGGTCGATGCGCTGGCCGGTGCGACGCTGACCAGTAACGGCGTCGACCGATTGTTGCAATTCTGGTTGGGCGAGCAGGGCTTCGGCCCCTACCTCGCCAGGCTGCGTCAGCAGGGAGTCTGAGCATGGCACAACAAGCTACCGTCAAGGAAGTCCTGTTCAATCCGGTCTTCAACAACAATCCGATCGCCTTGCAGATCCTCGGCATCTGCTCGGCGCTGGCCGTCACCTCCAACCTCAAGACGGCGCTGGTCATGGCCATCGCGCTGACTCTGGTGACGGCCTTCTCCAACCTGTTCATCTCGCTGATCCGGGCGCAGATCCCGGGGTCGATCCGGATGATCGTGCAGATGGTGATCATCGCCTCGCTGGTCATCGTCGTCGATCAGGTGCTGCGTGCCTACGCCTTCAGCCTGGCCAAGCAACTGTCGGTGTTCGTCGGCCTGATCATCACCAACTGCATCGTCATGGGCCGGGCCGAAGCTTTCGCCATGCAGAATCCGCCCATGCTCTCGTTCTGGGACGGGATCGGCAACGGCCTCGGTTACAGCACGATGCTCGTCGCGCTCGGCGTCATCCGCGAACTGTTCGGCGCCGGCAAACTGCTCGGCATCGAGATCCTGCCGCTGATCAAGGACGGCGGCTGGTACCTGCCCAACGGTCTGCTGCTGCTGCCGCCATCGGCCTTCTTCCTGATCGGCCTGTTCATCTGGGCGTTGCGTAGCTGGAAGAAGAACCAGGTCGAAGCACCGGCTTTCCGCATGGCCCCGCAGGTCAGCGACCGGGAGGTTTACTGAAATGGAACATCTGTTGAGTCTCTTTGTCCGCACCGTGTTCATCGAGAACATGGCGCTCTCCTTCTTCCTCGGCATGTGTTCGTTCATCGCCATTTCGAAGAAGGTCGAAACTGCCATCGGCCTCGGCATTGCGGTCGTCGTTGTCCAGGTGATCACGGTGCCGGCCAACAACCTGGCCTATACCTACCTGCTGCGCGACGGTGCGCTGGCCTGGGCCGGCATGCCCGATGTCGACCTGTCCTACCTCGGCCTGCTCACCTACATCGGCGTCATCGCGGCGATCGTCCAGATCCTCGAGATGCTGCTCGACAAGTACGTGCCCAGCCTGTACAACGCGCTCGGCATCTTCCTGCCGCTGATCACCGTCAACTGCGTGATCATGGCCGGTTCGCTGTTCATGGTCGAACGCGACTACAACTTTTCGGAAAGCGTGGTTTACGGCTTCGGTTCCGGCGCCTCCTGGGCGCTGGCCATCGCGCTGCTCGCCGGCATCCGCGAGAAGCTGAAGTACAGCGACGTGCCTGCCGGCCTGCAGGGCCTGGGCATCACCTTCATCACCATCGGCCTGATGTCGCTGGGCTTCATGTCCTTCTCGGGCATACAACTGTAAGGGAGCGAGGATGAACATTCAGGAAATCCTGCTCGCCATCGGCATGTTCACCGGCATCGTGCTGGCGCTGGCGGTCTTCATCATCGCCGCCCGGGCCCGGCTGGTGTCGTCCGGCGACGTCGACATCGAGATCAACGGCGAGCGCACCATCACCGTGCCGGCCGGCGGCAAGCTGCTGCAGACCTTGGCCGCCAACAACATCTTCCTGTCGTCCGCCTGCGGTGGCGGCGGCACCTGCGCCCAGTGCAAGTGCCAGGTTCACGAAGGTGGCGGCGACATGCTGCCGACCGAGGAGTCGCACTTCAGCAAGCGCCAGGCCAGGGAGGGCTGGCGCCTGTCGTGCCAGACGCCGGTCAAGCAGAACATGAAGATCGAGGTGCCGGAAGAGGTCTTCGGCGTCAAGAAGTGGGAGTGCACGGTCGAGTCCAACCCGAACGTCGCCACCTTCATCAAGGAACTGACGCTGCGCCTGCCGGCGGGGGAAAACGTCGACTTCCGGGCCGGCGGCTACGTCCAGCTCGAGTGTCCGCCGCACACCGTGCATTACAAGGACTTCGACATCCAGCCCGAGTATCGCGGCGACTGGGACAAGTTCAACATGTGGCGCTTCGTTTCCAAGGTCGACGAGCCGGTCATCCGCGCCTACTCGATGGCCAACTATCCGGAGGAGAAGGGCGTCGTCAAGTTCAACATCCGCGTCGCCTCGCCACCGCCCAACCGCGACGACATCCCGCCAGGCAAGATGTCTTCCTTCGTCTTCAACCTGAAACCGGGCGACAAGATCACGGTCTACGGGCCATTCGGCGAATTTTTCGCGCGCGATACGGAGAACGAGATGGTCTTCATCGGCGGCGGCGCCGGCATGGCGCCGATGCGCTCGCACATCTTCGACCAGATGAAGCGCCTGAAGTCCACGCGCAAGATCAGCTTCTGGTACGGTGCGCGCTCGATGCGCGAAGCCTTCTACGTCGAGGAATTCGACAAGCTGGCCGAGGAGAACCCGAACTTCAGGTGGCATCTGGCGCTGTCCGATCCCTTGCCGGAAGACAACTGGACTGGTTACACCGGCTTCATCCACAACGTGCTCTACGAGAACTATCTGAAGGACCATCCGGCGCCCGAGGATTGCGAGTTCTACATGTGCGGGCCACCGATGATGAACGCCGCGGTGATCAAGATGCTGCTCGATCTCGGCGTCGAGCGCGAGAACATCATGCTCGACGATTTCGGCGGTTGAACGGAAAGGGAGGATGTCATGCAGACATTTCTGGTGACTTTCGGAATCATCGCCTTCCTGGTCCTGATCATGGCGATCGGTGTCATGTTCGGGCGCAAGCCGATCGCCGGCAGTTGCGGCGGTTACAAGGCGCTCAACCTGGATTGTGCGGCCGGCTGCAAGGAACCCTGTGAAAAACGTCTGGCCCGCCTGCAGGCCGGGACTGAGGAGCAAGCGGAGGAGGAGTCATGCTCAGGTCGTTGCTCGTAAAGGATTACATGACCGCCGATCCCCTGGCTTTCAGCCCGGAGATGGACGTGCTGAAGGCGGTGCACCTGCTGCTCGAACACCACCTCAGTGGTGCGCCGGTGCTTGATGGCGATGGCCACCTGCTCGGTTTCTTTTCCGAGAAGGACGGCCTCAAGGTGGCGCTCAACGCGACCTACTACGAACAGCCGGGCGGCCCGGTCGGCCAGTACATGACCCGCGAGGTGCTGACCCTGTCGGCCTCGTCGTCGATGGCCGATGCCATCGAACTGTTCGTGGCGCATCACTACCGCTGTTATCCGGTGCTCGATGACGGGCGCCTGGTCGGTCAGTTGTGCCGGCGCGATGCGCTGACGGCGCTGGAAAAGCTCTGGTAGGCCGATGAGCGACGGCCGTCGGGTGCGCGTGACCGGCGCCGCCAGCGGTATCGGCGCCCAGGATGTGGCTTGTGCCGACGGGCCGGTTGCCTTTCATCATTCGCAGGCCTGGCAGGCGCTGGCCCGGCACCCGGCGCTCGATTGGGGACGCACCCTGTTTGCCCCGAACGGCGAGCGGTTGTCGCGCACGGCGCGGATCGCCGCGCTCTGCCGGACGCTCGCCGACGAGGTCGAAACTACCCTGCGCCAGGGGCAGTTTCCGTTGGTCATCGGCGGCGACCATTCGGTGGCGGTTGGCACCTGGAGCGGTGTCGCCCGCGGCATCGGGCAGCCATTGGGTTTGTTGTGGATCGACGCCCACCTCGACAGCCATACGCCGGAGAGCAGCTATTCCGGTGCCGTGCATGGCATGCCGCTGGCTTGCCTGCTCGGTCAGGGCGACCGCCGTCTGCTGGGCATCGGCCTGCCCGGCGCGCAGGTCAGCGCCGGGCATTGCGTCGTGCTCGGGGCGCGCAGCTACGAGCCGGAAGAAATCGATTTCCTGCGCCGCCAGCAGGTGCGCATCATCGACGGCGAGGAAATCGCCCGCCGCGGCTTCGCCGCCTGCCTCGACGAGGCGGTCGGCATCGTCGCCAGCGCGCCGGCCGGTTTCGGCGTCAGCCTCGATCTCGACGCCATTGATCCGCGCTTCGCGCCGGGCGTCGGCAGTCCCGAGCCGGACGGCTTGCCGGCGGCCGACGTACGCACGGCCTGGCGCTGGCTGGCCGGCTTGCCCGGCCTGCGCGCCCTGGAAATCGTCGAGTACAACCCGGATCGCGACCGCCACGGCATGACCGCGCAACTGATCGCCGACCTGATCGGCGAGACGGTGGCCGGTTGAGGGCTCAGCCGGAACGGCTGACGTTCAGACGGAGCTGACCGCGGAATCCCTTGCTCGAGGTGAGCGGGATCAGGTACTGGTCGCCCGTGGGGTCGACCAGTCGTCCCTGGCCCTCGCTCCAGTTCTCGTCCGAGCTCAGGTAGCGCAGCCGGAAGCCGTCCTGTCCCAGCGTCAGCTTCAGCGTCAGGGTGTCGCGGAACAGGTATTCGCCTTCGATGTGCTGGTCGAGCCAGAAGCTGTCGTCGATGGTGTAGCCGGTGCTTGACACCGCCAGTTCAACCGAGAAGACCAGGGTCTTGCCGACGGTGATGCGCTTGCTGTCGAGGAAGGTCGAGAACAGGGCGGGCGAGCGCGGCGCGTCGCGGCCGGCACGGTCGACGCGCAGCAGTTCGTCGTAGCGGCGCAGCACGGCGCTGTAGGTGTCGCGGCGGCGCTCGGTCAGTTTGGCGCTGAAGCTGCCGCGTGGCGCGACCGTCGCCTCGAAATAGTAGGAGCCGCGGATCTGCTTGCCGGCGTCCTTGGCCTTCTGCACCGAGGGCGGCAGGGGTAGGACGTCGACGTCGAGACTGCCATCGACGCGCAGGTCGCCGAACAGGAAACGGACCAGGTTCTGGTAACCCTCTTCCGAATTGACGACGCCGAACGGGCCACTGTGGCTGCGATAGGCGAAGGCGCGCGGGGCACCGCTGACGGTCGCGTTCTCGATCTTCACCAGGCCGTCGCTCATCTCGCCCGCCAACAGGCGGGAAACGCCGAGCGCGGCGGCGTAGTCGCGGTGATTGGTGCCGACGAAGCAGAAGAAGCGCTGCGGGTCGAATTTCCCGTCCAGCGAGTCGACTCGCTCGGGCTTCCCGGGCAGGCCGAGGTATTCGGCCATCCGCTGCCGGTTGAAGTTGTTGATGTCCCACAGGCCAAGAACCGCCGGCACGTTGATTCCCGCCATCTCGATCCCATTGTGCGGCGTGCCGTAGGTGAACACCTTGGCGACCAGCGCGCGGTCGTCCGGCGTGCTGATCGCATCGTTCTGCAGGAAGGCGCGGATCACCAGTCCGCCCATCGAATGGGCGACCAGGTGCACCTTGAAGGCGGCGAGCAGTTCGTCGTCGTCGCCGCAGACCTGACGGCGCACGCGCTGGATCAAGGCCTGCAGGCCGCGCGCCGCTTCGGGAATCGACAGCGTCTTGCCGTCGCCGAGGTCGCTGTCCGCCGTCTCGTAATAGCGATAGATGACGACGCTGCGCGCCGGCAGGCTGCCGCTGATCTCGGCGCCGTCGGCGAAGCAGTCACGATAGCCGTATTCCTTCATCAGCCGGATCAGCGGCGACTCGAAGATGTGCTTGGTGACGCGCCCATCCCAGGCCTGGCGCAACTTGGTCGCGCCCTGGTTGAAGCCCATGTACGGCATCGACACGGCATCGGCGATTTCGCCGGGCGTCATCGCGTAGCCGCGGACATAGATGATCGGGTAGTACGGTGCCATTGTCTTTGCCATGATCGTCTCCTCGGTGATGATTGGTTTACAGCAGGGCGAAGCCGAGCGCTCCGTTGACCGTCTCGCGGATCACGCCCAGCGCCGCGTCGAGCGCGGCTTCGACGGCGAGCAGGCCGAGTCCTTCGAGCGTCAGTAAAACGCTGCGGCAGGCGTTCTTCTGGATTTCCAGGTGCAGCGCCGCTTGTGCCGGCGTGATCCTGCCCGATGCCTGCAGGGCTTCGATCATGACCAGCGTCTGCGCCAGCTTCTTCGCCTCGGTCTCGCCGTAGGCGCGGATTTCCGGCCATTGCTCGCGCAGGCTGCCCTGGAAGGCGCCCAGGATGGCCTGGCTCAATTCTACGGTGTCGAGCTTCATTGTTGGCTCCGTGGTCATGGGCGCCGCTTCGCCAGTTCCAGTCTGAGGATGGCGGTGAAGCTGCTGTTGAACTGGGTGCGCAGGATGGCGATCTGTTCCGGCGCCAGACAGCCGAGCCGGTGCAACTGGCGCAGGCTGTCGAGGCTGGCGAGGAGCAGTGTCGTCTGTTCGGCGGTGTGCTCGTTGCCGGGAATGGCGGCGGTGCGTACGGCGAGGGCGCTGATTTCGATGCGGGCGTCGGTATAGAAGCGCTGGTGCCTGTCGAAAACGCAATCGGGCGTGCCGGCTGCCATTTCAAGGGCGATCAGGTGTGCCTCGGTCTGCCGCTGCAGGGCGCTGACGCTGCGGTCGGTTACTTCATCGTAAGGCGCGAGCAGGCGCGGTGTACAGGCGACCAGCGCCAGTAGTACGACGGCGGCCGAAAATGAGCGGGCAATGGTGGTGAGATGCGGTCGCTTCGGCATGCAGGCTCCCGGCTGGCGATGATCGACGATGGACTTGTCTGCATCATATACCGCGTCATGACGAAGACAAGGTCCTAGGCCGCTGTGGAGCGGTCGGCACTGTCGTGGTACAAGATGCCGGCCTCGCGCAGGCGTGCCTTGAAGGCCTTCATCACCGGGCGAGAGAGCATGGTTTCGGCCAGCAGGCGCTGTTCGTAAATGCGCATTTTCAGGTTTTCGTCACAATGCCGACGCGACTCGGCGATTAGCGCGTGACAACTGGCGGCATCAAGGCGGTGCACCGGCCGCTGGCCGACTGCGTCGTAGAGCTGGCTGGCGACCAGCTGGTCGGCGTCGCTCATTTTGCATTTGCCGTCGAGTATCTTGAGCATCAGGGTGATGACGCAGTCGATATCGAGCGGGGCGACGAGCTTGCTGCTTGCCCAGGTGGCGATTTCAGCAGGGGTCATGGCGTTGTGTGGTAGTGATTGGCGCCAGAGACACAGCAAGAACAGGGCCAGTCGCCCGGGTGCCCGTGCCGTTCGCGCCGTTCGGGACTTGTCCGGCAGCGGCAGGCGCGGGATACTCGGGGCGTTTGTAAAAAAGGTGACAGACGCATGACACACGACGATATCCGCGCCGCGATCCGTTCCGGCCTGCCTTTTTTCGGCGTCACCCGGCAGGGCCAGGTGATGGCGCGTTACCTGCCGTTCGGGCCGGTCTATCGCTGGAAGCGCAACCAGATGATTCCGGCGCCATTGCAGGGCGAGGATCTGTTGTGGTGGCTGCAGGCCAGCGACGACGATCCGGGCGAGCCCTGAGCGCGCTTACGGGCGTGGTTGTTTGAGATAAGCGTAGCGCTGGGCCAGCCGATCGGCCGCGATGTATTGCAGCGGCAGGCCCTGCCAGCGGATTTCGCCGCCGTTGCCCGCCATCAGGCGCAGCAGGCTGACCTCGTCATGGGGCCGGCATTCCTCGAAAAAAGCGGCCAGGTCGCGGTCGTCGAGCAAACCGATGCCGAGCGCCGCGTCAAGGTAGAGGCTGCCGTCGCCATCGATCAACACGGTCTTGATCTCACCGGCCGGGGCACCGGTATGGGCGACGAAGGCCGCGCCGTCGCGGTGGAAGATCCACGGCGTTGCGGCGAGATCGACATAGACCCGTTGCGGACCGTTCTGGACGAACCAGCGGCCACTTTCGTCGCCGGCATATTGCCGGTTCATGAACTCGATCAGGCCGCGGTGTGTCACCCGCTCTCCCTGCAATCGCCAGTCACCGCGCCGGTCGAGCGAAAGCCACTCGTAACAGGCGGGGACGTTCGGCCATTTGGCATGAGCGGAAAGCTGGGCTGCGGATGAAGTCATTGGTTTTCCCGATGTCGAATGCGAACGATGTTATGTGTCTTTGGGCACGCAGTCGATCTTTTCTGTTGCCGGAACAGGTATCAAACGCTGGAATTCTCTTTCCCGGTGGAACTCCCTGTTGCCGGAATGGCCCGAGCTGGCGGACAATTCATGGATTGCACCGGATTTCGTTTGGCAATTTGTATGCCTGTTTCAGTAGAAATTTTTCAATTTTCAGGAGCTTGCGGTGAAATTCAAGAAAAACGCCGTGGTGATTTCCGCAGTGGGTCTGGCTCTCATGCTTTCGGGGTGCGCAACCGAAAGCTCGCGTCCGATCGAATCCCAGCAAACTGCCGCTGCTGCCCGGCCATACGCCGGCGAACGACAGCCGGTCTCGGTAGGCAAGTTTGACAATCGTTCCAGTTTCTTGCGCGGGGTGTTCTCCGATGGCGTCGATCGTCTCGGCAGTCAGGCGAAGACGATCCTGGTTGCCCACCTGCAACAGAGCAATCGTTTTTCCGTCCTCGATCGCCAGAACCTGAGCGAGACCAAGCAGGAAGCGGAGATCGCCCGCAAGCAGCAAGCCCTGAAGGGGGCGCGCTACGTCATCACCGGTGATGTCACCGAATTTGGCCGGAAGGAAGTTGGCGACCATCAGCTTTTCGGTTTGCTCGGTCGCGGCAAGCAGCAGGTGGCCTACGCCAAGGTGGCGCTGAACGTGGTCGATGTCGAGACATCGGAAGTCATTTATTCGACCTTCGGTGCCGGCGAATATGCCCTGTCGAATCGCGAAGTCATCGGCTTTGGCGGTACCGCCAGCTATGACTCGACGTTGAACGGCAAGGTACTCGATCTGGCTATCCGGGAAGCGGTCGATGCTCTGGTCAAGGGTGTCGAAAGTGGCGCCTGGCGTCCGGCGCACTGATTCCGGCAGGGAGGGTTTATGAGGGAAGTAAAGACCAGCCAGAGATGGCTGCTGCCGGCATGCGCCTGTGCGCTACTGTTCACGGGCTGTGCCCAGCAGCGCCAGCCGCTCTACCACTGGGGAGATTTTCAGACCGTCCAGTACGGCTATTTCAAGGGTGACAAGGGGCCGGAAGAAGGCATTGTTGCGCTCGAGAAGGTTCGCGAGGAGGCAAAGGCGAGCGGGCGCCATGTCCCGCCGGGTTTGCAGGCGCATCTCGGCATGCTCTACGGTTTGACGGGGCGCACCGATCTGTTCGAGCAGAATCTGCTGGCCGAGAAGCAGAGTTTTCCGGAAAGCTCGGTCTATCTCGATTTCCTGCTCAAGAAGAAGCAGAAACCGGAAGGTGCGCGATGAAAACCCAATCGTTCATTGCCAAGCGCCTGCCTTTTCTGGCACTTGCCCTGGCTATGCTCGGTGGTTGTGCGACGCAGCAGGCCTACGATTACACCGCATTTCGGGCGGCGCGCCCGGCGTCGATCCTGGTGTTGCCGCCGATCAACCAGTCTCCGGACATCAAGGCAAGCTACAGCATGCTTTCCCACGCCATGCTGCCGCTGGCCGAATCAGGCTATTACGTCTTTCCGGTGACCCTGGTCGATGAGACCTTCAAGCAAAATGGGCTGACGACGCCGACCGACATCCATGACGTCGCACCGGCGAAGTTGCGGGAAATATTCGGTGCCGACGCTGCGCTTTACATCAATATCAAGGACTACGGCACGTCCTACAAGGTGATCGCCAGCGAAACGCGGGTCACGGCGGAGGCCAGGCTGGTCGATCTGCGTACAGGCACGCAGCTATGGCATGGTTCGGCGACGGCATCGAGTGCCGAGAGCGACAACAATAGCGGCGGTCTGATCGGCATGCTGGTCAAGGCGGTCGTTCGGCAGATCATCGAAACGGTCAGCGAGCAAGGGCACGTGATCGCCGGTATGACGAGTTCGCGGCTGCTGAGCGCCGGTGTGCCAAACGGCATTCTTTTTGGCCCGCGTTCGCCGCAGTATCAGAAGGATGGTCAGGCGTTGCGCTGACACGAAATTATTCCTTCGCAATTGAAAACGGCCTCTTGCGAGGCCGTTTTTGTTTTTACCGAGAGCGTTTTCAGTCCTGGTAAGCCGACAGCGGCGGGCAGGCGCAGTTCAGGTTGCGGTCGCCGTACACATCGTCGATGCGATTGACGCTTGGCCAGAACTTGTTGGCCGCTACCCAGGGCAGCGGGAAGACTGCCTGTTGCCGGCTGTAGGGATGGCGCCACTCGGCATCGACGAGGTCGGCCTGGGTGTGCGGCGCGTTCTTCAGCGGGTTGTCGGTGGCGCTCCAGGTGCCGTTCTCGATCTCGCGGATTTCCGCGCGGATCGCCACCATGGCTTCGATGAAACGATCCAGTTCGGCCTTCGATTCCGACTCGGTCGGCTCGACCATGATGGTGCCGGCGACCGGGAAGGATACCGTCGGGGCGTGGAAGCCGTAGTCCATCAGGCGCTTGGCGATGTCGATCTCGGCGATGCCGGTGGCGGCTTTGAGCGGGCGGATGTCGAGGATGCACTCGTGCGCCACGCGGCCGTTCTTGCCGACGTAGAGCACGGGGTAGTGGTCCTTGAGCCGGCTGGCGACGTAGTTGGCGTTGAGGATGGCGAACTGGGTCGCCTTCTTGACGCCGGCACCGCCGAGCATGGCCAGGTACATCCAGGAAATCGGCAGGATCGAGGCGGAGCCGAAGGGCGCCGCGGAAACCGCGCCCTGGCCGCCGTGCGGGCCGTCGATGGGGGCCACCACGTGGTTGGCCATGAACGGTGCTAGATGCGCCTTCAGGCCGATCGGGCCCATGCCCGGTCCGCCGCCGCCGTGCGGGATGGCGAAGGTCTTGTGCAGGTTCATGTGGCTGACGTCGGCGCCGATGAAGCCGGGCGAGGTCAGGCCGACCTGGGCGTTGAGGTTGGCGCCGTCCATGTACACCTGGCCGCCGTTGGCGTGCACGATGGCACAGATGTCCTTGATCGCTTCCTCGAAGACGCCGTGCGTCGACGGGTAGGTGATCATCAGGCAGGCGAGGTCGTCCTTGTGTTCCTCGGCCTTGGCCTTCAGGTCGCTAACGTCCACGTTGCCGTTGTCGTCGCAATCGACGACAACGACCTGCATGCCGCACATCTGGGCGGTGGCCGGGTTGGTGCCGTGCGCCGATTTCGGGATCAGGCAGACCTTGCGGTGGCTGTCGCCGCGGCTGGCGTGGTAGCGTGCAATCGCCACCAGGCCGGCGTATTCGCCCTGGGCGCCGGAGTTCGGCTGCATGCAAATGGCGTCGAAGCCGGTGACGGTCTTCAGCCAGTCGGTCAGGCCGGCGATCATCTCGTGGTAGCCGGCGACCTGCTCGCGCGGGGCGAACGGGTGGATGCCGCCGAATTCCGGCCAGGTGACCGGAATCATCTCGCTGGTCGCGTTCAGCTTCATGGTGCAGGAACCGAGCGAGATCATCGAATGGTCGAGCGCCAGATCCTTGTTTTGCAGCGACTTCAGGTAGCGCAGCATCTCGTGCTCGGTGTGGTGGGTGTTGAACACCGGGTGCGAGAGGATCGCATCGCTGCGCAGCAGCGCCGCCGGCAGGGCCGGCGTGGCGGCAGCGACCTGGACGTCGAGGCTGGCCATGTCGAGCGTGACCTGGGTAATCAGCTTGAACAATTCGGCGACGTCGTCGCGCGTCGTCGTTTCGTCGAAGGAGACGCCAAGAACACCCGCCGAGACGCGGCGCAGGTTGTAGCCGGCACTGACGGCAGCGTGGTAGGCGCTTTCGGCGCGGGCGCCGAGATCGACATGCACGGTGTCGAAGAACTGTCCGGTGAGCACCTTGACGCCGGCCCGTTTCAGGCCCTCGGCGAAGATCGCGGTCAGGCGGTGGATGCGCGCGGCGATCGTCTTCAAACCCTGCGGGCCGTGATAGACGGCGTACATGCCGGCCATGTTGGCGAGCAGCACCTGCGAGGTGCAGATGTTGGAATTCGCCTTTTCGCGGCGGATGTGCTGTTCGCGCGTCTGCAAGGTCATGCGGTAGGCGGTGTTGCCGCGGGCGTCCTTGGAGACGCCGATGATGCGGCCGGGCATCGAGCGGACGAAGGCTTCGCGGGTGGCGAAGAAGGCGGCGTGCGGGCCGCCGAAGCCCATCGGAATGCCGAAGCGCTGGCTCGAGCCGAGCGCGATGTCGGCGCCCATGGCGCCCGGCGACTTGAGCAGCACCAGCGCCATCAGGTCGCAGGCGACGGCGACGGTGGCGCCGCATGCCTTGAGGCTGGCGATCAGGTCGCTGCGGTCGCGTACTTCGCCGTTGTCGTCCGGGTACTGGAGCAGGGCGCCGAAGAATTCGCCGTCCGCCGTATCAGCGGCAGCGACGACAACCTCGAAGCCGAAGTAACCGGCGCGCGTGCGAACGACGTCGATGGTCTGCGGGAAGCAGGCGGCGTCGACCAGGAAGCGGTTCGACTTCGCCTTGGATACGCGGCGCGCCATCGTCATCGCTTCGGCGGCAGCAGTCGCTTCGTCGAGCAGCGAGGCGTTGGCGATCTCCAGCCCGGTGAGGTCGATCACCATCTGCTGGAAGTTCATCAGCGCTTCCAGGCGGCCCTGGGCGATCTCGGCCTGGTAGGGCGTGTAGGCGGTGTACCAGCCGGGGTTTTCCATGACGTTGCGCAGGATCACCTTGGGCGTCAGCGTGTCGTAGTAGCCCATGCCGAGGCAGGACTTCTTGATCACGTTCCTGCCGGCGATCGCCTTCAGGTCGGCGAGCGCCTCGTGTTCGCGGCGCGGCGCCGGCAGCGGCAGGTCGACCGGCAGGCGGATGGCAGCCGGTACCGTCTGGTCGATCAACTGGTCGAGGCTGGCGGCGCCGATGGCGGCCAGCATTTCGGCAGTCTCGGCGGCGCAGGGGCCGATGTGACGGTCGATGAACTCGTCGTGCTGCTCGAGTAACGAGAGCGTTTGATTGAGCGGCATGGGCGGTCCTTCTCAGGCGGCGTCGGCGACGGCCTGGTAGGCGGCGGCGTCGAGCAGCGCGTCGACGTCGGCCAGGTTGTCCGGCGTCATCTTGAACAGCCAGGCGGTGTAGGCGTCCTGGTTCACCGATTCCGGCGCGTCGGCGGCGGCCTGGTTGACTTCGGTGACGGTGCCGGCGAGCGGCGCATAGACGTCAGCAGCGGCCTTGACCGATTCGACGACGGCGATTTCCTGCTCCTTGTCGAAATGGGCGCCGACTTCCGGCAGTTCGACGAAGACCAGATCGCCCAGCGCTTCCTGCGCGTGGTCAGTGATACCGACGGTGACGGAACCGTCTTCGTTCTTCAGGACCCATTCGTGGGAGGCGGCGTACTTGAGGTTGGACGGGACGTTGGACATGGTTTTCTCCTGAATGGGGGTTATTGAACAGCCTTGCCGTTGCGGGCAAAAACGGGTTTGGTGACCTTGGCCTTGAGCAGCTTGCCACGGATATCGACCTCGACTTCGTCGCCGGCGGCGACGCCGAGCGGCAGCCGGGCGAGGGCGATGGATTGCTGTAGCGTTGGTGAGAAACTACCTGAAGTAATTTCGCCATCGCCTTGTTTGGTAATTACTTTCTGATGGCCGCGCAGCACTCCCTTATCGAGCAGGATCAGACCGAGGAACTGCTTCTGCTGACCGTTGGCGGCCAGTGCGGCACGCCCGACGAAATCGCGCGCGTCCTTCATGGCGACGGTCCAGGCCAGGCCGGCGTCGAGCGGCGAGACGGTTTCGTCCATGTCCTGGCCGTAGAGGTTCATGCCGGCTTCCAGGCGCAGGGTATCGCGCGCGCCCAGGCCGCAGGGTGCGACGCCGGCGTCCTTGAGGGCGGTCCAGATGGTTTCGGCTTCGCCGGCCGGTAGCATGATCTCGTAGCCGTCCTCGCCGGTGTAGCCAGTGCTGGCGATGAAGTACTGGTCGACTTCGGCGGCGAAGAAAGGCTTCAGGCCTTCCGTTGCCGCCTTGACCTGGGGTAGTACCTGCCAGACCTTGGCTCGGGCATTCGGACCCTGCACGGCGATGATGCCGAGCGGCACGTTGCCGTCGCGGCGCGGCGTGATCGTCACGTCCAGCTTCCACTCGGCGGCCTTGGCCAGCATCCAGGCGACGTCCTTGTCGGCGGTGCCGGCATTGACGACGATGCGAAAGCGCGTGTCGGTGAGGAAGTAGATGATCAGGTCGTCGATGACGCCGCCGGCCTCGTTGAGCATGGCGGAGTAGAGCGCCTTGCCGGAAACCGTCAGCTTGGCGACATCGTTGGCGACCAGGCGCGACAGGAAGGGGCGGCAATCGGTGCCGACCAGGTCGACCGGACACATGTGCGAGACGTCGAACATGCCGCAATCGTTACGGACGGCGTGGTGTTCCTCGATCTGCGAGCCGTAGTTGACCGGCATGTCCCAGCCGCCGAAATCGACCATCCGGGCGCCGAGCGCGCGGTGAGCGGCGTTGAGCACTGTTTTCTTCAGCATATCAATCCTTTGCTGGCTTTTGTTAAAGCCGTTTCTGGAAACGGAAAAGGGGTGAAACGGAAAACTTGCGTCTTGCGTTTCACCCCTCTGTCCTTGATACCTGAGAGATTTGCCCCATCGGTGGATGATAGCCGGGCGGGCCGTCATCGCTCTCCAGAGTTTCAGTGGCCTGCCACTGGTTCCGCGGTCCTTTTGCCTGAGCGTTTTCGGGTGAAATTGCGCCTTCGGCGGCAGCTTGCGCTGCGCTCTCCCGTGGAACGGTTGGCACTATAGCCGGTGATCAATGTCCAAGCAACTTGTTGCGCCGCACAAGGTTCGGCGGCCGCTTCACGCCTTCGTGATAAACTCCCGGTTTGCTTTTTTGCTCATTTCCGTGACCCCAGCCAATTTCGATTTCCATTGCCATTCCTCGGTTTCCGACGGCCTGTTGGCGCCTGCGGAGGTCGCCCGCCGGGCGGCGGCGAACGGTGTCGATTGCTGGGCGCTGACTGATCACGACGACATCGGCGGCCTGGCCGAGGCGGCTGAAGCGGCTGCAGCGGCCGGCATGGGCTTTGTCAATGGCGTGGAAATCTCGATCGAGTGGCGGGAAATGCCGATCCATATCGTCGGCCTTGCCTTCGATCCCGCGCATCCGGCGCTGGTCGGCGGTCTCGAAAGTCTGCGCGGCGGCCGTGTCGAGCGCGCCCGGCGGATGGGCGAGGCGCTGGCAAAGATCGGCATTTCCGGTGTTTACGAAGGTGCGCTCGGTTATGTGACCAATCCGAACCTGATCTCGCGCGCCCATTTCGCCCGCTATCTGGTGTCGATCGGCATCGCCCGCGACATTTCCGGCGTTTTCCAGCATTACCTGACGCCGGGCAAGCCGGGTTACGTCGATCACCGCTGGGCAACGCTGGCCGATGCTGTGAGCTGGATCCGCGCTGCCGGCGGCGTTGCCGTGGTGGCGCATCCCGGGCGCTACAAGATGTCGGGCGGCGACATGCGCAAGTTCCTCGATGAGTTCAAGGATCTCGGCGGTCAGGCGATCGAGGTGTCGAGCGGCAGCCATTCGCCCGACCACGTCCTGCATTTCGCCCGCCTGGCGCGGCATTACGCCTTTCACGCGTCGCGCGGTTCGGATTTTCACGGGCCGGAAGAAAGCCACGTCGAACTCGGTCGCGCCTTTCAACTGCCCCCGGACCTCAAGCCGGTGTGGCGTCTTTTTCATTGAATCATGGCCCGCGTCGTCAATATCCATCCCGATTCCCCGCAACCGCGACTGCTCGTCCAGGCTGCGGAATTCATCCGCAACGGGGCGATCGTCGCCGTGCCGACCGATTCCTCGTATGCCTTGGCCTGCCATCTCGGCGACAAGGAGGCGATGGACCGCATCCGCCAGATCCGGCAGATGGACGAGCGCCATCATCTGACGCTGATGGTGCGCGACCTCTCGGAGATTGCCACCTACGCTCGCGTCGATAACGCGCAGTACCGCTTGCTCAAGGCGACGACGCCCGGTTGCTACGTCTTCATCCTCGAAGGCAGCAAGGAGTTGCCGCGCCGCGTGCTGCATCCGAAGCGCAAGACGATCGGCCTGCGCGTGCCGGCGCACGCGGTGGCGCTCGCGCTGCTTGAGGAGCTGAACGAGCCCTTGCTGACGACCACGCTGCAGTTGCCGGGCGACGACGCGCCGCTCACCGAGGGCTGGGAAATCCAGGATCGCCTCGACGAGCAGCTCGAACTGATCCTCGACAGCGGCCCCTGCGGCATCGAACCGACCACTGTCGTTGACCTGACCGGGCCTTCGCCCGAGCTGGTTCGCGCCGGGCGCGGGCCGCTGGCGCCCTTTGGGCTGGATTGAACATGCTCGACATCAATGCGCTGATCCAGACCATCGCCATCGCCGCGCTGCCGGTGGTTTTCGCGATCACCCTGCACGAGGCGGCGCACGGTTACGCGGCCCGCCATTTCGGCGATCCGACCGCCTGGCAGCTCGGGCGCATCAGCCTCAATCCACTGCGTCACATCGATCCGGTGGGTACCGTGCTGATTCCGCTGGCGATCCTGATTTTTTCGGCAGGCAACTTCCTGTTTGGTTACGCCAAGCCGGTGCCGGTGGATTTCACCCGGCTGCGCCAGCCCAAGAAGGACATGCTCTGGGTTGCCGCCGCCGGGCCGGCCGCCAACCTGGCGATGGCCTGTTTCTGGGCGCTGATGTTCAAGCTGTCGTGGGTGGTGCCGGATTTCTTCGCGGTGCCGCTGGCGCGCATGGCCGAGATCGGCATCATCATCAACTGCGTGCTGATGGTCCTCAACCTGCTGCCGTTGCCGCCGCTCGACGGCGGGCGGATTGCCGTCAGCCTGTTGCCGCACCGGCTGGCCTGGCAGTTCTCGCGCATCGAGCCGTGGGGTTTCCCGATTTTGCTGGTCCTGTTGTTCACCGGTATCCTCGGCGACATCATGAATCCTCTGGTGCTCTTCACGGCGCACGCCATCGAATTCCTTTTCGGTCTTTACTAAACGACAACCGCTATGTACGCAGAACGTGTCCTTTCCGGCATGCGTCCCACCGGGGCGCTGCATCTCGGCCATTACCACGGCGTCCTCAAGAACTGGGTCCGCCTGCAGCACGAATATCCCTGTCTCTTCTTCGTCGCCGACTGGCACGCGCTGACCACCAACTACGACAACCCGCAGAGCATCGAAAAGGCGACCTGGGACATGGTCATCGACTGGCTGGCAGCCGGCGTCGATCCCAACCAGGCGACGCTGTTCATCCAGTCGCGCGTCCCTGAGCACGCCGAACTGCACCTGCTGATGTCGATGATGACGCCGCTCGGCTGGCTGGAGCGGGTGCCGACCTACAAGGACCAGCAGGAAAAGCTGGCCGGCAAGGACCTGACCACCTACGGTTTCCTCGGCTATCCGCTGCTGATGAGCGCCGACATCCTGATCTACCGCGCCGACAAGGTGCCGGTCGGCGAGGACCAGATTCCGCACGTCGAATTCACCCGCGAGCTGGCGCGCCGCTTCAACCACATGTACGGTCGCGAACCCGGTTTCGAGGACAAGGCGCGCGACGCGGTCAAGAAGCTGGGCGGCAAGAAGGCTCGCCTCTACGAGGAGCTGCGCACGCGCTTCCAGCAGGAAGGCGACAAGGAAGCGCTTGAGCAGGGTAAAGCCATGCTCAACGAAATCCAGCACCTGTCGGCGATCGACCGCGAACGCCTGTTCGGTTTCCTGGAAGGCACCGGCAAGATGATCCTGGTCGAACCGGGCTACCTGCTGACCGAAGAATCGAAGATGCCGGGGCTCGACGGGCAGAAGATGTCGAAGTCGTACAACAACACGATCACCCTGCGTGAGTCCGAAGAATCGGTGGCCAAGAAGGTCAAGTCGATGCCGACCGACACCCAGCGCGTGCGTCGCACCGATCCCGGCGATCCGGCGCGCTGCCCGGTCTGGCAATTGCACCAGGTGTATACCGACGCGGCGACGCGCGAGACGCTGGCGCAAGGCTGCCGTACCGCCGGCATCGGCTGCATCGACTGCAAGCAGCCGGTGATCGAGGGCATCCTGCGCGAGCAGGCGCCGATGCGCGAGCGCGCCCAGCAGTATCTCGACGATCCGGTGCTGGTCAAGAACATCATTGCCGACGGTTGCGAGAAAGCGCGCGAACTGGCGCGCGAGACGATGCGCGACGTGCGCGAGTCGATGGGGCTGGAATACCACTGATGGCGAGTGCGGCGCTCCGCCACTGCCGCCCGGCGGTTGCCGCATGAACCTTGCGGTCGACCTGCCGCAGGCGACGCTGTTCGAGCCGGTTGCCCGCATCTACGGCGAGCCGCTCGAGACGCTGCCGCAGGACCTCTACATCCCGCCGGATGCGCTCGAGATCATGCTCGACGCCTTCGAGGGGCCGCTCGACCTGTTGCTCTACCTGATCCGCAAGGCCAACGTCGACATCCTCGATATTCCGATGGCGCCGCTGACCCGGCAGTATCTCGATTACGTCGAGGCGATGCGCGCCAGCAACCTCGAACTCGCCGCCGAATACCTGGTGATGGCGGCGATGCTGATCGAGATCAAGTCGCGCATGCTGCTGCCGCGCCCCAAGCTGCCCGGCGACGACGAGACCGAGGACCCGCGCGCCGAACTGGTGCGCCGGCTGATGGAGTACGAGCAGATGAAGCTCGCCGGTCAGCGGCTGAATGCGATGCCGCAGGCGGAGCGCGAATTCTTCTGGGTCGAGACGCTGGTCGAGAAATCGCTGATCGAACGTCTACCGGAAGTCTCGGCGGCCGATCTGCGCGATGCCTGGATGGCGGTCGTCCGCCAGGCGCTCCTGAAGCGCAACCACAAGATCAGCCGCGAGGAGTTGTCGGTGCGCGAGCACATGGGCATCATTCTTCGGGCTTTGCAGGAAAAGGGCGGTTTCGTCCAGTTCGAGACGCTGTTCGACCCGGCGATGGGACCGCCCGGCCTGGTCGTGCATTTCATTGCCATGCTCGAACTGGGGCGGGAGAAGCTGATCCGCATCACGCAGACCGAGGCTTTTGCGCCGATCTACGTCAATCTGCGCGACGGCGAAGCGGAGGAAACGATGCTGGAGGAGGGCGATGGCGGCGAGCCTGATCAAGAAGGTGCTTGAAGCGGCGCTGCTCGCCACCCGCGAGCCACTGACGACGCACGACATGAAAAAGCTGTTCGACGAGGAACTGTCGTCGGAAACGCTCAGGAAGCTGCTCGACCAGATTCGTGCCGAATGGGCCGAGCGCCCGGTCGAGCTGGTGCAACTGGCGTCCGGCTGGCGTTTCCGGACGCGCGCCGAATTCCTGCCTTACCTCGAGCGGCTGAATCCGGAAAAGCCGCCGAAATACTCGCGTGCCGTGCTGGAAACGCTGGCCATCATCGCCTACCGGCAGCCGGTGACGCGTGGCGACATCGAGGAGATCCGCGGCGTCGCGGTCAATCCGAATGTCGTCAAAACCCTTGAAGAGCGTGGCTGGATCGACGTCGTCGGCCACCGCGACACCCCCGGTCGACCGGCGCTGTTTGCCACGACCAAACAATTTCTCGATGATCTGGGCCTGCGTAGCGTCAGCGAACTGCCGCCGCTGGAGCAAATCAGCCAGACACTGGAGCTGACTCATGAAAACCAATAAACGTACTCCTTTCCGCGCCCCGGGCGGGGCGGTTGAAGCCCCGGCTGGCGGGCGGCCGCGCCGTGGTGCCGGGCGCAACCAGCCCTTGCCCGCCGGGCGTGCGCCGGATGCCGGCGACGATCTGCCGGACGCCGCCGAGGCGGCGCCCAAGCCGGCGCCTCGGCGGCAGGGCAAACCACAGACCGGGCGAGCCAATCGCGGCAACATCGGCCGCAACGGCAAGCCATTGATCGAGGCCAAGCCGGAGCGTCTGCAGAAGATCCTGGCCCAGGCCGGCGTCGGTTCGCGGCGCGAGATGGAAGAATGGATCGCCGCCGGCAAGGTCAGCGTCAACGGCGAGGTGGCGACGCTTGGCCAGTCGGTGATTCCGACCGACAAGGTGAAGGTCGGCGGTCGCCTGATCAACATCCGCTTCACCGGGGCAGGTGCCCGTGCGCCGCGCGTGCTGATGTACCACAAGCCGGAGGGCGAAATCGTCTCGCGCGACGATCCGGACGGTCGTCCGTCGGTGTTCGCCGCCTTGCCGCGGATGCGCGGTGGGCGCTGGATCGCGGTCGGCCGCCTCGACTTCAACACCTCCGGCCTGCTGCTGTTCACCACTTCCGGCGAGCTGGCCAACAAGCTGATGCATCCGAGCTCGGAACTGGTGCGCGAGTACGCGGTGCGCGTTCTCGGGGAACTGACTGACGAAGCGCAGCAGCAACTGCTCAAGGGGGTTGAACTCGAGGATGGGCCGGCGAATTTTTCCAGTCTGACCGACGCCGGTGGCGAAGGCGCCAACAAGTGGTACCGGGTGAGCCTGTTCGAAGGCCGCAACCGCGAGGTGCGGCGCATGTTCGAGGCGGTCGGGTGCACGGTGAGTCGGCTGATCCGTGTCCGTTACGGTCCGTTCGTGCTGCCGCCGCAGTTGAAGCGCGGTCGTTGCCACGAGCTTGAGGAAGCTGAAGTCAAGGCGCTGATGCGCGAGCTGGGCGCAGCCAGGGCGGCGCCCAAACCCTGACCGGGAAGGCGCGCCGGACGGTGGAAAGCGGCGAAAGCAATTGTCGGGAGGGAATAAACCCGTTATAATTCACGGGTTTGTTTCTCCTGCAATTTTGCAGGCATCTTATTTTTCTGAGGTGGGCGTTTCGCCCATTTTTTATTTGTGCCTATGGATTTGAATACGCTGCTTGAAACGACGGTGACCGGCCTCGGCTACGAGCTCGTCGATGTCGAGATGTCGCCCCGCGGCAGAACCATCCGCGTCTTCATCGATGCGCCGGCCAAGGAAGGTGGCGTCGATGTCGAAGACTGCGCCAAGGTCTCGAACCAGTTGTCGCGCCTCTTCGAGGTCGAGAACATCGATTACGACCGGCTCGAGATTTCCTCGCCGGGCATGGATCGCGTGGTCAAGAAGGAAGCGGATTTCGCCCGCTTTGCCGGTCAGTCGATCCAGATCAAGCTGCGCATCCCGCACAACAACCGCCGCAACTTCCAGGGGCTGCTGCTCGGCTGCGAGAACGGCAAGGTCGGTCTTCGCCTTGAGAAGGAAGACGTGGAACTCGAATTCAACAATATCGAAAAGGCACGTCTGGTGCCCAAATTCGACTGAAGTCCCTGGAGGTCTTAGCCCATGAGCCGTGAACTGTTGCTGCTGGTCGATGCCCTGGCCCGCGAAAAGAACGTCAACAAGGAAATCGTTTTCGGTGCCCTTGAACTGGCGCTCGCTTCGGCGACCAAGAAGCGTATCCACGACGAAGCTGAAGTCCGTGTCGCGATCGATCGCGCCACCGGCAATTACGACTCCTTCCGCCGCTGGCAGGTGGTGGCGGACGACGAATACGTCAACGAATACCTCCAGATTCCGCTGTCGGATGCGCGCAAGGACGACGCCGATGTCGAGGCTGGCGATTATCTGGAGGAGCCGCTGGAGCCGATCGATTTCGGTCGCATCGGTGCCCAGGCCGCCAAGCAGGTGATCCTGCAAAAGATCCGCGACGCCGAGCGCGAGCAGATCCTGCAGGACTTCCTGGAGCGCAAGGAACACGTCGTTTCCGGCACGATCAAGCGCATGGAACGTGGTAACGCCATCGTCGAGGCAGGCAAGATCGAAGCCATGCTGCCGCGCGACCAGATGATTCCGAAGGAAAATCTGCGTGTCGGCGACCGTGTCCGTGCCTACCTGCTGCGCATCGACCGTGGTGCCCGCGGTCCGCAGATCATCCTGTCGCGCACGGCGCCGGAATTCGTCATCAAGCTGTTCGAGCTGGAAGTTCCGGAGATCGAGGACGGTCTGATGGAATTGAAGGCTTGCGCCCGCGATCCCGGCATGCGCGCCAAGATCGCCGTCAAGTCGAACGACCCGCGCATCGACCCGATCGGTACCTGCGTCGGTCTGCGCGGTTCGCGCGTCACCGCCGTGCGCAACGAGATCGGCGGCGAGAACATCGACATCGTGCTGTGGTCGGCCGATCCGGCGCAGTTCGTGATCGGCGCCCTGTCGCCGGCCGAAGTCACGTCGATCGTCGTCGATGAGGAAAAGCACGCGATGGACGTGGTGGTCGACGAGGACAACCTGGCGATCGCCATCGGCCGCAGCGGGCAGAACGTGCGCCTGGCCTCGGAACTGACCGGCTGGACGATCAACCTGATGACCCAGGATGAGTCGGCCAAGCGCGCCGAAGCCGAATACGCGGTGACCCGCGTGATGTTCATGGAAAAGCTGGACATCGACGAAGAACTGGCCGACCTGCTGATCGAGGAAGGTTTCTCGACGCTGGAGGAAGTGGCCTACGTGCCGCTCGCCGAAATGCTCGAGATCGACGGCCTGGACGAAGACATCGTCAACGAGTTGCGCAACCGGGCGCGCAATGTGCTCCTGACGGAAGCCATCGCCACCGAGGAGAAGCTCGAAAGCGTCGCCGAGGACCTGATCGGTCTCGAAGGCATGACCAAGGAACTGGCGGCCAAGCTGGCCGAACACAACATCAAGACACGTGACGACCTCGCCGAACTGGCGGTCGATGAACTGCTGGAAATCGCCGGCATCGACGAAGCGCGTGCCAAGGAACTCATTCTCAAGGCTCGGGCTCACTGGTTCGAGTGAGCGGGGAGGTAGCAAGTATGTCCGCAACAACCGTTTCACAATTTGCCGTTGAACTCAAGATGCCGGTCGAGGCGCTGCTCGAGCAGCTCAATCGCGCCGGTGTCGGCAAGTCCGGTGGTAGCGATACACTGACCGATCAGGACAAGGCCGGTTTGCTCGACTATCTGCGTCGGGCGCATGGCGATGCGCAGCCGAAGAACAAGATCACGCTGACGCGCAAGCAGACGTCCGAGATCAAGGCGACCGATGCCCATGGGCGGGCCCGCACGGTGCAGGTCGAAGTGCGCAAGAAGCGCGTGCTGGTCAAGCGCGATGTTCCGGATGCGCTGGCGGAGGGCTCTACTGAAGGCCTCGAAGAGCAGGAGCTGGTCGAATCGGCTGCCGATCTGGTGCAGGAACCCGTTGTCGAAACGCTGCTCGAGATGGTCGAGCCGGTCGCTGTTGAACCGGAACCGGAACCGGAAATCGAGCCGGAGCCGCAACCCGAGCCGGAGCCGCAACCCGAGCCGGAGCCGGAGCCTGTGCCGGAACCCGCAGCGCCGGTTGAAGCCGAGCCGGTAGCCGAGGCTGTCGTCGAAGCCGCGCCGAGCGAAACGCTGGCCGTTCGTCGTCCGCTGGACCGGGCCGCGATCATTGGTGAAAAGGAACTCAAGGCGCGCGAGGAAGAGGCGCGTCGCTTCAGCCGCCTGCGCGAGATCCAGGAACGCGAACTGCGCGAAAAACAGGCCCGCGAAGCCCAGCTGGTGCAGATGCGCCAGCAGGCGGAAGCCGCCGCTGCCGCTGCCAAGCAGGCCGAGCAGGCGAAACAGCAGGCGGCAGCCCAGGCGAAGACCGCCGAAGGCGAGAAGGGCACCCTGCACAAGCGTCCCGATGCGCCGAAGAAGGGCGAGAAGGGCGGTCGTGCTGCCGACGACGGCAAGAAGAAGGGCGGTCTGAAAACCCGCGGTTCGGACGTCGGTGGTGGCTGGAAGGACAATCGCCACGGTCACAAGAAATCGCACAAGTCGGACGATGGCCAGGGTAGCTTCCAGGCGCCGACCGAGCCGATCACCCGCGAAGTGCACGTGCCGGAAACCATCTCGGTTTCCGACCTGGCGCACAAGATGGCGGTGAAGGCGACCGAAGTCATCAAGACGATGATGAAGATGGGTTCGATGGTCACCATCAACCAGGTGCTCGATCAGGAAACGGCGATGATCGTCGTCGAGGAAATGGGTCACAAGGCGCTCGCCGCCAAGCTCGACGATCCCGATGCCTTCCTCGAGGAAACCGGCGAGCACAAGGACGTGCCGCTGGAGCCGCGCGCTCCGGTGGTCACCGTCATGGGCCACGTCGACCACGGCAAGACCTCGCTGCTCGATTATATCCGCCGCGCCAAGGTCGCCGCGGGCGAAGCTGGCGGCATCACGCAGCACATCGGCGCCTATCACGTGGAAACCGATCGCGGCATGATCACCTTCCTCGACACCCCGGGTCACGAAGCGTTTACCGCGATGCGCGCCCGTGGCGCCAAGGCGACCGACATCGTCATCCTGGTCGTGGCAGCCGACGACGGCGTGATGCCGCAGACCAAGGAAGCGATCCACCACGCCAAGGCGGCCGGTGTGCCGCTGGTGGTGGCGGTCAACAAGATCGACAAGCCGGATGCCAACCCGGATCGCGTCAAGCAGGAACTGGTCGCCGAAGGCGTCATTCCGGAAGAATACGGCGGCGATTCGCCGTTCTGCCCGGTTTCCGCGAAGAAGGGTACCGGCATCGACGAACTGCTCGAACAGGTCCTGCTGCAGGCCGAAGTGCTCGAACTGACGGCGCAGAAGGATGCGCCAGCCAAGGGGCTGATCATCGAAGCCCGTCTCGACAAGGGTCGTGGTGCGGTGGCGACCATGCTCGTCCAGTCCGGTACCCTGAAGCGCGGCGACGTCGTGCTCGCCGGTCAGGTTTTCGGCAAGGTGCGCGCCATGCTCGACGAGAACGGCAAGCCGATCAACGAGGCCGGGCCGTCGATTCCGGTCGAAATTCTCGGTCTGTCGGATGTGCCGGCGGCTGGTGAGGAAGCCATCGTGCTGGCCGACGAAAAGAAGGCGCGCGAAATTGCCTTGTTCCGTCAGGGCAAGTTCCGCGACGTCAAGCTTGCCAAGCAGCAGGCGGCCAAGCTGGAAAACATGTTCCAGCAGATGGAAGAAGGCCAGGTCAAGACCCTGCCGCTGATCGTCAAGGCCGACGTGCAAGGTTCGCAGGAAGCCCTGGTGCAGACCCTGTCCAAGCTCTCCAACGAGGAAGTCCGCGTCCAGATCATCCACGGCGCGGTCGGTGCGATCAGCGAATCCGACGTCAACCTGGCACAAGCCTCGGGCGCCGTCATCATCGGCTTCAACATCCGCGCCGATGCCGGTTCGCGCAAGCTGGCCGAGAGCTTCGGCGTCGATATCCGTTACTACAACGTGATCTACGACGCGGTCGATGAAGTCAAGGCCGCCTTGTCGGGCATGTTGGCGCCGGAGAAGCGCGAGCAGGTGATCGGCATGGTCGAGATCCGCCAGGTCTTCCACGTTTCGAAGGTTGGCGCGATCGCCGGTTGTTATGTCCTGGAAGGCATCGTCAAGCGCAATTCCCGCGTCCGCCTGATCCGCAACCACACGGTGCAGTGGGATGGCGAGCTGGATTCGCTGAAGCGCTTCAAGGATGACGTCAAGGAAGTGCGTTCCAACTTCGAATGCGGTCTGTCGCTGCGTGGTAACAACGACATTCAGGAAGGCGACCAGCTCGAAGTGTACGAAATCCAGGAAGTGGCGCGTTCGCTGTAATGAAGAAGCAGGGACCCCGAGGATTCCAGCGTAGCGATCGGGTCGCGGAGCAGGTGCGCCGCGACCTCGCCGACCTGATCCGTACCGAACTGAAGGATCCGCGCGTCGGCATGATCAGCCTGACTTCGGTCGAGCTGACGCCGGATTATGCGCATGCCAAGGTTTTCTTCACCACGCTCAACGCCGAGCACCTGCCCGAGATCGAGCAGGGTCTGAAGCGTGCCGCCGGTTTCCTGCGGCGGGAGCTGGGGCGGCGCATCCATATTCACACCCTGCCAGAACTGCATTTCGTCTACGACAGTTCCCTGGAATACGGCGCCAGCATGACGGCGCTGATCCAGCAGGCCAACGCGATCAGCGACCAGACGCCGGAAGACTAGGCCCGCCATGGAGCCGAGGGTCAGGAAAACCTGGAAACAGGTGGACGGCGTGCTGCTGCTCGACAAGGCGCAGGGCATGACTTCGAACGACGCGCTGCAGAAGGCACGGCGCCTGTTTTCGGCCGCCAAGGGCGGTCACACCGGTACCCTCGACCCGCTGGCCACCGGCCTGCTGCCCCTTTGTTTTGGCGAGGCGACCAAGTTTTCCGCTGATCTGCTCGACGCCGACAAGACCTACGAAGCCGAGCTCCTGCTCGGAGTCAGCACCGATTCCGGTGACGCCGAGGGCGTCGTCACGGCGACTGCCGAGGTCAATCTCACGCCAGCCGACATCGCCCGCGTGCTGCCGCAATTCACCGGCGACATCCTGCAGGTGCCGCCCATGCATTCAGCGCTGAAGCGCGACGGCCGGCCGCTCTACGAACTCGCCCGGCAGGGCATCACCGTCGACCGCGAGGCCCGGCCGGTGAGCATTCATGCCATCGAACTGCTGGAATTTGCCGGCGCCCGTCTGCGCCTGTCGGTCAGTTGCAGCAAGGGGACCTATATCCGCGTGCTGGCCCAGGACATCGGCGCCGCGCTGGGCTGCGGCGCGCATCTGACTGCCTTGCGGCGGACCCGGGTCGGCGATCTGGTGATCGATGGCGCCATGACGCTGGCGCAGATCGACAGCATCGAGGAGGGCGCGCGTGTTGCTTGCCTGCGTCCGGTCGATGCGCTGCTGCAGAGCCTGCCCCGGATTGATCTCAGTGGTGAAGCCGAACAGCGCTTCAGCCACGGTAATCCGGTCGATTTGCCGGAAGGCTTGAGCGGCAAGATCCGGGTCTATGCCGGAGACCGCCTGATCGGCGTCGGCGAGCCCGGGCCGGGCCAGCGCCTGTGGCCGAAAAGACTGGTGCAACTGGCGCTTTAAGCTGGTACAATCCGCCGCTTTCCGATATTGTCGGGAAAAAATTTTCCAATTGGCGTTCGCTCTATCAAACCGGGGCTGCGTCGTTTTCATGAAAGAGGGTTTTGAAATGGCCGTTACCACCGAACAAAAGGCGAGCATCGTCGCCGAATACGCACAGTCCAAGGGCGACACCGGTTCCCCGGAAGTGCAGGTCGCCCTGCTGACCGCCCGCATCAACGACCTCCAGCCGCACTTCAAGGAGCACAGCAAGGATCACCACTCGCGTCGTGGCCTGCTGCACCTCGTCTCGCAGCGCCGCAAGCTGCTGGACTACCTGAAGGGCAAGGATGTCGAGCGTTATCGCACGCTGATCACCAAGCTGGGCCTGCGTAAATAAGCAGCACGGCGTAGCCACGAAAAGCGGCCCGGAAAATTCCCGGCCGCTTTTTTGTTTTCTTGTTGTCCCGTTGTTTCTTGTTGTTGTGTAAGTTGTTGTTATTGTTGCGTTAATGTGATGAGAGAGAAAGGAAATCAATGTTTAATGTCGTGAAAAAAACCTTCGCCTACGGCGAACACCAGGTCACCCTGGAAACCGGCGAAATCGCCCGCCAGGCCGGCGGTGCCGTTGTCGTCTCGATGGAAGAGACGGTCGTTCTGGTGACCGTCGTCGGTGCCAAGAATGCCAAGCCCGGTCAGGATTTCTTCCCGCTGACCGTCGATTATCAGGAAAAAGTTTACGCTGCCGGCCGTATCCCCGGTGGCTTCTTCAAGCGCGAAGGCCGTCCTTCGGAAAAGGAAACGCTGACCTGCCGCCTGATCGACCGCCCGATCCGTCCGCTGTTCCCGGATGGTTTCTACAATGAAGTCCAGGTTGTCGCTACCGTCATCTCGCTGAACCCGGAAATCGATTCCGACATCCCGGCGATGATCGGCGCTTCCGCCGCCCTGGCCATCTCCGGCATCCCCTTCGCCGGCCCGATCGGCGCTGCCCGCGTCGGCTACATCAACGGTCAATACGTGCTCTGCCCGACGCTGTCGCAGCTCAAGGACAGCCAGCTTGACCTGGTTGTCGCCGGTACCGAAGCCGCCGTGCTGATGGTCGAATCGGAAGCCGACCAGCTGTCGGAAGAAGTCATGCTCGGCGCCGTCGTTTTCGGCCACACCGAGATGCAGAAGGCGATCAACGCCATCAACGAACTGGTCGAGGAAGCCGGCAAGCCGGAATGGGACTGGCAGCCGCCGGTCAAGGACGAAGCCCTGGTCGCCCGCCTGAAGGATCTGGTCGGTGCCAAGCTGGAAGAGGCCTACAGCATCACCTCCAAGCAGGCCCGCAGCCAGCGCGTCAAGGAAATCTCCGCCGAAGCCGTCGCCGCCCTGTGCACCGGTGAAGAAGGTGCGCCGGATGCCAACACCGTCGGCAACCTGTTCTTCGAACTCGAAGCCGGCATCGTCCGCGGCCGCATCCTGTCCGGCGCGCCGCGTATCGACGGTCGCAACACCCGTACCGTGCGCCCGATCACCATGCGTTCCGGCGTCCTGCCGCGCACCCACGGTTCGGCCCTGTTCACCCGTGGCGAAACCCAGGCGCTGGCGGTTGCCACGCTCGGTACCAACCGCGACGAGCAGATCATCGACGCGCTGTCCGGCGAATATCGCGACCGCTTCATGCTGCACTACAACATGCCCCCGTACGCCACCGGCGAATGCGGTCGTGTCGGTACGCCGAAGCGTCGCGAAATCGGTCACGGCCGTCTGGCCAAGCGTGCGCTGCTGGCCGTGCTGCCGAAGCCGGAAGATTTCTCCTACTCGATGCGTGTGGTTTCCGAAATCACCGAGTCGAACGGCTCCTCGTCAATGGCTTCGGTCTGCGGCGGCTGTCTGGCACTGATGGACGCCGGCGTGCCGCTCAAGGCACACGTTGCCGGTATCGCCATGGGCCTGATCAAGGAAGGCAACCGCTTTGCCGTCCTCACCGACATCCTCGGCGACGAAGATCACCTCGGCGACATGGACTTCAAGGTGGCCGGCACCACCAACGGCATCACCGCGCTGCAGATGGACATCAAGATCCAGGGCATCACCAAGGAAATCATGCAGGTTGCGCTGGCGCAAGCCCAGGAAGCCCGTCTGCACATCCTCAACCTGATGCAGGAAGCTGCCGCCGGCCCGCGTGAAGAAATGTCGGCCTATGCCCCGCGTCTGTACACCTTCAAGATCAATCCGGAGAAGATCCGTGACGTGATCGGCAAGGGCGGCGCCGTGATCCGCAGCATTACCGAGGAAACCGGCACCACCATCGACATCCAGGACGACGGCACGATCACCATCGCCGCCACTTCGGGCGATGCCGCTGCCGCGGCCCGCGCCAAGATCGACGCGATCACCGCGGAAGTCGAGATCGGCAAGATCTACGAAGGCACCGTGCTCAAGATCCTCGATTTCGGTGCGATCGTTTCGGTCCTGCCGGGCAAGGATGGCCTGCTGCACATCTCGCAGATCGCCAAGGAGCGCGTCAACAAGGTCGAAGACTACGTCAAGGAAGGTCAGGTCGTGCGCGTCAAGGTTCTCGAGACCGACGACCGCGGCCGCGTCAAGCTGTCGATGAAGGCGGTTGCCGAAGAAGAGGGTGCTGCCCAGCAGGAACAGCAGCAACAGCAGTAATCGCTTCCCGGCAAAAGCAAAGGGCACCGTGAGGTGCCCTTTTTTCATCCGCCTGCTTGCGCGAAGCGCTTGTTCGGTAAGTCTGTGGCGATTATTTCGCCATTTGCTTTTCCTTCAGTTCGTCGAGCGTCTTGCAGTCGATGCACAGGGTGGCCGTCGGGCGGGCTTCCAGGCGCTTGATGCCGATCTCGACGCCGCATTTGTCGCAGAAGCCGTAATCGCCCTCGTCGATGCGGGCGAGGGTTTCGTCGATCTTCTTGATCAGCTTGCGCTCGCGGTCGCGGTTGCGCAGTTCGATCGCCATGTCGGTTTCCTGGCTGGCCCGGTCGTTGGGGTCGGCAAAGACCGTCGCTTCGTCCTGCATGGTATGCACCGTGCGATCGATGTCTTCGCTCAGTTCCTTTTTCAGGGACTCCAGAATCTTCCGGAAGTGACCGAGTTGCTTGTTGCTCATGTAATCCTCACCAGCCTTCGGCTCGTAAGGAGTGAAATGTTTGTGAAGCAGGTCTTCTGCCATTTTGTGAGCGCTTCCAGTGACGAAAAAAGCGATTAAATATCAGAAAGGCCGGAGTGAAGCAAGGAGAAGTCTTGCTGCAGCGCAATGTGTCGCTGTCATGGATCGCCGATTTTCGCTGCATTGCTGGCGTCGCGGCGATCTCGCTGATACAATCCGCAGCCTTGTCGGGGCGTAGCGCAGTCTGGTAGCGCATCTGCTTTGGGAGCAGAGGGTCGTGAGTTCGAATCCCACCGCCCCGACCATCCTCTTCCGGCGGCAACCCGCGCGCCCGTAGCTCAACTGGATAGAGCAATTGCCTTCTAAGCAATAGGTCGGGGGTTCGAGTCCCTCCGGGCGCGCCAGGCATCGTTCCGAGACCCGCTGCGGTGTTTTCTGCCGAGTGCTGACGTAAATGCCCGATGGAAATGTGATAATCCTCCTTCGTCATTTGCGCTCCGCCACTGTCGCTCCATTGATGTTTTCCCGCAATCTTTCCACCAATGCTCAGGCTGCGCCGCTTTCTGGCGGAGGCCAGCGTTTTCATCATTTACTGGTGCTTGGGGTGTTGTTGCTCAATCTGCTGATGATTGCCATCGCGGCGACCACTTTGCAGACCAGCCGGCAACGGGCGCAGGCTCAAGTCCGGGAGAATGCCGCCAATCTGGCGGCCTTGCTCGAACTGGGCGTCGGCGATTCGGTCAGGCGCATCGATTTGAGCCTGCTGGGCATTGTGGACATGCTTGAGTGGCTGGGGAGCGAAGGGCATCTGTCCGATGAAAGAATCGAGCACGTCCTGCAACTTCATCTGGGCCGGCATAGCGCGATCGATGCCTTTCGCGTCAGCGACGCCGAGGGGCGTCTGCGCTGGGGCAAGGGGGTCGATCCCCTGGCCCCGGTGTCGCTGGCCGACCGGCCGTTCTTTACCGCTCACCAGGCAACGCCCGGCGAACAGTTGATCGTTGCCGAGCCTGTCATCGGTAAGGTGTCGAAAATCCCCGTGGTTGCCTTTACCCGTTCCTGGAGGCGTGTCGACGGGGCCTTTGCAGGCATCGTGACGGCGGCGGTCACCTTGGATCATTTCACCCGCGAATTGGCGCCCTTGCAGTTGGGCGAGCATGGAGAAGCGGCAATCCGCTATCTCGACATGAGCTTGCTCACCGCTCATCCGCTGCCGCCCTCAGGCGCCGCCGGGGTGGCCAGTTCATCCTTGAAGCAGGGTGTCGCGGAGCGCCTGGAAAGCGGAGCCATGGAAGGGGTTATGGCGGATACCGGGGCGGACGGGGTCGAGCGCGTTTACGCTTTCCGCAGGATTCAGCACACGCCTTTCGTCTTGACGGTGGCAATGGCGCCGCAGGACTTTTTGGCTGATTGGCAGCGGGAATTGCAGCGTACCCTGGTCCTGCTGCTCGGGTTCTTCCTGGCCACCTTGTGCGCGGCCTGGCTGTTGCGCCGCTCCTGGCGGCAACTCGGCAATCAGGCGGTTTTCCTCAACACGCTGATCGAATGCCTGCCGATACCTTTCTTCTACAAGGATAGCAGCGGCCGCTATCGCGGATGCAACCGGGCGTTCGAACAATTGCTCGGCAAGCGCCGCGACGAGATCGTCGGTCACAGCGTGTTCGACATGGCGCCAGCGGAAATAGCCGAGCGCTATGACGAAATGGATCGCCGCCTGTTTGCTGAGCCGGGAACGCAGAGCTACGAATGGAGCATCATGGGTCCCGAAGGGCGGCGCCAGGTGATCTTCCACAAGGCCACCTTTGCCGATGCCGACGGGCGGATTGCCGGCCTGCTCGGCGGTATCACCGACGTCAGCGAATTGAAGCGGGTCCAGGACGAACTGCAGGCACATCGTGACAATCTGGAAGCGCTGGTTGTCGAACGGACCGCCGAACTGGTCCGGGCGAAGGCGGAAGCCGAGTCGGCGAGCCGGGCGAAAAGTGCCTTCCTCGCCAACATGAGTCACGAATTGCGGACACCGATGAACGGCATCATGGGCATGATCGAACTCGTCTGGCGCAAGACCGGCGATCCCCGGGATCGTGAACGCCTGGCCAAGGCGCGCCAGTCGTCGGCGCATCTGCTCGACCTGATCAACGGCATCCTCGATATCTCCAAGATCGAAGCGGAGCGGATGACGCTGGAAAAACGGCCGTTCCGCCTGGTCGAGATTCTCGACAATACCTTGGGGGTGACGGCGCACCGGGCTGAGGAAAAGGGCTTGCAACTGCTCGTCGATCCCTTGCCGGCAAGCGCGCGCCAGGCATTGCTGGGCGATCCCTTGCGGTTGTCGCAGGTGCTGATCAACCTGCTTGGCAATGCGCTCAAATTCACCGAAGCCGGTAGCGTTGGCCTGCGCTTCGAGGTGCTCGACGAGACTAGCGCCTCGCTGCGCCTGCGTTGCGAGGTCAGCGATACCGGTATCGGCATTGCCGCCGATGCCTTGTCGCGCTTGTTTACGCCCTTCGAGCAGGCGGATTCCTCGATGACGCGTCGCTTCGGCGGGAGCGGGCTGGGGCTGGCGATCAGCCGTCGCCTGATCGAGTTGATGGGCGGAGAGATTGGCGTCGATAGCGAACCCGGTCGGGGCAGTCGTTTCTGGTTCATTGTGACGCTGGACAAGCCGCTGCTCACCGGGAGCGAAGCCAGCACCTGTCTTGTACCGGAATCGCCGGAACTGGTTTTGCGCCGCGATTTTCTTGGCACCCGTGTTCTGCTGGCCGAGGACGATCCGATCAACCGCGAGGTGGCCTGCGATCTGCTGGAGGATGTCGGATTGGTCATCGACCTCGCTGTTGACGGCGATGAGGCCGTACGCATGGCCAGCGAAAATCGCTACGACCTGATCCTGATGGACATGCAGATGCCGAAGCGCAACGGCATCGAGGCCGCCGCCGCGATCCGCGCCGGATCGCTGAACCAGCGGACGCCGATCCTGGCCATGACCGCCAATGCCTACGATGAAGATCGCCAGGCCTGCCTGGCTGCCGGCATGAATGATCATCTCGGCAAGCCGGTGGCGCCGGGGCAGTTGTTTGCCACCTTGCTGCAGTGGTTGCGGGCGAAAGGCAGGGCAGCGGAATGAATTTGTCGTTCTGGGAAAAACCATGATTCTGGTCACCGGAGGCGCCGGCTACATCGGCTCGCACACTGTCGTTGAACTGCTCAGTCGCGGCGAATCGGTGCTGATTCTCGACAATCTGAGCAACAGCAGCCTGCGGGTGCTCGATCGGATCGAAACCATCTGTGGCCGACGGCCGGCTTTCGTGCAGGGCGATATCCGGGATCAGGTCCTGCTGGCGCGTCTGTTTGCCGAAAACCCGATCGAGTCGGTGGTCCATTTTGCCGGTTTCAAGGCGGTCGGCGAATCGGTGGAGAAACCGCTCGCCTATTACGACAACAACGTCAGCGGCAGCCTTTGCCTGTTCCGGGCCATGGCCGACGCCGGGGTACGCAAGCTGGTCTTCAGTTCGTCGGCGACGGTCTATGGCGATCCGCACACGGTGCCGATCCGCGAGGATTTTCCGCTGCAGGCGACCAATCCTTACGGGCGCAGCAAGCTGATGGTCGAGGAGATCCTGCGCGACATGCTATGCGCCGATCCTTCCTGGCGCGTTGCCATGCTGCGCTATTTCAACCCGGTCGGCGCCCATCCCAGCGGCCTGATCGGCGAGAGTCCGAACGGCATTCCCAACAACCTGATGCCTTTCATTTCGCAGGTCGCCGTTGGTTTGCGTCCGGAACTGGCAGTTTTTGGCAACGACTATCCGACACCTGACGGCACCGGCGTGCGCGATTACATCCACGTTGTCGACCTCGCCCTCGGTCATCTCGCGGCCCTCGATGCCCTGGCGCGTGCGCCAGGTGAGTTGACGGTCAACTTGGGGACCGGCAGGGGGTACAGCGTGCTGGAAATGCTCCGGGCCTTCGAGAAGGCGAGCGGAAGGCCGGTGCCGTACCGGATCGCCGGGCGTCGGCCGGGTGACATTGCCAGTTGCTATGCCGATCCGGCCAATGCGGAAGCACAGCTGGGTTGGCGGGCAACCCGCGATCTGGCGGCAATGTGCGAGGATGTCTGGCGCTGGCAAGCGAACAACCCGCAAGGCCTGATGTAAACCCGGATTCCCCGCCGGAAGGCGGGTATGACCTAGGTTGTATAGGTTTTTTGGCCGCTAGCGGGTAAATTCCGCGATTCATTTATGCGATCCGGAAGCCCCCTTGTCCTGTCTGGCGACTGATTCCTTCCCTTGTTTCTCCGGCGGTGCCTCCGCTGCTTTTGCCGGCGCGCGTTGACTTCGGTGATGCCGGAATCGTCTGTTGATCTCGCGTCCTTGCGTGTCCTGATCGTCGATGGCGATGCCGCCCGGCGTCAGGCGCTGAGCGATTGCGTTGTCGCGCATGTCCGTGAAATCTCGCTTGCCGACACCATCGACGCTAGTCTCGCCGACTGCGCGACAGTTGAGCCAGATATCATCTTCGTCGCCGAGATGCTTCCGGATGGGGACGGCTTGGCGCTGTGCGACAAAGCGCGGCAACTCGACGCAGATGTCGCGGTGATCGTCACCACGTCAGCGGCCAATCTCGCCTTGCTCGACCGTGTCATCCGCGAGGGAATCGACGCCTATCTGACAATGCCGCCTGATCCGGCGCAACTGCTGGAAGCCTTGCAGCGTTGCGCCCGTCACCGGGAGCGGACGATCGAACGCAAACTGGCACAGATGGTCTTCGAGGCAGCCAATGAAGGCATCCTGGTGACCGACGAGGAAACCCGGGTGCTCGCCGTCAATCCGGCATTTACCGTGCTTACCGGTTACCGGCCGCGCGATATCATCGGCCGGCGGACGCGCATCCTGTCTTCCGGTCGGCATGGTCCCGAATTTTTTCGCGCGATGTGGGAGAGTCTCCTCCATCACGGCCGCTGGTCCGGCGAACTGACCAACCGTCGGCGCGATGGCAGCCTGTACGAGGAGTGGTTGTCGATCGTCGCCGTCAATGGCGACGGACGGCGAACCCGGCGCTATGTCGGGTTGATTTCGGACATCACCGAACGCAAGCGGGAAGAAGAGCGGATTCGTCGCCTGGCGCATTTCGACAGCCTGACCGGATTGCCCAACCGGGTCCTGTTCGAGGACCGCCTGCAGCGCGCCATCGCCCGTGCCCAGCGCTACCGGCACAAGCTGGCGGTGCTTTACCTCGACCTCGACCTGTTCAAGGAGGTCAACGACACCTGGGGGCACGCCATCGGCGACCAGGTTTTGCAGGTGACCGCCCGCCGCATGCTGCAGTGTCTGCGCCAAACCGATACCGTCAGTCGCCGGGGCGGCGACGAGTTTGTACTGCTGGTCGAGGAGCATGACGGTGTCGATGGCTTGCGCAGTGTCTGCAGCAAGCTCCTGGAAGAGCTTGCGTCGCCGATCGGTGTTGCTGGACACAGCCTGCAGATTGGCGCCAGCATCGGTATCGCCATCTATCCCGACGATGCCGAGCAGCCGGACGAACTGCTGGCCGCCGCCGATACTGCCCTGTATGAAGCCAAGGCGGAGGGCCGGGGCAACTGCCGTTTTTTCCGTCCGACCTCGCTGCCGGGGGGGAGCCGCTTCGACATGGAGCGCGAGTTACGCGAGGGGCTGGAAAACTGGCGTTACAGCCTGCTCTATCTGCCGGAAATTTCACTGACTACGGGACAAGTGGAGTACGTCGAGGCTCTGTTGCGCTTCCAGCATCCCGAGTTCGGTCTGCTCGACGCCGGGCGCTTTCTGGAAGTTGCCGAGTCGATCGGCATCATGCCGGAGCTCGGTCGACGCGCCCTGGCCGAGGCCGCTGCCGCGCTGAAGGGCGGCAATGGGGAATTCGGTCTGGTGATCGACCTGTCCCCCCGGCAACTGGCCGATCCGGATGCCGTCGAGCGGCTGCTCGATACTCTGACCGAAGTCGGCGTGCCGCCGCACAACATCACCTTCGAGTCGACCGAGCTGGCGCTGGGCGGCAATCCGCAGGCGATGGAAACCCTCTCGCGACTGGCCGACGCCGGCTGTCGATTCTCGCTCGACGATTTCGGCGCCGGCTACTGCTCGTTTGCCTTGCTGGCCCAGTTGCCGCTGGACACGATCAAGATCGACCGCTCTTTCGTCAGCGAAATCGTCGGCAACCGGGCGATCCACGAACTGGTCGCGGCGCTCGTCGCCTTCGGTCGGCGGCTCGGAGCACGCGTGGTTGCCGAAGGCGTTGAAACAGCGACGCAGCTTGCCCTGCTGCGCGATATGGGCTGCGATGCCGCACAGGGCTTCCTGTTCGGTCCGCCGGCTGATTTTGCGGCGGCCCGCGATGCCGCCGGGGTGATGGCGATGCTGCTGGCGACGCTCGGTAAGAGCGACAGCTAGGCGATCAGTCGAAGAGCAGGGCGGCCGCTACCTTGCGGCCTTCGCTGGCGAGAATGTTGTAGGTCCGGCAGGCAGCCTGCAGATCCATGACTTCGAGGCCGATGCCGGCTGGCGCGAACGGGCGCATCAACGCCGACGCCGGAAAGCGCAGTCGCTTGCCGGTGCCGAGCAGGACCACCTCGACACCCAGACCAAGCAGGGTCTGCATGTCGGCTTCCTGCAGGCTACCGACACTGGCGCTGGTCCACGCGGCGAGCAGGCGGTCTGGCAGCACGATCAGGCTGCTCCGGTGTTTTTCGTGGTTGACCGCAACGTAGTCGTCGCCATAGGCGGTAAACAGGTTGAGTCCGGCATTCGGGGTGATATGGAGTTTCACTTTGCGGTGCAGCAAACGTAATAGTAGGATTATACCTTTGGCCAAAACGCCGCCAATCCGGACATTCTCCCATGAAGCACGTCAAGAAATCCGCCAAACTCGCCAACGTCTGCTATGACATCCGCGGCCCCGTGCTGCAGATGGCCAAGCAGATGGAGGAAGAGGGCCACAAGATCATCAAGCTGAACATCGGCAACCTTGCCGCCTTCGGTTTCGATTCGCCCGAGGAAATCCAGCAGGACATCATCCGCAACCTGCCCAACGCGGCCGGCTACACGGATTCGAAGGGCATCTTCGCGGCGCGCAAGGCGATCATGCACTACACCCAGCAGAAGGGCATCAAGGGTGTGACGCTGGAAGACATCTACGTTGGCAACGGCGTTTCCGAGCTGATCGTGATGGCGATGAACGCGCTGCTCGACGCCGGCGACGAAGTGCTGGTGCCGGCGCCCGACTACCCGCTGTGGACGGCGGCGATCAGCCTGTCCGGCGGCAAGCCGGTGCATTACCTGTGCGACGAGGAAAAAGGCTGGCTGCCCGACCTTGACGACATCCGCAGCAAGATCAACAAGAACACCCGCGCCATCGTCATCATCAACCCGAACAACCCGACCGGCGCGTTGTACCCGGATGACCTGCTGCACGAGATCATCGCCATCGCCCGCGAGCACCACCTGATCATCTACGCCGACGAAGTCTACGACAAGGTGCTCTACGACGGCGTCAAGCACACCTCGATCGCCGCGCTCTCCGACGACGTGCTGACCATCACCTTCAACGGGCTGTCGAAAAACTATCGCTCCTGCGGCTATCGCGCCGGCTGGATGGTGGTTTCCGGCGACAAGCGGCATGCCAAGGACTACATCGAAGGCCTCGACATCCTCGCCTCGATGCGCCTGTGCGCCAATGCGCCCGGCCAGCACGGCATCCAGACCGCGCTCGGCGGTTACCAGAGCATCGACGACCTGGTCGGCGAGGGCGGGCGCATGCGCCGCCAGCGCGACGTCGCCCACCAGCTGATCAACGCGATTCCGGGGGTTTCCTGCGTCAAGCCGAAGGCGACGCTGTACATGTTCCCGAAGCTCGATCCCAAGATCTACCCGATCAAGAACGACCAGCAGTTCATCGCCGAACTGCTGCAGGAAGAAAAAGTGCTGCTGGTCCAGGGCACCGGCTTCAACTGGCCGCATCCGGACCATTTCCGCCTCGTCTTCCTGCCGCACGAGGATGACCTCAAGGAAGCGGTCGGCCGCCTTGCCCGCTTCCTCGAAAACTATCGCAAACGTCACAACACCAATCACCTCATCAACAAAGACTGACCTATGAAACCCATCAATGTTGGCCTTATCGGCATCGGCACCGTCGGCGGTGGCACCTGGACCGTTCTCAAGCGCAACGCGGAAGAAATCACCCGCCGCGCCGGCCGGCCGATTCGAATTACCGCCGTGGCCGACAAGAACGTCGAACTGGCCCGTCAGGTGACCGGCGGCGAAGCCCGCGTCACCGACGATGCCTTCGCCCTGGTCAACGATCCGGAAATCGACATCATCGTCGAACTGATCGGCGGCTACGGTGTTGCCAAGGAACTGGTGATGCAGGCGATCGCCGCCGGCAAGCATGTCGTCACCGCCAACAAGGCGCTGCTCGCCGTGCATGGCACCGAGATCTTCACCGCCGCCCAGGAGAAGGGCGTAGGCCGCGCCGTCGGAGGGGATGGGGTAGCCCGCCGCCTTCACGGAGGGGAAGACCGCGGCCGCCGCGAAGCCGGCCAGGCCTATCTTCGCGACCTGGGGCACGCTCGTCGTCGACAGGAGGGGCGCGACCTCGATCATCGCGACCACGCGGACCGCGATGAGGAGGAAGAGGTTCCAGTCGCCGAAGGGCCAGCCCACCTAGGTCCTCACTTCGCCATCTGGGGGATCATCGCGAAGAGCCCCCGCGTGTACTGGGCCAGGTGCCCGAGCATCCAGCCCCCGAGGAGGGCCAGGACGAGCATGATGGCGGCTATCTTCGGGACGAAGGTGAGGGTCTGCTCCTGGATCGAGGTGGTCGCCTGGAGGATGGAGATGACGAGGCCGATGACCATCGCCACGAGGAGGACGGGCGCGGCGAGGATGAGGATCTCGAAGATCCCGCCCCGCATGATGGAAACCGCATCGCCGACGCTCAAGGCCCGCCTCCTTTCCTAGAAGAACGACTTGACGATCTGCTCGGTGAGGAGGCTCCAGCCGTCCACGAGCACGAAGAGGATGAGCTTGAAGGGCGTGGAGATCATGACCGGGGGGAGCATGATCATGCCCATGGACATGAGGGCCGAGGCGACCACCATGTCGATGATGATGAAAGGCACGTAGAGCAGGATGCCTATCTTGAAGGCGACCGTGAGCTCGTTGAGGATGAAGGCCGGCACGAGGATGTAGGTGTGCACGTCGGCCAGGCTGTTCGGCTTGGGGAGGCCGCGCATCGACATGAAGAGCCTGATGTTCTCGGGATTGCCCTTGAGCTGGGAGTACATGAAGACGCGGAAGGGCTTCTCCGCGGCGGTGTAGGCCTCGGAGATCCCGATCTGCCCGTCGGCCAGGGGCTTCCAGGAGTTCTCGTAGACGTCGGAGAAGGTCGGCCACATGATGAAGATCGTGAGGAAGAAGGCGATGCCCAGGAGGACCTGGTTGGGCGGCACCTGCTGCAGGGAGAGCGCCCGCTTGATGAAGTCGAGGACGATCGAGATGCGGAGGAAGCTCGTGACGAGGATGAGGAAGCTCGGCGCGAGCGAGAGCACCGTGAGGAGGATGAGGAGCTGGACCGAGAAGGCCACCTCCTTCCCCGTCTGCGGGTTCTTCACGCGGAGGTCGACGAGTGGCACGAGAGGCACCTGCGCCGGGACGGCCGTCGTGCCCCTGGCGCTGCCCTGGGGGAAGGCCGGGGAGGCGGCGCGCGGGGCGGAAGGCTGGGGAGTAGGCACCGAGACCGCGGTGTCGGCGCTCCTGGTCGCGGTGGAGCCCGCTCCTTGCGCGAAGGCCGCGGCCGCCGACAGGAGGAGGAGGGCCAGGGCCGGAAGGCGCTTGCGTCCGCTCATGGCTGGAATTTCTTGAGCCGGTCGCGCTGCCGCGCGAGATACTCGGCGCCCGCTCCGCCTTCGGGTCCGTCGGAGCCGTCCCTTCGTCCGGGCTTGCCCGAGGCTCCCTTGGCCTTGCCGAGGAGGGAGCCGAGGACGGCCGAGAAGTCGCCGCGGGGGGCGCCCGCCTCGGTGGCGGCCCTGAGGGCCAGGGCGTCGATGAATTCCTTGTCGTCGATCTTGTCGATGAGGGAGACCGCGGAGTCGGTGGCGCCGATGAGGTAGGCGGCGGCGCCCAGGGAGACGACATGGAGGGCCCTTCCGGGCCCGACGCTCGCGGAGGCCAGGACTCGCAAGGCGGAGTCCTCCTGGACCTTCGGCCTGCCCGCCCGCCTGAGGAAGCGCATCAACAGGTAGATCGCCCCCAGGACGAGGGCGAGCACGAAGACCATCCTGAGGAAGTAACCTAGGTTCGAGGGTACGGCCGTCTCGCCGCCTGCGGCGGCGCCGGCCTGGTCCACGATCGGAAGCGCCGTCTCGTCCACCGCCTGCGCGTTCCCCAACGCGCCCGCGGCTCCCGCTGCCGGCGCCTGCTTGGCGCCTTGGGCGGTCGCGACGGCGCCCGATCCGAGCGCCCAGAGAAGGGCGCAAAGGACGAGCGCGTACTTTTTCAAAAGATCCCCCCAGCGCCGCTTATTTTAAAGCAAAGCCTTGGGGATTGCAAGCAAAATGTGGAGCTTCGCGCGACAATCGGACGCGCCGCCGCGCGGGCCCGAAGGCCGCGGCCGGCCGCGGCCCGGAGGATCCGGCCGGGCGCTTGCGGAGCGGAAGGAGGGCTAGCCCAGGTCGGCCATGCGCTCCATAGGGGAGACGATCTCCGTGACGCGGACG
>OFJB01000048.1_pt1 | contig 83619 bp, 66 predicted proteins | sample 1775081 | NCBI WGS metagenome assembly OFJB01 (sample SAMN08195771, study PRJEB24354) | sludge metagenome | isolation source: initial sludge from phenol fed wastewater aerobic bioreactor | place: India: Nagpur | collected 2016-06-05 | reverse complement strand
CGTGCAGGTCGGAACTTACCCGACAAGGAATTTCGCTACCTTAGGACCGTTATAGTTACGGCCGACATTCACGGGGACTTGGGCTCAGAGCTTCGCCTTGCGGCTGACCCCTTACCGTAATCTTTCCGCATTGGTCACGTGTCACACCCTATACGTCGTCTTGCGACTTAGCAGAGTGCTGTGTTTTTGTTAAACAGTCGGTTGACTCATTTCACTGCGCCCCTCTTACGAGGGTACCCCTTCTTCCGAAGTTACGGGGTTAATTTGCCGAGTTCCTTCAAGAGTTTTCACTCACGCGCCTTAGTATATTCTACTCGCCCACCTGTGTCGGTTTGCGGTACGGGCACCTTAGTATACGCCGGAACTTTTCTCGGCACATGATTTAACAGATCTGCTCAGAATTGCTTCCTCACATCCCCTTGCGGGACCAGGATAATCAACACCTGGACTGTCTCCTCACATGCGTCATTCCGGTTTAAATGTCGGTGGTGCAGGAATATTGAACCTGCTGGTCATCGGCTACGCCTTACGGCCTCACCTTAGATCCCGACTAACCCTGGGAGGACGAACCTTCCCCAGGAAACCTTGGGCTTACGGCGGACAGGAATTAAACCTGTCTTATCGCTACTCATGTCTGCATCCTCACTTCCGAGCACTCCACGGATGGTTTCCCTACCGCTTCACAGTGCTAAGAACGCTCTCCTACCATGCATACCAATCGAAATCGGTATGTATCCGCAGCTTCGGTATATCGCTTATCGCCAATCATTTTCGGCGCTAGATTTCTCGATGAGTCAGCTATTACGCACTGTTTAAATGATGGCTGCCTCTAAGCCAACATCCTCACTGTCAATGAAATCTAACATCCTTTCCACTAAACGATATTTAGGCACCTTAGCTGGCGATCTGGGTTGTTTCCCTCTCGACAATGAAGCTTATCCCCCACTGTCTGACTCCCGGATTGCGCCTGGTGGCATTCAGAGTTTGGTTGGATTCAGTATCCCGTTAGGGACCATAGTCCATCCAGTGCTTTACCTCCACCAGTCAGTATCCGAGGCTAGCCCTCAAGCTATTTCGGAGAGAACCAGCTATCACGGGGTTTGATTAGTCTTTCGCTCCTACACACAGTTCATCTGAGAAGTTTTCAACCTTCACCAGTTCGGTCCTTCAGTTACGGTTAAGTAACCTTCAACCTGACCATGCGTAGATCACCTCCGCTTCGGGTCTACTGCCACCGACTAAATCGCCCATTTCGGACTCGCTTTCGCTACGCCTCCATCCCAGAGGGACTTAGGCTTGCCAGGGACAATAACTCGCAGACTCATTAAGCAAAAGGCACGCCATCACCCTTGCGGGCTTTGACACCTTGTAAGCATACGATTGCAGGTACTATTTCACTCCGCTCACAGCGGTACTTTTCACCTTTCCCTCGCGGTACTTGTTCACTATCGGTCGCTAAGAAGTATTTAGCCTTACAGCGTGGTCGCTGTTGCTTCACGCGAAGTTTCACGTGCATCGCGTTACTCAGGGTACCACTAGGCGTTGTCGGATTTTCGAGTACAGGTCTCTCACCTTCTATGGAGCGACTTTCCATCCGCTTCCTCTAATCGTTCAACTACCACATTGTGGCCCTACAACCCCAGTCAGCAAGCTGACTGGTTTGGGCTGATCCGCTTTCGCTCGCCACTACTCACGGAATCGAATTCTCTTTCTTTTCCTCTGGTTACTGAGATGTTTCACTTCACCAGGTGTTGCTCTATCTGACCTATGGATTCAGTCAGAAGTCATACGAGATTAATCGTATGGGGTTACCCCATTCGGAGATCCTCGGATCAAAGCGTACTACCGCTCCCCGAGGCTTATCGCAGTTTATCACGTCCTTCATCGCCTCTTAGCGCCAAGGCATTCATCGTAAGCTCTTTGTAGCTTGATTTATTTGAATTTTTTGGTTCTCTGTGCGTGCATTTAGCACGCCAGATGCCTCAGCATAAAGTTGTATCTACCCGAGCTTTTTCGAATATTAGAGCTTGCGCTCCAACACTCAGAAAAGACTCAGTGTTTATTACTTTATCTATAGTTTTCAAAGAACATCTCCATCGCGCTTGTAGCGACGATGAAGGGTTTAATCTGTTGCCGGACGAACCGCCAAGAGATCAAAATTTTGTTTTGGAAATTCAGACTACCAATCTGGTGGGCCTGACTGGGCTCGAACCAGTGACCCTGCGCTTATCAAGCGCATGCTCTAACCAACTGAGCTACAGGCCCCTTGTCGAACTCAAATCTCAAAAGTCAAACCTCAAAGCTTTTGTGTAAGCTCTGACATTTGGCTTCTGACTCTTGCGCTCGGCCGTTTTGGCGGCCGCCGTGGAGGCAAGGGGATTCGAACCCCTGACCTACAGCTTGCAAAGCTGCCGCTCTACCAACTGAGCTATGCCCCCTAATTGTTTATCACTCCCTTTTACAGGCAGAGATCTAGGGCGTCAAGGTCAGGGAGCTATCTCCCTCGATCCAAATTTCCAATGTATTTGTTTCCAAAGAACGAATCAAAACTGAATTGTGCGTAACGTTGAGACTTGAATACCCTTTCGAATATTCAAGAGTTCCATCGCATGTCATCTGCCGAAGCAGAGCTTTAGCGATCGACCTCATTCTCAAGCGCAGTTATTCATTTTCAGAATAACTTTGCGAGAATGTACTCCTTAGAAAGGAGGTGATCCAGCCGCAGGTTCCCCTACGGCTACCTTGTTACGACTTCATCCCAATCACCGGCCATACCTTAGGGTCAAAGACACTTCGGGTACAACAGGCTTTCATGATGTGACGGGCGGTGTGTACAAGGCCCGGGAACGTATTCACGGCGCCGTAGCTGATGCGCCATTACTAGCGATTCCGGCTTCATGGAGGCGAGTTGCAGCCTCCAATCCGAACTGGGCTAAGTTTTATGGGATTGGCTCCACCTCGCGGTCTTGCTTCCCTCTGTACTTAGCATTGTAGTACGTGTGCAGCCCTGGCCGTAAGGGCCATGCTGACTTGACGTCATCCCCACCTTCCTCCCCGTTTCACAGGGCAGTCTGACTAGAGAGCCTTTCGGCAACTAATCATAGGGGTTGCGCTCGTTGCGGGACTTAACCCAACATCTCACGACACGAGCTGACGACAGCCATGCAGCACCTGTGTATGCTGGTATTGCTACCTCGTCCCACTTTCATGGTTCTACTACATACATGTCAAGGCCAGGTAAGGTTCTTCGCGTTGCATCGAATTAAGCCACATACTCCACCGCTTGTGCGGGCCCCCGTCAATTTCTTTGAGTTTTAATCTTGCGACCGTACTTCCCAGGCGGTGCATTTAATGAGTTATCTACGGCACAGATGGGGTCGAATCCACCTACACCTAATGCACACCGTTTACGGCTAGGACTACCGGGGTATCTAATCCCGTTTGCTCCCCTAGCTTTCGTGTTTCAGAGTCAGGAATTTTCCAGGTAACCGCCTTCGCCACTGGTGTTCCTCTTGATATCTACGCATTTCACTGCTACACCAAGAATTCCGTTACCCCCTCAAATCCTCTAGCCAAACAGTATCAAGCGCAATTTCACCGTTAAGCGGTGAGATTTCACGCCTGACTTATTCGACCTCCTACACACCCTTTACGCCCAATGAATCCGAACAACGCTCGGGACCTCTGTATTACCGCGGCTGCTGGCACAGAGTTAGCCGTCCCTTCCTCTCCACATACCATCAACTACATATTGTATTAGAATACGTAGTCTTGTTCTGTAGTGACAGGAGTTTACAATCCGAAAACCTTCATCCTCCACGCGGCGTCGCTCCATCAGGGTTTCCCCCATTGTGAAAAATTCTCGACTGCTGCCACCCGTAGGTGTCTGGACCGTGTCTCAGTTCCAGTGTGGCTGGTCGTCCTCTCAGACCAGCTACCCGTCTTAGTCTTGGTGAGCTTTTACCTCGCCAACTAACTGATAGGCCGCGGGCTCCTCAAAAAGCGCAAGGTCTTGCGATCCCCTGCTTTAATATTACTATCACATGCGGTATTAATTCGCCTTTCGGCGAGCTATCCCACACTTTTCGGTAGATTCCCACGTGTTACGCACCCTTTCGCCACTCAACTTAACCAATTATTGCTAATCGATTAAGTCGCGTTCGACTTGCATGTCTTATCCACGCCGCCAGCGTTCGTTCTGAGCCAGAATCAAACTCTCCGTAAATCCTTTCATTGCTGAAAGGCCATTTTGAGTTTGTAGGGTGACGGCAAAGTCACCCAAGTTATTCTGACCTTATGGTCAAAACTTTGATTAATTTTTTGTACCCCTGCATTTGCATGCAAGAGTCAAAGAACTCAACGTTCCGCACAATTCAATCTATTCGCTGTCTAACAAATCCATCATATGCTATCACCATTGATTGCACTATGATTCAAAATGTGATCAAAGAACATTTGGCTCTCTTTTTCACCTCATCAGGCGACGAACTATCCGTTGTCAGCCTGTTTGGTGAATTTTGCCTTTCGGCAAACGAGACAAGTTTTAAAACAAACTGAAGTCTCTTTCGAACCAACCGCCACTTTCGCGGGGTTCAGTTAAAGTATCAAATTCCATAGAAACGTCAACGGGTTTTCGCAAAATTTTTTGCGGAGGGGGTCAAAAAAAGGGCCATTTTCCCTCTGAAAACGGCCTTTTAAAAAAATCTGAAAATTTTTGATTTTTTCGCGCGGGATTGTCCAAAAAGGGCTCAAAATCGCGTTTTTTGACCTCAAAAACGCATCCAAAAGTCTGCATTTCGCCGCAATCCGGACCGTTACGGGGCTTGGCGAGCGTCTTTCGTGAGCGGAAATGGTGCCTTTCTCCTCTGAAATGACTCTTTCGAGCTCTCTCCTGTCTTCGCATTCTTCCACTGCTTTTCCCTCTACAGCACGAGGGAAAAAGGCTAGTCTTTGGCCATGTCCTACATGATTCGTCCGATGAAATTGCGTGATTTAGCGACAGCCATTGAGTGGGCCGGCACGGAGGGGTGGAACCCCGGGCGTCACGATCTGAAAAGTTTCTACGCCGCGGATCCGAATGGCTTTTTCCTCGGGGAATACGAGGGAAAACCTGTCGCGACCTTCTCGGCTGTGGCCTATGACGACGCGTATGGATTTGTGGGCTTCTATATTGCGCATCCCGATTTTCGTGGGCGAGGCTTCGGCCTGAAAATCTGGGAGCATGGGTTGAATTACCTCGGAAAGCGGACGATCGGCCTCGATGGTGTGGTCGCACAGCAGGAAAATTATCGACGCTCGGGCTTTTCACTCGCGTACCGCAATGCGCGCTATCAAGGCGAGAGTCCCCAGACCACCGGGGCGCTCGAGGCGAATCCCTCTCTCGTTGAGGCCCGTCTTCTCCCTTTCCCACAATTGCGCGACTTTGACCGGCGCTATCACCCGGCAGCTCGCGACGCCTTCCTCTCTCATTGGCTCGCGCAACCGGAGTCAATCGCCCTGGCGCATCTCGAGAACGACGCGCTCGATGGCTATGGCGTCATTCGACCCGCGCGCGATGCCTGGCGCATCGGGCCGCTCTTTGCCCGCACGGAAGGAGCCGCCATTTCCCTTTTCGAGGGACTCATCGCCCGCATCCCCGGCGAAAAGTTCGCCATTGATGTGCCCGATGCAAATCCTGCGGCCGTTCGACTCGCCAAGCGTTTCTCGCTCGAGCCCAGCTTTGAAACCGCTCGCATGTATCGCGGTCCCGCGCCACAAATCGATGTGAAGGGAATTTATGGAGTCACCACGTTGGAGTTGGGCTAGCGCGCAAACTCCAGCAGCACTCGATCTCTGCTTGATTCTGATTTTTCAGATCACTGATTGATCCCGCCGAGACAAAGGTCAACCTACGATCCACCCAAAATACGGCTGATCGCCATCCCTTCTTCACAAAGATGTCACGCTATGATCGTGCTTCATTATGACCTTAATTACTAATCCTATTAGCAGATTTCATTTATACACCTGAATACCGATCCATTACAATTTTGACGCCACTAGCCTCGTTTTCGCCCCTTTTTGGGGCAAAAATATTTCGTTGATGAACAGTTAGTTAGCGGTGGTACTTGTGACAACGTGCTTGATCTCTTAGGGACCACCCCTAACCTGACGATGTTATGCGAGACATGAGGACATCCTACGACCTGACGAAGATTATTGCGATGACCGCCTACCAGGAGACCGCGCCGTTTCCACGGCCGATGTCGAGCTTCCAGCTCCGGAAATATCTCGTGATTACAAATTTTTGCTGGCTGGTTGGTCTCATCACCATCTGCTACACCACCATGGCCGTGGCCAAGTTCGCTTGGACGCAGCGCGCCGAGCGCGTGGCCGAGGCGGAGCACAGCCAAGCCCTGCAAGACGAGATCAACCGCCTTGCCGAACTGCACCAATATACCGCCGCGCAAACGATGCAGCTGGCCAAGACCATTCAAGGCGTGCTCGACACCACCAGCGGTTCTCAGCGCCGCTTCATGGCGTCCATCCTGCCGGAAGCCCTGCGCTTGCAAACCCTCTACAAGATCCCTGTCTCCGCCACCATCGGCATGGCGATCTACGAGAGCGGTTACGGCAGCAGCCCGCTGGCGAAGGAAAACCACAACTACTTTGGCATGAAGGCTCAAGGCGATGATTGGGAAGGCGACACCGTCGTCCGCAACACCAAGGATCTCGGCCAACGCACCCTCGCCTCCTTCCGCAGCTTCCCCGATATGAAAAGCGGACTGGAAGGCTATGCCACGTTCCTGCGCACCAAGGACCGCTATGCGAAGGCGTTCGATCTTCGTTCCGGACCTAAATTCGTAGAGACGATCGCCCGTGCCGGTTATTGTCCCGATTCCAACTACGCTTCGAGCGTGGCCACGATCATTAACCGTCACAAGCTTTCAACTCTCGACCTGCCGGAAGAGCTCCCCTCCACCACCAACCCCACGAGCCCCCGGCTCGCGGCGCAGTTGACCGAAGTGGATAGCCTGCCGCTCACGGCTCCCTCCGCCAACGCGACCACGCTGGAAACCGCACGGAACTAATCGGCGCTTCCGCAATCAAGCCCCCTGACCGAGTCACACCGGCAGGGGCTTTTTGCTGCCCAGATGGCTGGCCACGATCATTTCACGCCTTGACCGCCTCGAGAGATTCGACCTCGCGGACCATCTCGTACGAAGGCTCACCATTCGATCTGGAAGACACCCCTCACCCCGTTTATTTACTCAACGGTGAGTATTTTGAAACCAGGGCCGTTTGCCCCATCGGCTAAAAACCGGATCTCCGGTAAACTCACCCATCGCAACTTGGAAAGTGATATCGACATTTGAAGCAAACACGGTCGGATGATTTCCCCAACTGCCCCGTTGGCACATCCCTTGCACTACAAGAAACAGCTAAACTGATTTCCCTCTTGGGACGACTTATCAAGAGAGGACAGGATTAGTTCAGCCGTAAAAACCTCACAAAAGAAGTCACACTCGCGTAAGAAAACGATACACAGTAAATACACTTCACTAATACACAATAGCTTATAAATCTTTTTACGAAAATACTTGTGATTTCAAACTATATTCATCACTATTCTTTATAATTAATCGCGTATGCGTTCTTACGATCTAACCCGATCCCTTCCGCTTTGCAGCTACCGGGCGCCTCAAGTTGAGCTCCCGCGGGGTCGGTGGTCGACGTTTCAGCTGAAACGTCTGGTTTTCTTCTCCAATTTCTTCTGGTTTCTCATTACCTGCGGCACCTGCTATGTGATCGGCTGGATGTTCCTGCAGCAAATCCGTGTGGAGTCGGCCCGTCTGGCCGAACGCCAACAAGCCTTCGAACTGCAACAGCAGATCAATCGCCTGGCCCAGATGACCTCCCTGTCCGCCGCGCAGACTCTGGAGCTGGCCCAGACCATCCAGAAGACCTTGGACACCGCCTCGGGCCAGCAACGGGCCTTCCTGTCGGCCATTGTCCCGCTCGCCATCCGCCTGCAGACCGCTTACCGCATCCCGGCCTCGGCCACCGTCGGCATGGCGATCTACGAAAGCCGCTACGGCACCAGCGTTCTGGCGCAGGAACACAACAATTTCTTCGGCATCAAAGCGCTCGACCCGAGCTGGAGCGGGGAAAAGACCTACCAACCGACCCGCGACAGCGGCGTGGCGACCCACGCCTACTTCCGGAAATATCCCTCCATGGAGAGCGGCATCGAAGGCTACGCCCAATTTCTGCGTAACAGCGAACGCTATCAGGGGGCTTTTGGCGCCCGTCGCGGCATCGATTTCATCCAGTCGGTCCTGAAAGCCGGTTACTGCCCGGATGGCGATTATGCCGGTAACGTATCAAACATCATCGAACGCCATCGCCTCGCCGAGCTCGACAAGGTGCAAGACATGATCGCCCAACCCGCCCAACAAGCCCCGGCACAAGCGGTCGCTCCCGCCTCCGCCTCTCCCAAGCTCTCCCTCGTCACTCCTGCCGAAGCCGCCCAGGCGATCCTCGCAAAGGCCGGTCTCAGTAATTGAACTGACTTCAGCAGCCTGTAGACGGCATCTTCAGCCAGTACAGGAAGGCCTCCCACCCTTGCCCCGTCCCGATGGGACGATTCTCGATTTGCTGTCGCTCCCATTCCACCTGGAACTTCGCCATCGCTACTTTCGATTCGGGAGATAGCTCTTTTTCGGTCGGCTCCGGTCGCGACAGGGCTTCAAGTTCCTGATCATCAAACCAGATCAGGCAGCAGCGCTTGCAGACATCGAGGGTCAACGTTCCTCCCGGCACCGGCGTCATGAAGGTTTGCATGGCCATGGTGCAACCGGGGCAATGCGCCGTACCGGAATCGGGTGAACGGATGGCCGTCTGCCACAGGGTATTGACCACCGGCTTTGGTAATAATTGACGCAGAACCCCGATGCCAATCATCTGTCCCCGGCACTCGGGGCAAGCAAACGAAAGTCCCGATCCGCGTTCGATGCGAACCAACGATTGCCCCGGACATTTCGCGCAGGAATACATAGCCCCTCCCCGTAATGAGAGCAAATTTTACGGGGCGCGCACCCGAATGGAAAGCGGAATGATTTCTCGCAGAGCCCGCCCCTCTACGTCTTGGCGAACTTGGCGAAAAACTTCCCCTTGCCGCTACTGCCGCGTCACGCGCAGGCGCATGAATCGCCGCGAGGCGGCGCTGAGCGGCTGGGTGTCCTTCACCACGATCGTCTCGATCCCGGTCGACGGCGTATTATCGCTCACCCCCACTTGATTCGCGCTCAAGAAGGGATCAATCGCCGTCCATGGTCCCGCCGGATCATTCGCGGCTTCGACCATGACGGACACATCCGTCGCGCCCTTGCTGTGCGTGAAGGTATAGGTGAAATAGGGCACTCCGGCAACCAACCCCTGCTCGGCCGCGGGCAGACTGTCCGGGCGATTCGCCACCGTGGCCGATAACCCCAGCGCATAGGCCATGAGATTCGGAATGCCGTCGCCATGCGGCATCGCCAGATCCGCCGCGTGGGAATCGGTCGAGTTGGTCGTGCCGTAGTTGACGTAGCGCCAGCCGTCGATACCCGCAGGCAGATAGACCAGCGAACTCGCCTCTGCGCTTGCTTCCGCCGAACCGCCGGGATTGATCGCCCGAACTCGATAGTAGAGCGGGCTCGTAGTCCGATTGCCCGAATCGGTGAAGCTGAGCGTCGGCACCGTGACCTGACCGATCGGGGAAAAACCCGAGCCCGATGTACTGGAGCGCTCGATAATGTAAGCACCCGCTTTCGCAGCAGCAGACCAGTTTACGATCACTTGCCCCGCGACCGTGCCAGGCTTGGCGGTGAGGCCCGTCACCACCGCCGGTTTCGCCGCCATGATCGCCGCCAATCGACTTCCCATCTGGGCGAATCCCGCATTGTTCGGATGCACTTTTACCGGATCGAAATAGGTCACGCTGTTGTCGATCAAGGTCGGCCCCTCCACGATGTAAATGTTGGGATCGGTCGCCTGCCGGGCCGCCACCACCGCGCGTAACTGCGCCCGGTAATTTTCCAGCGGCTCTGTCGCCGCAGACGGTGCCCACGAAGAATCCACCCAGAGCGAGGTAATGGCGTAGATCGGTACGTTGGGTTGAATCGTGCGTAGATAGTTGAAAAAGTTGGTCATAACCGTTCCGTAACGGGTTGAGCTCAGCCCACCCTGCCAGTCATTCACCCCGATGCACACCGAGATAATGTCCGCGTTCAGTGGCCCAATATAATCCCGTGCGTCCAGCGAGGTGGCAGCACGCCCCGCCATGCCGAGATTCATCACCTGCCAGTTATTCTGCTGCGCAACAAGGTAGGCATACCCCTTCATGCAATCGGTCGCGGTAAATCCCTGCGTGACCGAATCGCCATACGCCAGATAACGAATACTCGGCCGCGCCGTGGGCGTGGAAAATTGCGCCGTGTCGTTGACCACCACGGCTTGCAAATCCACCGAGTCGCCATACGGCAGAATCAATTCGTAATCGTGAAAACTGCCCGCCGCACCAGGAACCACATTTACCGTCACCTGCTCGGCCGCCCGCACCGTCGTTGTCGCCACCGTTTTAAACGTCCATGCGGCATTACCTACGCCGTCGACGAGATAAAAGCCGATACTATTGCGCGCCGTAGTGGAGACATGGAGCGAGTTGTAATAGAGCTGGACCTGAATGCTCGTCGCATCGGTACGAAAACGAATTCGCGCCCCGGGATTATCCGCGTTGTAGCCGGTCCCGGCCATCGGAATCATGCGATCGAACCGCGCCAACTTGCGCGACGCATCAAAGGGCGACGTCACGTACGTCAGCCGGACATAATCCGAGTACGAAATCCGTGCGTCATCCGGGTAAACCGTGACGGCGGCGGAGACCTTCCCCCAAGCACATGCCGTTACGATTAAAAGAACAAAAAAATCTATTTTTCGATTTAACAGGAATTTATAGGACATAAATCAGAGTTTTATCGTTTATTTAAGATAAACGACTATCACAATGATTATGGTATAAGCGATCCGGGAACACAGGTCAAGCTTCACCTGATAAAACGTTTTTTCATAAAGGACGAAACCAGTGTTGGCTTCGTATCTATCGCTTTTTCGGTTGGATTGTGACTGAAGACCGTGAGGGCTTTTTCTGGAGGCGGTTCAATGAGTCGCCTCCGCGGCACACAGCACCGCCTACAACGCCGAAACAACCATCGGCCATCCCATGTGACGAATCTCTCTACCGGCCGCGCCAGTTGGCGATCCACTGGTTGGTGCTCGCCGCCGTCTGATCGGTCTTGCCCGCCGTGGACCACAGATCGAACGACGTCGGATTCATCGGCCCGTTCCTGGTATACCCATAGGCATGACCATACGGGTCCTGAATGTAGGAGTGGACACCGGAACTTCCCAGTTGTGACCGTTTGATGTCCATGTAGGACTTCCCCGTCATCGGCGAAGCAAAGGAGTCGCGTCCGCAAAGATTGGTGTAGAGCGACACCGACGCGGGAATATAATCGCCCGGATTGTAACCGACCGCCGTGCCGGGTGGGTATTGTCCCGTCTCGGTCTTGAAACTCTCCAGCGCCGTTTCCATCGCCTGAATTTCCGTTCCAATGCGTGCCCGCGCCATCCAGTTCCAAACCCCGGGCAAAGCCCCGAGAATGATGGCTGCCAGAATGGCAATCACCGCCAGCATCACCAACACTTCCGTCAAAGTAAATCCCGCCCGCTTCATGATACTCCCCTTGTTTCCCTTCCCGTTTGTCGGACTGGCACACTATGCGGTCGGTAACCCAAAGGGAATCACGAAAAAACGAATCCTTTTCCTCGAACGGCACGACGATCTAGTTCGCCGTCCAATTCGTGATCCACCGATTCGTATTTTCAGCGGAATTACCGACACTCCCGCCTGTAGACCATAAATCGTAGTAGCCGGGGTTCATGAGGCCGTTAGTCCGGTAGCCGTAGGCGTACCCATAGACATCTTGCACATAGGAAAACGCCCCTGACCTTCCGACCTGGGATGATTTGAACGCGAGATAAACCGGACCTGAAAAATTCGTCGCACTGAACGAGTTCTTGCCGCTGAGATTTGTGTAGAGCGAAAGAGCGGAATCGATGTAGTTCTTGGGATCGCTACCGGATGCTGTACCGGGAGGATAATAACCCCGGTCTGTCTTGAAGGCTTCAAGAGCATAACTGAAAGCCCCGATTTCAGCGGCGGTCCGCAATGCGGCGGCACGATGACCTATTCCACGGGAACTCAACCACTGAATTGTAATGATCGACAGTACCGCGATGACGCAGATGATCACCACAAGCTCGGTCAACGCAAAATTGGAATTTCCGCACTGCTTCATTTTTTGCCCCCTCCCTTCTTAGGATAATAATCTTCAGGACAAAAAATGAAAGCGTGGGATTGATCGGCGCTCCCTAACTCTGCGAATACACCTTTGCCAGCATCTCCGAGAGCGGCGTGTATGTAAATTTCTCCTCTTCCGGTTGCGGCGCGGTGGAGTCGGTGCTGGCCGCAGCGCTCGCGCTGGCCTCCTCACTTTTTTTAGCCGCTTCCACGCTTGAAGCCGATTTGCCTTTGTGTTCGCCGCCGTGAGGACAGTTGATCACCGTGCCGGTCGACACACTGATCGTATCGCCATCGGCGTTGGTATAGGTTGACGAGGAGGAGGTACTGGAACTCGAACTGGATGCCGCCGCAGCCGGAGCGGCTTTCCCGGTGGAAGTCTCGGCATCGCTACACGTACATACGGCTTGTTGGCACACCGTACAGGTGGGTACCGTTCCCGAACCGGAACTGGAAGCGGTCGACTGAGTACTGACCGCACTGACACTGCCGCTGATACTGGTGATGGATGACATGGCTTTTCCTTTCGTAATGATGAGACAGGGGGGCGCTCAAAGTTCTCGTCCCGATTTCGAATCACCTTAATAGAAAGGCAGCTTATTTATCGATCCGACTCCCTTGCCGCTGCCAAGCGCTTTTGCCGGAGATCGTTACGCCGTAAATCGCCCCGCAGAGGAAATTTTTTACCCATTGGCAAAAGTGCCGATATCACTGTAGGCTCACCGCGTTTACCTCAAGTCAACTTTCCATGAAAATTTCGCCTTATCGTCCCCGCCGTTTTGTTCCTCAGACCATTGACCTCACCGACACCGCCCAACTCGCGCCGCTGTTTGAGAGCTTGAAGGAAAAGCTCGATGTCGCCCGTACCGCGGAACAACTCGAAGTGTGGCTCGATGACTACAGCGAAGTCTGCGCCGCGCTGTCCGAATCCAGCGCCATCACCTACATCCGGATGACCTGTCAGACCGACGATCCCGAGCGTGAGAAGGCGTACCTGAAAATCGTCGAGGAAATCGACCCGTGGCTCAAGCCGCGCCAGTTCGAGCTCATGCAACTCGTGAGCACCCATCCCCTCCTGCCCAAGCTCCCCAGCTACTACAATATTTTCCGTCGCAGCGTGCAGACCCGCGTGAAACTCTATCGCGAGGAAAACGTCGCCCGTGAAACCGAGGAAGCCAAGCTCTGCCAGCAGTACCAGAAAATTTCCGGTGCCATGACCGTCCAGTTCGAAGGCAAGGAACAGACCCTGCCCGCTATGGCCAAGATCCAGGAAGAAGCTGACCGCTCCCGGCGCCAAGCCGCGTGGGAACTCACCGCCCAGCGCCGCCTGCAGGATCGCCCCGCGCTCGACGAAGTCTACGACAAGCTCCTCGGCCTGCGCGTCGAGATCGCCAAAGCCGCCGACTATCCCGATTACCGCGCCTACACTTTCGCCAACTACGAACGTTTCGACTACACGCCGCAAGACTGCATCGATTTTCAAAACGCGGTAGAAAAACACATCGTGCCCCTCGCCCGCGCCCTGCAGAAAAAGCGCCTGGCCAAGCTCGGCCTCGACAAGCTCCGCCCGTGGGATCTCGCCGTCGACCCGGAACAACGCCCACCCCTGCGTCCCTTCGCCACCGGCGACGAACTGCAGACCAAGACCCAGGCCATCTTCAACAAGCTCGACCCGCGCCTCGGCCAATACTTTTCCCTCCTGCGCGAACATGAAGTGGTCGACCTCGACAACCGCAAAGGCAAAGCTCCCGGCGGTTACCAGAGCACCCTTGCCGAAGCGCGCCTGCCCTTCATCTTCATGAATGCCGTCGGCCTGCAACGCGATGTCGAAACCCTCGTCCACGAAGCCGGACACGCCTTCCACGCCATCGCCGCCCGTCACGAACGGCTCCACGCCTATCGCGGCGCTCCCATCGAATTCTGCGAAGTCGCCTCGATGAGCATGGAACTCATCACCTCTCCACACTGGACCGAATTCTACAACACCGACGACGCCCGCCGCGCCCACCGCGATCATCTGGAAGGCATCATCAAGTTCTTCCCCTGGATGGCCACGGTCGACGCCTTCCAGCACTGGATCTACACCCACCCCAAGCATACGCACGCGGAGCGCGACGCCTATTGGCTCAGCCTCATGAACCGCTTCGGCGGCATCGAGGACTGGAGTGGCTACGAAGACATCCGCGCCAGCCTCTGGCATCGGCAGCTCCACATCTTCGAGATTCCGTTCTACTACGTCGAATACGGCATCGCGCAACTCGGCGCGCTCCAGCTCTGGCAGCTCTCACGCCGCAACGTGAAACGCGCGCTCGATCATTACCTCTCCGGCCTCAGTCTCGGGGGATCGCTGCCGTTGCCAGAACTTTTCCACGCCACGGGAATCGAATTCGACTTTAGCGACCGCACCATCGAGCCGCTCATGGCCGGGGTGCAAGCCGCGCTGTCGGAAATTTCCGCGTAGCCAGATTGTTTCGTAATGGGATGGTTGGGGTCGGCAAGCTGTCTTTCTTTAGGGGGCCATTGTATGGCGCCCTAAAGAAAAGGGACTCGCAGCCATCATTTCACCTGACAAGCTCCCCATAGCTTTTCCATTAAAATCGCTCCTCCTTTAACGTTACCCAAACGTATTCCACACATTCGACTTGGCGCGCGCCATAATCCACTCTAATGAAAAGGGGTAACACGAGCCGGAATTGAATCTGCTGCGTTTGCGCCATCTTTTTCTCCTTCTACTCTGCGTGGTCACCGCCACACAGAGCATGCCCGTCGCTCACTCTGCACCTCCCACCAGCACGACTTCCGCCAATCAGATCACGCTGCAACTGAAGTGGTATCACAAGTTCCAGTTTGCTGGTTATTACGCGGCGCAGCTCAAAGGTTTCTATCGCGACGAAGGTCTCGACGTCACCCTTGTTGAAGGCAGCCCCGACAATCCCCCGGTCACCTGCGTCCTCGAAGGCCGCGCCCTCTACGGCGTCAGCGATTCCGATATTCTCATCGCCCGGCTCCAAGGGAAACCGATTGTCGTGCTGGCCGCGATTTTCCAGCACACTCCTTACATTCTTATGACGCGGCTCGACCGCGGCATCACTCATCCCCGAGATCTGGTAGGACGCCGTGTCATGGCGGGCGATGAGCAAGGTCAGGCGCTGGTAAAAGCCATCTTTCTGCGTCAAGGCGTCGACTGGACGACCGTCAAATTCATTCCCCACACCTGGAACATTCAGGACTTGATCGACGGCAAGGCCGATGCCATCTCCGCCTACTACACCACTGAACCCGCCTTGATGCAGGCCATGGGCGTGCAGCCCGGTGTCCTGCGTTCCATGGATTTCGGCGTTGATTTCTATGGCGATACCCTCTTCACCCTCCAGGATGAAATCCGCAACAATCCCGCCCGCGTCGCCGCCTTTCGCCGTGCGACCATCAAGGGCTGGCGCTACGCCTTTGACCACACCGAGGAAATCATCCAGCACATCCTCCAGATGCCCAGCGTGCAATCCCGCGGCGTCACCGCCGAGATGCTTCGCTACGAGGCGGACAAGATGCAGCAACTTGTCCTGCCCAATCTTGTCGACATCGGCAGCATGAGCGGCGAACGCTGGAAGCGCATGGCGAAGGAGTATACCGCCTTCGGCCTCGCCCCCAATCTGGACAACCTCGACGGCTTCGTCTACGACCCCGTCACCCACACCCATTCGCAACTGCTCAAATGGGTCAGCATCGCCTGCTTCAGTCTTCTCGGCCTCTCCATCCTCGCCGGCATCTGGACACTCCAGATGCAGCAACTGGTGAAACGTCGCACCCGTGAACTGGCCGAGCAAAACAAGCAGCTCGCCATTTCCGAGGCCAGCTATCGCGAACTCTTCAACATCGCCAACGACGCCATCATCGTCCACGACGTCAGCTCCTTCCGCATCCTCGATGTCAACCACCGCGCCTGCGAACTCTTCGGCTACGAACGCCACGAACTGCTCACCCTCACCCCCAGCCAGATCAGCAGTGGAAATGTCGAACACAACGAGGAGCAACTCAACCGCTACAGGGAAAAAACCATCAACGAAGGCCCCCAGCTTTTCGAATGGCACGCCCTCCACCGCTCCGGACATGAATTCTGGTGCGAGATCCATCTCAAGCGCGGCACCATCAATGGCCAGGAACGCCTCATCGCCATGCTGCGCGACATCACCGAACGCCGTCGTCTGGAAGAAGACCGGCTCAAGGTTTCCAAGCTCGACGCCCTCGGCGTCATCGCCGGCGGCATTGCGCATGATCTCAACAACATCATGCTCGGCATCATCCTCAATCTCGATCTCCTGCTTAACCAGACCCGCATTCACTCCGAGGACGCCGCCCTGCTGCGCGCCGCCAAGAATGCCGCCCTGCGCGCCAGCGATCTCTCCCGCCGCATGCTCACCTTTGCCAAGGGGGGCGACCCGGTCAAAAAAAACATCAACATCCGCGAGTTGATCATCAATTCGCTCAACCTCGCCCTGCGCGGCTCCAACCTGCTCGGCAGCGTCCAGATCGAGCCCAACCTGCCCCCGCTACAAGCCGACCCCGGCCAGTTCGCTCAAGTGCTCGACAACCTCATCATCAATGCCCGTGAAGCCAGTCCCGGTGGCGGCAATCTCTTCATCCGCGGCCGCCGCCAGAAGCTCAAACGCGGCGAAATCCCCTCCCTTCCGCAAGGCGACTATCTCGTGGTGGAAGTAGAGGATCAGGGCATCGGCATTCCGGAAGCCATCCTGCCCAAAATCTTCGATCCGTACTTCACCACCAAAAAAACCGGCCATGGTATCGGCCTGGCCACCTGCTACTCCATCATGAAAAAACATGGTGGCGATATTCTCGTCCATTCGCTACCTAATCATGGTACCACCTTCAGCCTTTATCTTCCGATACACACCGACCCCGAGACTTTACCAGACTTACCCCCTGCCACACCTCCTGCCATGACGAACCGCCCCGCCAAATCTGACCGCCTTCTCATCATCGACGATGACAGCCTCATTCGCAAAACCCTCGTCCTGCTTTTAAAAGCCCTCGGCTATCAGCATGTCGAAGCCGTGGAGAACGGAGAAGCCGGTCTGGCCCTCTATCAAAAGGGGCTCCAAACCAATGCCCGATTCGATCTCGTCATCCTCGATGCCACCATTCCCGGTTATCTCGGCGGTGAGGAGGCCTTCAAGGCTCTGCGCCAAATCGATCCGAAGGCACGTGTGATTCTCTCCAGCGGCTACAGCGACAGCAGCGCTTCCACTAATTGGCAGGAAATCGGCTTCTGCGCGATCCTCCCCAAGCCCTTCACGATGCAAGATTTGGAAGCCCTCCTCAACAGTCTTCCCGCCGCGTCATAGCGCCTTGCGGGTGGAGTGGGAACAGTAATTCGCCCTTCGGAAAATCTGCCGAGGTCTCGAACTCGTGCTATTTCTTCCCCAGCCCTGGCTTGCCACAGCCTTCACCGCCACAACCGCAACCGGGCTTACCCTTGCGTAGGGCGCGATAGAGCAGGTAAACGACCGCCATTCCAACAAGGGCGAGGGCGATGAGTTCCTGTGAGTGCATACGATCCGTTTAGCTGAAACCCAGCAGACGTCCACCCTGGTAGACCAAAAAACTCATGCCGTACGCCACGGCGGTCATGTAACCGAGCTGGAAAAGCGCCCATTTCCACGAGTTCGTTTCACGCCACGTCACCGGAATGGTGCTGAGACATTGCAGCGCGAATACGTAAAAGACCATCAGGCTCAGGCAGGTCAACGGCGTGAAAACGGGAGACCCATCATCACGCTTGTCTGAACGCAAGGCGTCGAGCAGCGGTTGCTCATTGTCCTCACCATCCCCAACATTGTGAATGATCGACATCGTCCCGACAAACACCTCGCGCGCGGCAAACGACGTCACCAAGCCAATCCCAATCTTCCAATCAAACCCGAGCGGCGCAATGACCGGCTCCATCCACTTGCCCATGCGTCCTGCATAACTGTTGGCAAGAGCGTCACTCGCCACCTCCGTCCCGCCTTCCGCAGGCGCAGCCGCCGGCGTATTCGCGACCACCTCCGTCGCTGGAGTGTCCGCCTTGATCTCCGGGCTTTCCGGTGGCTTCGGATAAGTGGTGAGAAACCAGAGCACGATTGAGATGGCGAGAATGACCGTCCCCGCCTTCTTCAAAAACAGGATGGAGCGTTCCCACATGACGCCCAGCACGGCCCGCACCATGGGGGCACGATAGGTGGGCAATTCCATCACGAGAGCCGATTGCTCGCCCTTGATCAGGGTCTTCTTGAAGATCCAGGCAAAGAGAAACACGAACAGCGTCCCGAGTGCATACATGGCCATCATCAGTCCCGTCTTGATCCAAGCGCCATGTTCGCTGTCAGGAACCATGGCCGCAATCAGGAGTGAATAGACCGGGAGCCGCGCAGAACAGCTCATCCAAGGCGTGACTAAAATTGTGATCAATCGCCCGCGTTCGTTTTCAATCGTGCGCGTTGCCATGATCCCCGGAATGGCGCAGGCGTATCCGCTTAGCAGCGGAAGAAACGACCGGCCATGGAGACCAACCTTGCTCATCACCCGATCCAGCAGCAACGCCATGCGGGCTAGATAGCCAGACTCTTCCATCACCGAGATGAAGAAGAATAACAGCAGGATCTGCGGCAAAAAAATCACCACGCCCCCCACGCCCGCAATGACGCCGTCGACAAGCAAACTGCTCAGCGCGCCTTCCGGCAAGGTCTTGCCGACCCATTCGGAGAGCGCCCCGAAACCGCCCTCGATCAAATCCATCGGATACGAAGCGAGCGTGAAGATGGTGTAAAACACCAGCGCCATGATCGCGGCCATGAAGAACGAACCGAACACCGGATGCGTCAGCACTTCATCCACGCGGTCGGAGAAATTCTTGCTCTGGGGCGGGCCGGAATGGAGCGCCTCGTCCAGCATTTTGCCGGTGAAATCATAACGGCTCTCGACGATGCTGCGGCGCCAGTCGAACTGGTCGCGCTCAAACTGCTGCTGCCAGCGTGTCACCGCCGCGCGATCCACCGGCAGGTTCGTATCGAGATGCGCCACCTCTTCTTTGCCGAAATCGGTGAGCTGAAGCAACGTCTCGGCTTCGGCCCACGCATGCGTGCGGCCCTGGTCCGTTTCCAGTTTCTCGTGAATTTCCGCCACGGCGGCCTCAATCGGCTCCGCGTAACGCCAGCGGCGGGCGACCGGCTTGAGATCGGCTACGCTGATGGCCAGCTTCAACTCAAGCAAGCCCACGCCATCACGCAGCGCGCAGGCGATGACCGGCACGCCCAGTTCAGCGTGGAGCGCCTTGACGTCGATCACATGCCCGGCCTTCTTCGCCAGGTCCATCATCGTGAGCACCACGATCGTGGGCAAACCGAGTTCGATCACCTGCAAGGCGAGGTAAAGATTGCGCTGGAGGTCGCACGCATCGACCACGCAGATCACGCGGTCCGGCGCGGGGGTGTCGGCTCTCAGACCGAAGAGCACGTCGCGGGCAATGCTCTCATCCCGCGAGCGGGGCGAAAGACTGTACGTACCCGGAAGATCGATAAGCTGGATTTTTTTCCCGTGCTGCGAATAACACCAGCCCACCTTTTTTTCAACCGTCACGCCCGGATAATTCGCCACCTTCTGGCGCAGCCCGGTCAGTGCATTGAAAAGGGTGGTTTTGCCGCTGTTCGGATTACCCACGACCGCATAGGTTAACATTCCGCGCGTGGCGGATGCGGTGGACGTTTCGGAGACCTCGGTAGCCATATGAAGCGGCACGTTACAGCGCGAGGGTCGCTTCGATTTGCCGGCAGACCTTGTGCCCCAAGGCAAACCGGGAATGACCGATCTCACATATCACGCCGCCCGCCACGTTGCGCTTGCGGATGATGGTTTCCACATTCAATCCCAGCTCCATCAGTCGCTGCCGGAGCGAGGCGGATTTACAGTGAATCTGCTTCACCACGACTTTGCAGCCGTCGGGCATTGCATCCAATGAAATTAGCCCGACTAATTTTTCTCCACTCGAATTGAAAGGGATCATGGGCAAATACTGGCACGTTTAAGCGCGGTTGACTTGCGTTCCGTTGCGATTTACTAGCGGTAAATTGCCCTGCCATCGTAAGGAAGAGCAATAGACCGTCCAACCTGCCCGAAAGGCTCCTCTCAGCAGGTCATTTACGCTTATCGGCTTGTAATCGGGCCACTCTACGGGAAAATGACTGCCGAAATCGTGGTTACCTCCCGTCGCTCTCGTCAACTGATCGTGCAGCCCGAAATTCCGTTCCTGAAATGGCTACGGCGCTTTCTGGCCCGCTTGGGCATTACCGGTCTGATGTTGGTTCTGGTGCCGGTCATCATCTCCATCATGTGGCTGCGTTACTATGGTATGCCGCAGCAAGTGAAGGACTTGCTACTGACTGAGTTGGCTCGCCACAACATCCACGTCAGTGTCGATCGGTTGCTCCTCGACCCCACCGGCGGGCTGCTCGCGGACCGGCTCACCCTGTACCGCAAGCCCGACCGGCAGCAAATCCTCCTCCAGATCGACCGCGCCCGCATCGACTTCGCCTGGCTCTCATGGTGGCAGGGCAAGCCGTTCCTGCAAAGCGCCTCCGTCTCCAACGCGGACGTTTCGTTGCCCTTTGGCGACAAGGAGACCATCGACTTCCGGCAAGTGAACGCCCGATTCAACCTCACCGCCGCCGGCCTCGACGTTGTCAGCGCCGAGGCGCGCCTTCTCAACATTCAGCTTCTGCTGCAAGGCCGCATTCGTTTCAAGGCCCTCCCCGCGCAAGGCAAGGAACTTACCGCCGAGGAGAAAGCACGACGCGACGCTCTCTGGCGCAAGATCGAGGATTATGCCGGAGAAATCGAGACGGAGCGGCCCATCAAGTTACAGGGTGAATTTGATATTTCCGCCACCGATCCGGCCACCTCAACGGCACAGATTGCCCTCTTCACCCGCTTTGCCCGCTGGCGCGGCGTGCAGGTCAATGAACTCGGCCTCACCGCCAAGCTCGCCGATGGCGTGCTTACGCTGGACGATTTTCACGTTCGTCTCGCACGGGGTGAGTTCAGCCTTTACGGCCAATGGCACGTCACCGAAACCAAGGCGCAACTCGAGTTCAGCTCCAATCTCGATTTCACACCACTCGCCCCGGCCTTTGAACCGCGCTGGCGCGATGCCCTCTACAAACTCAACTTTGATTCCCTTCCGCAAATCTCCGGCCGTTGCGACCTCGATTGGACGGAAAAGTTCAGCCTCAGCGTAAACTTGGATCTCGACTGGCGCAACTTCACCTACGGTTCCACCACCTTCGAAAAATTCAGTCTCGCCCTCGCTTACGACGGCCACCGGCTCCTCATTCCCGATGCCCAACTCCTCACCGGCAACGGCGCACTCAATCTCGAAGTCTATTACGACGGCAACCTGCCGCAGGCCAAGGCCCGACTCACCAGCACGATCGATCCCACCGTTTTCACCGGCCTCTTTGGTGAGGGCGCCGACCGCTTCCTGAACAGTTGCCGGCTCCCGCAAAAGGGCCCCATCCTCAGCCTCACCGCCAGCGGCACCAGCCTGAAAATGGACGATCTCCTGATCAAAGGCTCGGTGACACTCGGTCAATTTTTCTACAAAAACATCGAGTTCAAGGAAGCCACCTCCAACTTCACCGTGGAGAATCTCAAGCTCACGCTTCCCGACCTCAAGGTGAAACGCACCGAAGGCCAGGCCACGGGTGGCATTATCTACGACTTCAAAAACCGCACCGCCCAACTTGTCAAATTCACTTCCAACCTCAACGTCGTCGAAGTCGCCCCCGTCCTCGGCGGCAAATTCCCCCAGTATGTCAATCCGTATCAATTCTCCTCGCCACCCACGCTGAAAGTCGACGGACTCGTGGATCTCCAGGACACCAAGCCCAAGCTCGACACCAACCTCACCGTCGATATCGATTCCAACGCGACGATGAAATGGCGGCTGTTTAAGGTCGACTTTATCTTCACCAAACCCAAAGGACGGCTCAAGTTCCTCGACCGCCATCTCACCGTCAGCATTTACCAAAGCGAACTCTTCAGCGGCGGCTTCACTGGCGTACTGGAGATGGACATCTCCAAACCGAAGGCGGACTACAACGTCACCTTCGCCATGACCAATGCCGACTTCGCCAAGCTCATGAAGATCGTCTTCAACTCCGACGGCACCACCGGCACGCTCAACGGCAAGACCTCCTTCAGCGGCACACTCGACGACCTCGAAAGCATCAACGGCACCGGCGAAATGACCATCACCGACGGCTACCTCACCTCCATCCCCTTCCTCGGCGGACTCTCCACCGTGCTCAACGCCGTGATCCCCAACTTCGGCTTCGCCAAGGCCAACCGCGCCCGCTCCAATTTCGTCCTCGCCAAGGGGTACATCGAAACGCGCGACCTGGAAATTTACAGCAGCAACTTCACCCTCATCGGCAATGGCCGCTACCAATTCATCATCGACGATGTCGACCTCAACATCCGCGCCAACGTCCGCGGCATCGTCGGCCTCCTCCTCTTCCCCGTCAGCAAATTATTCGAGTACCACGGCAGCGGCTCCCTTAAATCCGTGAAGTGGGTTCCGGCGAATTTCTGAGTGCCGCGACGAAATTGGATTTCAAATTCCGCTGGTTTCGTTAAACCTGCCCTACCTCGCATGAACACCACCCACGACCACCTCGAAATCATCACCCACCCGGTGGCCCGGCAACTTCTCACCCGGCTGCGCGATCAGGCAACGCCTCCCCCTGAATTCGCATCCACACTGACCCTTCTCTCCCGCTTCATCGCCCATGCCGCCTCCACCCACCTTCCCCTCAAGGAAATCTCCATCACCACGCCGCTCGAGCCCACCCCGGGCGTTACCCTCGCCCAGCCCGTGGCGCTGGTCCCCATCCTGCGGGCCGGACTCGGTTTGATGGATGGATTTCTCGCCCTCTTTCCGCACGCGGCGGTGGGGCACATCGGATTAGCCCGAGATGAAAAAACGCTTTTGCCCCGCACCTATCTGGAAAAGTTTCCGGCCTTGCTCGGCCCGCGCATCATCTTTGTGCTCGATCCGATGCTCGCCACCGGCGGCAGCGCCTCTCATGCACTGAAACAACTGAAACTAGCCGGAGCCAAGAATCTTATTTTCTGCTCCGTGCTCGCCGCTCCAGAAGGCGTCGAACGCCTCGCCCAGGATCATCCGGAAGTCCCGATCATCACCGTTGCGTTGGATCGCCAGCTCAATGAGCGCGGGTACATCCTGCCCGGCCTCGGCGACGCGGGAGACCGTCTCTGCGGTACGCTGGATATGTAACGAGGGGCTCTACTGCCGCACCACTTCTGCGGCTGACTCGCGGGACCGATCGGACGACCAATCGACGGCTGCGGTTGACGGTGCAGGCACAGATGGCGGCTCTGACTTGGCTGCAACGCTCCGCCGGTCTTTGCCCTCGCCCTGCACCAGCACCTGCAAGCGCACGGCCACGCAGTTGATATCGCCCGCTTGAGCCTTGAGTTCCTCGGTCGCGGCAGCACTTTCCTCTGCCCCGGCCGCATTGGATTGCGTGACCTGATCCATCGCGCTTAACGCGCTATTTACTTGTTCGATTCCCAAATTCTGCTTTTGGCAGGCACCGGAAATCTCCCCGACAATTTCATCCACTTGCCGGACCTGCTCGACAATGGCCAGCAGACTGTCATTCACCATCTCCGCCGTCTTGTTGATATTCTGTAAATCCGCCGATACCTTCTCCGTAACATCCATGCCGTGATGACTGCTATCGCTGGATTCCTTGATCATCTGTGCGGTTTCCTTGGCCGCGTCGGCGCTGCGCCGGGCCAGGGCCCGCACCTCGTCGGCCACCACGGCAAAGCCCGCGCCGGATTCGCCCGCCCGCGCCGCTTCCACCGCCGCATTGATCGATAGAATGTTCGTCTGGAATGCGATCTCATCGATCGTCTTCATGATCTGCGTGATTGCGGAGCTGGAGGAGCTGATCTTGTCCATCGCCAGCCGCAACTCCTGCGAGGATCGGGCGATGGCGTGCAGCGCCTCCGTCATGGAATTCACATCCCGGGCCGCCTTTTCCGCCGCCATGCGTCCATTGCCTGCGATTTGCTTGGCCTGCTCCGCGCTGTTCGCGTTACGGCGTGTCATGCCCAGCATCTCCTCCATCGAAGCGCTCGTCTCCTGCAACGAAGCCGCCTGCTGAGTCGCGCCCTCCGCGACGGAGCGGCTCGCATTCGATACCTTGTGAGAACTTTCATCCAGCTCCTGGCTCGAATTCGCCAGCAGATCGGAAATGCCCTGCATCTGTCCGGCAATAAAACATTTCAAGCGCCAGCCCGCGAAAAAGAGCGCCAGCACGATCACCCCCACAATGGCTGACAACCAAAGCATGGCCACGCGGCGTTTCTCTTGAGCCGCCGCAAGGAGCGTTTCGGTTTCCTTCTGCACCGAAGTGTAGTAATTGCGGATCTCGTCGGAAATCTCGTTGAATCTCTGCGTGTACTCGCCATTGAGCCGATCGTAAGCCAGCCCACCATTGCCCAGCAAAAAGGCCTCCAGCACCGACTTCTGGCTCGCCGCCAGGACGGTGAATTTGGATTGCAGCAAAACCGCCCGCCCCTTGGCCTTGGTGATATACTGCAGCGCATTCTTCTGTCGCACATCAATAGCCACCACCACCTTCTCAATCTCGTCCGGATCTTTCTCGCGCAGGACCGACTGCAAGCCGCGCTGGATACTGGAGATTTCCTCCTGCAACTGGTTCGCTCCATTGAGTTCGTTCAGGGCCGCGTGCGTCAAAGCGGCCGATTCGCGCAGGGCCGTCATCTGCTGCCAGTAGAAGAGACAGGAGACAATCAACGTCATCACCGCGCAGGTGGACATAAAGAGCAGCAGTTGCCGCGGGAGACTCATTTGCTTCATAACCAAAACACCATGTACACTGTTATCAAACCCAAAAGGACGCGCCCCCCCGAAGGGGATGCGGGGAGGCGCGCTGAAAGTCAAAGCTTGGAAAGAGCCAGCCCCACCACCAATGAGCCCACCGGCTGCCCACCTTCCAGTATGGGCACGGCCACCTGCACCTGTTGCAATCCGGTCGATTCATCCACCTCGACGGCGCCCTGCCATGTCTTGCCGCTCATGGGAAGGTCATGCTTCGGCTTACCCTTGTGACTCCATCCGGTGGTTTTGGCTAGAAAGGCCACTTTGAGGCCGTCGCTGCCATTGACAAAAGCCTCGGCGATTTCGGGCGTCTTCTTGCTCTTGAGAAATTGCCCTGCCGGATTTGTACTGAAACTGCGCACAAAGGGGTCGAGAATCGTGAGCGTTTTCCATGTGTCCTGCGTCATCGCCGCATCGGCCGCTGGCAACGCCGTATTATGCGCCACCACCGCCTTCGCCAATGCCGGATCACTGGCCCAAGCCTGAATCTCTTTTACTTTGGCATCCACCTTGGCCTGCACGGCAGGATCAAGACCCTCCGCGTGAACCGTGAAGATGACGCCCAAAAACAACCCCAGTACCAACCAATTTCCCACGTGCTTTTTCATAGTCGTATCAGCCTCATCGGATAAGCTTGAGTTGACTTAAGTATTAAGTATCACATCACGTACCACGACTAAAACTATCACGATCTCTAATTGCGACAAAACGACACCCTTCGTTTTTATCTGAGACAATATGCCTCCGTCGCCGATGGAGTTTCTCTTCCGGCTTTGCGCCCTAGATCATTGATGCTACGATGTTAATCCAGCCACAGTCCCTGTTTCACTCCTCATCACCGAGTGGCCCGATTCATGCACCGTCTAAAACAGATAGAGACTAAAACATTATGGACCTCAGCAAATTCACCGAAAAAGCCCAAGTCGCCCTTTCCGAAGCCCAGGACAGCGCCGTGCGTTATGGCCATCAAGGCATTGACGTCGAGCATGTCCTCGCAGCTCTCTTGAAACAGGAAGGCGGTCTCGCTCCGCGCTTGCTGGAACGCGCCGGAGTGAACGTGGAATTGCTCGCCTCGAAACTCGAGGATGATCTCAAGCGCCAGCCGTCCGTCAGCGGCTCCGGCAACATCTATCTCACCCAGCGCACCAACCAACTTTACGTCCGCGCTCAGGATGAAGCGAAAAAGCTCAAGGACGAATACACTAGCGTGGAGCATCTCCTGCTCGCCATGCTCAGTGAGCCCGCCTCTACGCCCATCGGCAAGATTTTCAAGGAACTCCACCTCACCCGCGCGACGTTCCTCAAGGCCATGATGGAAGTGCGCGGCAACCAGCGCGTCACCAGTCAGAATCCGGAATCGACCTATGAGGCGCTCGAAAAATATGGCCGCGATCTGACCAAGCTCGCCGCCGCGGGAAAACTCGATCCCGTCATCGGTCGCGATATGGAAATCCGCCGCGCCATCCAGGTTCTCTCCCGCCGCACGAAGAACAACCCTGTGCTGATCGGTGAACCCGGCGTAGGAAAAACCGCCATTGTGGAGGGTCTCGCACAGCGCATCATCGCAAAGGATGTGCCAGAAAGCTTGAAGGAAAAGAGCCTCGTCGCACTCGACCTCGGCGCACTCATTGCCGGTGCCAAGTTCCGCGGTGAATTCGAGGAACGCCTCAAGGCCGTTCTCCAGGAAATCACCAAGGCCGAAGGCAAAATCATTCTCTTCATCGACGAAATTCACACCATGGTCGGCGCAGGCAAAGCCGAAGGAGCGATGGACGCCGGGCAGATGCTCAAGCCGATGCTCGCGCGTGGGGAATTGCACTGCATCGGTGCAACCACGCTCGATGAATACCGCAAGTACATCGAGAAGGATGCCGCACTCGAACGCCGTTTCCAACCGGTGATGGTGAACGAACCGAGCGTCGAAGATACCATTTCCATTTTGCGCGGCCTGAGCCAGCGTTATGAGATTCACCACGGTGTGCGCATTCAGGACGCCGCCCTCGTTGCCGCGGCTACGCTCTCGCACCGCTATATTTCCGACCGCTTCCTGCCGGACAAGGCCATTGACCTCATCGACGAAGCCGCCGCCAAGCTGCGCACGGAAATCGAAAGCATGCCGGAGGAACTCGAAAATCTCGAGCGCCGCATCATGCAACTCGAGATCGAGCGCGAGGCCTTGCGCAAGGAAAAGGACGAGTCCTCCAAGAACCGCTTGAAGGATCTGGAAAAAGAACTCGCCGAGTTAAAGAGCTCCCGCAACGCCCTCAAGGCCCAATGGACCAGCGAAAAAGAAGCTGTCAACAAGGTAAACGTCCTGCGTGAGGAACTCGAAAAAGTGCAGCACGAAATCGAGACCGCGCAACGCCAGTCCGACCTCAGCAAGGTCGCGGAACTCCGCTACGGCAAACTCCCGCAACTCGAAAAACAGATCAAGGACGAGGAAGACAAACAGTCCAAGCGCAGCAACACCGGACGCCTCATTCAAGAGGAAGTCACCGCGGATGAAATCGCCGAGGTGGTCGCCCGCTGGACCGGAGTGCCCGTCTCCCGGCTGCTCGAAGGTGAGAAGGATAAACTCCTGCGCCTCGATACCATCCTCCACGAACGCGTCATTGGTCAGGACGAAGCCGTCCAAGCCGTCGCCGATGCCGTCATCCGCGCCCGCTCCGGTTTGAAGGATCCGAAGCGCCCGATCGGCTCCTTCATCTTCCTCGGCCCGACCGGCGTCGGCAAAACCGAACTCGCCCGCGCCCTCGCAGAAGCCCTCTTCGACAGCGAAGACAACATCGTGCGTATCGACATGTCTGAGTACATGGAGAAGCACACCGTCGCCCGCCTGATCGGAGCGCCCCCCGGCTACATCGGTTATGATGAGGGCGGCCAGCTCACCGAAGCCGTCCGTCGCAAGCCGTACTGCGTGGTCCTCTTCGATGAAATCGAAAAAGCCCACAGCGACGTCTTCAACGTGTTTCTGCAAATCCTCGACGATGGCCGCCTCACCGACAGCCAGGGCCGCACCGTCGATTTCAAGAACACGATCATCATCATGACGTCCAATATCGCGAGCCCGATCCTCCTGGAAAACCATTCCGAGACCGGCGAAATCTCCGAGAACGTCCGCAAGAAAGTCATGGCTGAACTGCGCCAGCACTTCCGCCCGGAATTCCTCAATCGCGTCGACGAAACCGTCCTCTTCAAGCCGCTCACACTGGCCGAGATCAAGAAGATCATCGACCTCCAGCTCGCTTTGATCCGCCAACGGCTCGCCCCGCGCTACATCACGCTCGACCTCACCGACGCCGCCCGCGAACTCATCGCCCATGCCGGGTACGATCCCGTTTACGGCGCGCGTCCGCTCAAGCGTTACCTCCAACGGCAGATCGAGACCAACCTCTCCCGCAAGCTGCTCGCGGGCGAAGTCACCGACCATTCCGCCGTCACCGTCGACGCGAAGAAAGGCGAACTCATCTTCACCTCGAAACCCGTCACCAAGCCTGCTTAATTGCAGGCTTCCGGTCCGGAGAGCGATCAGCCTGGGTTTTCAGTACACCCCGAAGCTTGCGGTGGAGGCAGATAATCTATGCACTCTTTGAAGCAGGAAGTTTCTTAAGAACTCCAACTCTTCCATCTGAGCCCAATTTCTCATATACCCCAGTTCGAGCTGCATTTTCGAAAACACGCTCAATTTCGAACCATGTCGTTGAGACATCATCGAGAAAAAGGTATCCTCCCGGACGCAACAACCGCGACATAAACTCAAGTTCGCGAGACAGGTAATTTCCCTCGTGATTTCCATCAATCAACGCAAAATCAAATGTACTCGGGCAAAGCTTGGCGAGATTTTCCAATTGGTTCTCACAGGAAGGCTCGCTTGAATAAACGTTATCAGCTTTGAGATAGGCGTAAGGCGTTGAATAATCCCGACCATCATCTGCTACACTTTTTTCTAAAGAATACCCTGTGAGAATCATAGCGTTTTTCTGCAAACCAAAGTGATTTAATAAACTGAGAACTTTGCCCTGCGGATTAGCTATATTCCGATGCGTAATATTAGGATCGATACCCAGAATGACCGACTCGGAATTGAGTTGCCTCAGAACGCTCGCGAAGAAACTCAAGGAAACACCTTGAAAATTTCCAACGTGCAAACCTTTCAGCACGTTTTTACCACTCAAAAAAGTAGCTAAGTAGCGCAGGGAATCTTGGGGCATGCTCCCCGACAAATCCCCTCCAATCGAGAGAAGATATCGTTCGACCTCATCAAACGAAAATTCTCCCACGGCAGGATGCGCTGTTAATCGATGCCCTTCTCGAATCTTTTCATTTTTCCAATCCCGCAATTTGATCCATAGTGCGTAAGGGACAAGCCACCGGGCAATATCGTTCACTAATTGCATGATCTCTCATTGCTATGATAATGCAGCATAGACGTCAATAAGCATCCCTTTATGTACACGGCAACCCACAAAACTTCCTTGGTCTTGCTACTGGCCTTGTGGAACAATTAGCACAACGAGATGGCCCTCAAACTACCGATCATTGTCCCCACCTGCGAAATTGGCCGACTCGGCAATGCGCTGCTTTCTGGCGCTCACACCCTCGCCTTTTGTCTCGAACACGATCTCTATTTCACCCATCTCTGGTTCGAGAGATTTGCCAACGACTTTCCCGCCACACGTTACAGTCTCTTTTGCAGTCGCCCCTCCTTTCCCTGGTTCCCGGTCCCGCGCTCCTGCCGGGGATGGGCCTTTAATCTCGCTCGATTCCTCAAGCGATTGATTCCGGGCCGCCGCGCTGAAGTTCCCACCGTTTTCTCTAATATCCCGGAATGCGTCGAACGTCGCATTACCTTCACCCGCATCGCGGGCAAAATCGGACGCTATGATATCAATCTCGCCACGGAAGTGCGCTTGGATGAGCCGTCCTTTTTCGACTCCATCCACGACTGCTGGATTGTGAATTTGCGGGGCTGGCGTTACCGCGCTCCTCGGCTCGTGGAAAAACAAGCCGCCATCATTCGACAACACTTTAGACCCAATCGTGAAATCGAAAATGCCGCCACGACTGCATTGGAACAAGCCCGACGTGAGAGTGATGTGGTGATTGGCCTGCATGTCCGCCAGACCGACTATCAAAGCTGGCAGGAAGGTAATTTCTTCTACAGCGGGGAGGATTACCTGCAACTCATGCGCCACTTGATTACGCTATTCCCGCACCAACGCGTCAAATTCCTGATCTGTTCGGATCAACTCCCCGAATCAATCCGCTCCAGCGACATGCCTTTTGTGACCGGACCCGGTTCACCGCTCACCGATATCTATTCCCTCGCCCAGTGCGACTATCTCGTCGGCCCACCCAGCACCTTCTCTCTTTGGGCCTCTTTTTACGGTCAAAAACCACTCTGCCATGTAGAAAAAGCAACGGCACGCCCCTCGCTCTCTGATTTTGCGGTCGCAACCCAGCTCACCTGGAAATACGACGGGTTATGAAAAATTTCCTCCACCTGATCAAGTCGGTTCTGAATGCCCTGGAAATTCGACCACTTCTCACGTTCAGAGCCATTTCTCACCTACCCAGTTTTGCCCGTGACTGGTCCCGATTAAATTCATTGCGGAGCAACTCGGACATCTGGCCGCTGGGTGAACTACGTCCCTGCCTGACCGATTTCGATCAAGAATCCGGCCAGGCAACTGGAGACTATTTTCATCAGGATCTATACGTGGCTCAGAAAATCTACGAACGCCGCCCGATCCGTCACGTCGACGTCGGATCGCGTATCGATGGTTTTGTCGCCCATGTTGCCAGCTTCCGCCAGATCGAAGTTCTCGACATTCGGCCATTAATCTCAAAAGTTCCGCACATCCAGTTCTCTCAACTAGATCTGATGCAACCGCTCCCTCCCGAACGATTGAGTTGCTGCGACTCTCTTTCCTGCTTGCATACTCTGGAACATTTCGGATTGGGCCGATATAGCGATACAATTGACCCCAATGGCTATAAGATCGGTTTTGCTCATCTCGTGCAACTCCTCAAGCCTGCAGGCATCTTCTACTTCTCAGTCCCCATCGGCCCGCAACGCATTGAATTCAATGCGCACCGCGTATTTTCCATTCAGCATCTACTCGATTTATTCCAGCAGTATTCACTGGAAATTCTGCGATTTTCCTATGTGAACGATGCGGGAGATTTAATCGCCGATGCACTACTCTCCCCCGATCTGATCCAGAACAATTGCCATGTCCATTATGGCTGTGGCATCTTCGAGCTCAGAAAAACATCCACCCAATAGAGAGTACCATGTCCACATCCTCTCCACTTTTTTCGGTGTGCATCCCTGTCTACAACGGAGAAAAATTCATCCGTGCCGCCATCGATTCCGTATTGGCGCAGACGTTCACGGACTGGGAACTCGTTGTGGTCGACGACGCCAGCACGGACAAAACCTGGGAGATCCTGCAGGAGTACCAATCCCATCCGAATATTCATCTCGGACGCAATGAGCGGAATTCTGGCGTCGGTCATACCTGCAATCAATGCCTGAAGTTTACTTCGGGTCACTGGATGGCACTACTCGCCGCCGATGACGCTTATCTCCCTCACGCATTGGAAATCATGCACCGTGAAATTTCCAAACGACCAAAAATGGCCGTCTGGATTCATGCCCAGTTATGTCATGGAATGGACCGGGAACCATCCATACCACGAGTTTTTACGCAGCCTCGTGAAATGCGCGCCCAGGAATTCGCAGAACGGCTCTACTTGCGAGGCGGCTGCTTTGGCGTAATGAGCAGTTTTGCCTGCGATCTCGATTGCTATCGAAAGACATGCACGCATTTGTTCTGGGAAAACACACCTCATACGGACGGCGATTTTTGGATGCGACTGATGCTCCAAAATCTGAACCGGACTGCCTTCTATACCCCCGAAGTACTGGTCAAAGTCCTGATCCACAACAATTCGCTCAGCTTATCGGAGGAAGCCGCAGGTCGGGAAATCACTGAAATCTTTAATGCTACAGCGAATTCAGCTACAGCACCCTGGCGTCGCACCGTGCAGTTACGTCAATTCGCTCGAATGATCTGGGTCTGGCTCAAGTATTTCCACCGCATTCCCCGAAATCGGAAAGATTGCCTCATCCGACCATGCCAGATACTCCTGAGGGAAATCACTAGATTCTAGCCAGCCTTTTATTCCAGCTTCCCTATCTCTTCCATCATCCGCTTCGCGAGCGCTTCGTAATCTTCCTTGCCGAGCCCTTTTCCGGAGGGCGGCAGGAACGGTTTGCCGATCACGATCCGCAGCGGGTGATAAGTCAGCATTTTGTGATGACGCGACAGTGCTTCAAACGTACCAAAAACCCGCACCGGCAGAATCGGCACTTGCGCTTTGCACGCGACAAAACCCGCGCCCGATTCCGCTGCCTGCAGCGAACCATCCGGGCTGCGCGTGCCCTCAGGAAAGAGGAGCACCATCTCGCCGTCCTTCAGCATATTGATGATGCGCCGCAGTCCGGGCAGATCGGCATTGTCGCGATCAATCGGCAACGAATTGCAATGCGGCAGGAGCCAGTCCATGACCGGCGGCTTGAACAGGGTTTTGCGTGCGAGGAAATACATCTCGCGGCCAATGGCCCACCCGACCGTCGTGGGATCGAAAAAACTCACATGGTTCGACACAACGAGACAACCGCCCATCGGCACATTCTCCCGTCCCTCAATCCGCGCATGAAACAGATTGAGCGTGACGGCTTCAACGATCTTGTAGGCAAATCGGTAAAAGGGACGCATGAACTGAACTCCGTACTTATTGCAGTAAAACTTGAGCCGGTTCCACGAGCGGAATCGGTCCGCTCAAGGCCGCGCGCAAATCCTCGGCGCTGAGTTGATAAACAAAAATGGAATGATTGATGTTCGCCAGCGGCTTGCGGTCCTGGGTCCGCAGCCAGGCACACAGCCGCGCCACGCGCAGGCGGGGAAATTCCACCAGCAGCTTTTGCACTCCCTGCGCCGAATAACGCGCCTCCAGTTGCCGCATCGCCTCCGGATTTTTCTCCGCTGCCTGAATCTCCTTCATGATCGCGGACTGCGCTTGATACGCCTGCTCATAACGCGAGGACCACGGGCCGTAGCAGTACAAATACACGCCCTGCAAATGCGTCACGCTGACGGCATACAACCCCGGCAACAAGGGCGGTACCGGCCCGATCGGCACGCGGTCGGTGAAGCCCGGCAATTGCGTCGCCTGGATTTTGTAATACTCCGGCCGGGCCATGCCAAAATAGAGCAAATACACCGGCGTCTTGCCGTCTTCGTAGCCCTTCTCGTGCAGCCAGTCTTTCAGCGCGGGCAAATCCTGTCCCCAGTCGAGCGAGCTATCGACGAGATGCCGGTAACCATTCGCAGGACCACCGGCGAACTCATTGAAATAGGTCAGGTAATTCGGACTCACCGCCACCGACTCCGCCACATGCCATGCCAGCAAAACCGCCACAACCGCGCCCACCCAGCGGGTCCGCTGCGTGAACCACGCACCCGCCGCACCAGCAAAAATAAAGAGCGGCGCATACAGCGGCAGCAAATGCCGGTGGCCGATGTTCAAATTGCTCGTCAGCGAAAAGGCTCCATAAAAGAAAACCAGAATCGAGAGCGGCGCCGTGGCGTAAAGTCGTCCCAAAAAATACGCGCGCGCCTCGGCACTCGATTTCCGGCGAATCGCCCAGATAAACGCCACCACGGCCAGTACCAGTACGATCAGAAAAGGAATCGTTTCCTTCACGCTGAAGGCATAAGGGAAAAAGTTTTTGAAACCGACGAGACTGAACTCCCCATTGAGAAAACTCTGCCGCGCCCCGCTCATGCGCGAGACCATGGCCGCGCCAAACAGGTACGACTCCGGGAACCATTGACCGATCCGCAGCCAACCGACCACGTCGCTCACAAAACCCGGCTTCGCCAGGGCGTACTCCCACCCGCCGGGAAAAAGCCGATCGATGCCGTACGTTCCCGTCGCAAATGCCGAGTAGCGGAAACCAAATGCGGCCCAGATCAGCAACCACACCACAATCACCTGTGCCAGAATTACGCCGCCGAAGATCAACAACTTCGCCGACATCCTGCGCACCGGATGCTTCTCCATTCCCTGCACCGCCAACGGCTCCGGATTGCGCAAACGCACGAGCAACAACATCAAGCCCATCGGGATGATCAATACGCCGGAAATCTTCGACAAAAACAACCCCGCCAACGCCGCCGCGCTCAGCGCCACATTCCATCCATCGACCCGGTGCAGCACGCGCCACAGCGCTCCCATCGCCGCGAGGAAAAAGAAACTGACCATCATATCCGACGCCACCAGCGGACCGTGCGCCAGGATCGTCGGACAGAAAGCAAAAAGCGCCACGCTCACCAACGCCCCCACCGCGCCGAAAAGCGAGCGCGACCACACATAAATAATCGCGCCAGTCGCCACAATGAGCAGCGCCATCATCGCCCGGCCACTGTAGAGCAGCGCATCGGCATCGTTGCCGACCTGAAAGAATAATTGATCCGCGATGTTGTACACGTTCGAAACGTGCCACTCGTCCTGATTTGTGCTCGGAAACCGGTCGTTGCGCCACAGCGATGGCAGGGCCGCCCAGCGCTGCGACAGATTGCCATTGTCCGGCACCAACCGGTAATCGTCCTTCAACCAGATGCCGTAGCCCCCGGCCAGATGCCCGATCTCGTCGAACGTGACCGATTTATGCGCCACGCCGAACAGCGCCATCGCGTATGCGGCGAGCAAAAGAAAACCGGCCAGATAGGGTGATTTGAAAAATCGTTCCAGCCGGTTCATACCCGTGTCCTTTGCGGTTTACTTCACCGGCTTCATGCCGACGCGCTTCACCTGCTCGATCGCCTGCCCCACCACTTCGGCCACGCCGAGATAGCTGCTGTCGATCAGGAAGGCATCCTCCGCCCGCGCCAAAGGCGACGCCGCGCGCGCGCGATCTTCCTTGTCCCGCTTGGCGATCACATCCGCCTCGCCCTGCTTGTTGCGGCGTGCCTCACGCACGGCCGGGTCAGCATCGATGAAAAGTTTGCACGGCGACTTTGGAAACACCACCGTGCCGATATCGCGCCCTTCCATGACGAGCGGAGCCTGCGCCGCCAGCGCCTGTTGCGCCGCCACCAGAATCTGGCGCACGAGTGGCACCGAGGCCACCTTCGAAACGGCATCATTCACACGACCATCGCGCACATGCGGCAACGGATCCACACCATCGATACGGAAGAACGTCTCACCATCCTTCACCCAGCACTCAGTCTTGGCCTGCTTGATGGCCGCTTCGACCGCCGCCGGTTCCAGGATATTGACACCCTTTTCAAGCATCCACCAGGTGACCGCACGATACATCACCCCGGTATTCACGTAGGTATAACCCAACTGCGCGGCGATTTCCTTCGCCACGGTGCTTTTGCCTGACGCCGCAGGCCCATCGATTGCGATCACTGGATACATAAATTTAAGTCAAACTTCCAAAGTTAAAGGTCAAAACGAAAGGCCGGAGCTCGAAGTCCCAAATTACTTTCCATCGCCGCCGGACTTCGCCATCCGCATGACCGAGTCCGTCATCGAACCGAGTCGCACCGAAGTCTGATCCGTGAGTTCATTCAAGTCCTTCACGAAGGTCGGGTACGACGTCGCGATGCAACCCGTGTCCACGATGCGGGTCGGCCCCTGTGCGAACAGCGCCAGAATCGCGCACGACATCGCCACGCGATGATCGCCAAAACTCTTTACCTGCGCTCCCGTCAACTTCGCGCCGCCCTGAATGATCATACCATCCGGCTTTTCCTCCACCGGCACGCCAAAGGCGCGCAGGCATTCTGCCATCGCGGCGATGCGATCGGTTTCTTTCACGCGCAATTCCTCCGCGTTCGAAATCACCGTCTCGCCTTCCGCCAACGCGGCAGCCACCGCGAGAATCGGTAATTCATCAATCACATTGGCGATCTCGTCGCCGCCGATCTGCGTGCCCTTCAACTGACGGCCCACCACCTGCAACGTGCCGTACGGCTCCGCCACATTGGCTTCCACCGTCTCGCGAATCTGCCCGCCCATGCGCAACAGGACGCTGAGCAAACCGGTACGCGTCGGGTTCAAGCCGAGCTGCGTGATCGTCAACGCCGCGCCGGGCATCGCCGCCGCCGCCACGATCCAGAAGGCCGCCGACGAGAAATCGCCCGGTACCAGCAAATCATTTCCGTGCAGCGTCGTCCCGCCGAGAATGCGCAACGTGCGTCCCTCCTTGGCGAGGGGCGCATGGAAATGATCGAACAATCGCTCGGTGTGATCGCGGCTCTGCGTCGGCTCGGTAACGGACGTTGCTCCGCTGGCGAAAAGACCCGCCAGCAACAAACACGTCTTCAACTGCGCGCTCGCAATCGGTGATTGATAATCGATGCCTTTGAGCGGTCGGCCATTGATCTGCAGCGGCGCGCAACCCTTCGGTCCCTCGCCCTTGATATCCGCGCCCATCTTGGCCAGCGGATCAATGATGCGCTTCATCGGACGACCCGACAGTGAACGGTCCCCGAACAGCACCGAGCGGAACGATTGCCCCGCCAGCACCCCCGCGAGCAAACGCATCGCCGTGCCGGAGTTGCCGCAATCGATCGGCTCGAACGTGGGACGCAGCTTTCCACCCACGCCATGCACCAGCAACGTCGTGCGATCGATCACCTCGATCGAACAACCCAGCGCCTGCATCGCCGCGAGCGTGCACAGGCAATCTTCCCCGGGTAAAAAATTCGTGATGTGACTCGGCCCATCGGCGAGCCCGCCAAAGATGACAGCGCGGTGGGAGATGCTCTTATCCCCCGGCATGCGCACTTCGCCCTCAATGCGGCGCGAGGGTTGCACGACCAGAACCTGTTCCGAATGTCCGTTGGAGCTCATAATTAAACGTAATCGCGCGGCCTATTTTTTCTGACCACCCAATTGGCAGCGCACATGGTTGGCTTGGGCGAGCAGTTCATGCAATCCTTTTTCATCCCCCGATTGCAATTGGGTCCGGGCCTGTTCCAGCGTGGAAATCAACCGTCCCAGCACCGATTCCAGCGCCGTGCGATTGGAGAGCAAAATATCGGTCCACATCGGAGGCGGACCCGCCGCCACGCGCGTGGTATCGCGAAAACCGTTTCCGATCAGAGCCAGACTCTCCGTGCTCGCCGACTGCACCAGCGCCGCCGCCACGAGATGCGGCAGGTGGCTGATCTGCGCGACGAGTTGATCGTGCACCAGCGGATCGAGCGACAGCACCCGGCAGCCAAGCGCGGTCCACAATTGCGTGGCAATCTCCACCGCTTGCAGATCCGTGTTTTCCGTCGGCGTGACGATTGAAACCGAGCGCTCGAAAAGATCGGCGCGCGCGGCGGCGAATCCCGCTTGCTCGCTGCCCGCCATCGGGTGACTACCCACCCAGCGAGCCTTACCATGGAAAAGCGGTTCGAGCGCTTGCACGACGCAGCCCTTCACACTACCCACGTCGGTCACGACCGCAAACGGATCGAGCGCGGGTGAAATTGTCTCCGCCAGCGACGGCATGGCTCCTATAGGTGTACAGAAAATCACCACTTCCGCATCTTCCACCGCCTGCCGCGGATCCGTGAACATCTGATCAGTCACCCCGGCACGGCGCGCTCCTTCGAGCGACTGCTCGCTGCGACCGTAGAGCGAAATCTCCGCCGCCAGTTGGCGTTCGCGCAAGGCCAGTGCAATGGAACCGCCCAGCAATCCCGGCCCGAGGATGGCGACTTTCGAGAATTTCATCCGTGCTCCGATGTCCGGCTAGCCTTTGATGGCGGCGGGCAATTCCTCGAGGAAACGGTCGATCTGCTGCGGCGTGCCAATGCTCACACGAACGTGCTTCGGCAGACGGTAGCTGACCATCGAACGGACAATGATGCCCTTCTTGAGCAAGCGATTGAAGACGCCCGCCGCATCGCCGACATCGACAAGCACAAAGTTTGCGTGCGAGGGGATGTAATTCAGTCCCATCTGCTTGAAAGCCGCTTCCATCTTCGCGCGACCTTCATCCGTGATCTGGCGCGTGCGCTTCTGGTGTTCGTCGTCCTTCAACGCGGCCAACGCCCCCACCTGGGCGATCAGGTTGGCATTGAACGGCTGACGCGCGCGCTGCAGCAAGTCCGCCAGAGCGGCCGGTGCGAGACCATAACCGATGCGCAGACCCGCGAGGCCCTGAATCTTGGAGAACGTCCGCATGAGGACGATCTTGTGGCCTTCCTTCACGTAACGAACCGTGTCGGGCGGATTCTCGAGAAACTCGTAGTACGCCTCGTCGAGCACCGCGATGACATGCGAGGGCAATTTCTGGATGAACTCCTCAAGCGCCTCGTTACTCACGCGCGTGCCAGTCGGATTATTCGGGCTGGTGATAAACACGAGCCGCGTCTGCGGCTTGATCGCTTCCAGCATCAACTTCAGGTCGATCTGGAACGTACCGTCCGCGTTATCCTCAACCTTCGTGCAACGCAGTCCGAAGAGCTGCGCCATGAGTTCGTACACGGCGAAAGAGTTCTTCGACGTGATGACCTCATGCACGCCGGGCCGGGTGAAGGTGTGAAAAAGCAGCTCGATGATTTCATTCGAACCGTTGCCAAGCACCACATTCTCGCGCGACAGGCCGAACTTCTCGGCAATGCCGTTGCGGAGATGATAGCCGCCACCATCCGGATAGAAATGGGACTTGGAAAGGGCGTCCCGCATGGCGGCCACGGCCAGAGGCGACGGACCCAACGGATTTTCGTTCGATGCCAGCTTGATGATCGACGCCGGTTCTAGGCCCAATTCACGCGCCACGTCGTCAATTGGCTTTCCCGGTTCGTACGGCACCAAGTCCAGCAAGTCCTGGTTGGCTAAATCTCGGATATCAATCATGGAACTTCCGAGCATGCCGCACCCACCCCCCTTTGTCCAGCCAGCGTGAGGCTGGACCCTGTATTATTGCCGAAAGAAGGTCCCTTTATCGGCCTACTTCATCTTTTCGATCTCTTGGATATAGACAGAGGGACCGCCCTCCATGTAACCGTCGATCCGGCCAATTTCCTTGCCCGTGCTGTCAAGCACGACAAGATTCGGGTAGCCATTAATACCGTATTTCGCCTTCAAAGCCTGATTCTGCTTCTTGATATCATCAGACTGCATGCGTCCACGCGGGTAATCGAGCTCCACCAAGATCAGCTTTTGATCCGCATACTTCTCGAACTCCGAACGACTTAGCACATCCTCGTGGAGTTTCTTACACCACCCGCACCAATCCGAACCCGTGAAGAACAAAACCACCTTTTTGTTCTCCTTCTGCGCCAGCTCCAGCGCCCGCTCGTAATTTGTCTTCCACTCCGCCGCCGAAGCCATCATCAAGCCCAGCGTCAAAAACATGGCCAACATCAGTTGCCATGGCTCTGGTGTTTTCCTCATGATCTCCCCCTTTGGACTCCACTTATTTCATCTGATCCAGATCGCGAATGTAGGAGTAAGGCCCGCCCGGCTTGTACCCGGTTTGCCCCAGCACCTTGCCATCGCCATCGACGATGATAATCGTGGGATAGCCGCGAATCTTGAATTTCTTCGCCAGCTCCGCATTCTGCTTTTTCACCTCGTCGGTCTGTGCCTTGCCACGCGGAAAATCGAGCTCCACCAACACGAGCTTATCCTTGGCATAATTACCGAAAGCCGTCGTATCGAACACCTCTTCCTTGAGTTTGATGCACCAGCCGCACCAATCCGAGCCCGTGAAATCGAGCAAGACCCGCTTGTTTTCCGCCTTGGCCTTCTTTAAAGCCGCCTCGTAATCGGTGGTCCAAACCGCCTCGGCCGACCAGCCCGCTGCCACCGTGAAAAAGAATACCGCCGCAACCACCGTCATCAACCGACCCATTGATACTTGGAACATGAACATCCCTGGTTAAGGTTTGAACTGACTCATCCCCAAAATAATCCCGAACGCCTGACGGTCAAGTCAGAGTGGGCACGATAGGACTTGAACCTACACTCCTTGCGGAACCAGAACCTAAATCTGGCGCGTCTGCCATTTCGCCACGTGCCCGTCCAACTACCCCGAGTGTCGCTTATTTTCGGGCCGCGAAAAGTCAAAAAGTAGGTAACCGAGAGTTTTCAGTTCGAAGTTTTCGGTTTTCAGTGCTTTCCTGTCGCAACCGGATCAGCTTGGCGTAGAATGGTAGCCACGGCCCACCGACTGAAAACCGAAAACGTCGAACTGAAAACTTCCTCCCTCCTCTTCCCATGTCCAAACTCTACGTCGTCGCCACCCCCATCGGTAATCTCGAAGACATCACCCTGCGCGCCCTCCGCGTTCTGAAAGAAGTCGACCTCATCGCCGCCGAGGACACCCGCCATTCCGGCCTCCTCCTCCAGCACTTCGAAATCCGCAAACCACTCGTCAGCTATCACCAGTTCAACGAAGCCAAGCGCACCGCCGAATTCCTCCAAGACCTGCAAGCCGGCAAGCAAATCGCCCTCGTCAGCGACGCGGGCATGCCCGGCGTCAGCGATCCCGGAGAACGCCTCATCCGCGCCTGCGTCACCTCCAACATCACCGTTGAAATCATCCCCGGCCCCTCCGCCGTGCTGCAGGCCCTCGTCGGCGCGGGCTTCCCGATGACTCCGTTTCACTTCGGCGGCTTTCTCCCGGTGAAAAGCGGTGGCCGCCGCCGCGAACTCGCCGCCGCACCCTCGCGCGGCTGCACCTCCATCTACTTCGAATCCCCCCACCGCCTCATCCGCGCGCTGGAAGATGCCGTCGCGGAAATCCCGACCGCTACCTGCTGTGTAGCCCGCGAGTTGACAAAAAAGTTCGAGGAATTCAAGCGTGGCACCCCCGCCGAACTCCTGGCCTATTACCAAGCCAATAAACCGCGCGGCGAGATTTGCTTTGTCGTCGCCGGGCTCGACAAGAAAGCCACCAAGGCTGCCGTCGAAGAATTCTCCAAACGCGAAGAACCCGAAATCTCCGCTGAAGCCGACGCCCCCTACGAAGGGGAATAGCCAGCGTGACGCTGGACCCGGTAGCTGATTTGCTCCGCAAATCGCTTCATGACATTCTTGCCACACACCGTCATCCCGAGTGAAGTCGAGGGATCGGGCAAGGGGGCAGAGGTGTTTTCTTATTGCGAAAACTCAATGACTCGAGGAGCCACCGCAACGCAGACTACAACTGCGCGCCGACTTCCAGCTTCAGCGCCTTGAGCGCGAGGAAAATGTCCTTCAGGAAGAACACGAGCGACACGACGAGGCATGTTAGGCTCGAACCGAAAAGCGTGATCACAATCGGATTAATCTCCCACTTCAACGCATTCACGCCGAAGAGCGCCATGATCAGCAGCGCTACAAAGAAAATGCTCAGCACGGAGAAAATCACCGCCCACCGCAAGTCCTCCGAGCGAAGGTAAATGATCTGCAATTGCACCCGCGCCGATTCGTCCAGCTTTCCCGCCGCACGGCTCTTCTCCACTTCCGCCGAGAGAATGCGTGCCCGGTCAATCACGCGACCCAGCCGGTTCGTCATCGAGAGCAAAAGCAATCCCACACCCGAGATCAACGTGACCGGACCGATGGACGCTTGCAGGACAGGAGTCAGTTCGAGGGCTTGCATGGGGTTAAGTCAAAAGTTAGAAGTCAAAACTCAAAACGAAAGTCTTTTTGACCATCTCAGGCTAGTACAATACGTCTCTGCCTTGTAGGGCGGTTCTGTGAACCGCCCTACAAATAATCTGCCATCACTATCGCGATAGCCGACGCCTTTCGCACGCACGATTCTGTATCCGCTCAGGATGACAGAGTGTGAAAGCGAATGTCTTTCGCGATTTGCATAGCAAATCAGCTCATGGGTGCAGCGTCACGCTGCACAAAAAAAGCCCGGCATTGCTGCCGGGCTTTTTTGTAAAGAAACGACCGAGCTTTAGGCTCCGCCGACGGTGGCCTTCGGCTCAGCAGCCGCGCCCTTGAGCATGGCCCAAGCGTAATCGCGGTTGAGTTGAGCGATGAAGGTAACCGGGATGCCCTTCGGGCAAACCGCTTCGCACGAGTTGGTGTTCGTGCAAGCGCCGAAGCCTTCCTTGTCCATCGCTTCGACCATCTTGAGCACGCGGCGATCTTTTTCCGCCTTGCCTTGCGGCAGGAGGTTGAGCTGCGAGGCCTTCGCCGAGACGAAGAGCAGTGCCGAGGAATTCTTACAAGCCGCGACACACGCGCCGCAACCGATGCAGGCCGCCGCATCCATCGCCAGATCCGCAATCTCCTTGGAGATCGGGAGGGCGTTGGCGTCGGGCGTGCCACCGGTGTTGACGGAGACGAAGCCGCCAGCCTGGATGATGCGGTCAAACGCGCTGCGGTCGACGACACAATCCTTGATGACCGGGAATGCCGTCGAACGCCACGGTTCGATCGTGATCGTCTGCCCATCCTTGAAGATGCGCATGTGGGTCTGGCAGATGGTCACCTGGCTGTCCGGGCCGTGGGGAATGCCGTTGACGTTGAGCGAGCACATGCCGCAAATGCCTTCGCGACAGTCGTGGTCGAACGCCACCGGTTCTTCACCCTTGGCATAGAGCCGTTCGTTGAGTTGATCGAGCATCTCGAGGAACGACATGTCGGGGCTGATGCCGTCGAGCTTGTACTCGACGAGCTTGCCGGGGGTCTTGGCGTTTTTCTGGCGCCAGATGCGGATATTGAAGGTCATGGAATTTGAGGTGCTCATTATTTGTAGCTCCGGGTGGACATGTGGACTTCTTCGTAGACGAGCGGCTCTTTGTGAAGAACCGGGGCCTGGCCGACGCCTTTGAATTCCCAGGCGGCGACATACGCGAAGTTTTCGTCGTCGCGTTTGGCTTCGCCGTCGGGCATTTGGTATTCCTCGCGGAAGTGACCGCCGCACGACTCCTTGCGCTCGAGGGCGTCAAGGGTGAGCAGTTCGGCAAATTCCAGGAAGTCCGCCACGCGGCCCGCGCGTTCGAGGGCGTTGTTGAGGTCTTCCTTGTCGCCGAGGACGTTGAGGTTCTTCCAGAATTCCTCGCGGATCTGCGGGATCTTGGCGAGGGCTTCCTTGAGGCCCTTCTCGTTGCGGCCCATGCCGACGTTTTCCCACATCAGGTGGCCGAGTTCGTGGTGGAACGAGTTCGGAGAGCGCTTGCCCTTGATCGACATCAGCTTGTTCAGGCGGTCATGGACTTCCTGTTCGGCCTTGACGAATTCCGGATGATCGGTCGACGGCGCCTTTTCCTTCTGCTGGGCGAGGTAATTGCCGATGGTGTAGGGCAGGACAAAGTAACCGTCCGCCAAACCCTGCATCAGCGCGCTCGCGCCGAGGCGGTTCGCACCGTGATCGGAGAAGTTCGCTTCACCGATGACGAAGAGACCGGGCAGATTGCTCATCAGGTTGTAATCGACCCACAGGCCGCCCATCGTGTAGTGGAGCGCGGGATAAATGCGCATCGGCTGCTCGTAGGCGTTTTCGCCGGTGATCTTCTCGTACATCTGGAAGAGATTGCCGTAACGGTCCTCGATCGTCTTGCGACCAAGACGCTTGATCGCGTCGGCGAAGTCGAGGTAAACACCGCGGCCGCCGGGGCCCACGCCACGACCGTCATCGCACGCTTCCTTGGCCGAGCGGGAGGAAATATCGCGCGGGGCGAGATTGCCGAAGCTCGGGTACTTGCGCTCGAGATAATAATCGCGGGCGTCTTCCGGAATGTCGGAAGGCTTCTTGCCGCAATCTTCCTTGCGCTTCGGAACCCAGACGCGGCCGTCATTACGGAGCGATTCCGACATGAGCGTCAGCTTCGACTGGTGATCGCCGTGCACCGGGATACAAGTCGGGTGGATCTGCGTGTAGCACGGGTTGGCGAAGTACGCCCCCTTGCGGGCTGCGCGCCAAGCGGCCGTCACGTTGCACGCTTGCGCGTTGGTGGAGAGATAATAGACGTTCGAGTAACCACCCGTGCCGAGCACGACCGCATCCGCGCTGTGGCGGGTGATCTTGCCGGTGACGAGGTCGCGCACGATGATGCCCTTGGCCTGGCCGTTGACGACAACGAGGTCGAGCATTTCGCTGCGATTGTACATCTTCACCTTGCCGAGGCCGATCTGGCGCGAAAGCGCGGAATACGCCCCGAGCAGAAGCTGCTGCCCCGTCTGGCCGCGCGCGTAGAACGTACGGGAAACCTGCGCGCCACCGAACGAACGGTTGGCCAGCGTTCCACCGTATTCGCGAGCAAAGGGAACACCCTGCGCGACACACTGGTCGATGATCTCGGCGCTGACCTGCGCGAGACGGTACACATTGGCCTCGCGGGCGCGGAAATCGCCGCCCTTGATCGTGTCATAGAACAAACGGTACACGCTGTCGCCGTCATTCTGGTAGTTCTTCGCGGCATTGATGCCGCCCTGCGCCGCAATCGAATGCGCGCGACGGGGGCTGTCCTGAAAACAGAAACAGCTCACATTGTAACCGAGCTCAGCAAGCGAGGCGGCGGCGGAACCACCGGCCAGGCCGGAACCGACCACGATGACCGAATACTTACGTTTGTTCGCGGGATTGACCAACTTCATGTCGAAGCGGTGCTTGTCCCATTTCTGGGCGATCGGCCCGGAGGGAATTTTGCTATCGAGACTCATATATTTATTAGGTTGTCAGTCGGTTAAAATTACAGTTTCACCAAGCCCAGCAACACTGCGGCCGGAACCGCCGCCATGCCCACAAAGATGATGACCGCGAAAGCCAGCCCGAACCACTCCTGCACCTCGCGATACGCCGGATTCGTCAAGCCCATCGAGCGGAAACAGCTCGCGATACCGTGACTCAGGTGAAAACTCACCAACGCCACGCTGATGATGTAGAACGCGCTCACCCAAGGAACCTGGAAGCCCTTGATCACCATCGCATACACATCATGACGCTCCACACCCTTGTGAATCTCCGTCAACTCCTTGAAGGACGGGTCGATCGACTGCGTGGTGAAGTGCAGCAGATGGAAAATGATGAACGCCGCCACAATCACACCCGAAATGGCCATCGTGCGGGAAGCCAGACTCGCCCCCGGAGCCGCGTATTCCGCATACGCTTCGCTGCCGCGCGCCGCGCGGTTACGAATCGTCAACACCACGGCGCAGATGATGTGGAGCGCGGCCACCGCACCCAGACCGAGGCGGAAACCCCAGATCACTTCATCGGACGCATGCAGCATTTGCGCGTAATTGTTAAGAGCTTCCTGGCCGAGGAAAATCTGCAGATTTCCGACCATGTGAATGACGGTAAAAGCGAACAACGCCGCACCAGTCACGCCCATGATGATCTTCAGGCCGACAGTGGAGCGGAGAAATTTAATCAATGGCATGGGGTCAAAATTAGTAGTTTCACTTATATTGTCAAAGCTTGAATACAATTATTATCAATATGAAGATTAATTAATAATAACTAATGCCCGACAGAGGGAATTTGCTAGAGCATCGAAACACTCGAATGCGATTAGCATTTTCGTCCACCCTCCTTTTAGCCAATCCACCGCCAAAACTTCGCAACCAATCGCCAGCTCTACGCCACTACAAGTTATGCTTAAGAATCCGAAGCGTTTTCCAAACGAAAAAGCACCTATCAATCCCCCAGAAACTTCGGTTCGCGCGGCGGCAAAACACAGACCGGACCCTCGTGAATGGCTTGAAATCGTGATATCCCCGCCTCTCCTCCAAGGGTAATCATGGCGATTCCGTTTTTGTAATCGACGATGGATGAGACTCCCGCTTGTGGAGCTGGCACCGGCAGCTCCGAATAATTTCGCGTGACGGCAAAGATGGTCTCGCGCGGATCATTAATCGAAACATTGGCGAACTTGATGGCGAGATGCTCGGAGCTCAGCTCTTTCAGGGACTTGGGATGCACCCCTGCTTTGCAAAAATGATCGAGCTGGGATTCCTTGATGCCGCCGCGTTGGACAAGATAGGCAATGTATTCAAGGTTCGTCTTGGCGCCAACATCGGCAGGATAACCGCCCTTCCCCGCGCCCGTCGTTGAGTCTTCCAATGCGATGACCATCGCCGCGGCATGGATTGTTCTCACATGCCCAAGGATCGTGAGGAGCGGTGCCAGACTAGGGGGCGGTGAATGACTGATGGAAGCACGATTCAGCAAAAACAGCACGATAACTCCGGCGAGCACCCAGCGCAACAGAATGCTTCCTCCACTGTTACTCCAAAGCAATTGCTTGAGCGTCACCCCGGTTCCTTCCTCCTATATACGAAACAACTCCAGCACCGCGCGCAAATCCTGCTTGGGCCGCTCGACGAGGAGCGAATGCCAGCCCGCTTGCTGCGGTGCCCAATAATCATTCAGCGGATCATCCCCCACCATCAACGCCTCGTGCGGGTCCAGTCCCAGCTTCGCCAACGCCGCCGCGTACAGTTTCGGACTCGGCTTCTCCGCGCCATGCTCGCCGCTGATCAACACCGCCTCGAAAAACGGCGCCAGCTCCAACCCCTCCAGCAGCGGCCGCAACCGCCAATCCCAATTCGACAACACCGCGAGCCGCAGCCCCCGCCCGCGCAACGTCTCCAGCACCGTCACCACCTCGGGATAGACGCGCCACAGTTCGGGCCGCGCATAGACGTGATAAAGCTCCTCGAAATAATGATCGAACGGAAAACTCTCTGGCCGCTCCACCACGATCAACGTATCCTCCACCACCAACCGCCACCACGCCCGCTCATCACCGTCGGTGGCGACTTCCTCATCAGGGCGCGGACGCCGCCGTTTGAACGCCGCCTTGAATCCGTCGCTCAAGACCTGCGCTTCCCAGTGTTGACCGTAATGCCGCGCGATCTCCGCATACGTCTCGCCAATGGACCGCGCGGGCCGCAGCAACGTTCCGCCCGCATCAAAAAAAACCGCTTTGATTTTAGATGCAGGCATAATCGTTACGACTTCGCCACCAACCGCTCATTCAGCGCTAGTTGATGCGAGCGCCCCGAGCGCAACGCCAGCACCTCGCCGACCAGAAACAGCGAGCCGGTCAGCAGCGTCGGTCCGTACTCAAACTCCTGCTCCAGCTCCGGCCAGATTTCCGCCAGCGTGGACGAGACCCGCACCGGCACGTCACCGCACAGCGGAACCAACTTCGCCGGATCGAGCGCGCGCTCATTTTGAATCGTCACCAGCGTCACCCGCTCCGCCAGCGCCAGCAGCTTCGGAAACATCTGCTCGTATTCCTTGTCCGCCAGAAAACCGCACACGAGATGATATCGTCGCTCGCCGTAGCACGCGCGCCACGTCGCCAGCAAACGCTCCAGCGCCGCCGGATTATGCGCCCCGTCAATCACGCACGGTGGCTCCTGTCGCAACACCTCGAACCGCCCCGGCCACGAGACATGACTGAGCCCGCCCCGGATCGCCTCCTCAAGGGTAGGCGAAAAATTCAACTGACCGCTCAATTGCCGCACAGCCGCCACCGCGCACGCCGCGTTATCCACCTGATGCGCCCCCAGCAATCCCAGCGTATAGTCCTCCCCATCGATCACCGCGATCTGCTTCCCGTCGCGCACCCCGCCATCGACCGCCGACACATCCAAGCCGATCAGGCACAGCGCCGACTTCTGCCGCATCGCTGCCGACGTAATCACCTCCAGCACCGCCGGAGTCTTCACCGCCGTCACCACCGGCACGCCCGGCTTGATGATCCCCGCCTTTTCGTACGCGATCTGCTCCAGCCGCGAACCCAGATGCGCCGTATGATCCAGCGCGATATTCGTGATGATCGAAACCTCGGGCGTGACGATATTGCTCGCATCCAGCCGGCCGCCGAGCCCCGTCTCCCACACCACCCACTCCACTTCGCTCCGCGCGAAATGCCACAGCGCCAGCCCCGTGATCACCTCAAAAAACGTCGGCGCCGCGCCCCCCGGCACCTGCTCCACCTCCGCGATCAGCGGCTTCAACACACCCATCCCCTCCGCCACCGCTTCCGGCGACATCGGCACCCCGTTCACCTGAATCCGTTCGCCAAGCGTGACCAGATGTGGCGACGTATACAACCCCACCCGGAAACCCGCCGCGCGCAAGATGGCCGCGCAAAACGCCGCCGTCGACCCCTTGCCATTCGTCCCCGCGATGTGAATGAACTTCAACTTCTCCTGCGGATTCCCCAACCGCCGCGCCAGCTCCTGCATATTCTCCAAGCCCAGCTTCACGCCGAAGCGCCGCACCTGGCCGAGAAAAGAAATGGCATCGTCGTAAGTCATAAAACAAAGGCAAAAAGTTCTACGTACTAGGTTCTAAGTTCTACGTAGAAAGGCAAGGCGCGAATGCACCCGCCAACATCACGCTGGACCCCACAACACTACCGCCACCCGTGTGATTCCGCGCGGGACCTCCGGTGTAGCCGAAGCCGGTGGCTTCGGCGGGCGCATGCCCCCACGACAGGGGCTTTCGGCAACGCTGAGCCGCAGTAGCAGGAGCCCCCTCTAGTGAGAGGGAAAGGAAACGTGCGGTAGCACCGCGGAGCGCCGGGGTGTGTGAGCTATTTGGCCTCGAGCTCAGGAAAAGTCTGAATCGTGCGATCCTCGTCTATCACGAATCGGTATTCGCTCTCATGCTCCTTGAGAAATTTGATGGCGATGTTCTGCCCAGGAAACTTTTGCCGCAGGTAGCGCTTAAGACAACTCGGATTCGAATTGTACTTCGCGCGAATACCGACAATTACCTCTCGTAATGCTTCTGGTGGAAAAGGGACAAAGTGCATCTCTTTATGAGCAATAAGGCCATTGAGTTCGACTATAATGCGGAACTCCTTCTCATATGACCAATCGCGAGACTTGTACCCATACGTTTTCGCAAGAATCTCATTTTTTATGTAGTTCCTATTCTGAATCAACTCCTCTCGCCATTCGATCCGCTGCCGATGGCTCTGACCTTTGCAATCTTGGTAACGCACAGAACATCCGGCCGCATTCGTACACTTCGCCAACTCTCCCAAAGAGAAACCTAGCGCCAACCCGCTAGCGCTTTCGGCATAGTGTCCCCATAGCAATGTATTATGAATACCCTCCTCTTCCGAAAAACAGAGTATTCCGTACAAAGCATTTTGTTTTTTTATTCTCTCACATCCCACATCAGGAATGACGGGATAGCAGTCAAAAAAATCATTCATCTTACCCCAAGTCGAAACCTTCAGCCGCTTCTCCTTGAGAACCTTCAAAGCAAATCTCTGCGGCAGGAACTTATGTATAATTGCCGAGTTCTTTTCATCACTCATAATCCCCCTTTCCTCCATATGCCCCAACTGTGGAACAGATTTGACCTGCGTCCAACCTGAAATCGCGCTTACTCATCCCCTACTTCGTACCTAGAACCTACTACCTAGAACTATTTTTGCGGCCTCGCCGCAAAAATCTCGCACACCTATCTCACTTAACAAACCTAAGCCTAACGTCGCCGCCCTCTTCCTGCTAAAAAGGATTCCATGCCCGGTGTCTCTTTATCGAAAACCAGCCCACGGCCCGGAACGGCGGCGATGGGGGCAGATTGGGAGCCTGAGCGGACTGTTGACGTCTGGAGCGGTTCGGAGCGCGCGTCCTTTTTTTCGACGGAGCACTCCGCCACTTTGTTATCGCAGGAAACTTTTACCGTGTTAGAAGTGAAAAGCCTCTCTGACCTATGCCTCGGCGTTACTTACAGCTCCTGATCCTGATCGCGGGCCTTTCCCTGCTCGGAAGCCTGGCCCTCACCGTGCCCTCGCTCATCGCGGCGGACCCGACCAAGCCTGCGCCGGTGAGGACCGCTCCCGCCGCACCAGCCACCGCCCCCACGAACGCCCCGGTCGCAGCTAAGCCCGCCCCCAAGCCGCCCGAGGACACCTACCAGTACTCGTTTCTCCTCTCGAAAGTCATCGAACTCATCCGCGAGCAATACGTCGACGAAGGCAAGGTCAGCTACAAGGACCTCACCTACGCCGCCCTGCGCGGCATGCTCTCCTCGCTCGATCCCCACAGCCAGTTCCTCGATGAAGACAGCTTTGCCGAGATGCAAAAGGACACCAAGGGCGAGTTCAGCGGACTCGGCATCGTCGTCGGCATGAAGGACGGCAACCTGGTCGTCATCGCCCCGATGGAAGACACCCCCGGCTATCGCGCGGGCATCATGCCGGGCGACCGCATTCTCAAGATCGAGGGCAAGGCGACGGAAAAGATGTCGCTGCTCAACGCCATCAAAAAACTCAAGGGCCAGCGCGGCGAGAAGGTGAAGCTCACCCTCATGCATCCGCCCAAGACGGACGACAAGGACAGCAAAGAGAAATCCGCCAAGACAAAAGACAGCAAGGACGCGAAGGAAAAAAATCTCGGTCAGGTCTACGAAGTTGAACTCACCCGCGAACTGATCAAGGTCCCCACCGTGCGCGACGCGAAGCTCCTCCCGTCCGACCTCACCGGCGACGACAAGATCGGTTACATCCGGCTCGAACAATTCGGCGAGAACACCCCGCAGGAATTCGAGGACGCCCTCGTGAAGCTCGAAGGTCAGGGCATGCAAGCGCTCGTCATCGATCTCCGCAACAACCCCGGCGGCCTGCTCGATTCCGCCGTGGAAGTCGCCGGCAAATTCCTCCCCTCCGGCCAGGTCGTCGTCTCGACGCAGGGCCGTCTCGCGGAACAGAATTACGAATACCGCGCGCGCGGCATGAAGAAGCACCCGAACTATCCCATCGCCGTCCTCATCAACGGCTACAGCGCGAGCGGATCGGAAATCGTCGCGGGCGCACTGAAGGATCTCAACCGCGCCGTGCTCGTCGGCGAAACCACCTTCGGCAAGGGCTCCGTGCAGAGTGTGCAGGATCTCGGCAACGGCATCGGCCTGCGCCTCACCACCGCGAAATATTACACCCCGAGCAAAAAGACCATCCACGAAGTCGGCGTGCCGCCCGACATCTACGCGCCCATCAGCGAGACGGAAGAACGCGGCCTCATGATGGCCCGCTCGCCCCAACTCCTCTCCGCCGAGGAGAAGCAGGAAATCCGCAACCTGCGCGACTCGCAACTCGACCGCGCCATCGGCTCGCTCAAGAGCATCCGCATTTACAACCAGCGGCAACAACAAACCGCCCCGGCCACCAACGCTCCTGCGGTCCCGCCCGCCACCATTCCGAAATCGTGATCGCACATGAAAGTCAAAACTCAAAGGTCAAAAGTCAAAGCGACAGCGCAAAAGTTAAAAGCGCTGAAGCTCGGGACATTGACCAGCGTGCAGGACATGGCCGAATCCGAATTTTTGACTTTTGACCTCTAAACTTTTGACTTTCCCACCCCATGCGCGTTCTTGGTATTGAAACCTCCTGCGACGAAACCGCCGTCTCTGTGGTCGAAGCGCAGATCGGCAAGACCGGCATTCTCGCGAACGTCGTCAGCTCCCAGATCCGCCTGCACGAACAATTCGGCGGCATCGTTCCCGAAGTCGCCACACGCGAACACCTCCGCAATCTCCCGCAACTCGTCCCCGGTCTCCTCACCCAATCCCGCATCCGGCTCGACGACCTCGACGCCATCGCCGTCACACAAGGGCCCGGCCTCGCCACTTCGCTACTCATCGGCTACTCCTACGCGCGCGCCCTCGGCCTCGCGGCAGACATCCCCGTCTGCGGCGTGAACCATCTCGAAGGCCACCTCTTCTCCCCGTTCCTCGCGCTCTCGCAGAAAGTCGAATTCCCCTTCATCGGCCTCATCGTCAGCGGCGGCCACACGCTGCTCGTCCACGCGAAGGGGTGGAATCATTATGAGAAACTCGGCGGCACCGTCGATGACGCCGCCGGAGAGGCCTTCGACAAAGTCGCGCGGCTCATGGATATTTCCTATCCCGGCGGCCCCAAGATCGAAAAGCTCGCCCGCACCGGCAATGCCGAAGCCTACGCCTTCCCGCGTTCGTTTCCGCAAAAGGACAACTTCAATTTCAGCTTCAGCGGACTCAAAACCTCCGTGCGCTATTTCTTCGAGAAGAACCCGCAAGCCCACGATGACAACGCGTGGAAAGCCGATCTCTGCGCCTCGTTCCAAAGCGCCGTCGTCGATGTGCTCGCCCGTAAGGCCGGCAACGCCCTCGCCGCCACCGGCTGCAAACGGCTCGTCGCCTCCGGCGGCGTCCTCTGCAACAACGCGCTGCGCGTTGCCCTCGCGCAAGCCTGTGCCGAACAAGGAGCCAACCTCCTCGTTGCCGATCCGAAACTCTGCACCGACAACGCCGCCATGATCGCCGCCACCGCCGCCGAAAAAATGGCCGCCGGAATTCCCCTCACCCTCGCCACCGACATCGATCCCAACCTGAGCCTCTTCAAACGCCCCGGCAGCACCGCCGCCGTGAAAAACAAAGAGAAACTCATGCGCCAACGCTGACACGAGACCTCGTTCAATTCTGAACTCCCCTATTAGCGCTACCGATCAGTAGCCAATCAAAATCGCGTCCCTCGTTGCGAATACCGCGCAACTTTATCTCATACCCGCCGTTTAATAAGACATGGGAAATAAATCGCTTCTCGTGATCGGGGTTCTGGCCCTGGTGTGGGGGTTCGGGGTATCGGTGCAGGCTGGACCAAATACCGTCGACTTCTATCTGACCACGCCAGACCAATACAAGGGTCTCATGATCAACCTGGATGTCAAAGGTGTCCGTCCCGTTGAATTCAAAAGCCCCATCCCTGAGCTGGCCTTCTTCCAGATGACCACTTGGGATAAACAAAAGAACCGTCCCGGCGGCCACATCATGCTCGTCGCTCCCGCTACGGAATCGACCAACATCATGCGCAAATACGGCGACGACATGCGTCGTGGCGGCGATGTCGACCGCATGCGCGGCCTGCTGATTCTCAGCCCCGGCGGCCCTGAAGGCCCAGCCCCTACCGACGCCCCCGCACCGCCACAAGGCCATCGCCCTCGCGGCCCGCATCGCCAGATGTGGATGATCGATTATGAAGGCCGCTGCAGCGCCATCATCGAGGCGCACAAAGCCGAAATGGAGAGAGTTCCCCAAATCGAAAAAGGTCCCGCACCCGACAATAAGTAATCCGCCACGCGCACCATTTCATGAACGGCAAGGGGATCGTTCCCTGCCGTTCATTCTTTGCACCCTGAAACGCCTTCATACTCGGCGCTCTCGAGAGCTTGCAGTATTTCAGCCTTTAGGTGACTGACTTACTTCGCGAGAAACTCCGGCAACACGCCCTTCGCCTCGCTCACGCGATTGAAAACGAAAATCGAATATGGCACCAATCCCGCGAGCGTCTCGGCATTCGTCGCGAACGCTTGCGGATAGGCCGCCGCACTCGAATCAGCGAGTCCCGCATTCAACACAATCCCCACAATCGGCACGCCAGAGCGTTCGATGCTTTCGATGGTGAGCAGTGTGTGATTGATCGTCCCCAGTCCCGCTCGCGCCACGATGAGCGCGGGCAGTTTCATTTCCACGGCCCAATCGCGCACCAGCTTCTTGCCATCGAGCGGCACGAGCCAGCCGCCCACTCCTTCCACCGCAAGATGTGTGAACCGCGCGCGCGCGGAATCGATGCTCGCGTTCATCGCGTCCCAATCGAACGGCATGCGATCCACCCGCGTCGCCACATGCGGCGCGACGGGTGAAGGAAAACGAATCGGATTCACTTCCGCGAGCGTGAGTTCATTGTCCGCCGCCGCGCGCAACGCCTCGGCATCTTCCGTTCCACCGCACGAGATCGGCTTGATCCCCGCCGCGTGAAATCCCCGCTGCCGCCATTGGCGCACGAGCCACGCGGAAAAGTAGGTCTTGCCGATTTCAGTGTCCGTTCCAGTGACGAATAAATGCATGACGGAAGTACTAGGTATTAAGTTCTAGGTTCTAAGTAAAAGGCAAAAGGTGCGAGCGTTCCAGAAAGTAGGGAATCATCATACTTAGTACCTAGAACCTCGTACTTAGAACTTGTCTTCATCCAATCTTCGCCTGATCGAGCAAATCCTGGCACACCTTCTTCGCCTCGAAGTATGTCTCCGCGAGAGCCCGCGCGGCTTTCTGGTGTGCGGGATAATTCGCATTGATCCGGTCAATACCCGAGACCGCTTCCTCCATCGTGGAAAAAGCGAGCACGCCTTCTCCCGCCGGAATGTACGCGCTCCATCCGGTTTCCTGCACAATCGCGGGACGGCCCAGCGCGAGGTAGCAGGCCGTGCGGCAACTAAACCAACCCGTGCGACCCGAGACATACCCGTGCTTCGCGACGCTCCACTCGGCTTTCGACGAGAGCAGAAAATCGCGATAGGTGAGATGATCCGGCGTCACTTCATCCGGCTCGAGAATCGTCCAACCAAGATCGCGCAACATCGCGTCCGGCCGCTTGCTACCCACACCCTTGCCCATCACCATCGCGAGCGGTTGCGATGTGCGATGCGGCAGCTCCTTGAACTTGTCGAACTCGAGATCCTTCTGTCCCCAGACTTGGCCGTTCCACTGCTTCGGCGCATAGCTGGCCCAATTCATCACCGTGGTATAGCGATCCATCGGCGCTTCGCTCGCGAATGGCCAATAATCGAGCGCGATCGGCTGCACCGTTTTCTTCCACGCGATGCCCGTCTCCGGCACGAGCGTGCCCGGCCCGCCGACATTGAGGCCGAAGGTGAAATGACTGTCGTGAGCGCGAATGCGCGCGTTGTAATCGGCCTGCTTTTCGTCGAGCAATCCGATGTGGCAGAACATCGGGTCGCCATCGATGAACATCTGGTGCTTCACGCCGAAATCGTAATCACGCAACCACCCCGCGCTCGACACGTTGATGAGCAGGTCGCTGTTCTTGATCAAATCCCGCGCCGCCACTTCGCCAGCGCCATGAAACTTCCCGTCCGCCCCATTGCGATAAATCCACCGGTCGCCAAAGCCGAACTCGGTCATCATCTTGCCGAGATAGTTCACGTTGTACGTGCAGTCTTCGGAGATCGTCTGCTTGATTGGGTCATACGGCCACGCGCCCGAATCTTCCAAGTACCACACATCATGTCCGAGATCGCGAAAACCGATCAGGTACTGGATATAATCCCAAATCACTCCGCCAAAAGAATATTGGCCCAACAGGCCGGTAATCACAATGCGCACAGCCATTCACACTACCGAACACCCGCCCGCGCATCCATCACGAATCGACAAAAAAAGCGGCCGCCCCCTTCCGGGAACGACCGCTTTCACCAGAATCAGCCCCAAAAACTATTGTGCGGCCACCGGAGTCCCCGGTGATTCCACCACACGAGCCGATGGCTGCCCCACAGGCGCTGGAGTCGCTGGCGCAGCGGGAACGGCAGGCGCAGCATTCGCCACACGGGAAAGATCCGCATACTTCCCCGCTAACTTGGCATCCGTCCGCACCGTCATCAACTTGGTGATCAGGTTCGGATAAAGACGGTCGAGCCACTTTTGAGGATCGCGACCCGGCACCCAAACGGGCTGCTTCGAATACATGTCCATCCCCCAATAGCGCCCTTCCGCATCCAGGAAAATCACCACCGTGCTCGTGCGCGCCTGCTCGGCTTTCTCAAAGTCACGACGCCACTGAAACGTCACCAAATGCGCTTCGCCACCGGCTTTGACCAGACGGTTGTACAGCTCCGGGGCAAATTCAGATCCTTTTCCCCCCACATTATTTTTTCCCGGAAGATCCTGGCTCAACGCCAACATCTGTCCATCATCCTTCGCAGGAGCGAAGCTGGAAAAAATAAAAAAACCGCCCACGGCTAAAACCATTCCCATCCATGTCGGGCGCATCACTTTCATCAAATTTTCCTTTCTGATTAATTAGTTGAACTCACCCATTATACGCCACTTGAGCTTGAATACTAATATAGCAGCTTAAGGAATCATTTCGATAAAATAAGCGCAACCTACTTTTAATAAGTGTGTTGCACTAATATTCAGGACTATTTATACCCTGTATCTGTCAACCCATTGACACTCGATCGTCTTCAAAAATGACAAAAATAGGTTTTCGACGACACGACGGAGCGATGACTCTGAAAAGAACCTTACTTTTTACATCGGTCGATCCATCTTTCTCTTGAGTTTTTTGTCACTTGTTTAAAAACTCGCGCTCTCTGCCCTTGGCCTCGCCGTTGCTCCTGCGGGCATCAGTTGCACGTTGTCCACTTTTCCGATACGTTTGCCAGCGTGGATAAGTCTCTCAGCCGTTTAGTAGATCAATTTCTGGATTCCTACGCCCAGTGCGGCGGCATCAATCACATTGATGGAGCCAACCTGCCGTCAAAGGCCGCCATTGCGCAATTGACTCTGGATTTACTTGAGCTTCTGTTCCCGGGCTTTCACTCAGGTGAACCGATCTCCAATCAAGTTCTGCCGACGCTGACCCTGACCAATGTTGAGGATGTGTTGGACCGGCTGATTCGTGAAATCCGCAAAAGCCTCGAGTATCGACCCGTCGCCGGCAAGGAAGCCGAAGCCGTCGCACATCAATTTCTCTGCAAACTCGTCGACCTGCGCTGCATCTTGCAAACCGATGTCGAGGCCGCTTATGAGGGCGATCCGGCGGCCATTAGCACGGACGAAGTCATGGTCGCCTATCCCGGTATCGAAGCGATTGCCGTGCAACGGATGGCCCATCTCCTCTATCAGGAAGGTATCGCTCTGATCCCGCGCATGATGACTGAGTGGGCTCATTCGCGCACGGGAATTGATATCCATCCCGGCGCCACTATCGGCACACACTTCTTCATCGATCATGGCACGGGCGTTGTCGTTGGTGAAACCACGACCATTGGCAATCACGTGCGCATTTATCAAGGCGTCGGTCTCGTCGCCCGCAGCCTCGCGGCCCACACGGCACGGGATACAACGGGCGCAGCCATCGGCGGGAAACGTCACCCCACGATTGGTAATAACGTGACCATCTATGCGGGTGCCACCATCATCGGCGGCGACACCATTGTCGGCGACCGTAGCATCATCGGTGGCAATGTCTGGCTGGCCCACTCCGTTGCGCCCGATTCCATCGTGGTCTTCGAATCGCAAGACATCCGCATTCAACAACGCGGACGCTCCACACTCGACTGGCAAATCTAGCCGACGCTTTCTTTTGGCGCGGGATCTCGTCCCGCGCCAAATCAACGGCGTTTCTCGAGAAGCTTGAGGATCTGCGGAAGCAAGCCGAGGCTGGTGATAAGGCAAAAAACCACGCCAAGCGTCATGACCAGTCCAAGACTGAAGAGACCTCGATAATCACTGATCAACATCGACGCAAAGCCGAAGAGGGTCGTACACGCTGACAACACAATCGCCTTGCCCGTGCTCGTCGAGAAAATCTGCATCTTGCCCACTTCCCGGAAACGGTCAGTCGTATAGACGCCATAGGCGACGCCAATACCGAGTAACATCGGTAGCGTCATGATATTCGCCGGATTAAAGGGAATATGGAAGAGCGCCATCGTACCCAGCGTCCAGATCACGCCCAGGGCCAGCGGCAGAACGGCGAGTGACGCATCAATCACACTGCGGAAATGGAGAAGAATCAGCACCACAATCGCCAGAAAAGCCCAGATCGCGGCGTCGCGGTAGCTCACGCGCAACAGATCGATATAGGCATAATTTTGCACCGGCGTTCCCGTCGCCAGGGGCGCTACGGACTGTACTTCATGCACGAACTTGACCAGCGGTTCGCGATCCCACAGATCCTCCTTCGCGTAGACCTGCAGCAGGTACTTGCCGGTATTGCCGACAAACCGTTTGCGGAGCGGCTCCGGCACATCTTCGATGGTGATGAACTGGTTGGTTTCCGCATTGCGCAACCAGACCAGGCCACGTTGCATGCGTCCGAAGACTTCCGATTGATAGGCGTTGAGCCGCTGGGCCAATTCCTCATCCGAGAGTTTGGTCATCGCCGCGTCCGCACGCTCCAGCGGTGGGATCAACTTCTTGAACGTTTCCACCGCCTCCTTGGCCATTTTGGAAGTTCCGGCAAACATTTCCGCCTGAACCCGTGCCTCCTTCGAGGAGGCCAATAACGCGGCAACATCTTGCCGGGCCTTGGCCACATCAATCTTCGCAGCGGCATCAGCATCCAGCTTTACACCACGCAGTGAGGCGGTGATGCGACGAATGATGGCCTGTTTCTCGGGCTGGCGATCCGGCAGCAATTTGGCCAGCGATTGCACCTCCTTCACCGTCGGGAGAGCCTCCAATTTTTTCGTCATCTCGCGCGCTTCATCAAGGGAATCCACGGTGATGCTGGCGTAGATGCTGGAATTGCCCAATCGTTTGAGCAGTTGCTTCTCCACCTGCACCGATTCCAGTTTCTGGTTCTGCATGTTGAGCAGGTTGTAATCGAAGCGGGTGCCACCCACGGCGATCAGGCAGATCACCGTGATGATGCCGCCGATGGTCAGCACCAGATGGGGATGACGAACGATGCGGTTGTTAAACTCGGGGGTAAAATGGGATTCGGCAGCGGTTTGTTTGATATGTAAATCGCGGGGACTGCGCTTGCGGTCGCGCAAGACATAGATGGCAGGAAGCAGAACCAGATTCGCCACAAGACACAGGATCATGCTCATGCCGCAGATCATGCCCAGTTCGGAGAGTCCCTTGAATTCATTCAGACACATCGAAAAGAACGCCGCAGCAGTCGTGCTCCCACCCGTCACAATGGCCACTCCCGTGTGTTGGAGCGTTTCGGATAAGGCGTGCTCAATGCCGAAGCCATGCCCCAGCTCCTCCTCGTATCGACCCATGACCTGGATACCGAAATCGATACCGAGCCCCAGAACCATCGGAACGAAAGCATTGGTCAAAATATTGAGATGCCCCACGAAGAACATCGCGGCGGCAAAGCACCAGACCACCGCCATGAGCAGCACCGCAATGGCCCAGCCGGGCCGGGCATATTCCTTGTAACTGATCGCAAAGAGCAGCGTGATCAGAACGAAGGTGATGATCGACGCGTAGGTCACATCCTTCGCCGCCGTTTGCATCTCGTCGTCATTGAGGACCGGCTCACCGGTCAGCCCAATCGAGACTGCTGGATTCTGTGCCTGCACATCCGCGATGACCGACCGGATCTTGGCCAAGGTGCCGGTATAGGGGGAGGCGGAATCGAACTGGCGTTGGCCGGGCGCTGCGAGCACCAGCACCGTGCGGCCATGATCGTAGGAAAGATACTCCCTCTCGGTGAGCATTTCACTCACATCCGCAGAACCCAGATCGTTGGCGGAAGAAGTGGATGCGGGCTCCTCCATGCCGGGCTTCTTGCCTTCCACGCTATTGGCGAGTTGATCGAGCATCGCGGCGAAGCGGTCGACGAAAGGTTTGAAATCCTTCCAGTTTTCCTTTTTGCGCAGGTACTGCTCGTTGCCCATAGCACCCCGGGCCTGATTGAGCATGGAGTGGAGATCGAAATTGACCTTGGTGGTTTTGAGGGCCTGGGCATATCCAGCTACGTCGGTTTCGATCTGTTGCAACGCGCTTTCATTTTCCAACAACAACAGGCGGCTCTCGAGTTTCGAGAAATCGAGTTTATAAAATACCTTGCCAAGTCCCGGACCGAGATCCCGCAACCGCGTAGCCACAGCGTCGGCTACCTGGCGATTCGCGGCAGGATCGGGCGAAGTGATGACGACGACGTATTCCTCTTCGAGGTTAAATTCCTTTTTGTATTCCCGATATATGCGATTGGCCCCCGTCTTGTCGCTCAGCAGGTCGCCAATACTATTAACCACCTTGAAATGCGTATAGGTATACCACAAGCAGAGGAGAGTAAATAGAACGCCCAGGGTCGTAACCACTCCCGGGGCGCGGTAAATCGCCCGCGCGGTGTGGCGGAGGATCTGACGAAAAAAGCCTTGAACGCTAGACATGATAAAGGGTCAAGCTTCCTTCAGATCGGGGGTGGGTGCAACCTCGAAATCCGACCAATTCGCCCCCTCGCTTTCCCCTGTCCTTTAGGAGGTAAGTCTGGCAAGCTGCCTAATATTCAACTTGAGATGTCGGCCTCCCCTCGCCACATTTTGCGTACATGCTGCGTCAGGCTTTGATCCTCACTGCTCATCGGGAGTATGCGGCGATGTTTCGCCAGCATATTACCTTGTCGCTTGCTCCCGACGCCCGGGTCGATGTCGAAACCGATCCCCTGCGCGCCATGCAGCTTTCCCCGCAGCAATACGACCTGTTCCTGCTGGACACGGTTATCGGCAATATGGATTGCTTCCAATTCATGGCCGTAATGAAAAAGCAGGCGTTCCAGACGCGATTTGTGGTCATCAGCGAGGAAGCGAACGAGCTGTACCGCTTTCAGGCCTATCATAATGGAGCCGATCTTTTCCTCCTTCGTCCCAAAACGGACGAGGAATGGAAAGAAGTGCTGACGCAATTGGGGCATCTGCTGGAACCAGCGACGGTCCCGCTCTCAGTACAACCGGGAGATGTTTCATCTCTCGGCGAACTCATCTACCAGCAGTGCCAGAAAGCGGACTCGTGCATGATCCAGGTGGATATCATCGGCAATTCGGGAGACATTTTCATCTACGAAGGCGTGGTTTACCATGCACAATGCTCCGGGTTCAGCGGCGAGCGTGCCATCGCCGCCATCCTGACATGGCCTGCGGAGGAGATGCGCATCAAGGTGCATCGGTTGAATTATGTGCCGCCACGTACCATTGAGCGGCCACTGTCCGATTTGCTGATGGGCAATGTGGAGGTGGACACGCTGGAGATTCCACCCAGTCTCGATGAGGAGTATGCGGTGACTCCGCTGGAAACTCCCGAACCGACATCCATCCCGGCAGAAATGGCCACCCTGGAAGCTCCGCCCAAAGACGATCTTCCCGAAGAGCCGGCCGAAACGCCACAACCTGCCCTCGCCTGCGATCTTTCCTTTCGTTCCCCCGCGTTGACGGCCCACTGGAAAATCAATCTGATGGGGCAGTTCGTGGATGGCTGCGGCGCGATCGATCCGACGCACACCGCCGCGCTCACCGATTTCATTTATCGCAAGATGGCCAATGTGGCCGTTGCCCTGGAAGAAGATTACTTCCAGCGATTGACCCTGCTCGGACCGGAATTCCGGCAGGAACTGGTTGCCGATAATCTCGGGGTACGTCACGCGTTATTTAAAACTCACGGGGTCCAGCCAAGGGAAGCGGAAGAATTCATCCAATGGTGCTATGGACAAGGCGTTTGAACAAATAGGTCGCATCGAGGCGGTGATGGCCGCCGCGTTGATCTCGCCGCTCAATCAAATGTTGGGCTGGTGCGCCAATTCTGCCATTGCACCGGAAAAAATGCTGACGGTGGGCGAATCGTGCCGTTCGATGCTGGACTCGCTGCGCTCGGATCAATACGAAGCCACCGTCGGCTGCGCCGCCTTCGGAGAACGCACGCTGGTCTTTCGGCAGTACCCGCGCGGTTTGTTTCTGGTCTATCTGAACTCGCCGGTCAATGACGAGGTGCTCAACTGGCTCTGGGCGCAAGTCGATCCGTTGTTGAGCCAATGAAAAAGCCCGGTCCTTGCGGGCCGGGCTTTTCTGGAGCGCGTGAATCGCTCGAATTAGATGGACTTCAAACAATCGTCGATCCAGCCGAGGAGCTGGCGGATGTTCTCGGTCGATTCGTCGCCCATGTGCGAGATGCGGAACGTGGTTCCCTTGATCTTGCCATAGCCACCGTCGATCACGCAGTAGTACTTGCTCTTGAGCGCGGCGTTGAGCTTGGGCACATCAATGTTCTTCACGTTCTTCACACAGGTCAGCGAGAGCGACTCGTAACCCTTCGCCGGGAAGAGCTCGAAGCCGTTACCAAGAGCCCATTCGCGGGTGAGCAACGCGTTGGCCTTGTGACGGGCGTAACGGTTTTCCAGACCTTCGGTTTCGAAATCCTCGATCTTGCTTTTGAGCGCGTAGAAATGACCGATCGACGGCGTGGTCGGGGTCATGTTGTTTTCCTGATTCTTGCGGAATTCGATGAAGTCGAAATAGTAGCCGCGATCCTTGATGGTGGCCGCTTTCGCGAACGCCTTTTCGGAGACGGTGAACAACGCGCAGCCGGAGGGCATGGCCATCGCTTTTTGCGTTCCGGCGAGAAGGACGTCGATGCCGAGCTTGTCGAATTCAATCGGCATGGCCGTGAAGGAGCTGACGCAGTCGACGATGAACATCACGTCGGGGTACTTCTTGAGCACTTCGGCGATGTCGGCGAGCGGGCTCATCGTGCCGGTGGAGGTTTCGTTGTGGATCAGGGTGACCGCATCGAATTCGCCGGTCTTGAGCTTGGCGTCGATTTGCTCGGGAAGAATGGGTTGACCCCATTCGACCTGCAGCGCTTCGGCCTGCTTGCCACACTTCTTGGCAACGTCGAACCATTTGTCCGAAAAGGCGCCGTTCATGCAGTTGAGCACTTTTTTGCTCACGAGATTGCGCAGCGCACCTTCCATCACGCCCCAGGCGGAGGAGGTGCTGACGAAGACGGGTTGCTTGGTGAAGAAGAGGCGTTGCAGTCCGGGATGGATGTCGGCGTAGAGGGCCTGAAAGTCCTTGCTGCGATGCCCGATCATGGGAGTCGCGTAAGCGCGGAGGGTCTTTTCCGACACTTCAATCGGACCGGGAATGAAAAGTTTGATGTGCTGGGACATAAGACGAACAGCCTAGAGGCTTGCTCTCTCTTTGGCAAGCCAGCGTGACGGCAGGGCTGAGCCCTGCACCCATTTGCCTCAATTCGACACCTTCGCCATCAATGAGATATGACGGCAAAAAACGACGTTGCACCCGATTTACGGATGCAACGTCACGTTGCTTAGTCTTCGATCGTCACCGAGGTGATCGTATCGCCTTGGGCGATGGCGTTGACCACGTCCATGTCGGTGGTGCGGCCGAAAACGGTGTGCACGCCGTCGAGCCACGGGGTGGTGGTGTGGGTGATGAAGAACTGGCTGCCGCCGGTGTCCTTACCCGCATGGGCCATGGAGAGCGTGCCGGGGGTGTGCTTCTGCTTGTTGATTTCGCACTTGATCTTGTAGCCGGGGCCGCCGGTGCCGGTGCCGAGGGGACAGCCGCCCTGAATCATGAAATCCTTGATGACGCGGTGGAACTTCAGGCCGTTGTAGAAACCCTTTTTGGAGAGGTCGCTGAAATTTTTAACGGTGTTGGGGGCATCCTTGTCGAAGAGTTCGAGGTTAATGGTGCCTTTGCTGGTGACCATGATGGCTTTGGGCATAGTGAGTTTTTCCTGGAGGGTTTAAGGTTAGGGAGCGAACCGTAGCGGCTCGCCCGACATCTGGCAAATCTTAAGAGCCTGTTACGTCAATTGGGGATGATGAGCTTTTGCCCCGGCTGCAACGTGCGGGGGTCGCTGATCTGATTGACACGGGTGAGTTTCGAAACCGAACAATCGTAGACTTGGGCAATGGAGGAGAGCGTTTCGCCACGGCGGATGACGTGGGTCTGGTTGGCAGGACGAGGAGTCTCAGCAGGTGCGGCGGCGGGAACGGTGGGGGCGACGGCCGGTGCTGGCGCGGGTGCAGGAGCCGTCACGGCGGGAGTCACCGCCGCAGGAGCGGTCGGAACCGCCGGGGCAGCGAGTGTGGCGGGAGTTGGCGCGGTCACCGCTGTGGTGGTAGCGGGAACCGTGGGATCGGCGGGCAGATGGGCGAAACCGTAATCGAAAAGGGCGGTGGCATCGGCCCATTTATTGGGCGTATCGAGAATGGTGAGGTGCAACTCGCGGCCATTGCGCGTGGCGGCAGCGGCGTAGGTGTGGCGGGAGGTGTAGGTCCAGCCGGTCTTGGCGGGGCCCATGCCGGAGTAGACGCCGAGAAGTTTGTTGTGATTTTTGAGGGTTTGGCTGCGCGCGGCGGTTTTTAGAAAGTAGGTCTTGGTGCTGGCGATGCGGCGCAATTCGGGAACGCGGACGAACGCTTCGAAGATTTTCATGAGGTCTTCGCTGGTGGTGTATTGACCGGGCGTGGGCAGGCCGTTGGGAGTCTTGAAATTGGAGTTGCGACAGCCGAGGCGGATGGCGCGGTTGTTCATCATGTTGATGAAGTTGGTGACATTGCCGCCAGTGTAACGCGCGAGGGCGATGGCGGAGTCGTTATCGGAACCGAGCAGGAGCGAGTAAACGAGATCGCGCACGGCCACGGTTTCTCCCGGAATCAGCGGAACGTTGCTGGGCTCAGCTTTGTCATCAGAGGTGATGAGCACCGTGCCGCCAAGTCCCTTGGTTTCGTAAACAAGAAGGGCCGTCAACATCTTGACCGTGCTGGCGGGGGGGAGTTCCTTGCCGGCGTTGCGGGCGAAAATTACTTCTCCGGTCTTCTCATCCACCAGGAGCGCGCTCTTGGCGCGAACGAGGGAATTGATATCCCGTTCGAGGGGGTGCGTGTCGCGACCGGCGGCCATAGCCGTCGCGCCAGTCATCATTCCCAGAATGAGGACCGGCAGGCATAATTCCCAGAATGCCTGTTTCAAAGGGTGTAACATGGTTTGCGGATACTAAATCTATATGTCGGTTCGGTTACAATAAAAAATTAATGGTCTGAACGAGCCAAACTACTAACGAGGGGCTTCCTGAAGAGCGGAGGCAATTTACTTTTTCGCGGGCGGACGGGCTTTACCGTTCTTGGCTTCCGCGAGGGCGGCGTCGAGTTTTGACTTGGCGTCCTTGTTCTCGGGATCGAGTTTCACGACTTTTTGCCAAAGTTCGGTGGCGTTGGCGATCTGGCCCAGTTTTGCGTAGGTATCAGCGAGGTGGCCGAGGACAACGGGGTCTTCCTTGGTCAGGGAACTGGCCTGTTGCAGGAGCGGGAGGGCTTCCTTGGGTTGGTTCAGTTTGAAATAAATCCAGCCGAGGGTGTCGAGGAAGGCACCATTGGCGGGTTCGGACTCGAGCGATTTCTTGCTCATCTTGAGCGCTTCGTCGAGATTGCGGCCTTCTTCGGACCAATGATAGGCCAGGGCATTGAGCATGTTGGGATTGTCGGGGAATTTGCGCAGGCCCTCGCGCAGGGTCGGCTCGATCTGGTCCTTCTTGCCGGCGAGTTCCTGGGTCATCGAGAGTTCGAGGTAGAAATTCTCATTGAGCAGCGGCGAGTCCGAACCCGTAGCGAGGATCTTCACCTGCGCAAAGGAGTTGAGCGCGTCGTCGTATTTCTTTTGCTCGCGGGAGGAGATGGCTTGTAACAGGCAGATGCGACCGGAGGTGGGGAAACGCCGTTGCGCGGCGCGGAGGGTGGCATCCGCCTGGGTGTAGTTTTTGGAGCGGAGCTGGACGTAGGCGAGTTGCAGGTGGGCGGGAAGCGAGGTGGGATCGAGCGCGAGGGCTTGTTGGTAATTTTGTTCGGCCTTGTCGAAGCGGTCGAGGCGTTCGTACAACCCAGCGAGGTCGTTGTAGAGCTCGATGCGGGTCGGGGTGCGGCTGATCATGCGTTCGAGCACATCGATCGCCTTCTGTGTCTGGTTGGAACCGCTGTACAATTTCGAGAGCGTGTTGCCGAGCCAGCCATCGCCGTAGTCGGGCCGCAATTCGTAAGCCTGCTCGTAGAACTTCAACGCTTCGTCGCGCTGACCGACATTGAAGAGGAGATTCGCGAGCCGCAATTGCACCTCGATGTTGAGCGGGGAATTCTCGTGCGCCTGACGGGCGAACTCGATGGCCTTGTCGTTAATGCCAAGTGTGGCGTAACATTCGGAGAGCAATTGCAGGAGTTCCGTGCTGGGTTCGCCCTTGCAGGCGAGAGCCTTTTCGTAGAGCGGGAGCAGGCGCGCGGCGACGTCCTTGGCATGCTCCTTATTCGTGGCCTGCAGCGGATTCTGCCGCTGCTCCTCGTTGAGCAATTCCTGGTAGAGGCGGGCGAGATTGATCCAGAAGGAAGCCTTGCCGGTGTTTTGCTTCACGGTCTGCTCGACCGTTTTCATGGCTTCGTCGAACTTCCCCTGCTCGCTGTAGATTTCGAACAACACGCGGTAGGCGGTGACTTGATCCGGCGTGGTGGCGAGCACTTCGCGGGCAAGCGCGAGGGCCTGATCATTGCGCTTGAGCAACCGGTAGGCGTAGGCGGTGGCGGCTTTGAGATCGGCGGAATCGGGGTTGCTCTGGAGGCCAAGCTTCAAGTACGAGAGCGCCTGTTCGATCTGGTTGCGTTGGAGGAAATAGAGGGCGGTCTTCAGGTGGGCCTGCACGAAATGCGGGTCCAGCTTGGTGATGGCGAGATAGAGCGGGAGAGCGGTGGCGAAACCTTGACGAAGTTCCACGCGGAGCGCCTCGATGTAGAGGGCGTGTGATTTGGCCTGCTTTTCCCCTTCGGGAGACAGGCGCGCGGGAACCACCGGCTCCGGGGCCGGCCATTCAATATAAACCATCGGGAGAGCCGAAGACGCAAACGGAGCCGGGGCAGGAATAGACGAGGTATCCGGCTTCGAGGAAGCCGGACCAACAATCACACTTTTGCCGGGTGTTGACGCTTCAGTTCCCGCGGCATACGCGAGGACTGGATAAAAGCTTAGCAGCGTTACCCACAAGGCAATGAAACATGGCCGAGGGATCACGCTGCTAAGAGTAGAGGCCTAAGCCTTGTAACGCAAACGCTTCTTATGACGATTCGCCTTCATGCGCTTGCGGCGCTTATGTTTGGCAATCTTCGTTTTGCGTCGTTTCTTGAGTGATCCCATAATTTGAACTTCTGATTTAAAAGCGATTCTCGCTAATACACAACCTTATTCAACGGATATTCGATGATTCCTTCCGCGCCCAGCTCTTTGAGCTGGGGAATAATCTCGCGGACGACTTTTTCATCGAGAATGGTCTCGATGGCTACCCAATCGAGCTGGGATAGCGGCGCGACCGTGGGGTTGCGCAGCGCCGGGAGACATTTCAACAACCGGTTGAGATTGCTCTTCGGCACATTCATTTTCAATCCCACCTTGCGTCGGGCATTGAGGGCGCCCTGCAGGAGGAGCGCGAAATTGGAGATGATCTTGCGTTTGGCCGGGTCGGCCCAGACCGCCTTGTTCGCGATGAGCTGGGGATAGCTTTCCATCAGCGTGTCGACGATGCGCAGGTTATTCGCCTTGAGCGAAGACCCGGTCTCGGTGAGGTCGACAATGGCGTCGACCAGCTCGGGCACCTTCACTTCGGTGGCACCCCAGGAGAATTCCACTTCCGCCTTCACCTTGTGTTTGCGGAGGTAGGCTTTGACGAGATTGACCGCCTCGGTGGCGATGCGCTTGCCCTTGAGGTCCTTGACCGAGCGGATCTTGGAATCCTCCGGCACGGCGAGCACCCAGCGGGCGGGCAGCGAGGTGGCGCGGCTGTAGGGCAGATCGCAAATCACGTGAACGGGCACGCCGTTTTCCGCGATCCAATCCTTGCCGGTAATGCCGAAATCGAGAAAACCCTGAGCCACGTAACGGCTCAGTTCCTGCGGGCGCACCAAGCGCGGATCGAAGGAGGGGTCGTCGATGAAGGGCTTGTAGCCACGGCTCGACATGGTCACGGAAAAACCGGCCTTGCCCATCAATTCGATGGTAGGCTTTTCGAGACTGCCCTTCGGCAATCCAAAACGGAGCGGTTTCTTCAGTTTCATCGGGAGCCGTTCAAGCTGCGGTCACGCGTCGATTTTGTAAAGTGCAAACTGCTGCGAGCGCAGGGCAATAGCTGGCGGCACAATGTGCCGCTGCGGCTAACAGCGTGAATCCTCCCCCTGTAACGCAGCGCGCGAGGCGCGCCTGCAGGAGGAAGGGGCGGCAGTGCCCCAGAAAAAAAGAGCGTCGACAATCGACTACGAGAATCGACCGCCTCTGTTGGGTGTCGATGAGAATGCGGGCTGCGTCGCGAGACGGAGAGATCACTCGATATAGTGAAAATCCAAGGCAATGGCGCGGTCATGCGGGTATTCAACCACAAATCGCGCCGAACCGTTTGCGTTAGGTTTGCTGCGTGAGCTACGTGTGCGATATTTTTGCAGACACGTTTTGACATCGCTCCAAGACCGGAAATGCCACGCCCCTTGTAGGGCGCCGCAGCGCGATGCAATCGCGCCCTACAGTTTAGAAACCGATTCGCAGATCGGGCGTGAGCGTCACTGGGTGCAGGACTCAGCCCTGCCAGATGGAGTCGAGGAATTCCATGTATTTCACGCCGGTCGCGAAGCTGGGCTCGGGCTGGGTGCCGGTGCGGATGGCGTTAACGAAATCCTGTTCGACGGTCCATTGACCTTGTTCTTCGGCGCGGATGGGGCGTTCGTGGAGCGATTTCTGGCCGTTGAGGGCGACGTAGAGGCGGTCCTCGGTGAAGTCGTAGACGAGCGTTCCGGCATCGCCGTAGAGTTCGAGTTGTTCGTGGTGGGCGGCCTGCGCGACGCCGCTCCATTCGAGCGTGCCGAAGAGGTCATTGGGCCAGCGACCGGTGATGCTCACCCAGTCGGGAATTTGCACGTGGTACCCTTGCCGGTCGGGATGAAAGACGTGGTGGGTGGCGCGGAGTTCGAGGGGATGACCGAGCCATTTGCCGAGGACTTCGGCGTAGATGCCGACGGAGAGGATGTTCTGGCCGCTGAGTTCGATCTTCTGCCGCCAGTGCGCCGGAGTGGCGGGATTGGCCCAGGCGTCGTTAAAAGCCTGGAGCCGGAAGTGGAGGAGTTTGCCGAGGACGTTGTCCTTGAGGAGACGACGCACGGTGGGATCGCCACGCATGCCGTGGGGCGGCGGGCAGAGCATGGTGACTTGATTGGGTCGGGCCTGCGCGGCGGCGAGCATTTCGCGGGCTTGGGGGAGATTCATCGCCATGCGGGCCTGACAGAAGACATGCTTCCCGGCGGCGAGCGCGGCGAGGGTGAGCTCGGCGTGCATGTAGGGCGGGGTGCCAATCCAGATGGCGTGGAGGTCGGGCCGGGCGATGAGCGCTTTCCAGTCGTCCATGACTTCGGCAATGCCAAAGTCGCGCGCGATGGCTTCAGCAGTGGCGCGGCGCTGGTTGCAAACGGCGACAAATTCGAGATTGGGAATCGATTTGAGGTTGGGCAGGTGCCGGGTGCGGACGATGCCGCCGGCGCCGATAAATCCAATGCGGAGTGTGCCGGAGGGGATGCTCATACCTATAAGTTTAGCTCATGATTTATGGAGAGGCAATAGATTTATAAGGTTAATTAATGTCGGCGTGACCAGCGTGACGCTGGACCTGGTAGCTGATTTGCTACGCAAATCGCCTCAAAGACATTCACGTCCAGACTCCGTCATCCCGAGCGTAGTCGAGGGATCGGGCAAGGGGGTAGGTCGGCGCCTGTCTTCACAACTCGCGCGACAGATTAATTTGAATCCATTCCAAGGAACTCCCGTTGCCGAGAGTCCCAGTCTGAAGGCATGCGCCCCGCCGCTCTCTCCGCGAGTGGTTACAACGGAGGTCCAGATCGGGCGTCAGCTAACTGGGTCCAGCGTCACGCTGGCCGTTGGTGCGAGACAACGGTGCGGACGCGAGTGGCGATTTCGATGATGTCGGCGGGGGTGAGGTCGTGACCGATGGAAAAGCGCACAGTGGCGCCGATATCGGTCGGGGTGAGGCCCATGGCTTGCAGGACGTGCGAGGTTTGCACGGAGCCGACGAGGCAGGCGGAACCGCTGGAGACGGAGAGTCCGGCGAGGTCGAGGGCGATGAGAAATTCCTCGGGATGCAAATCGGGGAAGCTGACATTGAGCGTATTGCCGAGGCGCTCGGTGGGATGGCCGTTGCGACGGATGGACGCGAGCGGGGCGAGCTCCTGCCAGAGTTGCTCGGTGAGGGCGAAGGTGGCGGTGTTGTGCGCCTCGCTTTCGGCGGTGGCGAATTCGAGCGCTTTCGCGAGACCGACAATCGCGGCGACGTTCTCGGTGCCGGGGCGGCGTTCGTTCTCGTGCGCGCCGCCTTCCATGAGCCGGGCCACGGGAATTCCGGCATGGAGATAGAGCAAGCCCGCGCCGTGGGGACCGCCGAATTTGTGCGCGGTGAGGCTGAGGGCAGAAACGTGCCAGGCTTGGGCGCGGAGCGGTTCCTTGCCCGCGCTCTGGACGGCGTCGGTGTGGAAGAGGATGCCTCGGTCCGCGCAGATTTCGCCAATGGCCGCAACGGGGGATTTGACGCCGGTCTCGTTGTTGGCGGTCATGACGCTGACGAGCACGGTGTCGTCGCGCAACGCGCGGCGGAGATCGTCGGGATCGGTGCGGCCATCGGGTTGCAGCGGGAGAAAGGTGACGTCGAATCCGTGGCGCTGTTGCAATGCCTGCGCGGCGTGGAGCACGGCGTGGTGTTCACCGGCGGAAACGATGACATGCTGGCCACGCGCGCGATGCGCGAGGGCGAGCCCTTGCACGGCGAGGTTGCAGCTCTCGGTGCCGCCGCTGGTGAAGATAATCTCGGACGGTTTCGCACCGAGTAAGGAGGCGACCTGGTCACGGGCAATGTCGACCGCGCCGCGGGCGCGACGGCCTTCGGCATGGAGACTCGAGGGATTGCCGACGAGTCCGCGCTGGTAGGGCTCCATGACCACACGCACCCGCTCGTCGAGCGGCGTGGTGGCGTTGTGGTCGAGGTAGTACCGCTTCATGCCGGCGTCGGACACCGCCCGGTTAATGGGCGGCGAGCTCTTCTTCCTGAGCGTCGGTGGATTTCATCGCCTTGAAGAAATTCTGGCCGAGATCCCAGACGGGACCGGGGAACTTTTTCAAATCACCGAGGACGGATTCAAACGCGACCATGAAGCGGTCGACTTCCGTCTGGCCGATGATGAGCGGCGGGAGGAACTTGACCACGTCGGAGTTGTTCGCCGCGACCTGCGTGAGGATGCGGTGCTTCGAGAGCATCGGGGTGACGATGAGCTGCGGGAACATGCCCTTGTCGAGAGAGTGGACGAGCTTCCAGCCCATCTTGCCCATCATCGATTTCGGTTCTTCGAATTCGACGGCGCACATGAGGCCCTTCACGCGCACTTCCTTGATCATGTCGCTGCGCTTCTGCAATTCGAGGAGGCGGCGTTCGATTTCCGCGCCCTGCTTGGCGGCGTTCTCGATGAGGTTTTCTTCCTCGAGAATCGCGAGCGCGGCGAGACCGCTGGCGCAGGCGAGGTTGTTGCGGCCAAAGGTGGTGGAGTGGACGATGCAACGATCCATCCGCGAGAAGGTCTTCTGGTAGATGTCGCGGCGGGTGATGATCGCGGCGGCGGGGACGTAACCGGCGCTGAGCGCCTTGGCGAGCGTGATGATGTCGGGCTCGAGACCCCAGTGTTCAAACGCGAACCATTTGCCGGTGCGACCGAGACCAGTCTGCACTTCGTCGCAGATGAGGAGCGTGCCGTACTTGCGGCAGAGCGCTTGCGCCTGCTGGTAGAAATCGTCCTTGGCAAATTTGACGCCCTTGCCCTGCACGAGTTCCATGATGAGCGCGGCGACGTCGCCTTTCTTCAACTCATACTCGAGCGCGGCGAGATCGCCCAGGTCGATATTGACGACGCCGGGAACGAACGGGCCGAAGCCTTCGTGGAAGTAGGGATTGGCCGTGACGGAGAGCGAACCGTAGCTGAGGCCGTGGTAGGAATTCTTGAGCGAGACGAGCCGGGGACGACCGGTCGCACACTTGGCGAACTTGAGGGCGCCTTCGACGGACTCGGTGCCGCTGTTGCAGAGGAACACGGCGTTCAAATGCGGCGCGCCCTGCTTGGCGAGTCGCTTGACGAGGGCTTCGGCGAGGAGACCGCTCATCAAGGCGGAGTCGAGCTGGACCATGTTCGGCAGGTCGAGGTCGAGGACGTCGCGGATGATCTTTTGCGCGCCGTCATGGTTGCGGCCGATGGCGTAAACGCCGAACCCGGAAAGGAAATCGAGGTAGTCGTTCCCGTCTTTGTCGTAGAGATACGAACCCTTGGCGCGGGTGTAAACTTTGTCGAATCCAATAGTGCGTTGCACCTTGACCAAAGTGCGGTTGAGATAGTTGTGGTGGAGGTCGTAGTTCTCACCCATGCGGGAGGCCACCAAAGCTTTAATATCCAGAGGCATCCCAGCATTGAAGCACGTCCCGGCCCACTTTCAATGTATTACTCGTGGGGGCTCCGCCCCGCAGGGCTGAGCCCTGCACCCAGTAACGCGGCTCGCGATGCTCGCCGTCATACGTAACTGGATTTCCATCCCTCACTCAAGGATCGAACTCTTTGAGCCAGAAACGCAAAAGGGCGGAAAACTGCTTTCACATCTGCGTGAAAGGGTTTTCCGCCCTCATGTGAGGTTTCCAAAGGCCAACGTGACGCTGGACCCACTCGTCTCAAAGCGGCGGCACATTGTGCCGCCAGCTACTGCCGTCCGCTAGGACTATTTCTTCTTGCCGCGCTTCTTGGCGAGGACAGCCGCGCGGGTGCGGAGGCGGAGGCCATTGAGGCGGATAAAGCCTGTGGCATCGGCCTGATTGTAAGCACCGGCGTCATCTTCCATCGTGGCGACATCAGGATTGTAGAGCGACACGGGGCTCTTGCGACCGGCGGTGATGATGTTGCCCTTGTAGAGCTTCAGCTTCACCGTGCCGGTGACATTCTTTTGGCTTTCGTCCACGGCGGCTTGCAGGAATTCGCGTTCGGGAGCGAACCAGAAACCGTTGTAAACGAGTTCCGAATACTTCGGGATCATACCGTCGCGCAAGTGCATGACTTCGCGGTCCATCGTGAGGGTTTCCACCTGACGATGCGCGAAGTGGAGGATCGCTCCGCCGGGGGTCTCGTACACGCCGCGGGACTTCATGCCCACGAAACGGTTTTCCACGAGATCGACGCGGCCGATGCCGTGCTTGCCGCCGAGCTTGTTGAGGACGTCCATCACGCCGAAGGGCGAGAGCGCCTTGCCATTGACGGCGACGGCGTTGCCCTGCACGAAATCAATCGTGACGTACTCGGGCTTGTTCGGGGCTTTCTCCGGGGAGACGCTGAGCTTGAACATGTCGGCGGGCGGTTCGAGCCACGGGTCTTCCAGGATGCCGCTCTCGAAGCTGATGTGGAGCAAATTGCGATCCATCGAGTAGGGCTTCTTCGCGGTGACCGGAACGGCGATGCCGTGGGCCTTGGCGTAGTTGATGAGATCGGTGCGGCCCTTGAATTCCCAATCGCGCCACGGGGCGATGATCTTGAGGTCGGGGGCGAGCGCGGCGAAGGTCAGCTCGAAGCGGACCTGATCGTTGCCCTTGCCGGTGGCACCGTGAGCGACGGCATCGGCGTTTTCCTTGCGGGCGATTTCCACATGGCGCTTGGCGATGAGCGGACGGGCGATGCTGGTGCCGAGGAAGTACTGGCCCTCGTAGAGAGCGTTGGCGCGGACCATCGGGTAGATGAAGTCGCGGGCGAATTCCTCGCGCAGATCGTCGATGTAGCACTTGGACGCGCCGGTCTTGAGCGCCTTCTTGTCGAGACCCTTGAGTTCTTCCTGCTGGCCCACATCGGCACAGAACGCAATGATCTCAGCGTTATACTTTTCTTTGAGCCAGGTGAGGATGATGGAGGTGTCGAGCCCTCCCGAGTAAGCGACAACGATTTTCATAATTTTGGAAATAGTGGGTTAACGTGCGAAAGTGTAGAGTTCATCGTGAGCCGCCCGAAACTACAAGCAAATTCCTGCCCGGTCAGCTCAGGTGTGAACCCAAACTCGATTGCACGAGGCGAGCGACCCATGGTGAAGTCGAGATTCTGTCACCGAACTGTGACAGCCCCTACGTTCCACAATAAGAGTAGAAAGCGAATCAGGGCTTGTTGATTTTGAGTCGGATGAACCGCTTTTCGGAGCTGCTCAGCGGCTTCAAATCCTGCACGACGACCGTCTGCGTCACGCCGTCGGGATTATTGGTGACGCTGACGGGAGCGGTATAACCCGCGCCCGAATTCCACGTTTTAAGGTCTGTGGATATTTCCGTAATGTATTCGATATCGCCCGCGAGAATGAGCTGCGTGTAGGTAATGGTGAGATAATTTTCACCACCCGAAGACATGACCGAGGGTACTGGCAAATCGCTGGGCGTACTCGTTTTGGGATCAATATGGAGAGCGTATTTCAGCAAGTTCGGAATGCCGTCGCCAGCAGGAGCGGCCGTGTCGCCACTGATGGTGGGATCATCGAGTTCGCTGGCGGAGAAATTCCGTCCTTTCCACGCGTCGAGCGGATTCTGAATCGTGAAGGCCACGATGATTGAGCCGGCTCCCCAGCTATTGCTGGCACTGATGCCGGCATTAAAGGTGCCGATCTGAACGGGAATACCCGAGATCAAACCGGATACCGTATTCAGACTTAATCCGGGAGGCAACCCCGTGGCGGAGTAGCTAGTGGGATTGTTCACTGCGGCGATCTGGTAGAGGAAGGGAACATTGATTGTTCCTACCGCCTTGGTGGGACTGATGATTCCGGGAGCCGATGAGGAGGCGTCCGTAATGAATGTGGCATCGGCACTCGTGGAGGTGCCTGCGGCGCTACGAGCCACCACGCGGTAGTGATAAACAGTACCGGACTTCAATCCCGAGAGCGTGCCGATAAGCGGGGTGCTGGCCAGCCCGCCCAGGCTTTGATTGCTGGTGACGCTCCCGTAGGTGATATCGGTGCCATATTCAAAATTAACGGTGGTCGCCAGCCCGTTGGGGTTGACCGTTGTCGAGAGCGTCGCGCTGGTAAGCCCCCCGCTAGCCGCGCTGACGGCGCTAATGGCGGGCGCTTGCGGGTAGGTGACCGGCAGGATGGAATTGTAGCGAATGCTGCCCACGTTCCAGGCACTCTCATTCTTTTCGTCGTACTGCACGAAGTCTGCCGCGACGGAAACGATGGTGCTGCCCGTTCCGTACGTGATTTCCAAAATCCGGAACCAACCGTTCAGGGTATTGTTGCCGCGCCCATTACCCGACCAGCAGAGACCGGGGTCGGAGGCCGATTGGAAAGGATAACGGGTGGCACCAAGATAGGTGCCGGGGGCCAGCGGCGCATCGCCTGCCGCGGCGAATGAGACCGTCCACCAATCGCTGCCGTTGTTGATACGGAGATCAACTCCATTATCGTAATTTTTCGAAGCGGTGATGCTACTTCCCGTGTAGAGCTGGCTCTTCCCCTGCCCCACCCATGCGGAACTTGAACTGTAGTAGTAAAAAGCGTTGCCCGGAGCGACGGTCGGCACGATGGCAATGAGCTGGGTGAGGCTACTGGTGCCAATGGGATTGCGCGCACTGATGGTCACACTGCTGGTGCCAATCGCCGTGGGCGTACCGCTGATGACACCCGTGGAGGTATTCACCGACAGGCCGGGCGGAAGGCCGGTGGCATTGAAGCTGGTCGGACCGTTCGTCGCGGAAATGGTGTAGGTGAACGGCATGGCGAGATACCCTGTGACGGTGGATTGCCCAATGATCACGGGAGGCAGGGTGGAAGGTGTGGTGGTAAAGGTCGTGTCAGGACTGTAGACCGTGCCGGCCGAACTCTTGGCGATCACTCGATAGTGATAGAGCGTGCCGGACTTCAAGCCAGCCACGACACTCGTGACGGGAGCATTGACAAGCTTGCCACTGAAGGTCTGCGTCGCCGTGGTTGTGCCGTAGGTCTTTTCGGTGCCGTATTCGAAACTGACCGTGGTCGGTAATCCATTGGGTTTCACGGTTGCATTCAACGTCGCACCCACGGTGTTAATCGCCGTGGTGTAGACTGTATTGATCTCTGGAGCCGACGGGAAATTGCCAGGAATAATTGAATTGTAACGAACGCTGCCGACATTCCAGGCGTTCGTATTGCCTTCGTCATACTGCACGAAATCGGCGGCAAATGAAACGATGTTGCTGTCGCTGCCGTAGACGATATCCAGAACCGTAAACCAACCGGTGAGCGTGTTATTGCCGCGACCATTGCCAGTGAAAGACAATCCCGGATTGCCACTCTGGAAGGGGAATCGCGTTGCTCCGAGGTAAGTGGTCCCCTTGGTAAGAGGGGCATCACCGGGTGCGGCAAAAGAAATCGACCAGCCATCACCCAGTCCATTCACATCGATCGACACACCGTTGTCGTAATTTTTCGACGCTTTGAATGCCGTGCCACTCGCGGTGGTGTAGAGCTGTGAATTGCCGCCGCCGACATAGGAATTGGTCGAGCTGTAGTAATAAAAGGCCGTGGTCGGAACCGTCGTCGGCAAAATCGTCAGGACGAGGGTGGCACTGCCGGTGCCCATGGCGTTGCTGGCGTTGAGCGTAACAGAACTGGTGCAGGCGGTCGTCGGAGTGCCACTGATGACGCCGGTCGAGGTATTAACGCTCAGACCGGGGGGAAGCCCGATGGCGCTGTAATAGGTGGGGCCGTTGCTGGCCGCGATGGTGTAAGTAAAGGGGAGCGTGAGGTAGCCAGTCGCCGTCAGGGCGCTGCCGATCACCGGCGGCGCGGTGGGGGCGGGAGTGACGAATGTAGCGTCGGCACCTACCGATGATCCGGAACCACTGGTGGCCACAGCACGGTAATGGTAGAGCGTGCTGGATTTTAGTCCCGTCACAATCGTGCTGACGGTGCCAGACGCCGTGACGCTGCTGAGGGTCTGAGTGGAGGTCACACTCCCGTAAGTGAGGTCCGTGCCATATTCAAAAGAGATGCCGGTGGGCAAGCCGTTCGGTTTGGCCGAGGCGGTGAGCGTGGCCCAGGGCCCTCCCGGCCAGGTGGCCACGCTGATCCTGCCGGCCGACGTGTCGTGGAGCGAAGGCGGGGTGCCCTGCCCGCCTCCGCCGCCCGTCGCGCCCAAGCCCGCGGACGAAGCCACGGTGCAGGCCATCGCCGGCATCCTGCGCTCGGGCCAGAAAGCCGCGCTGCTGCTGGGCGGCCACGCGCTGCGCGAGCCGGCGCTGGGGGCCGCCGCGCGCCTGGCCGCGGCCACGGGCGTCAAGCTGCTGGCCGAGGTGTTTCCGACCCGGCTGGAGCGCGGCGCGGGCCTGCCGCCGATCGAGCGCCTGGCCTACTTCGCCGAGCTGGCCGGCGTGCAGCTGGCAGGCCTGAAGCACCTGGTGCTGGTGGACGCCAAGTCGCCCGTCTCCTTCTTCGCCTATCCCGGCAAGGCCAGCGACCTGGTGCCGCCCGGCTGCACCGTGCACACGCTGGCCGCGCCCGACCAGGATGCGCGGGCCTGCCTGGAGCAACTGGTGGCCGCGCTGGGCGCGGGCTCGGCCCAGCCGGCGCTGCAGGCCGCCGCCCGACCCGAGCGCCCCACGGGCGAGCTCAATGCCGCCAAGGCCTGCCAGGCCGTGGGCCACCTGCTGCCCGAGGGCGCCATCCTGGTCGACGAGGCCATCACCTCGGGCCAGAAGCTGGGCGCCATGACGGCCGGCGCGCCGCGCCACGACCTGCTCACGCTCACCGGCGGCGCCGTCGGCCAGGGCCTGCCCAGCGCCCTGGGCGCGGCCGTGGCCTGCCCCGGGCGGCCGGTGATCGCGCTGGTGGGCGACGGCTCGGCCATGTACACCGTGCAGGCGCTGTGGACCATGGCGCGCGAGCAACTGCACGTGATCGGCATCATCTTCAACAACGCGTCGTACTCGGTGCTCAACATCGAGCTGGCGCGCGTCGGCGCGGGCGAGCCCGGGCCGCGCTCGCGCGCGCAGCTCGACCTGGGCGCACCGCAGCTCGACTTCACGCGGCTGGCCCAGGGCATGGGCGTGCACGCCGTGCGGGCCGACACCGCCGAGGCCTTTTGCACCGCGCTGGAATACGCGCTGGCCACGCCCGGCCCGCACCTGATCGAAGCCCTGGTGCCCGAATCCATCGGCGGCGCCAAGCGCAAGGTGCTGCCCTGGGTGCTGGGCGCCGCGCCCCACCTGCCGCAGCCGGTGGCGCAGGCGCTCAAGCGCGCGATCGCGCCCTGAAACCACAGGAACCCCCATGCCCGTTCGCATCGACAAGCAGGGGCCGGTGGCCGTGCTGACCCTGGACCGGCCCGACAAGCGCAACGCGTTCGACGGCGCGCTGACGGCCGCGCTCGACGCCGCGCTGAACGCCTTCGAGGACGACACGGCGCTGCGGGTGGCGGTGCTGACCGGAGGGACGAGGTTTTTCTCGGCCGGCACCGACGTGGTGGCCTGGGCGGGCGAGCCCACGCCGCGCGGCGGCCCCTACGGCATCGCCGGCCGACGCCTGCAAAAGCCCGTCATCGCCGCCGTCGAGGGCATCGCCGCCGGCGGCGGCTTCGAAATCGCGCTGTCCTGCTCGATGATCGTGGCCGCCAGCACGGCGTCGTTCTCACTGCCGGAGGTGGGGCTGGGCCTGGTCGCCGAGTGCGGCGGGCTGTTTCGCGGCCCGCGCGCCCTGCCGCTCAACATTGCGCGCGAGCTGCTGCTCACGGGCGCGCCCCTGGGCGCCGAGCGCGCCCACGCCCTCGGCCTGGTGAACCGCCTGGCCGAGCCCGGCCAGGCGCTGCCCGAAGCGCTGGCGCTGGCGCGGCAGATCGCCGAGCAAGCGCCGCTGGCGGTGCGCGAGACCCTGGCGGCGCTGGAGCGGCTGAACGCCGACGATGACGACCGCGGTTGGGAGCTGACCCGGCGCGCCAAGGCGGTGGCCCGGCAGTCCGCCGATTCGAGGGAAGGCGTCACCGCCTTCAAGGAGCGGCGGGCGCCGCGCTGGCAAGGCCGTTAACGCTTGCCGGAATCAGCACATCGATATCGAACGCCACGGCCGACGCGGCGTGCACGTTTTGAAAGGAAGCCTTCCATGTTTGCAGTCTATGCCTCCCAAGCCAAGCCGGACGACCCCCTGTCCGCACTCGTCGTGGGCGAGCGCCCGGCGCCGGACGTGCCGCCCGGCCACGTCGCCGTCAACGTGCGCGCCGCCAGCCTGAACATGCACGACGTGTGGACGCTGCGCGGCGTGGGCATTCGCGCCGAGCAGTTTCCGATGATCCTGGGCATGGACGGCGCGGGCGTCACGGACGACGGCCGCGAGGTGGTGATCCACTCGGTCATCCCCTCGCCCGGCTGGCGCGGCGACGAGACGCTGGACCCCCGGCGCAGCATGCTGACCGAGAGCTACCAGGGCACGTTTGCCGACCGGGTGGTCGTGCCCGAGGCCAACGTGCTGCCCAAGCCGGCGGCCCTGTCCTTCAGCGAGGCGGCCTGCATGGGCACCGCCTGGCTCACCGCCTATCGCATGCTGTTCGTCAAGTCCGGCCTGCGGCCCGGGCAAACGATGCTGGTGCAAGGCGCATCGGGCGGCGTGCCCACCGCCCTGATCCAGCTCGGGCGCACGGCCGGGCTCCAGGTCTGGGTGACGGGCCGCAGCGAGGCCAAGCGCGCGCTGGCGCTCGAACTGGGCGCGCAGGCCGCGTTCGAGCCCGGCGCGCGCCTGCCCGACCGGGTGGATGGCGTGTTCGACAGCGTCGGCCGCCAGACCTGGTCGCACTCGCTGCGCGCGCTCAAGCCGGGTGGCGTGCTGGTCACCTGCGGCGCCACCACGGGCGACGCGACCGCCGCCGAGCTGCAGCGGGTGTTCTTCCTGCAGCTGCGCATTCTGGGCTCGACCATGGGCACGCGCAGCGAACTGGCCGACCTGCTGAGCTTCTGCGTGCAGGCCAGCATCCACCCGCGCATCGGCGCCGAGCTGCCCATGGCCGAGGCCGCCAAGGCCTTCCGGCTGATGATGGACGGCGAGACGGGCGGCAAGGTCGTGCTCACCCGCTGACGGGTGTGAACCCCCGCTGCGCCCATTAGGGCCTGTTAACGCTATGAAAGGGGTCGCGAAGCTCATGACAGCCCGCCCATCAAGGCGCGCGCCGCCGTGCGTGCGTCAGCACGCACAAGAAGCGCAACGCCGAGGGGCGGGCTGTCATGAGCTTCCCTACGGGTTGCCTCGCCAAGGGGCCGTCTGCGGCGTTGCCCGCGCTTGCAAGGCACCAGCCTTGCCGCGCACGGGCGCCTTGCATCCAGCCCCTTGGCGAGACAACGCGATCCCCTTTCATGGCGTGAACAGGCCCTAGCCCGGCCCCACGTTGCCGTCGCCGGTGCGGATGTTGGTCTGCACCGGCGCGTCGGGGTCGAACGGCGGCGGGTTGCGCGGGCCCGGGCGGGGCGCGGCGCGCACCGGCACGGCCGGCTGGCCGGCGGACACCACGCGGGTGCAGGTGACGGCTTCGGGGATATTGGCGTAGCTCAGGCGCGCCAGGCGCTGCTCCAGCCCCAGGCCGAAGTCGGCGGTGAGGGTGGCGTCGCCGTAGATCAGCTCGTCGTCGCGCTGGTGGGGCAGGCGCTCGAGCACGGCATGGCCTCGCTGGCCGTCGAGCGTGGCCATGTCCTGGTACAGGCGCGCCTCGAAGCGCAGGCCCTCGGGGCATTGGTAGGCCAGGCGCGGCGCGTCGCGGATCGCCGCGCAGCCGGACAGCGCGGCGGCCATCAACCAGATCGAAGGGCCGCGCAGCGACGCAGGGGGGGGCGTCATTTCGGCCAGAGCGCCCATAGTTTCAGCGGCTGCTTCATGCGGCCCGCGAAGTCGCCCGCCTCGGCGCCCCAGCCGGCAAAGTAGTCGGCGCGCACGGCACCGCGGATGGCGCTGCCGGTGTCCTGCGCCAGCACCAGGCGCTGCAGGCTGGCCACCGGGCCACTGGAAACCAGCCACACCGGCGTGCCGTAGGGAATGCTCTGCGGGTCGACGGCAATGGAGCGCCCGGGCGTGAGCGCCACGCCCTGCGCGCCCCGAGGGCCGAACTGCTCGTCCAGCGCGCTCAGCGCCTGCTCGCGGAAGAACACCACGCGCGGGTTGCTCCACAGGAAGTCCTGCAGGCGCTCGGGGTGCGCGGCCAGCCAGGCCTTGATGCCGGGCCAGGTGGCGTCCTGGATGGCGCCCTGGCCCAGCAGCCAGCCGCCGGGGCTGCGGTAGGGCTGGTTGTTGGTGCCGGCAAAGGCCAGGCGCACCAGGCGCTGGCTGCCGTCGGCCTCGGTCACGCGCAGGCGGCCCGAGCCCTGGATCTGCAGGATCATGGCGTCCACCGGGTCGGCCAGCCAGGCGATCTCGCTGCCGGCCAGCTGCGCGCGCACCTCGGGGCGGGTGTCGATGTCGCGCCGCGTGTACCAGGGGCGCGCACCCAGGCCGGGGGGCGGGGCGAAGACGGGCACCTGGTAGGCGCCACCGGGCTGGCGCGCAGCCTGGTACACGGGCTCGAAATAGCTGGTCAGCAGGCCGGCGTCGGCGCCGCCGCTCAAGGGCTCGACGCGGTAGGGCTGCAGGCGCAGGCGCATCCACTGGCGCTGCTCCTCGGGCGTGGCCAGCGACAGGCGGCGCACCTCGCTGCACAGCGCCCGGAAGGGCTCAGGCGGGCGCTCGCAGCTCTTGATCCAGGCGTTCCAGGCCTCGTAGGTGGCGTCCTGGTCAAACCCCGGCAGGTCGGCCCAGCGCACCGGCACCCAGCGGCTGCCCGGGCGCTGCAGCGCGGGGCCGGTGGGCGCACTGTCGGGCACGTTGCCCAGCGGGGGCAGCGGCGATTCGGCACCGGCCGGGGGGGCCGTGGGCGCCGGCGGCTTGACGGCGCAGCTGGCCAGCGTTCCTACAATGGCAGCCCATGCAAGAACTCGAAGCACCCTGGCCATGACCCTGCTGATTCTCGAGGCGCTGGGCGCGCTGCTGCTGTTTGTGCTGATGGTGTGGTGGACCATGTTTTCGGGGCGCAAGAAGGGCGAGCTGCCGCCCAAGGAGCCGCCCGCCGACAACCGGAGCGACGACCCGAAGTGACAGACCCGGCGCGCGCCATGATGGTTCCAATCGGGTCCTGGCTCGGTTGCCGATTGCCCCAGCAGCTCCTGTTTCTGTAGCAATCGGTCGTCAGACCAGCGCCGCGATGGCCTGGCCCATGTCGGCGGTGCCGGCCGCGCCGCCCAGATCGCGCGTGCGCGGGCCCTGGCGCAGCACGGTCTCGATGGCGCGCACGATGGCGTCGTGCGCCGCCGTCTCGCCCAGAAACTGCAGCATCAGCGCGGCCGACCAGATCATGGCCACCGGGTTGGCGATGCCCTGACCGAAGATGTCGGGCGCCGAGCCGTGCACCGGCTCGAACAGGCTGGGAAACGTGCGCTCGGGGTTGAGGTTGGCCGAAGGCGCCAGGCCGATGGTGCCGGTGCAGGCCGGGCCCAGGTCGGAGAGGATGTCGCCGAACAGGTTGCTGGCCACCACCACGTCGAAGCGTTCGGGCTGCAGCACGAAGCGGGCGCTGAGGATGTCGATGTGATGCTTTTGCACGGCCACCTGCGGGTAGCGCGCGGCCATGGCGTCGGCGCGGCCGTCCCACCAGGGCATGCTGATCGCAATGCCGTTGCTCTTGGTGGCCACGTCCAGCTTGCGGCGCGGGCGCGCGGCGGCCTGCTCGAAGGCGAACTTGAGCACGCGGTCGGTGCCGAAGGCGCTCATCACCGTCTCCTGCACCACGATCTCGCGCTCGGTGCCGGCGTACATCACGCCGCCCAGGTTGGTGTATTCGCCCTCGGTGTTCTCGCGCACCACCAGGAAGTCGATGTCGCCGGCCTTCTTGCCAGCCAGCGGGCAGGGCACGCCCTCGAACAGGCGCACCGGGCGCAGGTTGATGTACTGGTCGAACTCGCGCCGGAACTTCAGCAAACTGCCCCACAGCGACACGTGGTCGGGCGCGATGGCCGGCCAGCCGACGGCGCCAAACAGCAGCGCGTCGATGCCCTGCAGCTGCGCCTTCCAGTCGTCCGGCATCATCTGGCCGGTCCTGGCGTACCAGTCGCAACTGGCCCAGGCGATGGGCGTCAGCTCCAGCGCCACGCCGAAGCGCTGCTGCACGGCCTGCAGCACGCGCAGGGCCTCGGGCATGACCTCCTGGCCGATGCCGTCGCCCGGGATGACGGCAATGCGGTGCGTGCGCGTGGTGCTCATGGTCGGATCACCAGCGGTTCTTGAAACGCGTGTAGGCGTTCTCGAGGTAGCCCTCGTTGGTGAACAGCCGCAGCATGGCAGGCGTGAAGTACAGGCTGTCGGCAAACAGCCAGCGGGTGTAGTCGGCGCCGGCCACCAGGGTGGCGGGGGTGCAGGTGCTGGCGTCGGGCGTGGTGCACACCGGGTCGCTGTTGTTGTCGACCGGGTAGCTCTCGGGCTTGTTGTAGATCAGGTTGAAGAACAGCGCCGGATCGAAGTACAGCACGGTGGCGCCCATGTCGACGATCTGGGTCAGCAGGCGGTCGTTGAAGGCCACCGACATGCGCGTGGC
>OFJB01000047.1_pt1 | contig 84232 bp, 84 predicted proteins | sample 1775081 | NCBI WGS metagenome assembly OFJB01 (sample SAMN08195771, study PRJEB24354) | sludge metagenome | isolation source: initial sludge from phenol fed wastewater aerobic bioreactor | place: India: Nagpur | collected 2016-06-05 | reverse complement strand
TCTTTGCTTACTTTCTTTTGGCGAAGCAAAAGAAAGTGAGTGCGCCGCCGGGCGCATATCCCGGCATACGGCGCATCTGCAGGCGCAGGAAGCAATCAAAGCCCCCACCCTCCCCCAAAGGGGGAGGAAGAGAAAACCCGCTCAGATATGCAGCGCGTGCCCCAGCGCCCTGAGCGCCGCCTCCTGCACCGCCTCCCCCAGCGTCGGATGCGCATGGATCGTCCCCGCCACATCCTCCAGCCGCGCCCCCATCTCGATCGACTGGCCGAACGCCGCCGACAGCTCCGAGACGCTGTGCCCCACCGCGTGCCAGCCGATGATGACGTGATCGCTCTTGCGCGCCAGCACCCGCACGAAGCCGCCCTCGGCGCCCAGCGTCATCGCGCGGCCGTTGGCGGCGAACGGGAAGCTCGCCTCCAGCACGTCGATGCCCGCGGCCTTGGCCTCGGCCAGGGTCATGCCGCAGAGCACCACCTCGGGGTCGGTGAAGCACACGGCCGGGATGGCCATGGGCTCGAAGCGCCGCGGCTTGCCCGCGATCTGCTCGGCCACACATTCGCCCTGCGCCATCGCGCGGTGCGCGAGCACGGGCTCGCCGGTGACGTCGCCGATGGCCCACACGTTGCGCATGGAGGTGGCGCAGTGCGCGTCGATCGCGATCGCGCGGCCGTTCATCGTGAGCTGCAGGCCCTCGATGCCGAAGCCGGTGGCGCGCGGCCTGCGGCCGACGGCGACGAGCACCTTGTCCGCCGGCAGCGCGAACTCGTCGGCGCGGGCGTTGCGCACGTGCACCCCGGTCTTGGCGTCGTACCCGGCCACGCTGCAGCCCAGGTGCAGCACCACGCCGGCCTTCTTCAGGCTGTCGAGCACCGGCTTGGTCAGGGCCTCGTCGTAGCGCGGCAGGATATCGGGCGCGGCCTCGACCACCGTGACTTCCGAGCCCAGCTTGCGGTAGGCGAAGCTCAGCTCCAGGCCGATGTAGCCCGCGCCCACCACCACCAGGCGCCGGGGCAGCTCGGCCGGCGAGAGCGCGTCGGTGGAGGACCAGATGGCGCCGCCGAACGGCATGCTGGGCAGGGCCACGGGTTCGGAGCCGGTGGCGATCAGGAGGTGCTCGCAGCGCACGCGCACCGCCTCGCCATCGACCTGCACGACGGCGGTCTTGCCGTCCTCGACCGTGGCCCAGCCGGAGAGCACCTGCACGCCGGCCTTGCGCAGGAGCGCGCCCACGCCGCTGGTCAGGCGCTTGACGATGCCGTCCTTCCAGCGCACGGTCTGCGCCAGGTCGAGCGTGGGCTCCTTCACGCGGATGCCCATGGGCGAGGTGCCCGCCGCCTGCGCGCGCGCCTGCTCGAAGTCGTGCGCGGCGTGGATCAGGGCCTTGGAGGGAATGCAGCCGATGTTCAGGCAGGTGCCGCCCAGGCTCGCGCCTTCGGCCAGCACCGTGGGCACGCCGAGCTGTCCGGCGCGGATCGCCGCGACGTAGCCGCCGGGGCCGCCGCCGATCACCAAGAGTTTGGTAGAGATTTCCTTCATCGTCTTTACTCCATGAACAGCATGGCCGGGGTTTCGAGAAGCGCGCGCACCGCCTGGATGAAGCGCGCCGCGTCCATGCCATCGACCACGCGGTGGTCGAACGATGAAGACAGGTTCATCAACTGGCGCGCGACCACCTGGCCGCTGCGCAGCATGGGCCGCTCGACGATGCGGTTGACGCCGACGATGGCCACCTCGGGGTGGTTGATCACGGGCGTGCTGACGATGCCGCCCAGCGGCCCGAGGCTGGTGAGCGTGATGGTCGAGCCCGAAAGCTCCTCGCGCGGCGCCTTGCCGGTGCGCGCGCCTTCGGCCACGCGCGCGACGCCCGCGGCGCAGGCCCACAGGTCCAGGCCCTCGGCGTGGCGCAGCACGGGCACCATCAGGCCGCCGTCGGTCTGCGTGGCGATGCCCATGTGCACCGCCTCGAAGCGCGTGACCACGCCCGCGTCGTCGTCGTAGCGCGCGTTGATCTGCGGGAAATCGCGCAGCGCCACCACCATCGCCCGGATCAGGAAGGGCAGCAGCGTGAGCTTGCCGCGCGCGGCGCCGTGCACCTGGTTGAGCCGCACGCGCAGGGCTTCGAGCTCGGTGACGTCCACCTCCTCGACATAGCTGAAGTGCGGGATGCGGCGCTTGGCCTCCTGCATCTTCTGCGCGATCTTGCGGCGCAGGCCGATGACCGGCACCGCCTGCTCGCCATGGCGCTCGGTGTAGATCGAGCCGCCCGCGGCGGGCGCGCCGCCGCGCGCGGCCCAGGCGTCCAGGTCTTCGTGCAGGATGCGCCCGGCCGGGCCGCTGCCCGCGACAAGACGCAGCTCGATGCCCATCTCCAGCGCGCGCTGGCGCACCGAGGGGGCGGCCAGCGGGCGCTCGCCCTCCTTGCGCGCCACGTACCGCGCCGCCGCCGGCGCGGGCATGCTCCTGGGCGCAGCCGCAGGGGCAACAGGAGCACCAGCTCCCTCCCCCTTGGGGGGAGGGTTGGGGTGGGGGCTCGCGGCCGGCGCGGCCACAGGAGCCGCCACGGGCGCAGCCGCAGGGGCAGGCGCATGTGCAGCCGCAGCCACCGCCTCGCCTTCCTTCAGATTCCCCTCGCCCTCCACTTCCAGGCGCACGAGTTCGGCGCCCACGGGGAGCACGTCGCCCACCTTGCCGCCGAGCGCCAGCACCTTGCCATGCACATGGCAGGGCACTTCCACCGTGGCCTTGTCGGTCATGATGTCGGCGATGACCTGGTCTTGCGCCACCACATCGCCCGCCTGAACGTGCCAGGCGGCGATTTCCACTTCGGCGATGCCCTCTCCGATATCGGGCACGCGGATCAGATAGATACCCATGGTCTCATGCCTCCACTGCGCGCTTGAGGGCGGCGCCGACGCGTGCCGGCCCCGGGAAATAGGCCCATTCCTGGGCGTGCGGATAGGGCGTGTCCCAGCCGGCGACGCGCTCGATCGGCGCCTCCAGGTGGTAGAAGCACTGCTCCTGCACCAGCGCGGTGAGTTCGGCGCCGAAGCCTCCGGTGCGCGTGGCTTCGTGCACCACGACGCAGCGCCCGGTCTTCTTCACCGAATTGACGATGGTCTCCAGGTCGAGCGGCCAGATCGAGCGCAGATCGATGATCTCGGCGTCGATGCCGGTGTCGATGGCGGCGCGCTCGCTCACCCAGACCATGGTGCCGTAGGTCAGCACCGTCACGGCCTTGCCGGGGCGAAAGATCGCCGCGCTGGTAAGCGGCACCTTGTAGTAGCCCTCGGGCACCTTGCCCATGTCGTGCTTGGACCACGGCACCACCGGCTGGTCGTGGCGCCCGTCGAACGGCCCGTTGTACAGGCGCTTGGGCTCCAGGAAGATCACCGGATCCTCGCACTCGATCGAGGCGATCAGCAGGCCCTTTGCGTCATAGGGGTTGCTCGGCATCACCGTGCGGATGCCGCAGATGTGCGCGAACACCGCCTCGGGGCTCTGGCTGTGCGTCTGCCCGCCGTAGATGCCGCCGCCGCAGGGCATGCGGATCACCATGGGCGCGGAAAAATCGCCCGCCGAGCGAAAGCGCAGGCGCGCCACCTCGGAGACGATCTGGTCCATCGCCGGGTAGAAATAGTCGGCGAACTGGATCTCGACCACGGGCTTGAGCCCGTAGGCCGCCATGCCCAGGCCCGTCGCGACGATGCCCGATTCCGAGATCGGCGCATCGAAGCAGCGCGTCTTGCCGTACTTGGCCTGCAGGCCCTCGGTGACGCGGAACACGCCGCCGAAATAGCCCACGTCCTCGCCGTAGACGATGACGTTCTCGTCGCGCCCCATCATCACGTCCAGGCCCGAGCGCAGCGCCTGCACCATGGTCATCGAGCTGGCCGCGGCCTGGGCTGTTTGAATGTCTTGCGTCATGTGTCAAACCCCCAGTTGCTGGCGCTGCCGGCGCAGGTGCTCCGGCATGTCCTTGAAGACGTCCTCGAACATCGTCGCGGCGCTGGGCACGCGGCCGTCGAGCAGCGTGCCGTGGCTTTCGGCCTCTTTCTGCGCGGCGATGATCTGCGCTTCGAGCTCCTTGGTCATCGCCTCGTGCTGCGCCTCGCTCCATTCGCCGGTGACGATCAGGTGCTGCTTCAGGCGCGCGATCGGATCGCCGAGCGGAAAGCGCTGCCAGTCGTCCACCGGGCGATACTTGGAGGGGTCGTCCGACGTGGAGTGCGCGCCGCCGCGGTAGGTCACCCACTCGATCAGCGTGGCGCCGTGGTTGCTGCGCGCGCGCTCAGCCGCCCACTGCGAGGCGGCGTAGCCGGCCAGGAAGTCGTTGCCATCGACGCGCAGCGAGGCAATGCCCACGCCCACGCCGCGCTGGGCGAAGGTGGTGCCTTCGCCGCCGGCGATCGCCTGGAAGGTGGAGATCGCCCACTGGTTGTTGACCACGTTCACGATCACCGGCGCGCGGTAGACGTGGGCGAAGGTGAGCGCGGTGTGGAAGTCCGCCTCGGCGGTGGAGCCGTCGCCGATCCAGGCGGAGGCGATCTTGGTATCGCCCTTGATGGCCGAGGCCATGGCCCAGCCCACGGCCTGCGGCACCTGGGTGGCGAGGTTGCCCGAGGTGGAGAAGAACCCGGCGCGCTTGTACGAATAGAGCACCGGCAGCTGGCGGCCCTTGAGCGGATCGCGCGCGTTGCTCATGAGCTGGCAGATCACCTCGACCAGCGAGATGTCGTCGCGCGAGAGCAGCAGGCCCTGCTGGCGGTAGGTGGGAAAGCACATGTCGCCCTCGCGCAGCGCCTGCGCATGGGAGATGGCGATCGCCTCCTCGCCCAGGCACTGCATGTAGAACGAGAGCTTCTTCTGGCGCTGCGCGATCTGCATGCGCGCGTCGAACAGACGCGTCTTGACCATGGCGCGCAGGCCCCGGCGCAGGCGGTCGGGATGGATCGCCGGCGCCCATGGGCCCTGGGCCCGGCCTTCCTCGTCGAGCACGCGCACCAGGCTGGTCGCCAGCGGCGCGGTGGCGGACGCGGGCACGTCGGGCGACGGCCGCGGCACTTCGCCGGCGCGTGAGAGCAAGAGGTAGGAAAAGTCGGTCGTGCCGCCAGGCCGACCCGTGGGCTCAGGTATGTGCAACCTGAGCGCTTCAGGTGTAGTCATCCACTGTCTCCTTGCGCCGGATTGTGTCTGGCGCGGTTGGGGAACGCGGCCGGGCGCCAGATCGTGGCGCCAGGCCCATTGAAGCGCCTTGGCGCTGGGAGGCGATTCTAGTGGAGGCGCCGCGCCGCCAGGCTGGTCCGACCCCCGTGCCTTGCCCAGGGCCTGCTCATGGTCCCTTCATGGTGCCTGTTGCCCCGCCAAGGCGGTGGATGCTATGGCGCAAACCGCAGCCGGGCTGGTGGCCCGGCGAGAACTTGCAACGCCGCAGACGCCGCCTTGGCGGGGCAACCCTTCGGGCGAGACAGCAAAAAGGCGCAATCGAGGCGCGCGCCGCAGGCCAGGCTGGCGGCCTGGCCAAGGTGTGCAACGACGAGTGCGCCTTTTTGCTGTCTCGCAGGTACCATGAAGGGACCATGAACAGGCTCTAAGATGGAATGCCGCGCTGGCGCGCCCGCCCGTCGCCGGATTCCGCCGGCAGGCGCCGCGCCATTTCGTTGTTCACCAGGAAAGGCTCACACCATGCCCCGCGCTTCCAACACCCCCGACGCCACGCAGAGCGAACTCGAACGCCTGGTGGGCGACCTGCGCAGCCTGCTGGCCAGCAAGGATCTGGACGGCATCCCGGAAATCAAGCAGCTGCGCCAGCGCCTGGACGACGGCATGCAGAACGTGCGCGACGCCACCCTGCGCGCCGTGAAGGATGCCGCCCAGCAGGCCACCGACGCCGCCCAGGCGGCCGACCGCTACGCCCACGACGAACCCTGGCGCGTGGCCAGCGCCGCCCTGGCCGTGGGCGCGCTCGTCGGCTTCCTGCTGGCGCGCCGCTGAACACCGCCGCCGGCCGCACGCACATGGGGCGCATCAACTGGGCATCGCTGCTGGGCGCGCAGGCCCTCACGGCACGCTGGCGCGCCGCCGCGGCCGAGGGCGCCAGCGCCGTCGAGGACCGGCTCGCGCTGGCCGGCCTGGAATGGGCCGGGCACAAGCGCCGCCTGGCGCTGCTGGCCCTGCTGCTGGTGCTGTTCGGCGCGCTGGCGCTGGTGGCGCTGCTGCTGCTGTCCGCCGCCCTCCTGGTGCAGTTCTGGGATACGCCGCAGCGCGCGCTGGTGGCCTGGTGCGTGGCGGGCGCCTGGTGCGTGGCCTGCGCGGCGGTGCTGGGCGTGCTCCTGTCCCTGCTGCGCCAGACCCGCGACCTGTTCGCGCTGACCCGCCGGGAACTGGCCGAAGACTGGCGTGCGCTCAAGGAGCGGCTCTGACCATGCCCCGTACCGCCCCCCCTCCCACGCCGCAGCAGCAGCAACTGCTCGAACGCATCGCCGCGCAGCGCGAGCGCCTGCTGCGGCGCCACGCCGCGCCCGAGAAGGACAGCGTCGACCCCGGCGACCCGCTCGTCATCCGCCTGTGGACCTTCGCGCGCCTGCACCCGGTGCTCACGGCCGCGGCGCTGGGCCTCGTCGCCCTGTCCGGGCCGGCCCGCCTGGCCCGCTGGGTGAGCGTGGCGCTGCCCCTGCTGCTGCAGGTGCGGCGCTGAGTCAAAAGCCGAGGCTGCGCCCGGCGCCGAGCAGCGTGGCGAGGCCCAGCAGGCCGAAGACCGCGGCGGCCGCCGCATGCACGAGCCTCATCGGAATGCGGCGCGCCAGCCTGCCGCCCATGAACACCGCGGGCACGTCGGCCAGCATCATCCCGAGCGTGGTGCCGGCGACGACCCACAGCGGCTGCCCATAGTGCGCGGCCATGGCGACGGTGGCGATCTGCGTCTTGTCGCCCATCTCGGCGAGGAAGAAGGTCGCGAGCGTCGTGCCGAAGACGCCCAGGTGGCGCACGGCGCGCGCCTCATCGTCCTCGATCCGGTCGGGGATCAACGTCCAGACGGCCATGGCGATGAAGGACAGCCCCAGCACCCAGCGCAGCACGGAGGGGCTCACGACGGCCATCACCCACGCCCCCAGCGCCCCGGCCAGCCCGTGATTGACGAGGGTGGCCGCCAGGATGCCGAGGACGATGGGCAGCGGCCGCCTGAAGCGGGCGGCGAGGAGGAAGGCCAGCAGTTGCGTCTTGTCGCCGATCTCGGCCAGGGCGACGACGCCGGTTGAAATCAAGAAGGCTTCCATGAGGGGTTCGCATGTTGACGCTCACCTCCTGCCGCGGCGGCAGGGCGGCTACTCCCCCATGGCGGGGGCCGATTGTAGGGGCTGGCGCCAGGGTGATCGGGCACCTTCGGCGCAGGCCGGATACAGTGCGCGCTTTTGCCCGATCGAGAGACATGCCGACCCCTGACGCCTCGTTTTCCGCCGCGCTCTGGCAGGCCAACCTGCCGCTGTACGAAGCCACACTGGCCCTGCCGTTCAACCAGGAGCTGGCCGCCGGCACGCTGAGCCGCGAGCGCTTTCGCCAGTACATCATCCAGGACGCGCACTACCTGCTGGCCTACGGCCGGGCGCTGGCCGCCGCGGCCGCCAAGGCCGACCATGCGGACGGCGTGGTGCAGTTCGCCGAGGCGGCGCGCACGGCGGTGGCGGTGGAGCGCAGCCTGCACGACGGCTTCATGCGCGACTACGGCATCACGCCCGCGGACTTCGCGGCCACGCCGCTCTCGCCCGCCTGCCATCACTACACGCAGTTCCTCGTCGCCACCGCCTGGAGCGCGCCCTACCCCGTGGTGCTCGCCGGCCTGCTGCCGTGCTACAAGATCTATGCGGAGGTGGGCCTGGCGATCCACGCCAGCGCCCGGCGCCCCAACCCCTACGAGGCCTGGATAGAAACCTATTCCAGCCAGGAATTCCTGGACGCGGTGCAGGCCGTGTGCGACACGCTGGACCGCGTGGCGCAGGCCACCGACCCCATCACCCGCCGGCAGATGCACGCGGCCTATGCCATGGGGGCGCGGCTGGAGTGGATGTTCTGGGATTCGGCCTACCGCCTGGAGCGCTGGCCGATATGAACGCCTAGCCCTGCCAGCGGCGCAGGGCCAGGCTGGCGTTGGTGCCGCCGAAGCCGAAGCTGTTGGAGAGCACCGTGGTGAGCCGCGCCTCGCGCGTGCGGGTGACGAGCGGCATGCTGCCCAGCGCCGGATCGGGCGTCTCGACGTTGACCGAGCCGGCGATGAAGCCGCCCTGCATCATCAGCATGCAGTAGATCGCCTCCTGCACGCCGGTGGCGCCCAGCGAGTGGCCGGTGAGCGACTTGGTGCTGGAAAACGGCGGCACCGCATCGCCGAACACCGCCTGCATCGCGCGCACTTCCTGCATGTCGCCCACGGGCGTGGAGGTGCCGTGGGTGTTGATGTAGTCGATGGGCGCATCCAGCCCCGCGATCGCCTGGCGCATGCAGGCGATGGCGCCCTCGCCCGAGGGGGCGACCATGTCCTCGCCGTCGCTCGTCGCGCCGAAGCCGACGATCTCGGCCAGGATGGCGGCGCCGCGGGCCTGCGCGTGCTCCAGGCTCTCCAGCACGACCGCGCCGCCGCCGCCCGCGAGCACGAAGCCGTCGCGGTGGGCGTCGTAGGCGCGCGAGGCCTGCTGCGGCGTGGCGTTGTATTTGCTGGACATCGCCCCCATGCCGTCGAACAGCATGGCCATGCCCCAGGAAAGCTCCTCGCCGCCGCCGGCGAACATCACGTCCTGCATGCCCCAGGCGATCTGCTGCGCGGCCGCGCCGATGCAGTGCGCCGAGGTGGAGCAGGCCGAGGTGATGGAGTAGTTGATGCCCTTGACCTTGAAGTTGGTCGCGAGGCACGCCGAGACGGTGGAGCTCATGCAGCGCGTGACCTGGTAGGGCCCGACGCGGCGGATGCCTTTTTCGCGCAGCGTGTCGGCCGCCTCGATCTGGTTGGCCGGCGAGCCGCCGCCCGAACCCATGATGAGGCCGGTGCGCGGGTGGCTGACCTGCCCGGGCGCCAAGCCGGCCTGCGCGATCGCGTCTTCCAGCGCGATCTGCGCGTAGGCGGCGGCGTCGCCCATGAAGCGCAGCTGCTTGCGGTCGATGCGCGCCTCGATGTCGATGTGCGGCACGCCCGCCACCTGGCTGCGCAGGCCCAGCTCGGCGAACTGCGCCACGGCCTCGATCCCCGAGCGCCCGCCGCGCAGCGATGCCTCGACCGCCGCCAGATCGTTGCCTATGCACGAGACGATGCCCGCGCCGGTAATGACCACCCGCTTCGTGTTCATGCCGCGTCCTTGGTGCCCTCTTCGCGCAGGAACAAGCCGACGCGCAGATCGTGGGCCACGTAAATTTCCTTGCCATCGGCCAGCAGGCGCGCATCGCCGATCGCCATGTGCAGCTTACGCCGAATGACCCGCTTGATGTCAACCTCGTAGGTAACAAGCTTGACACTGGGCCCGACCTCGCCGGAGAACTTGACCTCGCCCGCGCCCAGCGCCCGGCCGCGCCCCGGCAGGCGCAGCCAGGTGAGGTAGAAGCCGATGAGCTGCCACATCGCATCGAGCCCCAGGCAGCCGGGCATGACCGGGTCGCCGCGGAAGTGGCACTCGAAGAACCACAGGTCGGGGCGCACGTCCAGCTCCGCCACGATCCGGCCCTGGTTGTGGATGCCGCCTTCCCGGTCGATGGTGGTGATGCGGTCGAACATCAGCATGGGCGGCAGCGGCAGGCGCCCGGCGTCGGGGCCAAAGAGGCGCCCTTCGCCGGAGGCGATGAGCTGATCGTAGGAAAAGGATTCGGCCATGGATCTGGACAGGTAGGGCGGCGCAATGCGCTGGCGCAGCCGCCGGGCAAAGTTGTAATTATCCGTTGTTGCGCCGCACACGCGGAAGGCAGGCCATCAGAACCCCCGCCGCGGCCATCAGCCACAGCGGCAGGAGGCCCCAGCGCGCCGCCCACCAGGCGTAGGGCGTGACGGCGCCTTCCACCCCCGCCACCTGCGTGCGCAGGACGACACGCGTGAAGGGCGCCAGCCGCGCGCCGACCCGCCCCGTGTGGTCGATGACGGCCGTGGCGCCCGTGTTGGTCGCGCGCACCATGGGGCGGGCGAATTCCAGCGCGCGCATGCGGCTGATGGCCAGGTGCTGGGGCAGCGCCACCGAATCGCCGAACCAGCCGATGTTGCTCAGGTTCACCATCAGGGTCGGCGCGCGCGCGGGGTCGGCGAAGCGCACCGCCAGCTCTTCGCCGAAGAGGTCTTCGTAGCAGATGTTGGGCGCCAGGCGCTCGCCCGCCCAGGCGAACGAGGGCTGGCCCACGGCGCCGCGGTTGAAGTCGCCCAGCGGGATGTGCAGCAGCTCGGTGAACCAGCGAAACAGCGGCGGGATGAATTCGCCAAAGGGCACGAGGTGGTGCTTGTCGTATTCGTAGGGCGCGGCCTGCCCGGCGGCGAAGCCCAGCGCCGAATTGGTGTAGCCGGCCCGGGCGTTGCCCAGCGGCATGCCCAGCAGCAGCGCCTGCGCCCCCGTGCGGTAGCGCGCCGTGACGTCCTGCAGGTAGCCGGGTTCGAGGTCTTGCGGCAGCAGCGGAATGGCGGTCTCGGGCGCCACCACCAGATCGGCCGTGGCGGCCTTGAGCGCCTCGCCATACCAGGACAGCGCCAGGGGCACGCCGCTGCCCGGCTGGAATTTCTCGTCCTGCGGGATGTTGCCCTGCAGGAGCGCCAGCGTCACCGGCGCATGCACCTGCAGGCGCGCCAGCATGCCCTGCTGCGCCACGCCCGCCGCCTGCCAGAGCGCGCCCAGCACGGCCGCGCCCAGCCACAGGGCGGGCCGGCGCAGGTCCGCCGGGCGCAGCCGCGCCAGCAGGGCCGCCAGCGCCGCCGCCACGGCGCCGATGCCATAGACCCCGATGAAGGGCGCCAGGCGGGCCAGCGGGCCATCGACGTGCGCGTAGCCGCCCGCGCCCCAGGGAAAGCCCGTCCACCACTGCCCGCGCGCCAGCTCCGCGAGCAGCCAGAATGCTGCGAAAACAAGAGCTGCTTGCGCTTTATGGGTAAGGGCTAGAGCCCTGAAACATGCTGAAACCGCGGCATAGTAGCTGCCGAGGAAGGCCGCCAGCGCCAGCACCGCCAGCGCGGCCAGCGGCGCGGCCAGCCCGCCATAGGTGTGCATGGAAATGAACAGCCACCAGAAGGTGCCGGCCAGCCAGGCGGTGGCGAACACCCAGCCCAGCAGCACCGCCGTGCGCCAGCCAGGGGCCGCCCAAAGCAGGCGCACCAGCACGGCCAGGGAGGCCAGCTGCAGCCACCACAGCGGCTGGCCGCTGCCCGGCAGGGCAATGGAGAGCGCCTGCGCCAGACCCGCCAGCAGCGCGGCAAGCACGCGGGCGGCCACGGTCAAGACGGGTTCGCTCCGTCGGCATCAAGCGCGCGCGTGACCTTGAACCAGCGCACCGCCCCGCCCTTGTTGTGCAGCACGGCAAAGTGCAGGTCCCCCAGCACCAGCGATTCGCCGCGCCGGGGCGCGTGGCCCATCTCGTGCGCGATCAGGCCGCCGATGGTGTCGAAGTGCTCCACGCCCTCGGCATCGGCCAGGTGGCAGTGAAACTCCTCGGCCACGCGCTCGACCGGCGTGTCCCCGCTCACGCGCCAGGTGTCGTCGGCCAGCGCGAAGATGTCGCCTTCGGGGTCGTCCTCGGTGTCGAACTCGTCCTCGATCTCGCCGACGATCTGCTCGATCACGTCCTCGAAGGTCACCAGGCCCGCGGTGCGGCCGAACTCGTCGACGACGATGGCCATGTGGCTGCGCGTGGCGCGGAATTCGCGCAGCAGCGCCTGCAGGTCCTTGTTCTCGGGCACGAAGAGCGCCGGGCGCACCAGCGTGCGCAGGTTGAGCTCGGGCGCGCGCTGCAGCTTGAGCAGGTCCTTGGCCAGCAGGATGCCGATGATGTTCTCGCGCCCGCCCTGCACCACGGGAAAGCGCGAGTGCGCCGTGCGGATCACCTGGTTGACCAGCTCCTCGCGCTCGGTGTCGATGTCCAGCACGTCCATGCGGGGCGCGGCCACGAGGATGTCGGCGGCGGTCATCTCGGCCATCTGCAGCACGCGTTCGAGCATGACGCGCGAATCGGTGTGGATGACGGCGTTGTCCTCGGCCTCGGCGAGCGTGGCGATCAGTTCGTCCGTGGTTTCGGGGCGGGGGTGGAGGAATTCCACCAGCCGCTGCAGGAGCGTGCGCCTGTCGTCCTTGTCGGGCGCATGCGCAGGGTTGGGGTCGGACACGTAGGGCGTGCAGGAGTCGATGAGGCCCCAAGGATAGCGGATTGCCCGGCTACACCGGCATGGCCGTGGTGCTCTTGACGGTATCGAGCACGAAGCTGGTCTTGCAATCCTGCACGCTCGGGTGCTTGAGCAGGGTTTCGAGCACGAAGCGGCTGTAGTGCGCCATGTCGCGCACCACCACGCGCAGCACGTAGTCCATCTCGCCGGTGAGCGAGACGCACTCGACCACCTCGGGCCAGGTCTGCACCGCCGCGCGGAAGGCGTCCATGGGGTTGCGCTTGTGCGTCTCGGTGTTCTTCTCCAGCCGCACGGTGAGGTAGGCCGCCAGCGCCAGCCCCACGGACTGGGGGCGCACCAGCGCCACATAGCGCGCGATCGTGCCCGTCTCCTCCAGGCGCTTGACGCGGCGCAGCACCGCGCTGGCCGACAGGCCCACCTGCTCGCCGATCACCTCGTAGGTCTCGCGGCCGTTGTCCTGCAGGCGGCGCAGGATGGCGCGATCGAGCTTGTCCAGGGTGGGGGGCGGTTGCGTCATGGCCTTCTTTCTGGCGCACGCTGCGCCAAACCGTGATTCTGCGCAATTTTCTTGTGCCAAAGGACAAGCAAATATCGATATTCGCACAAAAAGTGAACGGCAGGCCGCCTAAAGTCGTCAGACTGGACACAGTTTGTCAAGCTCTTTTATCAAGCAATTTCAGGAGACATGCATGACCGCTGCAATGCCCGCGTCCGCCGTCCATGAGGCCGCCAGCCGCGAAAACCCCATGGGCCTGTGCGGCTTCGAGTTCGTGGAATTCGCCTCGCCCACCCCGGGCGTGATCGAGCCGCTGCTCGAACAGCTCGGCTTCTCGCCCGTGGCCCGGCACCGCTCCAAGGACGTGGTGCTCTACCGCCAGGGCGGCATCAACTTCATCCTCAACCGCGAAAAGCACAGCCAGGCGGCCTACTTCGCGGCCGAGCACGGGCCGTCCGCCTGCGGCATGGCCTTCCGCGTGGAAAACGCGCCCCACGCCTACCGGCGCGCGCTGGAGCTGGGCGCGCAGCCCATCGACATCCCCACCGGCCCGATGGAGCTGCGCCTGCCCGCGATCAAGGGCATCGGCGGCGCGCCGCTGTACCTGATCGACCGCTTTCGCGACGGCCAGACCATCTACGACATCGACTTCGAATGGCTGCCCGGCGTCGATCCGCACCCCTACGGCCACGGCCTCAAGGAGATCGACCACCTCACGCACAACGTCTACCGCGGGCGCATGGGTTTCTGGGCGAGCTTCTACGAAAAACTGTTCAACTTCCGCGAAATCCGCTACTTCGACATCCAGGGCGAATACACCGGCCTCACGAGCAAGGCCATGACCGCGCCCGACGGCAAGATCCGCATCCCGCTCAACGAGGAAGCCAAGCAGGGCGGCGGGCAGATCGAGGAATTCCTGATGCAGTTCAACGGCGAGGGCATCCAGCACATCGCCATGAGCTGCGACAACCTGATCGAGGTGGTGGACCGCCTGCAGATGGCCGGCATCCCGACCCCGCCCGCGCCCAACCAGGCGTACTACGACATGCTCCAGGAGCGCCTGCCCGGCCACGGCCAGCCGGTGGCCGAGCTGCAGTCGCGCGGCATCCTGCTGGACGGCACCACCGCGGGCGGCGCGCCGCGCCTGCTGCTGCAGATCTTCTCCACGCCCATCATGGGCCCGGTGTTCTTCGAGTTCATCCAGCGCCAGGGCGACGAGGGCTTCGGCGAGGGCAACTTCAAGGCCCTGTTCGAATCGATCGAGCGCGACCAGGTGCAGCGCGGCGTGGTCGGCAGGAAGGAGGCCTGAGATGGCCATCCAGCCCGTGGTCTATGGCGAGGGCTCGCGCCCGCCGCGCGGGGACTACGCCCGCGCCAACGACGACTACACCTGCGCGCAGAACTGGGCCGCCTACACCGCGCGGGACCACGACACCTACCACCGCCTGTACCAGCGCCAGACCGCGCAGCTGCCGGGCCTGGCGTGCCAGGCGTTCATCGACGCGCTTCCGAGGCTGGGCGCCAAGGAACGCATCCCGCGCTTCGACGACGTCAACGAGCAGCTCTACCGGGCCACGCGCTGGCAGATCGTCGCCGTGCCGGGGCTGATCCCGGAAGAGGCCTTCTTCGCCCTGCTGGCGCAGCGCCGCTTCCCGGTGACGGACTGGATCCGCACGCCCGAGGAGTTCGAGTACATCGTCGAGCCCGACGTCTTCCACGACCTGTACGGCCACGTCCCCATGCTGTTCAACCCGCACATCGCGGACTACATGCAGAACTACGGCGAAGGAGGCCTGAAGGCCGCGCGCCTGGGCGCATGCGAGATGCTCTCGCGCCTGTACTGGTACACCATCGAATTCGGCCTGATCCGCGAAAGCGGCGGCCTGCGCGCCTACGGCGCGGGCATCCTGAGCTCGGCCGGCGAACTGCCCTACTCGGTCAACAGCCCCGAGCCGCAGCGCCGGCCGCTGCAACTGCTGCGCACCATGCGCACGCGCTACAAGATCGACACCTACCAGCGGACCTACTTCGTGATCGACAGCTTCGAGCAGCTGTTCGAGATGACCGCCGGGGATTTCACGCCACTGTATGAGCAGATGCGGGGGATGGGGGAGTTTGGGGCGGATGAGCGAGGGGATTGACTGAGGAGCAGGGGGCTCGATTGCCTTTTGCGCCTGCAGATGCGCCGTAGGCCGGGTCTCGCCCCGGCGGGCGAAGTGGGACAGCCCGACACGGGCCATCGCTGCGCTCGGCCTCGCGCTCCCTCGCACCCGCATTGGGGGCCCCTTTGGCTGTGCCGAGGCGCGCAGCCGCCGAGGTGCGCAGGTGCGCCGCAGGACGCACCTGCTTCGTGATCTGACTTGCCGCGTTTGTCCGAACGCAGCGCTGCAAGCGCGCAGTGAGTTACGCGGCAGCACCTCGGCGGCGAGCACCGCAGGTTGCCCGTAGCGCAGCGAAGGGACACAGACAGCGGGGTCGCCTTTTCTTTGCTTACTTTCTTTTGGCGAAGCAAAAGAAAGTGAGTGCGCCGCCGGGCGCATATCCCGGCATACGGCGCATCTGCAGGCGCAGGAAGCAATCAAAGCCCCCACCTCACCACCCCAGCCAACCCCAACACACCCGCATCACCCTCTCATCAAACGCCACCTGCACATGCCCCAACCCCGGCAAGGTGTGCGCCCCACCCCCCGCCAGCAGCGCAGCCCCCGGTGGATAGACCACGTTGTCGCAATCCGTCTGCCAGCAATCGAAGAGCGCCCGGCGCCCGGGCGGCTCGCTGGCCGCCAGTTCGCGCAGCCAGCGGCTGCCGGGGCACATCTGCCGCGCGTTCAGGCTCAAGGCCCAGCGCGCCGCCGGCGTGCCCTGGTGCGGCGTGGCCAGCGTCACGACGCGGTGCACCCGCGCGTCGGCGTCCGGCGCCGCGCGCATCCACGCGCGCACCGCGAGGCCGCCCATGCTGTGCGCCACCACCAGCGGCGCCATGCCCGTGGCGCCGGCGATCCGGCGCACGGCGGCATCGATGGCCGGCGCGTAGGCATCGATGGAGCCCAGCGGCGGCGCCAGGGTCACCGCGGCAAAGGCCCGGCCCTCGGCCCGCAGGCGGCGCAGCCAGGGCGTCCAGAAGCCCCGGTTGCAGCCAAAGCCATGCACCAGCACGACGCCCCGCCCCGGCCGCGCGGCCCGCGGCGCATCCGCGATCGCGTCCGCTCGGAAGGGCTGCCACCAGCCGAAGACGCGCGCCGCCCAGACGCCCTCGCACCACCAGGCCCGCAGCCAGGCCCACCGCCCGGGCCGCGGACCCGGCAAGGCCGCCGAGGCGCGGGCGGCCAGCACGAACTGCAGGGCCAGCGGCAGCCGCATGCCCAGCGCGATCGCCGCCACGCCGAGCGCCAGGACCACCGGGCCGCGATGCCAGGCCCAGGCCAGCCACAGCGCCAGCAACAGCCCCTGCACGGCCACGGCCGCGCGCTGCCAGGCGGCGACGCTCAGGTTCATGCGCCGCGGCTTCGGGCCGCGCGTGCGCGGGCCAGCCACGCCGTTGACGGATGTGCACTACATTGCATGATGTTTTTTCAAGACAATTCCTCGCAATTTTCATAGTACATGACGCAGACCGCACCAGCGCTTTTGCCTGAAATCACGGTATTGGAGCGCGGCTGGCTCTCAGCCAACAACATTCTTTTCATCACGCCGGACGCAACGGCCCTGGTGGACACGGGCTACCACACGGAGTCCGACGAAACGGTCCGGCGGGTGGCGCACGCGCTGGGCGGCCGGGCGCTCGATCATCTGCTCAACACCCACCTGCACAGCGACCACTGCGGCGGCAACGCGGCGCTGCAGGCGCGCTGGCCCGGGGTGCGCACCGCCATCCCGCCCGACCAGCTGGCGCAGGTGCGCCAATGGGACCCGGTGGCGCTGTCCTACATCCCGACGGGGCAGTACTGCCCGCCGTTTCGCGCCGATGCGGTCCTCGCGCCGGGGGGCAGCGTGGCGCTGGGCGGGCGGGCCTGGCAGATCCACGCCGCGCCGGGGCACGACCCGCACGCCATCATGCTGTTCGAGCCGGACTCGCGCATCCTGATCTCCGGCGATGCGCTCTGGGAAAACGGCTTCGGCGTGGTGTTCCCGGAACTCGAAGGCGAGGCGGGCTTCGCCGCCGTGGCGGCCACGCTGGCGCAGATCGAACGGCTCGCGCCGCTCACCGTGATCCCGGGCCACGGCCGGGTCTTCGGCGACGTCCCGCAAGCGCTGGCGCGCGCGCGCAGCCGCCTTTCCGTCTTCGAGGCCGACCCGGCGAAGCACGCGCTGCACGCCGCCAAGGTGCTGCTCAAGTACAAGCTCATGGAGTGGCACGCGCAGCCGCTGGAGGCGGCCTGCGACTGGCTCGTGAAGACGGCGTGTTTCCAGCAGGTGCACACGCGCTTTTTCCCCGCCGAGGACGAGCGGGCGTGGTTCGACGCCCTGGTGCAGTCGCTGGCCCAGTCGGGCGTGCTACGCCTGGAGGGCGGCGTGCTGCACGACACCTGAACCCTGGCAGACGCGACGCGATGGCGGCGCGCCCGCCACGGCCTGCGATCCCGGCTTGCACACGATGTCCGGGATTTTTTTCGGGATTGATTGTTAATGCGAGTCATTCTCAATAATAATACGCACCTTCCTTGTGTGTATTCATTCCCCCTTCCACCATGCCCACTGCCTCCCGCCCCTTGCGTCCATCGAGCCTGCGCCTTGCCACCCGCGTGGCCACGGGCCTGTGTACCGCCGCGCTGCTGCCGCTGACGGCGCAGGCCCAGCAGGCGCCAACGGCGGGAACTGCGCTGCCCACGGTGACAGTGAAGGAAGAAGCGATCGACCCCAATCCGAACGCCGAGGTGGGCGCGCCCTACAAGGCCAGGACCTCGGCCGACCTGCGCCACACCAAGCCGCTGGCGCAAACGCCGCAGACCCTTTCGGTCGTCACCGGCGCCGAGATCCAGGACTCGGGCCAGACCGACCTCAAGCAGATCCTGGCCACGCAGCCGGGCATCACGCTGGGCACGGGCGAAAACGGCAACGCCTTCGGCGACCGCTACATCATCCGCGGGCAGGAGGCGCGCTCGGACGTCTTCGTCGATGGCCTGCGCGACCCCGGCATGACCACGCGCGAGAGCTTCGCCGTCGAGCAGATCGAGATCACCAAGGGGCCAAACTCCAGCTTTGCCGGGCGCGGCTCGGCCGGCGGGGCGATCAACCTGATCACCAAGCAGGCGACGACCGACATGGACTTCACCCGGCTCTCGGCCGGCGCGGGCACGGACCGTTACGTCCGCCTGACGGGCGACACCAACCGCGTCTTCACCGACACCTTCGCCCTGCGCGCCAACGCCCTGCTGTCCAGCCAGGACGTGCCGGGGCGCGCACCCTCCGCGCGCGACCGGAACGGCCTGGCGCTCTCGGGCCTGTGGAAGCTCACGCCCGATCTGTCGGTGACCCTCGACTACTACGGCCTGCGCGCCAAGGACAAGCGGCCCGACCTCGGCTACTTCCTCGTCGGCACGCCGCCCAACCGCCGCCCCGCCGCCAGCGTGCCGCTGTATGCGCAGGAGAACGACTTCGTGCAATCGGACGTGGACACGCTCACCGCGCGCGTGAACTACCAGATCGCGCCCGACCTCAGGCTCGTGAGCCTGACGCGCTACGGCACCTCGCAAAACGGCTACGGCACCACCGGCGCGATGATGCGCGACACGGTCGACGCCACGGGCGCGCCCCTGTACCCGGCGATGACGCTGGACGGCGGGCACACCGGCTGGCAGGACGTGCGCTACCTGGCCCACCAGAGCAACGTGCGCTGGGACCGGGAGATCGCCGGGCTGCAGCACGCCTTCGTCTTCGGCTTCGAGTACGCCGACCACCGGGTGCTCTCGGGCAACTACGGCGTGGCCAACGCGCTGGCCCCCAACTGCCGCACCGCCAACCGCGACGGCAGCATCCCCGCCGCGAACAACGCCTGGTGCGCGGCGGACGCCGGCGGCGCGCCGCTCGCGGGCGACCTGGGAAGCCTGCTTGGGCGCACCTACACCCGCCAGGGCTGGCAGCGCGACTGGCGCGTGAAGACCGTCTCGCTCTCGGCCATGGACACGGTGGATTTCAACGAGCGCTGGAGCGCCTTCGGCGGCCTGCGCGCCGACCACTACACGCTCACCATGCCCACGCGCAACAACCTCACGGGCGCATCGACGGGCGACTACGCCTTCAGCGACACGCTGGTCAACGGCATGCTGGGCCTGAGCTACCAGATCACCGCGCAAGGCATGGTGTACGCCGCCATGGGCACGGCGCAGAACATCAACGGCGGCGAGCCCGACGCGGGCACCAACGGCGGCTACGGCGGCCTGGTGCTCTACGACGGCGACGCGGCCGGCGCCAAGCCCGTGACCTCGGTCAATGTCGAGCTGGGCACCAAGTGGAACCTGCTGGACGACAAGCTGCTGGCCACCGCCGCGCTGTTCCAGACCACCCAGCGCGACGTGATGGAAGGCGCCGACTACGACAGCATCGGCACCTTCAACACCGGCAAAAACCGCGTGCAGGGCGTCGAGCTGGCGCTCACCGGCAACCTCACCTCCCGGCTGCAGGTGCAGGCGGGTGCGGCGCTGATGCGCTCGCGCGTGCTCGCGTCCGCCACGCCCGCCAACGTGGGCCGGCCGCTCTCGAACTTCGCCAACCGCAGCGCGATGGTGCAGGCCAGATACCAGTTCACGCCGCAGTTCTCCGCCGGCGCGGCCGCACGCTACGAAAGCGGCCGCTGCGGCGGCCAGCCCTATACGGCCGCGGGCTACACCGCCACCGGCCTGTGCGCCCAGCCCGTGCCCGGCTACAGCGTCTACGACCTGTTCGCCGCCTACCGCTTCAACCGGCACGCCGAACTGCGCCTGAACGTGCTCAACGCCACCAACAAGGACTACTTCACCGCCGTGTACCGCTCCGGCGCCTTCCTCTACAAGGGCGACGGCCGCGCCGTGCGCCTGACGCTGGAGATCGAGCTGTAAGCGCCATGACCCTCGCGCCCGAACGCATCCCCCCCGGCATCGCCTGCGCCCTCGACTACGAGCACCTGGCCGCGCAGGCGCTGCCCGCCGGGCACCACGCCTACATCGCCGGCGGCAGCGGCGAGGACGTGACGCTGGCCGCCAACCGCGCCGCCTTCGGCCGCTGGGCCCTCGTGCCCCGGCTGCTGCGCGACGTGCGCGCGGGGCATGCGCGGCTCACGCTCGGCGCCCTGGCGCTGCCCCACCCCTTCCTGCTCGCGCCCGTGGCGCACGGGCGGCTCGCGCACCCGCAGGCAGAGCAGGCCACCGCACGCGCGGCGCAGGCCACCGGCGCCTGCCTCGTCGCCAGCACCCTGACCAGCTGCACGCTCGAAGAAATCGCCTCGGCGGCCGGCCCCGCGCGCTGGTTCCAGCTCTACCTGCAGGCCGAACGCACGCACACCCTGGCACTGCTGGCCCGCGCGCAGGCCGCGGGCTACCGCGCGATCGTGCTCACGCTGGACGCCAGCCTGCAACTGCCCAGCCGCCGCGCGCTCGCCAGCGGCTTCGTGCTGCCGCCCGAATGCCGCGCGGCCAATCTGGCGCCCTACCCGAGCGCCCCGGCCCCCGCGCTGCGCGAAGGCGAAAGCCGCATCTTCCAGGGCGCGATGCGCCACGCGCCGACCTGGGACGACCTGCACTGGCTGCTGGCCCACGCGCGCCTGCCCGTCTGGGCCAAGGGCGTGCTGCACCCCGACGACGCCCGGCGGCTGAAAGAGGCGGGCGTGGCCGGCCTCATCGTCTCCAACCACGGCGGGCGCGGGCTCGATGGCAGCCCCGCGAGCCTGGACAGGCTGCCCGCCGTGCGCGCCGCCGTCGGGCCCGACTACCCCGTGCTGATGGATGGCGGCGTGCGCAGCGGCAGCGACGCCTTCAAGGCGCTGGCGCTGGGCGCGAACGCCGTGCTGATCGGCCGCCTGCAGCTCTACGCCCTGGCCGTGGCCGGCGCGCTGGGCGTGGCACACCTGCTGCAACTGCTCGCCGAAGAACTGCACGCCACCATGGCCATGGCCGGCTGCGCCACCCTCGCCGACATCACACCCGACCACCTGATTCCATTTCCAGATCGATCGAGCACGCGAAGGCGAAGCGCAGACAGTGCTGTAGCACGGCAAGCGAAGCCGACAAAGTGATCGGTTGATCTGGAAATGGAATGACCCCTGCCCCGCCATGCTGATCTCCATCGAACACGTCCTGACCAAGACCGAAGTGGCGCAATTTCGCGCCGAACTCGACGCCGCCCCCTGGGACGACGGCGCGCGCACCGCCGGCACGCTGGCCCGGGCCGTCAAGCGCAACGAACAGATCGCCGACGCCAGCGCCCTGGCCGTGCGCCTGGGCCAGCACATCCTGCGGCGCCTGGCCGAAACGCCGCTCTTCATCAGCGCCGCGCTGCCGCGCACCGTCTACCCGCCCAAGTTCAACCGCTACCAGGGCGGCGGCACCTACGGCGCGCACGTGGACAGCGCGCTGATGGTCTTGCCCGGCTCCAGCCAGCAGATGCGCACCGACCTCTCGGCCACGCTGTTCCTGGCCGAGCCCGAGGAATACGACGGCGGCGTGCTGGAGGTGGAAGGCCCGTTCGGCGTGCAGGAAGTGAAGCTGGCGGCGGGCGACATGGTGCTCTATCCATCGAGCAGCCTGCACCGCGTGACGCCCGTGACGCGCGGCGCGCGCATCGCCTCGTTCTTCTGGATCGAGAGCCTGGTGCAGGACGAGGCCGAGCGCACGCTGCTGTTCGACCTGGACCAGAGCGTGCAGCAGTTCACGCCGCTGGTGGCGCCCGATGACCTGCGCCTCGTCCAGCTCACCGGGGTCTATCACAACCTGCTCAGGCGCTGGGGCAGGCCGTGAGGGCGATGCCCGGCGTGTTCATTCGCGGCTGAAGCCGCGAATACGCTTCAACCCGTTTTCACGCAGAAAACCCGCGGCGGCGCATGCCCAGCGCAAGCAGCCCGACCAGGGCCGACAGGATGACCAGGCCCCATTCGCCCAGCGTGGGAATCGAAGCAGCCGACACCGCTGCCGCTGCTGCCACATGCACTTTCACGGTCGCCTCGTCACACACCAGGTTATTCGGCGCGGCCAGGCACACCTTGTACGTGAAACTGTCGTCCCCCGTGAAGCCCGGGGTGGGCGTATAGCGGCAGATGCCCGGGGTGGTGGCGCAGTCCACCGCGCCATGGGCGGGGCCGGACGTGGCCAGCACGCTGACCGGGTCGATCGTGCCGCCAGCGGCGCCGTCATTGCCCGTGACCGGCACGTTGACCGCCGTGCCCGGCGTGGTGCTGGCCAGATCGTCGTTCGCGGTAAGCGTCGAAGTCACACCGCCCACGCCGCCGCTCGTGGGGCTGACCTGGACCGTCACCTGCGCTTCGTCGCACACCGCCTGATTCGGCGCGGCCAGGCACACCTTGTAGGTGAAATGGTCGGTTCCGGTGAACCCCGGATTGGGTACATAGGTGCAGGCCCCCGCCGCGCAGTTCACCGAGCCGTTGGGCGGATCGGACGTCTTGGCCACGCTGGCCGGATCGATCACCCCGCCACCCACCGGGGTGTCGTTTGGCAGCACCGGTATCGTCTTGGTCTGGTCCTGCGGCGTGTTGGTGAAATCATCCGTGGCCACCAAGCCAGCGCTGCTGATGTTCACGGTGACCGTCGCCTCCTTGCAGATGGCACCATTGGGCGCCTGCAGGCAGACTTTGTAGGTGAACGTGTCCGTTCCCGTTTGCCCTGGATCGGGCGTATAGATGCACACCCCTGGCGTGGTGGTGCAGTCCACCGCGCCCTTGGTCGGCGTCGTCGTCGTGCCCGCCGCGGTCACGGAAGCGGGATCCAGTGGCGCGTCGCCACGGTCGTTGTTCAGCACGGGAATGGCCACGGGCGTGCCCGGCGAGGTATTGGTCACGTCGTTCGCCGGGGCGATGGTCAGAAACTGCAAGGTGACGGTCACCGTTGCGGTATCGCAGATCTTCGGGTTGCTCACCAGGCAGATGGTGTAGTCATAGGTGTCGCTCCCTGCCAGATTCGGATTGCTGGGCGTGTAGGTGCAGGTCCCGGCAGGATCGCAGGCCACTGTTCCCTTGGCGCCGTTCGTATTGCTGGTGACGACGAACGCAGGAGGCGGATTGATCGGCAGACCATCGGGGCCATAAAGCGCGGACTGGTCGTTGCCCACCACGTTCGTCGCCACGGTGGGCGTCCCTATGGACGCGACAACCAAATCATTCACCGCATCGATCAAGGCCTTGGGGATGGTGTAGGTTGCCGTGTTGAGGGACTCGTCGCCGTCGTTATCGATCGCCTTGAAAGTGAACGACGAAGGCGCCGGATCGGTGCTCGCAAACCACAGCTCGGTATTCGCCTCCACCGGCAGGCCTTCGGGAGGAATGCTGGTGATGGCCACAGGCAACACGCCATCCAGGTAGTACAGGGTGCCGTTGGCGGGCAGCGTCATGATGCGGTAGGCCACCACGGTGCCGTTGCTGTCGGTGCCGTTCATCGGTGCCGGATTGGTGGTGCCTGGCAGCAGCAGGCGCTGTGGCACGGCACTGAGGCCCACGGGCGCGGTCGTGACGTCAACTGCCACGGGTGGCACGTTAGGCAATCCGTTGTCCTTGACCACGCGCACGCGGTGGTCTTCGATTTCGCCATCCATGGCGAAGCCCAGCGCGCGCGGGTCTTCCCCTGGGCGAACCACCACATTGGCGGCTGGAAACTGGGCATTGAAATTGGGATCGGAACTGGTCTTGGTGGTGATTCGCAAACGGATGTAACGGTAGCCTTCGTCCAATCCAGCCAAGCCGTTCCACGTGAGGGTGGCCACACCCCCCGTGGTATTGGCCACTGCCACCGCGCCAGCGTATTCACTGGTTTCAAAAATGCCGTTGTTGTTCCAGTCCACCCAGGCATGAATGTCGCCCGCAACAGGCGTGCTGGTGCTGTCCAGGGTGGTGTTGGTGTACTTGACTTTCAGGCTGTAGCTGGTCGTTGCGTCCAGGATCGCCGGCAATTCATCGCCCGGCGTCGTGACGGCCGCGAGACTGCCCGTGCTGTCCGTGGCCTGGATGATGCCGTCTTCCTCCAGCACCACCGGCGGGCCGGGAATGTAGTCGCCATGCTCGCCCACGTTCGAGGTACCGCTGACGACGTTTTTCGGGTTGGCATCGTTTTGCTGCGGCGCCTTGTCGCCAAGAAACAGGGGGTTGTTGTTCGGGTCGTCGCCACCATTGGCGTAGAAGTGCATGGCCTGGTTGGCGCCGCCGCCGCTCTCATAGCCTTTGGGCGCATCGCCATAGTCAAAACCGGAGGCGCCGCAGATGTTCAGCACCGGGGTGGCAGAGCAGTTGAACGCGGTCTGCGTGGCCGAAGTGATGACGCCATCGCCCATGCTGCCATTGATCTGGTGGCCCACATAGCAGAACTGAGGGCTGCTCTTGGGCAGGAACACGGTGGTGTGTCCGCCCACTTCCACCAAACGGGCCTTTTGTTCACCCGCCACGTAATTCGGCTTGGCAACATGGTTGGGGCCCGCGCCGCCAGGCGCCCCGATCATGCTGCCACTGTTGTTGCCCCAGGTGTACACCGTGCCATCGTCGGCGGTGATCAGCGCACCGGCGGCGCCGCCCGTGCTGCCGCTATCATGATCCTGGACACTGAAGGAAGCCACGTTGCCGGCCAGGCTGGTCCCAGGGCCGTTGCCGGTACCGATTTGCACCGTTTTCCAGGTTTTTTCACTTCCCGTGGTCAAACCCGCGCCCAGTTGATACTGGTTGTTGTTGCCCACCGAGTACAGCGTTCCCGTGGTGGAGAGAACGAACATCGTGTTGCCGCCGGCGTTGGTGTTGCCAGTCACACCGATCATCTTGGGCGTGATGTCCGCACCCGACTCTTGCGGCAGCGTCATGGGCGTGGCATAGGATGCACCCGTTGCGCCGTTGCCATCGCCGAAATACGGCGTCATGCCCCATGCGTAGAGCTTGCCGTCGCTGGTGTGCGCCATCAGCGCACCCAAGGCATTGCTGCCCACCTGGCCACGCACGGCCAGTACGTTTTTCAGCACGGGGTTGCCGGCGGCATTGGTGCGTACACGGTGCCACGCATTGTTGTCCGTACCGGCGGGCGTACCATCACCGCGCAAGTTAACCAAACTGCCGCCCGTGCCATTGACCAGTACCCAGGCTTCACCGCCCTTGTCCAGCTTGGTAACCAGTACCAGCAGGGTGCTGGTGGCAAAAATCTGGGCCACGTCGTCAGGCGCCACGTTGGGCGGCAGGCCATTGGCATTGCCATTGACCGTGACCGAGCCGGCAGTCGCGCTGTTTTTGATAGCGGTACTCAATACCGTACCGGTGACACCCCAGGCGTAAAGTCCTTTGGTGGTCAGGGCAATGGTTTGCTCAGACGTGCTATTGCTGCCAACGGTCATCAGCAGCGGGGCGCTGCCGTCCAGCCGGTTCGCACCGGAAGCCCAGGAGCCACCGTCGATGATGTCCAGCGGACGGCCCACGCTTTTCCCGGTATAGACATACGTGTTGCCGGAACCCGTGGCACCCGTGGTCCCCAATGGACCCATGGTCGCACCCCAACCCGCCCACGAGCCATCGGTACGCTGCGCGGCCGATTGGTGGAATGAGCTGGTGATGATGTCGTAGAGCTTGTCCGGCTGGCAGGTCTGCGCCTGCGCCACGCCCTGCGCAACCAGGAAAGTCAGAGGCAGCCACCGATGAGCACTGGTTATCAGCAACCGCACGGCGCCTGCGAATATCATAATTTTTCCTCCCTCGGGTCTAATATCCACGCTGTTCCCTGACAACATGGAACGCATGGGTGGATGTCGGCGGGCACAGAAACAGAGTTGGGCCTGAAGTGCAACCTCTCCCAACCTGCGCACTGCTGTGGATATCGTTAATTTACGGGAAATCCGCCTGATTTTGGTTGCAAATCCGACACGCCATTAACACAAATTTGCATTGGCGCCCGGCACGCGCGGGCGCCAGGGCCAGGGCCTACGGCAAATCCGGCTCCGCTTCCTTGCCCACCGTCACGCGCGGCCCCACCGTGCCCAGGTGGGCTTTCAGCGACTGCGGCTGGCCGGTGAGGAGGGCGGCGTAGTTCACCGTGTTGGCCAGCACCTTCTTCACGTAGGTGCGCGTTTCGGTGAAGGGAATGTTCTCGGCCCAGATGGCGGCGTCGAGCACCGGGCCGTTGCGCCAGCTCCTGGGGCGCCGGGGGCCGGCGTTGTAGGCGGCGGCGGCCAGGGGCATGGAGTCGTCGAAGTCGTCCAGCGCGAGCTTGAGGTAGGCCGTGCCGATGGTGATGTTGGTGTCCTGGTCGGTGAGCTGGTCGGCGGTGAAGCCCGCGAGGCCGATCTTTTTCGCCGTCCAGCGCGCGGTGGCGGGCATGACCTGCATCAGGCCCGAGGCGCCGACGTGCGAGCGCGCGTCCATGATGAAGCGGCTTTCCTGGCGCACCAGGCCGTAGACGTAGGCCGGGTCGAGCCCGATCTCGCTCGCGCGGCGCACCACGGTCGCCTCGAAGGGCATGGGAAAGCGCTGCGCGCTGTCGATCACGGCCTTGGTGCGCTCGCTGGTGTTGATGCAGCGGTCCCAGACCTGCCGGCTGCAGGCGAAGTCGGCGGCGGCGAGCAGTTCGCGGTCGCTCATGCCGCCGGGGGTGTGCAGGTTGGTGGTGTAGTTCCACTCGCGCACGCCTTCGGGCCGCAGGCCGATCAGGATGGCGTACAGGGCGCGGTTGAGCCCGGGGTTGGCGCGCGCGGCGGCCTTTTCCGGCTCGGTGAGCGGCGCGGGCGCCGGGGGCACGCTCACGCGCCGGCCCAGTTCTTCCAGCGCCAGTTGCTCGTAGAAGCCGCCGGTGCCCGCGATGCGCGCGTACAGCGCCTCGGCTTGCGCCCTCTCGTCCTGGCTGGGCTGGCCCACGAGCAGGGTGCGCGCCTTCCAGTAGACCCAGGTGCTGTCCTGGCGCGCGGCCTCGCTCATGGCGTCGATGGCGCGGCCGGCCTGCTTCCAGTGGCCGGCGCGCAGCGCGGCGCGGGCCTTCCAGGCGAGCATGTCGTCGGTCAGGTCGGCGTCGCGCGTGACCTGGCCGAAGTAGGCCATGGCGTCGCTCGACAGCGAGACCGCCGCCTGCCGCCCGATCACGCCCCAGACCCAGTTGCGCTCTTCCACGCTCAGGCGGGCGCCCCATTTGTCGCGCAGGAGCTGGGCAGCGCCGGAGTAGTCGCTCATCGCCAGGCGCACCAGCGCGAGCGTGACGAGCTCGCCCGGATGCCGCGGCGCCGCCGCCTCGCGCCGGGGTTCGGGCGCCGCGTCCTTGTGCTTGCCGGCGCTCTTGCCCTTGCCCTTGGCACCCGCCTTGGGCTTGGCCGCCGCGCCGCCGTCCAGCGTCAGGTATCTGGTGGGCGAGCCCACCGCCTGCCCCAGGGCCGCGAGCCACTCGGGCGCCACCACCTGCACCGCTTCGTGCGCCGTCGCCGCGCGGCTGCTTTCGGCGCCCAGGCGCGCCTTGCGCCAGATATCCAGGGGCTGGAGCTTGCCGTCGGCCAGCAATTGCGCCGCGGCGCGCGAGCAGCCGTCGCTGGTGCGCCGCTGGGCGTCCCAGCGCTGCAGCACCTGCGCGCCCACGTCCTGCGGCGCGCGGCCCTGGAGTTCATCGACGAGCAGCGCGTAGCACTGCACGTTGGGGTCGTCGCGCATGCGAAATGCCGGCAGGGCGTCGGCAAAGCGCTGCCAGTCGCGGCGCTGGCCCAGGATCAGCAGCCAGTCGTTGCGCAGGCGGTCTTCCACGTAGGTGCCCTGCCAGCGCTGCAGGAAGGCCTGCACTTCGTCGTCGCTCGCGTCTTCCAGGCGCGCGCGCAGCTCCCAGTACGCGGCCCAGGCTTCGAGCGGATGGCCCGCCGCCTGCGGCAGCAGGCGCGTGAGCTGCGCGCGGTCGCCCTTGCGAAAGGCCTGGTGCATGGCGAGCAGCACCTCGTCCGCCGGGTGTTGCGCCCGGGCGGGCATGGCCGAAAGGAACATCAGGGCCGCCACCAGCAGCGGTGTCAGAATTCGCACAATCTTCATGGGGGAGGAATTATCGGATGGACAAGCAAGCCCTGCGCCGACGATTGGTGGCCGAACGCCTATCCCTGCCCGACCGCCTGCAGCGCGCCGATGCCCTGCAGCAGGTGCTGCGCTTCTGGCTCGTGGGCCGCAATGACACCCTGATCGGCGCCTACTGGCCGATCAAGGGCGAGTTCGATCCGCTGCCCGCGCTGCACCGCTGGAAGGAAGATGGCGAGCTGATGGATGGGCCCCAGCGCCGGCGCATCGGCCTGCCGGTGATCGACAAGCAGCACAAGACGCTGAGCTTTCACGCCTGGTACCCCGGCTGCCCGATGGAGGAAGACGCCTACGGCATCCCCAAGCCCAAGGACACCGAGCTGCTGCACCCCACGCTGCTGTTCGTGCCCTGCGTGGGCTACGGGCCGGGCGGCTACCGCCTGGGCTACGGCGGGGGCTTCTACGACCGCACGCTGGCGGCGCTCGCGCCGCGCCCGTTCACCGTGGGCCTGGGATACACCCACGGCTATCTCGACGATTTCGAGCCCGAGGCGCACGACCAGCCGCTCGATGCCATCCTCAACGACAACGGCGTCGTCTGGCCGCTGTGAAAAATCACCATCCTCAAGTTCACCATGCTTAAGTTCTATACCGGCAACAAGAATTACTCCTCCTGGTCCATGCGCGTGGGCGTCCTGCTCGCGCAGGCGCAGATCCCCCACGAAGAAACCGTGCTGCGCATGGACAGCTTCGCCCCGGACTCCAGCTTCAAGCGCCAGCTGCGCGCCATCAGCCCCACGGGCAAGGTGCCGCTGCTCATCGACGATGACGTCACCGTGTGGGAATCGCTCGCCATCGTCGAATACCTCGCCGAGCGCTTCCCTGAAAAACACCTCTGGCCGCAAGACCGCGGCGCCCGAGCCCGCGCCCGCAGCGTGGTGGCCGAGCTGCACGGCGGCTTCGGCGCGCTGCGCCAGCACTGCGGGATGAACATCGAGGCGCACCTGCCCGAGGTCGGCGCCCTCATCTGGCGCGACCAGCCGGCCGTGCGCGCCGACGTGCAGCGCGCCATCGACATCTTCAGCGAACTGCTCACCGCCCACGGCGGGCCGATGCTGTTCGGCGACTTCTGCATCGCCGATGCCTACTACGCGCCGATGTGCATGCGCTTCGCCACCTACGAACTGCCGCTGCCGCCCGAGGTGCAGGGCTACGCCGACCGGGTGCGGCAACTGCCCGGCGTCAAGGCCTGGGTGGACGCGGCGCGCGCCGAGCACGACTTCCTCGCGTTCGAGGAGCCGTACCGGCTGCATGGCGATTGAGGTTCTGTAGCACACCTGTGCTACATTGACCCACAGGAGCGCTCCATGTCCACCACCACCATCCGCCTCGAAGACGAACTGAAGGCCCGCATCAACGCAGCCGCCCGGCAGGCGGGCACGACGGCCCACGCCTTCATCCTGGACGCGCTGACGCGTACGGTGGAACAGGTGGAGCTGGACAACGCCTTCTACGCCCTGGCCGACGAGCGCTGGGCCCGCCTCCGCGCCACGGGGCGCACAGTGGCCTGGGACGACGCCCAGGCCTACCTGGCCGCCCGCGCCCAGGGCCAGCCGGCGCGCAAGCCCCCCGCCCGCACGGGCGGCCAGCCGGCGCGCGCTGCCGGATGACCCGCATCGAACTGGCGCCGGAAGTCCTGGACGACTTCGACCGCTTCTTCGACCACATCGCCCGGCACAACCCCGGCAGCGCACCCGAACGCATCGGCGCCATCGTGCAGGCCTTGCAGATCCTCACCCACAGCCCGGAGATCGGACGGCCCGTGCAAGGTGGCAAGCGCGAGCTGGTGATCGGCCGCGCCTCGCGCGGCTACGTGGCGCTGTACCGCTACGTGGCGGCGATTGACACCGTGTTCGTGCTCGCGCTGCGCAGCCAGCGCGAAGCGGGGTTCAAATGATGCCCGCGATGCAAATCTACATGGTCGGCGGCGCGGTGCGCGACGCTCTGCTGGGCCGCCCGGTGAACGACCGCGACTGGGTCGTCGTCGGCGCCACGCCCGAGGCCATGGCGGCGGCGGGCTATGTGCCGGTGGGCCGCGACTTCCCGGTGTTCCTGCACCCCGAGACGCACGAGGAGTACGCGCTGGCGCGCACCGAGCGCAAGAGCGGGCGCGGCTACCGCGGCTTCGTGGTGCAGGCTTCACCCGAGGTGACGCTGGAAGAAGACCTGGCGCGGCGCGACCTCACTATCAACGCCATAGCTGCTCCCGCAGGCTGGACGGGCGCTGAAGCCGTATTGGACCCTTATAACGGCGTGGCCGACCTGCGCGCGCGCGTGCTGCGCCACGTGAGCAGCGCCTTCGCCGAAGACCCGGTGCGCATCCTGCGCGTGGCGCGCTTCGCCGCGCGCTTCGCCGATTTTTCCGTCGCGCCCGAAACGATGGCGCTGATGCGCGAGATGGTGGCGGCGGGCGAGGCCGATGCGCTGGTGCCCGAGCGCGTCTGGCAGGAGCTGGCGCGCGGGCTGATGGAGGCCAGGCCCTCGCGCATGCTCGAAGTGCTGCGCGAATGCGGGGCGCTCAAGGTGCTGCTGCCCGAGGTCGAGCGCCTGTGGGGCGTGCCGCAGCGCGCCGACTACCACCCCGAGGTGGACACCGGCGCGCACCTGCTGCTGGTGCTGGACATGGCGGCGCGCCTGCGGGCGCCGCTGGCGGTGCGCTTCGCCTGCCTGACGCACGACCTGGGCAAGGGCACGACGCCCGCCGACGTGCTGCCGCGCCACCTCGGCCACGAAGGGCGCGGCGCGCGGCTGCTGCAGCCGCTGTGCGAGCGCCTGCGCGTGCCCGTCGAATGCCGCGAGACGGCCGACGTGGTGGCGCGCGAGCACGGCAACATCCACCGCTCGCTCACCCTCGATGGCGCGGCGCTGCTGCGGCTGCTGGAGCGCTGCGACGCGCTGCGCCGGCCCGAGCGCTTCGCCGACGTGCTGCTGGCCTGCGAGTGCGATGCGCGCGGGCGCCTGGGCCACGCGGACGCGCCCTACCCGCAGCGCCCGCACCTGGCCGCCGCGCTGCAGGCGGCGCTGGCCGTGCCCACCGCCCGAGTGGCGGCGCAGGCGGCGGCGGCCGGCCAGCGCGGGCCGCAGGTGGGCGCGGCCATCGCCAAGGCGCGCGCGCAGGCGCTGCAGGACTGGCTCGAAACCCTCAAATAACCGAGCGCACCCAGCGCGTGATGTCCGCCGCGCCGCGCGCGCCCGAGGTGCGCGCCACCTCGCGCCCGCCCCTGAAGACGATCATGGTCGGGATGCTGCGGATGCCGTAGCGCCCGGCGATCTGCGGCTGCGCCTCGGTGTCGAGCTTGGCCAGGCGCACCGCGGGTTCGAGCTGCTGCGCCGCCTCGTGAAAGAACGGCGCCATCTGCAGGCAGGGCCCGCACCACGGCGCCCAGAAATCCACCACCACGGGAATCTCGCTGCGGCCCACGTGCCGGTCGAAGCTGGCGGCGTCCAGCGCCAGCGGCTCGCCGGCGAACAAGGCCTGGTGGCACTTGCCGCAATCGGGCGCATGGCCCAGGTCTTCGGTCTTCACCCGGTTGGTGGTGTGGCAGTGCGGGCAGACGATGTGCAGGGTGTCGGTGCTGGTCATGGCGTGGGGCGTGGATGCGATTACCGGGCAGATAGGGCTGCGTCGGCCCGTTTCAATCCCGCGATTGCCACACCCTCACAGCCACTTGACCGCCAGGCTCAACAGCAGGCTCAGCAGCACCGTGCTCGCCAGCGGCACCGACCACTGGCGGCCGAACAGCCGGAACTCGAAGTCGCCCGGCAGCCGGCCCAGCCCCAGCCGGCGCAGCAGCGGCATCAGCCCGCTGATGCACACCAGCGCGACGAAGACAACGATCAGCCAGCGCAGCATCAGGCTCAGAGCCGGTGCGTGCGGTCGCCCCGCGCAAAACCGCGCGGCAGCCAGGCCTCGCCCGCTCCCACGGCCAGCACCTTGAACAGTTCGCCCATCTCGTGTTCCATCATCAATTTGAGCGCTGGCGCTTGACCCGTCAGCGGCAGGTGCTCCAATTTTTCTAGCAGACCATTGTTCATCAGGAAGTGCGCCTGCGTGGTGTAGCCCAGCACCTGCAGCCCCGCCTCCTGCGCCGCCACGGCCGCCCCGGTGAAATTCACGTGCGCCGTGATGTCCTTCAGGCCCACGTCGGCCAGCGGGTCCGCATCCACGCGATGCGCCCGGTGGCACACGAGCGTGCCCTGCGCGCGCTGCGGATGGTAGTACTCGGCCTCGGGAAATCCGTAGTCGATGAAAAACGCCGCGCCGCGTTCCAGGCAGGCGCCCAGCGTGCGCATGAAGCCCTCGGCCTGCGGATGGATCTCGGTGAGGTAGTCGTGCGTCCCTTCGACCTCGACGGGCGGCCGCTCGTGCGTCGCGCGGTCGCTCCACGCGAAGGCGCCCTCCGGGACCGCGACGCCGCGCTCGTGCCAGACACCGCCGCGCCGGTGCAGCAGCTTCACCGGCATGGCGTCCAGCACCTCGTTGCCCAGCACCACCGCCCGCAGGCGCTGCGGCAGCTCGCGCGCCCAGGCCAGCTGGTCCGCAAAGCGCGCCAGGGTCTCGCGCTGGCGCGCGCGCAGGCCGGTGGAGACGTCCATGATGGTGTAGCGCCGCACGCGCGTGCCCAGCGCGCCCAGCACCTGCGCCGCCAGCGCGCCGCTGCCCGCGCCGAACTCCCAGACCTCGTCGGTGCCCGTCGCGTCCAGCGCCTCGCGCACCTGCCCGGCCAGCACCTCGCCGAAGACGGGGGAAAGCTCGGGCGCGGTCACGAAATCGCTGCCGCTGCCGGGCATGGCGCCGAACTTGCGCAGGTCGTTGGCGTAGTAGCCCAGGCCCGGGGCGTAGAGCGCCTCGTGCATGAAGCGGTCGAACCCGATCCAGCCGCCGGCATCGGCGATGGCGTGCCGTATCCGGCCCGTCAGGTCTTCAGTCAAGGTGGTCATCGGCTACCGATCGTTGCCCGCATGCAGGGCAAACCCTGCGGTTGACAACACTTTATTTCGAGGAGTACGCTGATTTTGCTCCGCCTTGCACGCGGCCGAAACGGGCCACGCGCGGAAAGACGGGTGTCAGGGAAAAAAGGAGACGGCGATGATTCTCAAACGACTGCACCTTTTGTCTTCACTGTGCGCCCTCGGCCTCGCCATGGCCGGCGCCGCGCCCGCACAGGCCCAGGACATCGTGCTCGGCGCCTCGGTGCAGCTCACCGGCCCCGTGGCCAACACCGGGCGCTACTACCGCGATGCCTACCAGATGGCCATCGACAAGATCAACGCCGCGGGCGGCGTGAAGATCGCCGGCAAGGAGCACAAGCTCGCGCTCAAGCTCTACGACAACCAGTCCGACGTCAACCTCTCGGTGCGCCAGTACACCCAGCTCGTGACGCAGGACAAGGTCAACCTGCTGCTCGGCGGCTTCGCCAGCAACTTCCAGCTCGCCGATTCGGTGGTCTCCGAAAAATACAAGATCCCCATGGTGCAGGGCGGCGGCGCCTCCAACGAGATCTTCGGGCGCAATTTCAAGTACATCTTCGGCACGCTGGCGCCGGCCAGCAACTACTTCGGCAGCACCGTGGAGATGATGAAGGCGCTCAAGGACGGGCCGAAGAACGTCGCGCTGCTCTATGCCGACGATTCGTTCGACGTCTCCACCGCCGAAGGCACGCGCCCGCTGCTCAAGGCGGCCGGGCTCCACCTCGTGATGGACGAGCGCTACAGCAGCAACACCAGCGACTTCAGCACGCTGCTGTCGCAGATCAAGGCCAAGAACGCCGATGCCGTGCTGGTCGCGGGGCACGAGACGGAAATCCTGAACTTCGTGCGCAACGCCAAGAGCCTGGCCGTGGCGCCCAAGATGTATTCGTTCACCGTCGGCGTGCCGAGCGAGGACTTCCGCAAGGCGCTGGGCAAGGATGCCGACTACGCCTTCGGCATGACCGCCTGGCTGCCCGTGGACACGCTCAAGGACCGCTGGTTCGGCGACGCCGCGAAATTCGCCGCCGAATACAAGGCCAGGTTCGGCTACGACCCCGACTACCACGCCGCCTCGGGCGCGGCCGACGTGGAAGCGCTGGCGGTGGCGATCGAGAAGGCGGGCAGCCTGGAGCCGCAGAAGGTGCGCGATGCGCTCGCCGGCAGCAACTTCGAAAGCCTCTACGGCCCGATCAAGTTCGGCGCCAACGGCCAGATCGACCTGCCCCAGCTCGTGATCCAGGTGCAGGGCGGCCAGGTGGCCGAGGTCTACAACGCCAAGGGCTTCGCCAGCCAGCCGCACTATCCGATGCCGGCCTGGGCCGCGCGTTGATCGCGCCCGCGCTCTAGCCCCTCGCGACGCCCACCGGAAGGGGACGCCTTGGATCTGCTGGCCCAGGTTCTCGCCAATGGCCTTCTGCTCGGCGGGCTCTACGCCGTGATGGCGCTCGGGCTCGCCCTGGTGTGGGGCGTGCTCAACATCGTCAACCTGGCGCACGGCTCCTTCATCATGCTGGGGGCCTACTGCTCCTGGCACGTGTTCCACTACCTGCACATCGACCCCTTCCTCGGGCTGCCGCTCACCGCGGCGGTGATGTTCGCGCTGGGCTACGCGGTGCAGCGCGGCATCCTGAACCTGATCGTGCGCGCGCCGATGTTCAACACGCTGCTGCTCACCTTCGGGCTGGACGTGGTGCTCACCTACCTCGCGCAGCTCGCGTTCTCGGCGGACTTTCGCACCATCAACCCGGGCTACGCCGGCCACCAGTGGCACTGGGGCGTGCTGGTGCTGCCCGCGGTGCGCGTGGCGGCCTTCGGCGCGGCGCTGGTGCTCACCCTCGGCATGTGGCTGTTCCTGCTGCACACGCGCCTGGGCCGGGCGATCCGCGCCACGGCGCAGAACCTCGTCGCCGCTCGCCTGTACGGCGTGGAGCCGCGCCACCTCTACGCGATGACGTTCGCCATCGGCATCGCGCTGGCGGGCACGGCGGGCGGGCTGTACGGCACGGTCTCGCAGATCAATCCCTACATCGGCGCCTCGCTCACGCTCAAGTCGTTTGCCATCGCCATCATCGGCGGGCTGGACAACCCGCTGGGCGTGCTCGTCGGCGGCCTGTTCCTCGGCGTCATCGAATCGCTCACCATCCTCTACATCGGCCCGACCTTCGTCGATGTGGCGAGCTTCGGCATCCTCGCGCTGGTGCTGATCGTGCGGCCCACGGGCCTGCTGGGGAAAACCGCATGACCGCCTGGCGCCCCCTCGCCGTCGCCGTCGTCTTCGCGCTGCTCGCGGGCGTGCCGTGGTACGGCTCGGACGTGCTGGTGCAGTTCGGCATCAACGCGCTGCTGTTGGCGGTGCTGGCGCAGGGCTGGAACATCATCGGCGGCTACACCGGCTACCCTTCCTTCGGCAACTCGGTGTTCTACGGCCTGGGCAGCTACGGCGTGGCGATCGCGATGGTGCAGTGGCACCTGCCTTTCGCGGCGGGCCTGCTCTTCGGCGTGCTGCTGGCGGTGGCCTTCGCGCTGCTGCTGGGCGTGCCGGTGCTGCGCCTGCGCGGGCACTACTTCGCCATCGCCACGCTGGCGCTCGCCGGGGTGATGTCGGCCATCGTCTCCAACATCCCGCTGGCCGGGCAGAACATCGGCCTGGTGCTGCCGCCGCTCAACGACGACCGGCTGTTCTACGGCCTCGCGCTCGGCCTGCTGGCGCTCTCCACGCTGCTCGTCTGGTGGCTCACGCGCAGCCGCTTCGGCTTCGGCCTGATCGCCATCCGCGAGAACGAGGACGGCGCGGCCGTCATGGGCGTGAACACCACGGCCTACAAGGTGGCCGCGTTCACGCTCTCCGGCGCCCTGAGCGCCCTGGCCGGCGGCATCCACGCCTACTGGATCACCTTCCTCGACCCCGAAAGCGCCTTCGACATCGGCCTGAACGTCAAGATGATCATCATGGCGGTGTTCGGCGGCGCCGGCACCGTGTTCGGGCCGATCATCGGCGCGTTCTCGCTCTCGGCCGTCTCGGAGTGGCTGTCCAGCGAAGTCACCAGCGCCGCCAGCCTGTTCTTCGGCGCGGTGATCGTCGCGGCCGTGATCTTCATGCCGCGCGGCCTGGCGCACCTGTCGCGGCACCTGCGCCGCCTGGGCTGGCGCTACTTCGGCGAAAACGTGCGGGAGAACCGGCTGTGAGCCCCAACGCCGCCGCCCCGGCGCTGCTCGAACTGCGCCACGTGACCCAGCGCTTTTCGGGGCTGGTGGCCGTCTCCGACGTGAGCTTTTCCATCGCGCCCGGCGAAATTCTCGGGCTGATCGGCCCCAACGGCGCGGGCAAGACCACGCTCATCAACCTGATCAGCGGCACCATCCGCCCCACCGAGGGCGAGGTGCTGTTCGACGGCAAGGCGGCCACCCACCTGCCGGCGTTCCGGCGCGCGCGTCTGGGGATAGGGCGCACCTTCCAGATCATGCAGCCCTTTCCGGGCCTCTCGGTGCTCGACAACGTGGCCATCGGCGCGCTCTTCGGGCACGGCGGCGGCCAGGCGCAGCTCGCCAAGGCGCGCGAACAGGCGCGCCAGAGCCTGGAGTTCGTCGGGCTGGGCGCCTTCACCCACCAGCGCGCGGACGAGCTCGGCGGCCCGGGCAGGAAACGCCTGGAACTGGCCAAGGCCCTCGCCATGAAGCCGCGCCTGCTGCTGTGCGACGAAGTCATGGCGGGGCTCAACCACGTCGAGATCGAAGAAGTGATCGCCGTCATCCGCAAGGTGCGCGAGCAGGGCATCGGCGTGCTGGTGATCGAGCACGTGATCAAGGCCATCCGCAGCCTCTCGGACCGCCTCATGGTGCTGCACCACGGCCAGAAGATCGCCGACGGCACGCCCGACGCGGTCCTGGCCGACCCGACGGTGGTGCAGGCCTACCTCGGAAAGAAGCGCGCATGACCGCCGCCACGCCCCTGCTCCAGGTCGACCAGGTGAACGCGGGCTATGGCCTGATGCCGGTGCTGCACGCGCTCTCGATCGAGGTGCGGCCCGCCGAGATCGTCGCGCTCGTGGGCAGCAACGGCGCGGGCAAGACCACGCTGCTGCGCGTGCTCTCGCGCCTGCTGCCGTGCCGCGGCGGCCGCATTCTCTGGGAGGGCCGGGACATCACGCCCTGCACGCCCGACCAGGTCTTCAGCCAGGGCCTGGTGCAGGTGCCCGAGGGGCGGCAGCTGTTCGACCGCATGTCGGTGCAGGACAACCTGCTCATGGGCGCCTACCGCCGCCGCGACAAGCCACAGGTCCGGCGCGACCTGGAGCGCATGTACACGCTGTTTCCCCGCCTGGGCGAGCGGCGCGGGCAGCTGGCCGGCAGCATGTCGGGCGGCGAGCAGCAGATGTGCGCGATGGCGCGCGCGCTGATGGCCGCGCCCCGGTTGATGATGATCGACGAGATGAGCCTGGGCCTGGCGCCGGTCGTCGTGCAGCAGCTCGTCGAGGTGCTCGCCGACATCCGCGCGCAGGGCGTCACCGTGCTCCTGGTGGAGCAGGACGTGCAGGTGGCGCTCGGTGCAGCCGACCGCGCCTATGTCATCGAAAACGGGCGCGTCACGCTCTCGGGCGAGGCGCGCCAGCTGATTGACGACCCGGCGGTGCAGCAGGCCTACCTGGGCGTGTGACGCCGCCGCGCGTTCGGCACGTACGTTCGGCACAATGGCGCGTATCGGCGCTGGCGCACACGGCGGCAGGCCGGCTTCACACTCACCATGGCAGACACACCCTGGGTTCTGGTCACCGGCGGCGCCACGCGCCTGGGCCGGGAAATATCGCTGGCGTTCGCGCGCGCCGGCTGGCATGTGCTGTGCCACTACCGCCAGTCCGGCGAAGCGGCCCGGGCCACCGCCGCCGAGGTGCAGGCGCTGGGCGCGCGCTGCGCCCTGCTGGCCACCGACCTCGCGCAGGAAGACGCCGCCCACCGGCTGTTCGCGCAATGCACGGCGGTCGTGCCGCAGGGGCCGCGCTGCATCGTCAACAACGCCTCGCTGTTCGACGCCGACGACGCCCTGAGCGCCAGCGCGCAGACCCTGCAGCGCCACTTCGCCACCAACACCATCGCGCCGCTGCTGCTGGCCCAGGCCATGGCGGCGCACGTGCGCGGGCAGGCGCCGGGGCGCGCGGGCGGGCACTGCGTGGTGCACGTGCTCGACCAGAAAGTGCACAACCTCAACCCGGATTATTTTTCGTACACCGTGAGCAAGCTGGCGCTCGAACGCAGCGTGGCGCTGCAGGCGCAGGCGCTGGCGCCCGACGTGCGGGTGTGCGGCCTCTCGCCCGGCCTGATGTACCCGAGCGGCCCCCAGTCCCGGGAGAACTTCGATCGCGCCAGCCAGGTGAACCTGCTGCGGCGGGCGATCGACCCGGCCGAGGTGGCGCGCACCGCCGTCTTCATCGCGCAGAACGCCAGCCTGAACGGCTGCACGCTGCAGGCGGACAACGGGCAGCACCTCGTGCCCCTGGCGCGCGACGTGATGTTCGCCATCGACGAAAATCGCGCCCCATGAATTCCGTCCTGCTCGCCTTCGGCGCGCTCGATGCGCGCCTGGCCGCCCGCTGCCGCCTCCTGAGCCTGCGCCGCCATGAACGGCCGGTGCGCATCGGCGTGCACGACTTCGAGCGCGCCGCGCCGCAGCGCATGTGGTTCGACGTCGATCTGTGCATCCGGCTCGATGCCGCGCCGGCGCAGCGCGACGACATTTCGCAGACGGTGGACTACGACTTCATCCGCGACGTGATCGCCGCGGCCATCGGCACGCGCCACCACGAGCTGCAGGAGACGCTGTGCGACGCCATCGCGCAGGCGCTGCTCGCGCGCGCCGACGTGCAGGCCGTTCGCGTCGCCACGCGCAAACCCGACGTCTATCCCGACTGCGCTTCCGTGGGCGTCGAGCGCGTCTGCCTCAAGCCCTGGCCAGTGCCCCTCCCATGACCACATCGCCTCCCCATCAGGGCCAGCAGACGCTCACGCTGACCGGCCTGCGCTTCGACGCCAACCTCGGCATCCTCGCGCACGAGCACAACGCCCCGCAGCCCATCCAGGTCGATGCCGAGCTCAACCTCGGCACCCAGCCCCTGGCGCCGCCCGACGACGACATCCTGCACGTGCTCGACTACCGCAAGGTGCGCCAGATCATCATCGACGAGTGCACGGCCGAGCACGTGAACCTGCTGGAGAGCCTGATCGGCAAGCTCGCGCGGCGCCTGCTGCTGCTGCCCGGCGTGCGCGGCGTGCGCGTGAAAATCGCCAAACTCGCCATCTTCAGCGACTGCGAAGTCGCCATCCGCGTCGAAACCGGACAGTGGTGAACACCATGCAAGCCTCCCAGGACACGCTCGAAACCCTCGCCGCCGCGGCGCCGCCGCACGACACCCGCAAGGCCGATCACGAGGACCACAAGCTCGAAAAACGCCTGTGCCGCGAAGTCGGCCGCGCCATCATCGACTACGCGATGATCGAAGAAGGCGACAAGGTGATGGTCTGCCTCTCGGGCGGCAAGGACAGCTACACGCTGCTCGACATCCTGCTCAAGCTGCAAAAGCGCGCGCCCATTTCCTTCAGCATCGTCGCGGTGAACCTGGACCAGAAGCAGCCGGGCTTTCCGGAGCACGTGCTGCCCGAGTACCTCAAGGGCATCGGCGTCGACTTCCACATCGAGAACCAGGACACCTACAGCGTCGTCCGGCGCCTCGTGCCCGAGGGCAAGACGACCTGCAGCGTCTGCTCGCGCCTGCGCCGCGCCATCCTCTACCGCGTGGCCACCGAACTGGGCGCCACCAAGGTGGCGCTGGGCCACCATCGCGACGACATCGTCGCCACGCTGATGCTCAACCTCTTCTACGGCGGGCGCATGAAGGGCATGCCGCCCAAGCTGGTGTCCGACGACGGCCGCCACGTCGTCATCCGCCCCCTGTGCTACGTCACCGAAAAGGACGCCGCGCGCTGGGCGCAGGTGCAGGGCTTTCCCATCATCCCCTGCAACCTCTGCGGCAGCCAGGAAGGCCTGCAGCGCGTCGTCGTGGGGGAGATGCTGCGCGAGTGGGAGAAGAAATACCCCGGTCGCATCGAGAGCATGTTCCGCGCCATGGGCCACATCGTGCCGTCGCACCTGATGGACCAGCGGCTCTACGACTTCAGGGGCGCGCAGGCGACCGGCGTCGCCAACCCCCAGGGCGACCGCGCCTTCGACCCCGAGATCCTGCCCCTGCCGCAGGCGCTCCCGGGCGGGCATCCTGCGCTGGAATAGCGCAGCGGGCCATCCAACGAAAGAGGGCAGCAGCGATGCTGCAGCCCTCCAGTCCTCGCCAGGCAAGCGTCCGGCCGCCCTGCCCGTCCGGCTACCAGGTATCGACAAAGCGCGCGCCGCCCTCGCGCACACGGCTGCCGGCCAGGAGCCGCGCGATCCAGGCGCGCGTCTGCATCGGGTCGACGACGGCGTCGATCTCCAGCGTGCTCGCCATGTGCAGGGCCTCGCCGTGCGCGTACTGCTGCGCCAGCAGCTTCTGGAACAGGGCGTCGCGCTCGGCGCCTTCGGCGGCGGCGGCCAGCTCCTTGCGGAACCCCAGGCGCACCGCGCCTTCAAGCCCCATGGCGCCGAACTCGCCCGTCGGCCAGGCGATGGTGGCCAGCGGCGCGTGCAGGCTGCCGGCGGCCATGGCCATCGCGCCCAGGCCGTAGCCCTTGCGCAGCACGACGCTGACCATGGGCACGCGCAGCCTGGCGGCGGCGACGAACAAGCGGCTGACGTGGCGCACCTGCGCGGTCTTTTCGATCTCGGGGCCGACCATGAAGCCGGGCGTGTCGATGAGGCTCACCAGCGGCAGGCCGTGCGCGTCGCACAGCTGCATGAAGCGCGCCGCCTTGTCGGCCGCGGCGGCGTCGATGGCGCCGCCCAGGTGCAGCGGGTTGTTGGCGATCAGCCCCACGGGCCGGCCCTCGATGCGCGCGAGCGCCGTGTGGATGCCGGCGCCAAAGCCGGTGCGCAGCATCAGGAGGCTGCCCTCATCGGCCAGGTATTCGAGCGCCACGCGGCTGTCGTAGGCGCGCAGGCGGTTTTCGGGCACGACGGCGCGAAGCGGGCGCTGATCGGGCGCGATCCAGTCGCGCAGGCGGCCCTGGAAGAACGACAGGTAGCGGCGCGCCGCGGCCACGGCCTGCGCCTCGTCATCGACCAGTATGTCGATCACGCCGTTGGCGTGCTGCACACCGGCGGGGCCGATGTCCTCGGGGCGAAACACCCCCAGGCCCCCGCCTTCGATCATCGCCGGCCCGCCCATGCCGATGTGGGCCGCCCGGGTCGCGATGATCACGTCGCTGCAGCCCAGCAGCGCCGCGTTGCCGGCAAAGCAGCGCCCGTGCACCACGCCCACGACCGGCACCTGGCCCGACAGCTGCGCGTAGCGCGCGAAGGTGGTGATGTGCAGCCCGGCGACGACGGCCGCGTCGGTATCGCCCGGGCGCCCGCCGCCGCCCTCGGCCAGCAGCACCAGCGGCAGCCGCTGGTCGAGCGCGATGCCCAGCATGCGGTCGGTCTTGGCGTGGTTGCGCATGCCTTGCGTGCCGGCGAGCACCGTGGCGTCGTAGGCCATGACGACGGTGCGCGCGGCCTCCTCGCCAAAGACCGCGCCGTTGACGCCGCCGATCCCCGTCACCATCCCGTCGGCTGGCGTGTTGGCGATCAAATCCTGCATGCTGCGCCGGCGCGTCTGCGCGGCCACGGCCAGCGCGCCGTATTCGAGGAAGCTGCCTTCATCGCACAGGTCGGCGATGTTCTCTCGCGCGCTGCGGCCGCCCAGCGCGTGGCGTTTGGCCATCACGCCGGCGCGCGCGGCGTCCAGCGTGTGCGCGTGGCGCTCGATCACACGCTGCAGGTCCGGGCGCGGGGTGTCGAGATCGACGGGCTCCCGCGCCTCGTCCGCCACGGCGGCGCCCCCCTCCACCGCGTCGAGCAGCACCAGCGCCTGCCCGGCGCCGAGCATCGCACCGGCCTCGGCCAGCCAGGCGCGCACGCGCCCGGCGCGCGGCGCGGCAAGCACATGCTCCATCTTCATCGCCTCGAGCACCGCGAGCTCGGCGCCGGCGGCGACGACGGCGCCCGCCACCACGCTGTGCTGCACCAGGCGCGCGGCCATCGGTGCGCAGACGGCGCCTTCGGGGGCAGACGGCTGTGGATCAGCATGATTTTCGGCTGTAGCGCTTGTCTGACAAGCGCAAACAGCTATCGTTTTTGCAGTTGCCAGCAATTCCGGCAGCACCGACTCCAGCCAGCGCGTGTGCACCTGCTGGCGCGCCATCTCGGGGCGTTCGGCCAGCGCCGCGAGCAGCGCGGCATTGGTCTGCAGGCCCTCGATGCGCAGCTCGGCCAGCGCGCGGCGCGAGCGGCGCAGCGCGGCATCGAAGCCCTGCGGCGCGTGCACGATGAGCTTGGCCAGCAGCGTGTCGTAGTGCGGCGACGGCGCACGGCCGGCGACGCCGTGCGTGTCCACGCGCACGCCCGGGCCGCTGGGCAGGTCAAAGCGCGCGAGGAGTCCGCTGGCCGGCAGCGCACGGCCCTCGGCATCCAGCGTCTCGGCGTTGATGCGCCACTGGATGGCACAGCCGCGCACCGGCGGCGGCGCCGCCGGGTCCAGGCCCAGGCCGGCCAGGGTTTCGCCCGCGGCCAGGCGCAGCTGCGCCTGCACCAGGTCGACGCCCGTCACCTCCTCGGTGATGGTGTGCTCCACCTGCAGGCGCGCATTCGCCTCGATGAAGACGTAGGGCAGGTCGCGGCTGTCCAGATCGACCAGGAATTCAAAGGTGCCCAGGCCCTGGTAGCGCACGGCGCGCGCCATGGCCAGCGCATCGCTCACCAGCCGCTGGCGCAACCCATCGGGCAGCGAGGGGCTGGGCGCGATCTCGACCAGTTTTTGAAAGCGCCGCTGCAGCGTGCATTCGCGCTCGCCCAGCGCCATCACCGCATCGCCATCGCCCAGCACCTGCACCTCGACGTGGCGCGCGTGCTGCATCAGGCGCTCGACGTAGACGCCATCGACACCGAACGCCGCCCGGGCCTCGCGCCGGCAGGTGTCGTAGGCGGCCGCCAGGTCGGCCTCGCGCTGCACGGCGCGCATGCCGCGCCCGCCGCCGCCGCCCACGGCCTTGATGACGATGCCCGCCCCCGGCCCCGGTCCCTGCCCCGGCGCCTGCTGCGCATGCCAGAAGTCCTGCGCCTCCTCCAGCGTCACCGCGTGCTGCGTGCCCGGCATCAGCGGCACGCCGTGCTCGCGCGCCAGCGCGCGCGCCTGCGCCTTGTCGCCAAAGAGCGCGAGCTGCGCCGGCGTCGGGCCGATGAACGCCAGGCCCGCATCCAGGCAGGCCTGGGCAAAGCCGGCGTGTTCGCTCAGAAACCCGTAGCCGGGGTGAACGGCATCGCACCCGGCTGCGCGCGCGATGGCGATCAGGCGCGCGGCGTCGAGGTAGGCCGCCGGGCCGCTGCCCGCCAGCGCCACGGCCTGCGTCGCCGCACGGACGTGCGGCGCATCGGCATCGTCCGCGGCGTAGACGGCGCAACTGGCCACGCCCAGGTCCCGCAGCGCACGGACGATGCGCAGGGCGATCTCTCCCCGATTGGCGATCAGAATTTTTTCAAACATAAGAGGGGCTCTGGTCTCCGCCGCACCCGCGCGCGCCGGAGTTGAACATTCAATCCTTGAGCAGCCGGCGCAGCACCTTGCCGGCGCCGGTGACAGGCAGTCGGTCGATGAAGCGCACGTGGCGCGGCGCCTTGTACGGCGCCATGTGCTCGCGCGCCCAGGCCATCAATGCGTCGGCATCCAGTTCCGCGCCCGGCTTTTTCACGATGAAGGCCTTGACCACCTCGCCCTTGTCGGCGTCGGGCGCGGCGACCACCGCCGCCTGGGCCACGGCCGGGTGCGTGATCAGGATGCTCTCGACCTCCTCGGGGAACACGCTGTAGCCCGAGACTTTGATCATTTCCTTGAACCGCCCGGAGAAGGTCAGGTAGCCGTCGGCGTCCACCTTGCCCATGTCGCCGGTATGCACCCAGCCGTTTTTCAGCGTCGCGGCGGTGGCCTCGGGCTTGTTCCAGTAGCCCAGGAAGTTGCCTGGCGACTTGACCGTGATCTCGCCCATCGCGCCCGCCGGCAGCTCGGCGCCGGTGGCCGGGTCGATGATGCGGATGGCGACGCCGGGCATGGGCTTGCCCTGCGTGCCCCAGCGGATGGCGTCGTGCGGCATGCCGGTGTCCATGGTGTGCGTCTCCGACAGGCCGTAGGCGGCCTCGTGGCTGATGCACGGCCCGCGCGTGAACGCCTGCCACTTCTGCGCCAGCGGCTCGGTGAAGACGATGCCAAAGCTCGTCACCGGGTTGCGCACGAGGCTGGTGAGATCGAAGCGCTCCGGCTCGGGCACCTGCATGCACGCCACGTTCATCGGCGCTATCGAATACCAGTGCGTGACGCGGTGGTGCGCCACCGCCTGCAGCACCGCCACCGGGTCGAAGCGAAACAGCAGCACCTGCGCGGCACCCGCGTAGACCGGCACGTTCACGCCCATCAGCATGCCGGCGATGTGGTAGAGCGGCGCGACCGACAGCGCCACGCTCTCTTGCGTGACATCGGCCGACGTGGCCGTCACCTCGGTCTTGAACAGCGCGTTGGCATAGCTCAGCATCGCGCCCTTGGGCAGGCCGGTGGTGCCGCTGGTGTAGGTCATCAGCGCCACGTCGCCCAGCGCGATCTCTGCCGGCGCCGGCCGCGCACCCGAGCCCGCCACGGCCTCGAAATCCTCGCAGCCCGCGGGCTGCACGCGCGCCGCGGCCCGCGCCGCCTGCAGCTCGGCGGGCAGCGCCAGGGCGGGCTGCTCCGGCAGCCAGTCGGCGTAGTGCACGGCAAACACGTGTTCGAGCGCGCTGTCCTCGCGCACCTCGTGCACGATGGGCAGCAGCTCGGCGGCGGCGACGATGACGCGCGCCTGCAAGTCCCGCACCTGGTAGCCCAGCTCGTGCGCCTTGTTGAGCGGCCCGCTGGGGCAGACGATGGCGCCGATTTTCTGGATACCGTAGTGCGCCACCAGGTACTGCGGGCAGTTGTTCAGGAACAGCACCACCGGGTCGCCCTTGGCGACGCCCAGCGCCTGCAGGCGCTGGGCGAATGCGTCGCTCATCGCATCGAGTTCGGCCCAGGTGAAACGGCGCCCGTACCAGTGCAGCGCGGCGCGGTCCGGGGTGGCGCGCGCATGGCGGCGCAGGTGTTCGTGCAGCGGCACAGGGGATGTCATCGGCATGTCTCCTGGAGGTGGTTGGCCTCAGGATAAGCCGAAGTTGGCGATAATTCTACCGATGGGTATAACCAAAGCGACAGCACAGACACAGACCGTGCGCGGCCGCGGGCGCCAGCGCACCGACCTGACCGCCCGTGGCGCCAGCGACGCCAAGCGCGAGGACATCCTGCAGGCGGCGACCGCTCTGTTTGCCGCCCAGGGCTACGCGCAGACGACGATGACACAGATCGCCGAACGTCTGGGCGTGACCAAGCCCTACGTCTACTACTACTTCCGCAACAAGCAGGAAATCTTCGAGCTGCTGACCTGGCGCCCGGCAGTCGCCTGCTTCACAGCGATGGACTTTGCCGACGACGACCCGCGCCCGGCCCGCGAAAAGGTGGCTGCCGGCCTGCGCCAGCTGATCCGCGCCACGCTCGAGCACTACCCGGCGGCGTTCTTCCCCTACCGCGAACCCCAGGTCTACCGGCCAGAGTTCATCGCGGCCCAGAAAGAACTGGCGAACCACTTCTATGAGCGCCTGTGCGCCCTGCTGCGCCAGGGCCGCGCCGAGGGTTGGTTTGACGGCGGCGAGGTGCGGATCGCCGCCCAGGCCGCATGCAGCATTCCGGGCTTTCTGTACCAGTGGTACCGCCCGGATGGGCGGCTATCGGCCTGCGCGATGGAAGACGAGCTCACGCACCTGGCGTGTCGTCTCCTGGGCATCCGCGCAGGGACCTGATCGCACGCAATCGGCGCTGCCCGTCCCCCAAGGCACCAGTTTGCACCCCAACCCGCCAACAACGAAAAAGGGCCACGACACTGTCGTAGCCCCTCATCTTTATTGGTTGCGCGGGAAGGATTTGAACCTCCGACCTTTGGGTTATGAGCCCAACGAGCTACCAGACTGCTCCACCGCGCGGTAAGCCGGAAATTATATCAGATTCTCAGGCCTTCGCTTCGCCTTCGGCCGAAGCGGCGGGGCCGTCCACCAGTTCCACGTAGGCCATCGGCGCATTGTCCCCGACGCGGAAGCCCATCTTCAGGATGCGCGTGTAGCCGCCCGGGCGGGTCTTGAAGCGCGGGCCCAGGTCGGTGAACAGCTTGGTGACGCTGTCGCTGTCGCGCAGGCGGGCAAAGGCCAGCCGACGGTTGGCCACCGTGTCCACGCGGGCCAGGGTGATCATGGGCTCGACCACGCGGCGCAGTTCCTTGGCCTTGGGCAGGGTGGTCTTGATGGCCTCGTGCTCGATGAGCGAGTTCATCATGTTCTGCAGCATCGCCTTGCGATGCGCGCTGGTGCGATTGAGTTTACGCAGTCCGTTTCCGTGACGCATGGTGCTTCTTCCTTCCTGACACTTGTAATGCGGGGGCCGTATCAGGTACCTCCCGCGGCACCGGGCTGCCGGGCAGCCCGCACTTCTGGTTAACGCTTCTCCAGCCCCGCGGGAGGCCAGTTCTCAAGACGCATGCCCAAGGTCAGGCCGCGCGAGGCGAGCACTTCCTTGATCTCGTTGAGCGACTTGCGCCCGAGGTTCGGCGTCTTGAGCAATTCGTTCTCGGTACGCTGGATCAGGTCGCCGATGTAATAGATGTTCTCGGCCTTGAGGCAGTTGGCCGAGCGCACCGTGAGTTCGAGCTCGTCCACCGGGCGCAGCAGCACCGGATCGAAGGACGCGCCGCTGGTGCGCGTGCCGGTCGCGCCGGCTTCGAAGATGTCCCCGCCGTCGAGCTGCGCGAACACCGCGAGCTGTTCGACCAGGATCTTGGCCGACGTGCGCACCGCTTCTTCCGCGGTGACCGTGCCGTTGGTCTCGATGTCCAGGACCAGCTTGTCCAGGTCGGTGCGCTGCTCCACGCGGGCGCTTTCCACCGTGTAGCTGACGCGGCGGATCGGCGAGAACGAGGCGTCCATCACGATGCGGCCGATCGCCCGGTTCGGCTCGTCGCCGTGCCAGCGCTGGTTGCCGGGCACGTAGCCGCGGCCCTTCTCGACCTTGATCTGCATGTCGAGCTTGCCGCCCGCGGACAGGGTCGCGATCGGATGCTCGGGATTGATGATTTCCACATCGTGCGGCGTCTGGATGTCGCCCGCCACCACGACGCCCTCGGTATCCTTGCGCAGCGACAGCGTCACTTCGTCGCGGTTGTAGAGCTTGAAGACCACGCCCTTGAGGTTGAGCAGGATGTTGATCACGTCTTCCTGCACACCGTCGATCGACGCGTACTCGTGAACCACCCCGGCGATCGACACTTCCGTGGGCGCGTAGCCGTCCATCGAGGACAGCAGGACGCGGCGGATGGCGTTGCCCAGCGTGTGGCCGTAGCCGCGCTCGAAGGGCTCGAGCTCCACCTTGGCGCGGTTGGCGCTGATCTGCTCCACGTTGATGGTCTTGGGTTTGAGCAAATTGGTTTGCATGCAGACTTCCTCTCAATGCCCCCAGCTCGTTACACCGGTAAGGCTGATGAAGCGCCGCCCGGCGATGCCTCGCCGAGCGGGAACGATTGCAAAATACGGAGACCGCTCAGAATCAACGCGAATACAACTCGACGATCAGCGATTCATTGATGTCTGCACCAAACTCGTCGCGATCGGGCACCTTCTTGAAGACGCCCTCGACCTTGTCGGCATTGACTTCAACCCACGCAGGAATGCCCATCTGCTGCGCCAGCTGCAGCGCTTCCACGATGCGCGCCTGCTTCTTGGACTTCTCGCGCACCGCGACCTGATCGCCCACCTTCACCAGGTAGGAAGCGATGTTGACGCACTGGCCGTTGACGGTGATCGCCTTGTGCGACACGAGCTGGCGCGCCTCGGCACGCGTGGAGCCGAAACCCATGCGGTAGACGACGTTGTCCAGCCGGGATTCGAGCAGCGACAGCAGGTTGGCACCCGTGTTGCCGCGGCGGCGGTCGGCCTCTTCGAAGTAGCGGCGGAACTGCTTCTCGAGCACGCCGTACATGCGCTTGACCTTCTGCTTTTCGCGCAGCTGCAGGCCGTAGTCCGAGGTGCGGGCGCCGGAGGTGCGGCCGTGCTGGCCGGGCTTGGAATCGAACTTGGCCTTGTCCGCGATCGAGCGGCGGGCGCTCTTGAGGAAAAGGTCCGTGCCTTCACGGCGGGAGAGTTTGGCTTTGGGGCCGAGGTAGCGTGCCACTTTTTATTCCTTGGGATGTGATTCTGCTGCGGCGGGAGCCGCAGGAGCCACCATCGCGCCAGGCGATCGGTGGCGGTGGGCTTAACGAACGATGATCAGATGCGGCGGCGCTTCTGCGGGCGGCAGCCGTTGTGGGGGACGGGCGTCACGTCGGCGATCGAGGTGATGCGGATGCCGAGCGCACCCAGGGCGCGCACCGACGATTCGCGGCCGGGGCCGGGGCCCTTGATCTCGACGTCGAGGTTCTTGATGCCCTGCTCCATCGCGGCCCGGCCTGCGACTTCCGATGCCACCTGGGCGGCGAACGGCGTGGACTTGCGCGAACCCTTGAAGCCCTGTCCGCCGGACGAGGCCCACGACAGGGCATTGCCCTGGCGGTCGGAGATCGTGATGATCGTGTTGTTGAACGAGGCGTGGACGTGCGCGATGCCGTCGGAGACGTTCTTGCGAACCTTCTTGCGCACGCGCTGCGCTGCGTTATTGGCTGGGGATTTGGCCATGGTGATCTCTCAATCCTTATTTCTTCAGCATTGCGGCGCCCTTGCGCGGACCCTTGCGGGTGCGGGCATTGGTGCGCGTGCGCTGGCCGCGCACCGGCAGGCCGCGGCGATGGCGCATGCCGCGGTAGCAGCCGATGTCCATCAGGCGCTTGATGTTCATCGTCGTTTCGCGACGCAGATCACCTTCGATCGTCAGATGGGCGATCTGGTCGCGGATCTTTTCGAGATCGGCGTCCGTCAGGTCCTTGATCTTGGTGGAATAGGCGATGGCGCAGGCGTTGCAGATCTTGCGTGCGCGCGAACGCCCGATGCCGTAGATGGCCGTCAACCCGATTTCGGTGTGTTGATGCGGCGGAATGTTGATACCAGCGATACGAGCCATTTGCGTCCTCTAATTGTTCAATCAACCTTGGCGCTGCTTGTGGCGCTGGTCGGAGCAGATCACGCGCACCACACCCTTGCGGCGGATGATCTTGCAATTGCGACAGATTTTCTTTACAGAAGCCGACACTCTCATTTTTCTCTCCTGGACGATGCGGGGTGCACCACTGCACCCGCCGCCGTGTTACCAATCAAACCGGCTCGCGCTGAGTGCGTTCTGCAGAACCGGATATTGTAGATGATGATTCCTGAATACGCTAGCCACTGATCGTGGTTCTGAAGTTCGCCTTCTTGAGCAAGGACTCGTACTGCTGGCTCATCAGATAACTCTGCACCTGCGACATGAAGTCCATGGTGACCACCACGATGATCAGCAGGGAGGTTCCGCCAAAGTAGAACGGCACGTTGTAGCGCAGGATGAGGAACTCGGGCAGCAGGCACACCAGGGTGACGTAGATCGCGCCAACCAGCGTGAGCCGCAGCAGGATCTTGTCGATGTACTTGGCCGTGTGCTCGCCCGGACGGATGCCCGGGATGAACGCGCCGCTCTTCTTCAGGTTGTCCGCCGTCTCGCGGCTGTTGAATACCAGCGCCGTGTAGAAGAAGCAGAAGAAGATGATCGCGCCCGCATACAGCATCACGTACAGGGGCGATCCCGGCGTGAGGGTGCTGGAGATGTCCTTGAGCCAGCGCATCGACTCGCCCGAGCTGAACCAGTTCACGACGGTGGCCGGCAGCAGGATGATGGACGACGCGAAAATCGGCGGAATCACGCCCGACATGTTCAGCTTGAGCGGCAGGTGCGACGATTGCCCGCCATACACCTTGTTGCCCACCTGCCGGCGTGCGTAATTCACCAGGATCTTGCGCTGGCCCCGCTCCACGTACACCACGAAATAGGTGACCAGCGCCACCACCGCCACGATGAACAGCGCGACGATGATGCTCATGGCGCCGGTGCGCACCAGTTCGAGCAGGCCCCCGAGCGCATGGGGCAGGCCGGCGACGATGCCGCCGAAGATCAGCAGCGAGATGCCGTTGCCCAGGCCCCGCTCGGTCATCTGCTCGCCCAGCCACATCAGGAACATGCTGCCCGCCGTCAGGCTGACGACGGCCGTCATGCGGAAGGTGAAGCCGGGATCGATCACCAGCCCCGGCGTGCTCTCCAGCGCCACGGCGATGCCCAGCGACTGGAACAGGCACAGGCCCAGCGTGCCGTAGCGGGTGTATTGCGTGATCTTGCGGCGGCCCGACTCGCCTTCCTTGTTCAACGCCTCGAAGGTCGGTATCACGTAGGTCATCAGCTGGATGATGATGGCCGCCGAGATGTAGGGCATGATCCCCAGCGCGAAGACGCTGAAGCGCGCCAGGGCGCCGCCCGAGAACATGTTGAACAGGTTGAGGATGCCGCCCTGCTGGCTGTTGAACAACTGCGACAGCTGGTTCGGATCGATGCCGGGCACGGGAATGTGCGCGCCAATCCGGTACACCACGAGGGCGAGCAGCAGGAAGACCAGGCGGCGACGCAGGTCGCCGAATTTCCCGGTCTTTGCCAGTTGAGCCGCGTTGGTTGCCACGATCGCTCAGACTCTCTCAGGCAACGCTGCCGCCGGCCGCTTCGATGGCCGCCTTGGCGCCGGCGGTCGCACCGATGCCATTGAGCTTGACGGCCTTGGTGATGCTGCCGCTCTTGATGACCTTGACGACGCGCGCGATCTGGCCGACCAGGCCGGCGTTCTTGAGCGCCAGCAGATCGACTTCCGCCAGCCCCAGGCGATCGAGGGCGGACAGGGTCACCTCGGCGTTGTACTTGAGCAGCACGGACTTGAAACCGCGCTTGGGCAGGCGGCGCTGCAGCGGCATCTGGCCGCCTTCGAAGCCCACCTTGTGGAAGCCGCCGGCACGCGACTTCTGACCCTTGTGGCCGCGGCCCGCGGTCTTGCCCAGGCCCGAACCGATGCCCCGGCCCACGCGGCGCGGGGCGTGCTTGGCACCGTCTGCCGGCTTGATGGTGTTGAGTTTCATGATCGGCCTTTCAGAGAATCTTCACCAGGTAGGCGATCTTGTTGATCATGCCGCGCACTTCGGGCGTGTCCTTGAGCTCGCTCACGCTGTTGAGCTTGCGCAGCCCGAGGCCACGCACGGTGGCGCGATGGGATTCCTTGGTGCCGATCGGGCTGCGCACCAATTGCACCTTGAGGGTTTGTTGTGTTGTCACTGCTTGCCTCGATTCAGTAGCACGCCTCAGGCGGCAAAGAGGTCTTCGACCGACTTGCCCCGCTTGGCGGCGATTTCGGCGGGCGTCGTCGAACGCGCGAGCGCATCGAACGTGGCACGCACCATGTTGTAGGGGTTGGACGAGCCATGGCTCTTGGCCACGATGTCGGTGATGCCCATCACCTCGAAGACGGCGCGCATCGGGCCGCCGGCGATGATGCCGGTCCCCTTGGGGGCCGGGGCCATCATCACGGTGGCGGCGCCATGGCGGCCCACCACGTTGTGGTGGATGGTGCCGCTCTTGAGCGAGACCTTGACCATGCGGCGGCGGGCTTCTTCCATCGCCTTCTGCACGGCGGCGGGCACTTCCTTGGACTTGCCCTTGCCCATGCCGACGCGGCCATCGCCATCACCCACCACGGTGAGCGCGGCAAAGCCGAGAATGCGGCCGCCCTTGACGACTTTGGTGACGCGGTTGACCGCGATCATCTTCTCGCGCAGACCGTCGTCGCGCTCGTCGTTTTGTACCTTGGGTTGAAACTTTGCCATATTCCGCTCCGCTCAGAACTGCAGACCCGCTTCGCGGGCCGCTTCCGCCAGGGCCTTGACCCGGCCGTGGTAGGCATAACCGGCGCGGTCAAACGCCACTTTTTCGACGCCCGCCGCCTTGGCTTTCTCGGCGATGCGCTTGCCGATGGCCGCGGCGGCGGCGGTGTTGCCACCCTTGCCATGGCCGCCCAGGGCTTCGCGCACTTCCTTCTCGGCGGTGGAGGCACTGGCCAGCACCTTGCTGCCGCAACCGGAAATCACGGTGGCGTAGATATTCAGATTGGTGCGATGCACCGTCAGGCGCACGGCACCCTGCTGGGCGATGCGTACACGGGTTTGACGGGCACGACGCAGACGCTGCTGTTTCTTGTCTAGCATGATGGTGCAGCTCCTTACTTCTTCTTGGTCTCTTTGATGACGACCTTTTCATCCGCATAGCGGATGCCTTTGCCCTTGTAGGGCTCGGGAGGACGCACGGCGCGGATTTCAGCGGCCAGCTGGCCAACCACCTGGCGATCCGCACCCTTGAGAATGATTTCGGTCGGCGTCGGGCAGGCCACGCTGACGCCAGCGGGCATGACGAAATCCACGGGGTGGGAATAGCCGACGTTCAGGTTGAGCTTGTTGCCCGAGGCAGCGGCCTTGAAGCCGACGCCGATCAGCGACAGCTTCTTTTCAAAGCCCTTGCTCACGCCAACGACCATGTTGTTGACGAGCTGGCGCACCGTGCCGCTCAGGGCATTGGCTTCACGCGACGCATCGACAGGCTCGAAGGAGAGCTTGCCGGCGTCGTTGGCGACCTTGACCCGTGCGTTGTGCGGCACGGACAGAGTGCCGCCCGCACCCTTGACCTGGATGCCCTCGGCGGTAATGGTGACGTCCACCCCGGACGGGATGGCGACATGTGCTTTGGCTACGCGAGACATTGCGGTATTTCTCCTTCTGCGCTCAGGCGACGTAGCACAGCACTTCGCCGCCCACGCCGTTGGCGCGCGCCTTGCGGTCGGTCATCACGCCCTTGGGGGTGGTGACGATGGCCACGCCCAGGCCGTTCATGACCTGCGGAATGGCGTTGCTGCCCTTGTAGATGCGCAGGCCGGGGCGGCTCACGCGCTCGATGCGCTCGATCACCGGACGCCCGGCGTAGTACTTCAGCGCGATTTCGAGCTCGGACTTGCCGCCTTCGCTCTTGACCTGGAAGCCGTCGATGTAGCCCTCGTCCTTCAGCACCTGGGCAATGGCCACCTTCACCTTGGAGGCGGGGGCGGACACCGTGGTCTTGGAGACCATCTGGGCGTTGCGGATGCGGGTCAGCAGGTCGGCGATGGGATCACTCATGCTCATGGTTCAAATCTCCTGCTTGGGCTTACCAGCTCGCCTTGATGACACCCGGGATGTCACCGGCGAAAGCCAATTCGCGCACCTTGGCACGGCCCAGACCGAACTGGCGGAAGGTGCCGCGCGGACGGCCCGTCATTTCGCAGCGGTTGCGCTGGCGCGTCGGGTTGGCATTGCGCGGGAGCTTCTGCAGCGCCAGGCGGGCGGCATCGCGCTCGCCGTCGCTGCGCTTGGCGTCGTTGGCGGTCGCCTTCAGTTCGGCGTATTTGGCGGCGTACTTGGCCGCCAGTTTTTCGCGCTTGAGTTCGCGCTCGATCAATGCTTTCTTGGCCATGCGCTACCTCAGTTCTTGAAGGGGAAACGGAACGCCGCGAGCAGCGCCTTGCACTCGGCATCGGTCTTGGCGGTGGTGGTGATGCTGACGTTCAGGCCGCGCAGCGCATCCACCTTGTCGTACTCGATTTCCGGGAAGATGATCTGTTCCTTGACGCCGATGTTGTAGTTGCCGCGGCCATCGAAGGCACGGCCGGAAACACCGCGGAAGTCGCGCACGCGCGGCAGCGCGACGGTGACGAAGCGATCGAGGAATTCGTACATGCGCACGCCGCGCAGCGTGACCATGCAGCCGATGGCCTGGCCTTCGCGGATCTTGAATCCGGCGATGGCCTTCTTGGACTTGGTGACCACGGGCTTCTGGCCGGCGATCTTGGTGAGGTCCGCCACGGCGTTGTCCATCACCTTCTTGTCGGCCACCGCCTCGCCCACGCCCATGTTGAGCGTGATCTTGGTCAGGCGCGGCACCTCCATGATGGAGCCGTAGCCGAACTTTTCCTTGAGTTCGCCCGCGATCTTTTCGCGGTAGAGTTTTTGCAGTCGTGCCATCTGTATGTACCTCAGGCGGTGGCGATTTCGGCGCCAGTGGACTTGTAAATGCGCACGCGCTTGCCGTCGTCCTGCACCTTGACGCCCACGCGGTCGGCCTTGCCGGTCTGCGCGTTAAAAATGGCGATGTTGGACTGGTGGATCGGCATGGCCTTCTCGACGATGCCGCCCGTGGTGCCCTTCATCGGGTTGGGCTTGACATGCTTCTTGACCATGTTCACACCCTCGACGACGAGATGCGTCTCGTCGGTGCGCAGCGCGACGGTGCCGCGCTTGCCCTTGTCGCGTCCGGTCAACACGATGACCGAATCACCCTTGCGAAGCTTGTTCATGACCTGCCTCTTCCTTAGATGACTTCGGGAGCCAGCGACACGATCTTCATGAAGCGCTCGGTGCGCAGTTCGCGCGTGACCGGGCCGAAGATGCGGGTGCCGATGGGCTCCAGCTTGGCATTGAGCAACACGGCGGCGTTGCCATCGAACTTGACGAGCGCGCCGTCGCTGCGGCGGATGCCCTTGGCGGTGCGCACCACCACCGCGCTGTAGACCTCGCCCTTCTTGACGCGGCCACGCGGAGCGGCTTCTTTCACGCTCACCTTGATGATGTCGCCCACACTCGCGTAACGACGCTTGGAGCCGCCCAGCACCTTGATGCACTGCACGGTCTTGGCGCCGGTGTTGTCGGCAACCTCTAAACGAGATTCTGTCTGGATCATTGCAATATTCCCAACTTGCACCGGCCGAGCCGGACAGTCTTGGGCCCGTCGTCCGCCTTGGCAAAACCGTTTCGCCAAGGCTTGCCGCTGGGCAAGAAGTCTCGTGCAAAAAGCACGAAGCCGCCTATTATGGCAGCGTTTGCCGGGGTCGTCAAATAAAACCGGCGGATTTTTTCAGGCGGGCACCTGCGCGTAGGTCTGCGCCAGGGTCAGGAAGTCGTCCACGCGGGGATCGATCCCGAGCTCCTCGCCCAGGATGGCCGCGACGGGAAGCGCCAGTTCCCCGGCCTGGCGCGCGTCGAGGAACAGCATGCGGCTGCGCCGCGCCAGCACGTCTTCCACCGAGCGGGCATATTCGAAGCGGGCGGCAAAGCGCACCATGGCCTCGCTCAGGCCCGGCGCCAGAAGCCGGCCGGCGCCCGGCAGCGCCTCGACCTGCGCGGCCTCGCTGCCGTACAGGTGCAGGCCGGGCGCGTCGCACAGGCGGTGGCGCACGGGCGCGGAGGGCGCACCCACCAGCGCCAGGTCGCGCGTGGCGCCGGCGGGGCGGGCGTCCAGCAGCCCCTCCTGCGCGCACTTGTCGAGCACGTCCTCGGCCATGGCGCGGTAGGTCGTCCACTTGCCGCCGGTGACCGTGACCAGGCCGCTGGGCTCGACCAGCACCGTGTGCTCCCGGCTGACCGAGCGGGTCTTCACCTCCGAGGCATGCTGGGGCCGCACGAGCGGGCGCAGGCCCGCCCAGCAGCTGCGCACGTCGGCGGGCCGGGGCGCGCGGCGCAGGTAGGCGGCCGATTCGCGCAGCAGGAAGGCGACTTCCTCGGGCAAGGCGCGCGGTTCGAGTTCGGCGCGCGGCTGCTCGGTATCGGTCGTGCCGATGAGCACCTTGCCCAGCCACGGCACGGCAAACAGCACGCGGCCATCGGCCGTCTTGGGCACCAGGAGCGCGTGCTCGCCCGGAAGGAATTCACGGTCGACGACCAGGTGCACGCCCTGGCTGGGCACGACCAGCGGCTCATGCGCGCTGCCCGCGCCGCTGGCATCCAGGGCGCGCACGTCGTCCACCCAGACGCCGGTGGCGTTGACCACCGCGCGCGCCCGCACGCTGTGGCGCTGCCCGGTTTCGGCGTCTTCGCAGACCAGGGCCTTGAGCCGGCCGCCCTCGTGCAGCAAGGCCCGCACCGGGCAGTAGTTGACGAGCAGCGCCCCCTCGCGCGCGGCCGTGCGCGCCAGCGCCAGGGCCAGGCGCGCATCGTCGAACTGGCCGTCCCAGTACTTGACGCCGCCCTTCAGGCCCTCGGCGCGGATGCCCGGCAGGCACTGCAGGGCGCCCATGCGCGAGAGGAACTCGGTGGCGCCCAGGCCGGCGCGACCCGCTAGCAGGTCGTACACCTTGAGGCCGGCGCCGTAGAAGGGCGTCTCCCACAGGTGGTAGGAGGGCATGACGAAGGCGAGCGGCTGGGCCAGGTGCGGCGCGTTGCGCAGCAGCGTGGTGCGCTCGTGCAGGGCCTCGTACACCAGCGAGATGTTGCCCTGCGCGAGGTAGCGCACGCCGCCGTGCGCCAGCTTGGTGGCGCGCGAGGACGTGCCCTTGGCGAAGTCGTGCGCCTCCAGCAGGACGACCGAGTGCCCGCGCGCGGCCGCGTCCAGCGCCACGCCCAGGCCCGTGGCGCCGCCGCCGATGACGGCCAGGTCGAAACAGCGCCCGTCGCCCAGGCGGGACAGGAGCGCGGGGCGGTCGGTCGGCAAGGGGGCCACGGAAGCGGTCATCGGTTCAGGTTCGGATCTGTTCGGAAGCGGGGGTGGATCGGCGCGATCCCTGGCGGCCGGCCCACCGACCAGCCGCCGCAGGCATGGGTTTTACCGCACCCTGCCGGCCTTCCATGCGTTGAGCAGGTCGTCGTAGGCCACCGTCTCGCCCTTGGGCTTTTCGTTGGCCAGCTTCTTCCATGGCGCGTGCTCGCTGCTCAGCCACTTGTCGGGGTTGCTGCGCGGATTGAGCTTGGGCGCGCAGTGGGCCATGCCGGCGCGCTGCAGGCGGGCCATCACGTCATCCATCTCCTTGGCAAGGTTGTCCATGGCGGCCTGCGGCGTCTTCTCGCCCGTCACGGCCTGGGCCACGTTCTTCCACCACAACTGTGCCAGCTTGGGGTAGTCGGGCACGTTGGTGCCGGTGGGGGTCCAGGCGACGCGGGCCGGGCTGCGGTAGAACTCGATCAGCCCGCCGTACTTGTTGGCGTTCTGGGTGAAGTAGTCGCTGCGGATGTCCGAGTCGCGGATGAAGGTCAGCCCGGTGATGGACTTCTTGAGCGACGTGGTCTTGGCGGTGACGAACTGGGCGTAGAGCCACGCCGCGGCCGTGCGGTTGGGGTCCTGGCCGCTGAAGAAGGTCCAGCTGCCCACGTCCTGGTAGCCGTTTTGCATGCCGTCCTTCCAGTACGGGCCGTGCGGGCCAGGCGCCATGCGCCACTTGGGCGAGCCGTCGGCGTTGACCACCGGGAGCCCCGGCTTGGTCATGTCGGCCGTGAAGGCGGTGTACCAGAAGACCTGCTGCGCGATCTGGCCCTGCGCGGGCACGGGGCCGGCCTCGCCGAAGGTCATCCCCGTGGCTTCCTTGGGGGCGTACTTCTTGAGCCAGTCCACGTACTTGGTCAGCGCGTAGACAGCCGCCGGGCTGTTGGTGGCGCCGCCGCGCGCCACGTCCGCGCCCTCGGGATGGCAGCCGTCGCCGGACACGCGGATGCCCCACTCGTCCACCGGCATGCCGTTGGGGATGCCCTTGTCGGCGGAGCCGGCCATGGACAGCCAGGCGTCGGTGAAGCGCCAGCCCAGGCTCGGGTCCTTCTTGCCGTAGTCCATGTGGCCGTAGATGGGCTTGCCGTCGATTTCCTTGACGTCGTTGGTGAAGAACTCGGCGATGTCCTCGTAGGCGCTCCAGTTGACCGGCACGCCGAGGTCGTAGCCGTACTTGGCCTTGAATTTCTCCTGCAGGTCCTTGCGCGCGAACAGGTCGGCGCGGAACCAGTACAGGTTGGCGAACTGCTGGTCGGGCAGCTGGTAGAGCTTCTTGTCGGGCGCGGTGGTAAAGCTGGTGCCGATGAAGTCCTTGAGATCGAGCCCGGGGTTGGTCCACTCCTTGCCGGCGCCCGCCATGTAATCGGTCAGATTCATGATCTTGCCGTAGCGGTAGTGGGTGCCGATCAGGTCGGAGTCGGAGATCCAGCCGTCGTAGATGCTCTTGCCCGATTGCATCGAGGTCTGCAGTTTCTCGACGACGTCGCCCTCCTGGATCAGGTCATGGGTGACCTTGATGCCGGTGATCTCGGCGAACGCCTTGGCGAGCACTTTGCTTTCATACTCGTGGGTGGTGAGCGTCTCCGAGACGACGGAAATCTCCTTCACGCCCTTGGCCTGCAGTTTCTGCGCGGCGTCGATGAACCATTTCATCTCGGCCATCTGCTGGTCCTTGTTCAGCGTCGATGGCTGGAATTCGGTGTCTATCCATTTTTTGGCCGCCGCTTCGTCGGCCCAGGCTGCCGTGCCTGCGAGCAACGCCGCCGCCAGGGCGACCCCCTTCAGCTTGAGCTGCATTTTCATGTTGCCGGTCTCCTCGTGATCACTCCCCGAAGAACGAAAAACCCACGGCCACGGGGGAGGAACGGGCCGGGGGCGGACAGGCGCGGCGCGTCAGCCCTTGCGCATGACCAGGGCCAGCAGGAACATCGACGCGACGAAACTGATCCAGACGCTGGGCTCGGCATCGAGCGACAGGCGCTCCTGCATCCACTCGCCCAGGCCCACCCAGGTCAGGTTGACGTAGGCCGCGAACAGCAGGCCGATGAAGAGGCGGTCGCCGCGCGTGGTGGCGATCGGCAGCCAGCCCTTGCGCAGCACCGAGGGCGAGCGCAGCTCCCAGACCGTCATGCCGACGAGCATCAGCAGGACGCAGATGAAGAACACCGCCGTGGGGGTGGTCCAGACCATCCAGTCGAACATCACACCCTCCCCATGGCGAAGCCCTTGGCGATGTAGTTGCGCACGAACCAGATCACGAGCGCCCCGGGAATGATGGTGAGCGTGCCGGCGGCGGCCAGCGTCGCCCAGTCCATGCCGGAGGCCGAGACCGTGCGCGTCATCGTCGCCACGATGGGCTTGGCGTGGACGCTGGTGAGCGTGCGCGCCATCAGGAGCTCGACCCACGAGAACATGAAGCAGAAGAACGCCGCCACGCCGATGCCGGCCTTGATCAGGGGCACGAAGACGGTCAGGAAGAACCGGGGGAAGGAGTAGCCGTCGATGTAGGCGGTCTCGTCGATCTCGCGCGGTATGCCGCTCATGAAGCCTTCGAGGATCCAGACCGCCAGCGGCACGTTGAAGAGCATGTGCGCCAGGGCGACGGCGACGTGCGTGTCGATCAGGCCCAGCGTCGTGTAGAGCTGGAAGAACGGCAGCAGGAACACGGCCGGCGGCGTCATGCGGTTGGTGAGCAGCCAGAAGAACACGTGCTTGTCGCCCAGGAACTGGTAGCGCGAGAAGGCGTAGGCGGCCGGCAGCGCCACGGCCACCGACATCACGGTGTTCATGCACACGTAGATCAGGCTGTTGATGTAGCCCGAATACCACGCGGGGTCGGTGAAGATCGTGTGGTAGCTGGCCCAGGTGAGCGGCTGGGGCCAGAGGCTGAACTGCGACAGGATTTCCTCGTTGGTGCGCAGGCTCATGTTGGCCATCCAGTAGATGGGCAGCAGCGCGAAGATGAAGTAGGCGATGAGGAACACCGGCCGCCAGCCCGGACGCGAGCGCGTGATGCTCATGAGGCGCCTCCTTGTGCGTCTTGCGCATCCTGCGCGCCCACGCGCTGCATCCAGTTGTAGAGGACGAAGCACAGCAGCAGGATGATGAGGAAATAGATCAGCGAGAACGCGGCCGCGGGGCCCAGGTCGAACTGGCCGACGGCCTTCTGCGTGAGGTACTGGCTCAGGAAGGTGGTGGCGTTGCCGGGCCCGCCGCCGGTGAGCACGAAGGGCTCGGTGTAGATCATGAAGCTGTCCATGAAGCGCAGCAGCACGGCGATCATCAGCACCGCGCGCATCTTGGGCAGCTGGATGTAGCGGAACACCGCCCAGCGGCTGGCGCCGTCGATCTGCGCCGCCTGGTAGTAGGCGTCGGGGATGCTGCGCAGGCCCGCGTAGGCGAGCAGCGCCACCAGCGGCGTCCAGTGCCAGACGTCCATCGCCAGCACCGTGAGCCAGGCGTGCGTGGCGTTGCCGGTGTAGTCGTAATCGATGCCCAGCGCCTGCAGCGTGTGGCCGAGCAGGCCGATGTCGGCGCGGCCGAAGATCTGCCAGATGGTACCCACGACGTTCCACGGGATGAGCAGCGAGAGCGCGACGATCACCAGGGTGACCGAGGCCTTCCAGCCTTTTTCCGGCATGGCCAGCGCCAGCACGATGCCCAGCGGAATCTCGACGGCGAGCACCGCCAGCGAGAACCGGATCTGGTTCCACAGGGCGTCGTGCAGGTCGGCGTCGCGCATCACGTTGGCGAACCATTCGGTGCCGACGAACACGCGCCGATCGGGGCTGATGATGTCCTGCACCGAATAGTTGACCACGGTCATGAAGGGCACGATGGCCGAGAAGGCGACGCAGAGGATGACGGGCAGCACCAGCCACCAGGCCTTCTGGTTGACGGGTTTGGCGGTCATGCGATCAGCTCCTCGTTGCGGTACAGGCAGGTCTGCGCGGCCAGCAGCGCCACGCCCAGCTGCGCGCCCGGCTGCGGCGCCTGCGCGATGTCGGCGCAGCGCGCCTTGACCAGGGCGTCGCCGACCCGGCAGGTGATCATCTGGTGCGTGCCCTGGTCCTGCGCGCGCACCACGGTGGCCGCGACGACGCCCGGCCCGCCCGGCGGCGCGAACTTCAGGTGCTCGGGCCGGATCCCGAGCCGCAGCGCGCCATCGGCGACGCCGGCGGGCGCCGCGCCCAGGACCTGCTGCCCGAGGCGGATCTGTCCGCCCTGCACCATGGCATCAACGAAATTCATGCCCGGCGAGCCGATGAAGTGGCCGACGAAGGTGTGCGTGGGGCGCTCGAACAACTGCTCGGGCGAGCCTGCCTGCACCACGCGCCCGCGCGCCATGACGACCACCTGGTCGGCGAACGTGAGCGCCTCCACCTGGTCGTGCGTGACGTAGATCAGCGTGAGCCTGAGCTCGTGGTGGATCTGCTTGAGCTTGCGCCGCAGCTTCCACTTCAGGTGCGGGTCGATGACGGTGAGCGGTTCGTCGAACAGCACGGCCGCCACGTCCGGGCGCACCAGGCCGCGCCCGAGCGAAATCTTCTGCTTCTCATCGGCCGAGAGGCCCGCCGCGCGCCGGTCGAGCTGGTGGCTCATCTCCAGCATCTCGGCGATCTGGCCCACGCGCTCGCGGATGCGGTCGGCGGGCACGCCGCGGTTCTTCAGCGGGAAGGCGAGGTTCTGCGCCACCGTCATGGTGTCGTAGATCACCGGAAACTGGAACACCTGCGCGATGTTGCGCTCCTGGGGCGAGGCGCGCGTGACGTCCCGCCCGTCGAAGCGGACCGTGCCGCTGGACGGCACCAGCAGGCCCGACATGATGTTGAGCAGGGTGGTCTTGCCGCAGCCCGACGGCCCGAGCAGCGCGTACGCGCCGCCATCCTCGAACGCCATCTTCAGCGGCAGCAGCGCGTAGTCTTCATCCACGCGCGGCGCGCTCTTGTACGAGTGGGCCAGTTCCAGTTCGATGCGTGCCATGCTTCAGCGCTCCTGGCGATGGCGCTCGGGCGCGTGCATGAGCGCGCCGCCGCCATCGAAGACGTACACGTCCGCGGCGTCCAGGTGCAGGGTGATCGCCTGCCCCAGGGTGAAGTGGTGCACGCCCGGCAGCTGCGCCACGAGTTCGCCGACGGCCGTGGCGGCATAGACGAAGGTATCGGAACCGGAGATTTCCGCCAGTTCCACATGGCCCGGCAGGGGCAGCGCCTGCGCCCGCGGCGCGAGGCGCAGGGCGCCCGCGCGCACGCCCACCGTGATGGCGCGGCCCGCGGGGGCTGCGCCCTCGCCCGCGGACGGCAGCGCCAGCGGCAGCTCGATGCCGCCGGGCAGGCGCACGCCCTGGCCCGCGCGCTCGCCGGCCACGAGGTTCATCGGCGGATCGCTGAAGGCGCGCGCCACCTGCACCGAGCCGGGGTGGTGGAACACCTGCGCGGTGGGGCCGTATTGCAGCAGCCGCCCTTCGTGCAGCACGGCGGTGTGGCCGCCCAGCAGCAAGGCCTCGCCCGGCTCCGTGGTGGCGTAGACCACCGTGGATTCGCCCGAGGAGAACAGCTGCATCAGTTCCTCGCGCAGTTCTTCGCGCAGCTTGTAGTCCAGGTTGACCAGGGGCTCGTCCAGCAGCATGAGCGGCGCCTGCTTGGCCAGCGCCCGCGCCAGCGCCACGCGCTGCTGCTGGCCGCCGGAGAGCTCGGCCGGCAGGCGCTGCAGGAAGGGTTCGATGTGCAGGCGGGCCGCGAGCTCGTTCACGCGCGCCTCGATCTCGCCCTGGCCGGCGCCGCGCAGGCGCAGTGGCGCGGCGATGTTCTGCGCCACCGTGAGCGAGGGGTAGTTGATGAACTGCTGGTAGACCATCGCCACGTTGCGCTTGCGCACGGGCTGACCCGTGACGTCGCGGCCGTCGGCCACCACACGGCCGCTGCTGGGCGCGTCCAGCCCCGCCATCAGGCGCATGAGGCTGGTCTTGCCCGCGCGGGTCGCGCCCAGCAGGACCGTCACCGAGTGCTCGGCCAGGGCGAGCGTCAGCGGGGCAATCCATGTTTCCTGCCCGACGCGCTTGCTCACCTGCTCCAGCACCAGTTGCATCTCCATCCCTCGCGAGCCGCCTGGCTCATTCATTGAGTGTTTCGTTATTGTTCTATTATTTTCTATTTTGATCATATTGCATGAGTATTTACCCTAGGATTTGTTCGTTTTGGTTCGCATTACAGTGGTACCCGTGAAGGAACTGAACCCCCGCCAAGTGAAACTGCTCGAAGCCGTGCGCAGCCGCGGCGCGATGCAGGTCGAGGCCCTGGCGCACGAGCTGGGCGTGACGCTGCAGACCATCCGGCGCGACGTGCAGCGCCTGGCCGACGGCGGCGTGCTGGCGCGGTTTCATGGCGGCGTGCGGCTGCCGGGTTCGACCACCGAGAACCTCGCCCATGCGCAGCGCCAGGCGCTGCATGCGGATGCCAAGCGCCAGATCGCGGCGGCCGTGGCGCGCGACGTGCCCGACGGCAGCTCGCTGCTGATCAACATCGGCACCACCACCGAGGCCGTGGCGCAGGCGCTGCTGCAGAGGAACCACCTGCGCGTGATCACGAACAACCTGAACGTGGCGGCCGTGCTCTGCGGCCATCCGACGCACGAGGTGGTCGTGGCCGGCGGGGTGGTGCGCGGGCGCGACCGGGGCATCGTCGGCGGCGCGGCGGTGGATTTCATCCGGCAGTTCCGCGTGGACATCGGCATCATCGGCATCTCGGGCATCGAGTCCGACGGGAGCCTGCGCGACTACGATCTGCGGGAGGTGCAGGTGGCGCAGACCATCATCGCCCAGTCGCGCGAGGTCTGGCTCGTGGCCGATGCGAGCAAGTTCAACCGCCCGGCGATGGCCGAGGTGGCGCGGCTGGGCCAGATCGACCGCCTGTACACCAGCGCGCCGCCGCTGGCGCCGTTCAACCGGCTGCTGACGGATGCCGGCGTGGACTGCAGAATCTGCGGTTGACGCCGGCGGCCCCGGCCGCCGCGCCCGCTTGTTGAAGACGCGAGACCCGAGACCATGAAACCTTATCTGCTGGCCCTGGACCAGGGCACCTCCAGCTCGCGCAGCATCCTGTTCGACCGGGACGGCCGCGTCGTGGCCATCGCGCAGCAGGAGCTGCCCCAGATCTATCCGCGCCCCGGCTGGGTGGAGCACGATCCGATGGCGATCTGGCGCACGCAGCTGGCCACGGCGCGCGAGGTGCTGGCGCGCGCCCGGGTGAGCGCCGGCGAGCTGGCGGCCGTGGGCATCACCAACCAGCGCGAGACCACGGTGGTGTGGGACCGCACGAGCGGCGAGCCCATCCACCACGCCATCGTCTGGCAGGACCGGCGCGCCGAGGCCACCTGCGTGCGCCTGCGCGAGGCGGGGCTGTCGGGCCACGTGCGCGAGCGCACGGGGCTGGTGGTGGATGCGTATTTTTCGGCCACCAAGCTGCACTGGATCCTGCAGAACGTGCCGGGGGCGCGCGAGCGCGCCTGGCGCGGCGAGCTGGCGTTCGGCACGGTGGACAGCTGGCTGATCTGGCAGCTCACCGGCGGCTGCGAGGGCCGCGCGCGCGCGCAGGCGCGGCACGTGACGGACGTGAGCAATGCCGCGCGCACCATGCTGTTCGACGTGCACCGCAACGACTGGGACGACAAGCTCCTCGCGGCGCTGGACATCCCGCCGGCGATGCTGCCGCGGGTGCTGCCGTCGAGCGCGGAGTTCGGGCACGTCCACGCCGATCTGCTCGGCGGCGAGATCCTGATCGGCGGCGTGGCCGGGGACCAGCAATCGGCGCTGTTCGGCCAGGCGTGCTTTTCCGCGGGCATGGCCAAGAACACCTACGGCACCGGCTGCTTCATGCTGATGCACACGGGCGGCAGCTTCCAGACCTCGGGCAACGGGCTGATCACCACCGCCGCGGCGCAGACGACCGCCGCCGAGCGCCAGTACGCGCTGGAGGGCAGCGTGTTCGTGGGCGGCGCCGTGGTGCAGTGGCTGCGCGACGGGCTGCACGCGATCAAGGCCAGCAGCGAGGTGCAGCAGCTGGCCGAGAGCGTGCCCGATTCGGGCGGCGTGATGTTCGTGCCGGCCTTCACGGGGCTGGGCGCGCCCTGGTGGACGCCCGATGCGCGGGGCACCATCACCGGCCTGACGCGCGGCAGCACGATCGCGCACATCGCGCGCGCGGCGCTCGAATCCATCGCCTACCAGAGCGCGGCGCTGCTCGGCGCGATGTCGCGCGACGCGGTGGCCGCGGGCGGGCAGCCGGTGCACGAGCTGCGCGTCGATGGCGGTGCCTGCGTCAACGACCTGCTGATGCAGTTCCAGGCCGACCTGCTCGGCATCCCGGTGATGCGCCCGCAATGCGTGGAGACGACGGCGCTGGGCGCGGCCTACCTGGCCGGGCTGGCCGCGGGCGTGTACGCCAGCCTGCAGGAGCTTTCGGCGCAGTGGCGCGTGGAGCGGTGCTTCACCCCCACCATGACACCCACACGCTCAAGGGAGTTGATGGCGCTGTGGGAACATGCGGTGGCGCAGGCCCGGCTGCCCATGTAAATCCGATAGCTGTTCGCGCGCGACAGCATTGGGTTTCAAATGTTTTTCTATTTGAATTACTGATGCGCACTGCGCGAGCAGCTCCTTTTTTTGAAAGTATCCCATGACGCAACCCCACCCTCCCCTCATCGCCTGCATCGGCGGCGGCAACATGGCCAGCGCCATCCTGGGCGGCCTGATCGGCCAGGGCATCGCGCCCGAGCAGTTCACCGTGGTCGAACCCTTCGAGGCCGCGCGCGCCGCGCTGGGGCAGAAGCTGGGCATCCACGCCGTGCCCGACGCGCTGGCCGCCGCCCCGACGCTGGCGCACGCCGACCTGGTGATCTGGGCGGTCAAGCCCCAGGTCTTCCAGCAGGCGGCCGCGCCCGCCGCGCCGCACGTGGGCGCGGCGCTGCAGCTGAGCGTGGCGGCCGGCATTCCGACGGACAGCATCGCCCGCTGGCTGGGCACGCAGCGCGTCGTGCGGGCCATGCCCAACATGCCCGCGCTGATCGGCCAGGGCATCAGCGGGCTGTACGCGCGCGCGGGCGTGGGCGGCGCCGACCGGGCGCAGGTGGAGCGCGTGATCGGCACCACGGGCGAGTTCCTGTGGCTCGAAGACGAAAGCCTGCTGGACGCCGTCACCGCGCTCTCGGGCTCGGGGCCGGCGTATGTCTTCTTCTTCCTCGAAGCCATGGTGCAGGCGGGCGAGCGCATGGGCCTGGACGCGGTGCAGGCCAAGCGCCTGGCGCTCGCCACCTTCCGCGGCGCCACGGCGCTGGCCGCCGCCTCCGACGAGAGCCCCGAGGTGCTGCGCCAGCGCGTGACCAGCAAGGGCGGCACGACCCACGCGGCGATCACGCACCTGCAGGCGCGGCAGGTGCCCGAGCATTTCATCGAGGCGATCCAGGCCGCGCAGGCCCGCGCGCGCGAGCTGGCGGCCGAGTTCGGCGCCTGATCAGGTCAGCATCTTCACGCCGGGCAGGTTGCAGGCGTAGACCGCGTTGCGCAGCGCCGCGATCGCCTCGTAGCGCGTGAAGCTGCGCCGCCACGCCAGCACCACGCGCCGGCTCGGCGCGCCGGCGCCATCGGCCTCGGCCAGCGGCAGGTAGCGCACGGAAGGCTCGTCCGAGCGGCGCCGCCGCACGGGCGAGAGCGCCTCCGGCGGTACCGCCAGCCGCGGCACCAGCGTCACGCCCATGCCGGCCGCCACCATGTGCTTGATGGTCTCCAGCGACGAGCCCTCGAAGGTGCGCCGTATGCCCTCGGCGTTGGTGGCGTAGCGGGCGAATTCGGGGCAGACCTGCAGCACGTGGTCGCGAAAGCAGTGGCCGGTGCCCAGCAGCAGCATGGTCTCGTTCTTGAGGTCGAGCGCGGAGACGCAGGGACGCTCGGCAAACCGGTGGCCCGAGGGCACGGCGGCGAGGAAGGGCTCGTCGTACAGCGGCGCGACCGCCAGCCCGGTGTCGGGGAAGGGCTCGGCCATGATGGCGCAGTCGATCTCGCCCGTGCGCAGCATCTCCAGCAGCCGCACGGTGAAGTTCTCCTGCAGCATCAGCGGCATCTGCGGCGTGCGCCGGATGGCCTGGCGCACCAGCTGCGGCAGCAGGTAGGGGCCGATGGTGTAGATGATGCCCAGCGTGAGCGCGCCCGCCAGCGGATCCTTGCCGCGCTTGGCGATCTCGCGGATCTCGGCCGCCTGCTCCAGCACGCTCTGCGCCTGCTGGACGATCTCCTCCCCGAGCGTGGTCAGCGTGACGTCGGCCGTGCTGCGCTCGAAAATCTTCACGTCCAGTTCTTTTTCCAGCTTCTTGATGGCCACCGACAGCGTGGGCTGCGCGACGAAGCAGGCCTCGGCCGCGCGGCCGAAATGCCGCTCGCGCGCGACGGCCACGATGTATTTGAGTTCGGTGAGTGTCATCTGCGCTCCCCTCGCGGGAGTGTCTGATCGAGGGTGGATTCTCCCGCGCCCGGACCCGCCTGTCACGCTTTAAGGAATTCCGATTTGCCGCCGAGCCAGCGCGCGACGTGCGCCCGGGCGAGCGCCGGGTGCCGCGCCAGCATCCGCGGCGCCACCTCGCGCGCCCATTGCAGCAGGGCGCCGTCGGTCTGCAGGTCGGCGAAGCGCAGCATCGCATCGCCCGACTGGCGGGCGCCGAGGAACTCGCCGGGGCCGCGGATCTCCAGGTCGCGCCGCGCGATCTCGAAGCCGTCGTGCGTCTGCGCCATGGCCTTCAGGCGCTCGCGCGCGCTCTCGCCCAGGTGGCCGCCCTCGCCCGTCGAATACAGCAGCACGCAGGCCGACGCCGCCGCGCCGCGCCCCACGCGCCCGCGCAGCTGGTGCAGTTGCGAGAGGCCGAAGCGCTCGGCATGCTCGATCACCATCAGGCTGGCGTTGGGCACGTCCACGCCCACCTCGATCACGGTGGTGGAGACCAGCACCGCCACCTGGCCGGCCTTGAACGCCTGCATCACCGCCTGCTTCTCGGCCGAGGGCATGCGCGAATGCAGCAGCCCCACGGCCACGCCCGGCAGCGCCGCGGACAGCTCGGCGTGCGTGGCCGTGGCGTTGCTCAGGTCGAGCTGCTCGCTCTCCTCGATCAGCGGGCAGACCCAGTACATCTGCCGCCCCTGCGCCACCTGGTCGGCCATGCGCGCGATCACCTGGTCGCGGCGGCTGTCGGCGATCACCCGCGTGACGATGGGCGTGCGCCCCGGCGGCAGCTCGTCGATGGTGGAGACGTCCAGGTCGGCGTAATAGCTCATCGCCAGCGTGCGCGGGATGGGCGTGGCGGTCATCATCAGCAGGTGCGGCTCGGGCGCGTCCCCGCCGGCATCGGCCGGCTTCTGCCGCAGGGCCAGGCGCTGCGCCACGCCGAAGCGGTGCTGCTCGTCGATCACGGCCAGCCCGAGCCGCGCGAAGCGCACCTGCTGCTGGATCACCGCGTGCGTGCCCACCACCAGCGCCGCCTCGCCGCTGGCGACGCGCTCGACCATCGCCGCGCGCTCCTTCTTCTTCTGCCCGCCCACCAGCCAGGCGACGCACTGCCCGCGCGCCTGCAACAGCGGCTGCAGCCACTGCACCAGCTTGGCGAAGTGCTGCCCGGCCAGGATCTCGGTGGGCACCATCAGCGCGCACTGCCAGCCGGCATCGATGGCCACGCAGGCCGCCAGCGCCGCCACCACCGTCTTGCCCGCGCCCACGTCGCCCTGCAGCAGGCGGTGCATGGGCTGCGCGCGCGCCAGGTCGTGCGCGATCTCGCCGCTCACCCGCCGCTGCGCCGCCGTGAGCGCGAACGGCAGCGCCGCCAGCAGCCGCGCCTGCAGGCCCTGCCCGGCTGGCGCCGGCCGCAGCACCGGGGCGCGCAGGCGCGCGCGCTGCGCCCGGGCCGTGCACTGCGAGAGCTGCTGCGCCAGCAGCTCCTCGGCCTTCAGGCGCTGCCAGGCGGGGTGGGTGCGGTCTTCGAGCTGCGCCAGCGAGGTCTGCGGCGTGGGGTGGTGCAAAAACAAGAGCGCCTCGCGCAGGTTCCACAAGCGCTGCGGGCCATTTTGACCAAAACTTGCAATGGGCGGCGGCGGCAGCTCCGGCGCCAGCGTCTCGTCCAGCGGCACGCGCGCGAGGGCCGTGGCGATCGCGCGGCGCAGGTAGGCCTGCGGCAGTTGCGCCGAGGCCGGGTACACCGGCGTGAGCGCCGCCGGCAGCGGCCCCTCGGCCTTGCGGAACGCCGGGTGCACCATCTGCCGCCCCCAGAAGCCGCCGCGCACCTCGCCGCGCACGCGCAGGCGCTCGCCCACCGCCATGGTCTTTTGCTGCGAGGGGTAGAAGCTGAAGAAGCGCAGCTCGCAGCGGCCGCTGCCGTCATCGAGCACCACGACGAGCTGGCGGCGCGGGCGCAGCTGCACGCTGCTTTCCACCACCTCGCCCTCGATCTGCGCCACCTGGCCCTCGCGCGCGCTGCGGATGGGCACGATGCGCGTCTCGTCCTCGTAGCGCAGCGGCAGGTGCAGCGCCAGGTCGATGTCGCGCAGCAGGCCGAGCCTGGCCATGGCCTGCTGCGCCGGGCTGCGTCGCACGGGAGGGGTCGCGGAAACAGGTGCCTTGCTCACGCAAACAGGCTACCATGGCCGCACCCTCGCTTCCCTGCCGATCGGCACACCGGCATGCTCAAGCGCATCCACGTCCGCCACCTGTCCGTTGGCATGTACATCCACGAGTTCTGCGGCTCGTGGATGGAGCACCCGTTCTGGCGCACGCACTTCCTGCTCGAACACGAGGCCGACGTCGCCCGCATCCGTGACAGCTCCATCCAGGAAGTCTGGATCGACACCGACAAGGGCGCGGACGTGCCCGAGACCGCGCAGCCCGTCTCGCGCCCCCAGGCCGACGCCCAGGTCGACCGCACGCTGGCGGGGCTGGAGCACCCCGCGCCCGCGCCGCCCGCCTTCCCCGCTGCCAGCGACCGTGCGCCCGCCAGCACCGCGCAGGAGCTGGAGCGCGCACGCGGCATCTGCGCCAGCGCCAAGGGGCGGGTGCTCTCGATGTTCGAGGAAGCGCGCATGGGTCGCGCCATCGACGCCCAGGGCGCGCAGGCCGCGGTCGAGGAGATCGCGGGCTCGCTGGCGCGCAACCCCGGCGCGCTGATCAGCCTGGCGCGCCTGAAGACCGCCGACGAATACACCTACATGCATTCGGTCTCGGTCTCGGCGCTGATGCTCGCGCTGGCGCGGCAGCTGGAGCTGGACGAAGCCACCACGCGCCTGGCGGGCCTGGCGGGCCTGATGCACGACATCGGCAAGGCCCGGATTCCCGACGCCATCCTGAACAAGCCGGCGCGGCTCACCAACGAGGAATTCGACATCATGCGCAGCCACCCGGCCTTCGGCCTGGAGATGCTGCGCGTGAGCCAGATGCCGCCCCAGGTGCTGGACGCCTGCCTGCACCACCACGAAAAAATGGACGGCAGCGGCTACCCGCACCGCCTGATGGGCGCCGACATCCACCTGCTCGCGCGCATGAATGCGGTGTGCGACGTGTACGACGCCATCACCTCCAACCGCCCCTACAAGAACGGCTGGGACCCCTCGGACGCGCTGCGGCGCATGGCCGAATGGACCCGGGGGCACTTCGACAGCCGCATCTTCCAGGCCTTCGTCAAGTGCGTGGGCATCTACCCCACGGGCTCGCTGGTGCGCCTGGCCTCCGGCCATCTGGCCGTGGTGACCGAACAATCGCCCACCACGCTGCTCACCCCTCGTGTAAAATTGTTCTTTTCGTTACAATTAGGGATGCGTGTGACGCCGGAGGTCATCGACCTGTCCCGCCCGGGATGCGACGAGAAGATCGCTGGACGCGAAGACCCCGCCCGCTGGGGCTTCGAGGACCTGAACACTCTCTGGACCGACACCGCCGCGGCGCGCTGACCCCCATCGGCCCGCGGCGCCCTCTGCCCTTCCCGCCTGCGCCATGCTCAAACGCATTTCCGTCGACGATCTGACCCTCGGCATGTACGTGCACGAGTTCTGCGGCTCCTGGATGGACCATCCCTTCTGGCGTTCGCGCTTCGTGCTGGACAGCCTCAAGGACCTCGAACGCATCCGCGACACGCCGATCCGCGAAGTGATGATCGACATCTCGCGCGGCAAGGACGTGGCTGCCGCGCCGCCCCCGGCCGCCCCCGCGCCGCAGGCGCAGGCGCCCCAGGCCGCGCTGCTCGCCCAGCCGGACGCCGTCGCGCTGGACGCAGCCCCTTCCAACATGCGCGAGGAGATGAAGCGCGCCGCGCTGATCTGCGGCAAGGCCAAGGAGGCGGTGGTCTCCATGTTCCAGGAAGTGCGCCTGGGCAAGGCCCCGGACACGGCGGCCGCCTCCGGCCTGGTGCAGGAGATCTCGGCCTCCGTCATGCGCAACCCCGGCGCCCTCATCAGCCTGGCGCGCCTGAAGACCGCCGACGACTACACCTACATGCACTCGGTCGCCGTCTGCGCCCTGATGGTGGCGCTGGGCCGCCAGGTGGGGCTGAGCGAAGCGCAGCTGCGCACCGCCGGCATGGCCGGGCTGCTGCACGACCTGGGCAAGGCCCTGATGAACCAGGAGATCCTGAACAAGCCCGGCCGGCTCACCGACGAAGAGTTCGCGCACGTCAAGACCCACCCGCACGAAGGCTGGAAGCTGCTCAAGGAAGCGGGCAGCGTGAACGAGGACGTGCTCGACGTCTGCCGCCACCACCACGAACGCACCGACGGCACCGGCTACCCCGACGGCCTGAGCGGCGAGCGGTTCACGCAGCTGGCGCGCATGGGCGCGATCTGCGACGTCTACGACGCGATCACCTCCAACCGCCCCTACAAGCGCGGCTGGGACCCGGCCGAATCGATCCGGCGCATGGCCGAGTGGACCAAGGGGCACCTGGACCCCATCCTGTTCCAGGCCTTCGTCAAGAGCCTGGGCATCTACCCCACGGGCTCGCTGGTGCGCCTGGCCTCGGGGCGCCTGGCCGTGGTGCTGGAGCAATCGCCCGGCACGCTGGTCGCGCCGGTGGTCAAGGCGTTTTACTCGACCAAATCGGAAATGCGGATACCGCCCGAGGTGATCGAGCTGTCCGACCCCGGCTGCCGCGACAAGATCGCGGCGCGCGAAGACACCTCCCGGTGGAACTTCCCCGACCTGGACGATCTCTGGAACGAGCCGCCCGCCGCCGGCTGATTGCGCAGGCCGCCCTGGCGCGACAATCGCCGGTTTCGTATTGCCCGTGCCGGGCGCGCCCGCGTGCGCGCCGCACCGCCCGATGACCTCCCCGACCGACCGCGCCTACACTCTCAGCGACTTCGACTTCGCGCTGCCCCCCGAACTGATCGCCCAGCACCCCGCGCCGCAGCGCAGCAGCTCGCGCCTGCTCGACGGCCGCGGCCCCGCGCCCGCCGACCTGATCTTCAAGGACCTGCCCGCCCTGCTGGCGCCGGGCGACCTGATGGTGTTCAACGACACGCGCGTGGTCAAGGCGCGGCTCTTCGGCGAAAAGAGCACCGGCGGCCATGTGCAGCTGCTGATCGAGCGCGTGCTCCAAGGCGGCGAAGTCATTGCCCACATGAAGGTCAGCAAGAAACCCGCCCTCGGCGCCACGCTGCACTTCGCCGGCGGGCGCGCGGCGGGCGGCTTTGACGCCGTGCTGCTCGCGCGCTGGCCCGACGAGGAGGGCGCGCTGTTCCGGCTGCGCCTGGACGGCGCGGCGGGCGAATCGCCCTGGGCGCTGATGCAGCGCCACGGCCACCTGCCGCTGCCGCCCTACATCCGGCGCGCGCAGGAGGGCGGGCACGACGCCTTCGAGGCCGAGGACAACGAGCGCTACCAGACCGTCTTCGCGCACACCCCCGGCGCCGTGGCCGCGCCCACCGCGGCGCTGCACTTCGACGACGGCGTGCTCGCCGCGCTCGGGGAGCGGGGCGTGCGGACGGCGCACGTCACGCTGCACGTGGGCGCCGGCACCTTCCAGCCCGTGAAGACCGAAAACCTCGCCGAGCACCGCATGCACAGCGAGTGGTATCAGATCCCCGAGGAAACACTCGCCGCCATCGAGGCCTGCCGCGCGCGGGGCGGGCGGGTGCTGGCCATCGGCACCACCACGGTGCGCACGCTCGAATCGTGGGCGCGCACCGGCCAGACCCGCGCCGAGACCGACATCTTCATCACGCCCGGCTTCGACTTCCGCGTGGTGGACCTGCTGGTGACGAACTTCCACCTGCCCAAAAGCACGCTGATGATGCTGGTGAGCGCCTTCGCCGGGTACGAGCACGTCATGCGGCTGTACCGCCACGCGGTGGCGCAGCGCTACCGCTTCTTCAGCTATGGGGACGCGATGCTGCTGCGGCGGCGCTGAGCGGCCAGAGGGGAAGAAAACCCTCACAGCCAGCGCGGCAGAAAGCGCCAGCGGGTTGTCAGCAATCAAGGATATGAGGAGCCATCCAAAAAAAGTGGCGTGTGAGAATCGGTGCCATGCCGAACCTTTTCCAACCGCCACGCACGCCCTGGGGGGGCTTTTCCCGATGTGCTGATCCATGCCAGCGAATCGGCAGTGAAGCAGCACCCGGCGTACTGGGCCGCCAAGACGGGGAGCGGCAGCGCAGCGCTGGCGCTGGTGGGCGACACCATGAACGAGCAGGCCAACGAGCACTTGCGTCAACTTCTGGCGGGGCATATGCCCACGCTGGTCAGCGCCCACGCGTACGAGAAGGAGGGCGTCAACGCCATTCCTGAAATCTTTGCCGACGAGCTGAGCAAGGCCCTGGGCTGGCCCGTGGACAACGGCGTGCTGCAGATCAATGCGGTCGGCCATACGGGCGCGGACGGTTTTTCGCGCCTGGCGCGGCAGGCCCGATTCGCCGGAGCCGTTCAGCCGGGTGGTGAATATGTACTGGTGGACGACTTCATTGGCATGGGCGGCACGCTGGCGAACCTCAAGGGCCACATTGAATCGAACGGAGGTCGCGTGCTGGCGGCGGTTGCGTTGACCGGCAAGCCCCATTCGGCCAAACTGGCCCCTACACCCGAGCGCTTGCATGAACTGATTCCATTTCCAGATCGATCGAGCACGCGAAGGCGAAGCGCAGACAGTGCTGTAGCACGGCAAGCGAAGCCGACAAAGTGATCGGTTGATCTGGAAATGGAATGAGGACAAAACATGGGACAGAACTTGAAAACTGGTGGATCGAGCGATTTGCTCACCCCTTCGACGCGCTTACTGAATCAGAAGCTCGGTACCTTGCAAGGACCGAGGGAGCTGACACCATCCGAAATCGAATTGCTGCTGGCCAGCAAGCGTGAGCTGGCGGCGCTGGCCTTTGCCACGCCCACGCGCGCCGGGGCAGGCAAACCCGCACCATCCGCTTGAGTGCGGCCACAGACTTCGCGATGAAGAGCAGCCTGAACGCCGTGCAGGCATTGACGCCCGTGTGAAGCCGGCATCTCCGCCGCAAGTCAACCGCCGTTTCCGGACTGAAACCCTTCCCCCACCACGCGATTGCGCCCCGCCTTTTTCGCGCCGTACAGGCGCCGGTCGGCCAGCGCGATGAGCTGCTCGGGGCCGCCCAGCTCGTCGGGCACCAGCACCGCCACGCCGATGCTCACGGTGATCACGTCGGCCACGTCCGAGCCTCCGTGCACCAGGCCCAGCGCCTGCACCGCCGCGCGCAGCGCCTCGGCCTTGCCCAGCGCGCCCTGCTCGTCGCACATGGGCAGCACGCACAGGAATTCCTCGCCCCCGTAGCGCGCCACCAGGTCGTGCGGCCGGCTCATCCCCGCGCGCAGCGCGCCCGCCACGGCCACCAGGCATTCGTCGCCCTGCTGGTGGCCGTACAGGTCGTTGAAGGACTTGAACAGGTCGATGTCGATCATCAGGATCGCCAGCGGCTGGCGGCTGCGCTGGCAGCGGCCCCACTCGGCCCTGAGCGCCAGGTCGAGCTGGCGGCGGTTGGCGATCCCGGTGAGGCCGTCGATGAAGGCCATCTGGCGCAGCATCTCGTTGTGCGCGTGCTGCTCGGTCTGGTCGGTGAAGATCAGCAGGTGGTGGGTGCCGAAGGACATGCCGGTGACGTACATGGCGCGCTGCCCGGAGGGGCGCGTCCACATGCGCACTTCGCCCGACATGATCCGCCCGCCGTGGCTCGCGGCCTCTTCCTTGGCGAGCGCCCAGCCCCGCTGCACTTCGGCGCGGTAGTCCTCGTCGGGGTAGACCTCGCGCCACCAGCGCTCGCAGGTGAGTTCTTCGTCGGTGCCGTAGCCGAAGTATTCCTGGAACGCCCGGTTGCGGTAGTAGAACAGCCCTTCCTCGTTCACCATGCACAGCGCCACGGGCATTTCGCGCATCAGGTGGTCCAGCAGCTGGCGCGCCTCCTGCAGCCGGGCGGCCTGCTCGCGCGCCTGGGTCACGTCCTGCACGTAGCCGTGCCACAGCACCGCGCCGTCGGGCAGGCGCTGCGGCCGGGCCTGGGCGCGCACCCAGCGCTCGGCCTGGCCGGGCACGTTCACCCGGTATTCGTGGGTCCAGACGGTCAGGTCGCGGGCGGATTCGGCCAGTTTTGCCATGCCGCTGGCGAGATCGGCGGGGTTCAAGCGCGCGAACACTGCCTGCGCATCGCTGCACATCTGCTCGGGCGTCACGCCGTAGAGCGCGATGGCGCCCTGGCTCGCGTAGGGGAAGTATTTGCGGCCGTCGGGCTCCAGGCGCGACTGGTAGAGCAGCCCCGGGACGTTTTCCACCAGCAGGTCCAGGCGCTCGCGCAGCGCATGCTCCTGCGTGGTGTCCCACAGGTAGCCGGACCACTGCGTCGAGCCGTCATCCATGCGCTGCGGGTGGGACATGCTGCTGACCCAGCGCTGCGTGCCGTCCGGCAGGATCACGCGGTAGGAATGGCGCCACGCCGTGAGGTTCTGCGCCGAGACCTGCAGGCTGCGCAGCAGCGCCGCCACGTCCTCGGGGTGCACGCGCTTGAGGATGTGTCCGGCGCTGTCCTGCAGCTGCGCGGGCGTGAGGTCGAGCAATTCGCGCACCTTCTCGGTGCAATAAGGGAAGGTGTCGCGGCCGTTGATGTCGCGCCGGTACTCGAAGAGCATGCCCGGCACGCTCTGCGCGAGGTGTTCGAGCCGCGTCTCCAGGGCCCGGCGCCGGGTGATGTCGGCCTGGATCCCCGCGATGCGCAGCGGCCTGCCCTGCGCGTCGCGCTCCACCACGCGCCCGCGCAGCTCCACCCACTGGTAGCTGCCGTCCTTGCGGCGCATGCGGTGCACGCTCTCCAGGAGCACGTCCTCGCGCTGCTCCAGGAACTGCCGCACCTGCTCGACCGCGGCCTCGCGCTCGTCCGGGTGTATCCGGCTCTCCCACTCGCGCCAGCTCTCGCCCATGTCTTCCTCGGCATAGCCGAGCATGGTCTTGAAGGTGGACGAGTAATACATGCGCCGCGTGCGCGCATCCCAGTCCCAGATGCCCATGTGCGTGGCCTGCAGCACCGCGTCCCAGCGCGACTGCAGGATCTGCTCCTGCCGCCGGCGCAGTCCTTCCCGCGCCAGGCGGACGCTGCGGCGCTTGCGCACCCAGACGATGCCGCCCGCCGCCATGAGCGCCGTGATCATGTAGATCAGGATCAGCATCCACGCCAGAATCCGCCAGCTCGCGAAGATGGCGCTCTTCGGGCGCCCCACGCCCAGCGTGACCGGGCGGTCGAGGGCGGGGTCGGCGGCGCCGAGCATCTGCAGGGCCACCATGAGCTCGGGCGCGCCGTCCTGGGCCAGCGTTTCCTGCACGCTGGCCGGTGTGCCGCCCGCGCGGTGCTGCATCAGCGCCAGGCCCGCCGCCGTGCGCCGCATGCCGTCCCCTTCCTGGTTCTCGCCCAGCGGCACCAGCAGCGCTTCCTCCCCGTAGAACAGCCGCGCCAGCGCGTCCGGCGCCACGCGCACGTCGGCGAACGCGCGCCGCAGCCGGTCCAGGTCGAGCACCGCCGAGACCACGTCGCCCAGTTCCCCGTCGGGCGTGACGACGGCGCGCGAGAGCACCAGCGACGGCCCCGCCAGGCCGGCCGGATCGGGCGGCCCGAGGTACAGCGTGCGGGCGGAAGGCTCCCGCGCGATGCGCCTGAAGAAGGGTTCCGCCGCGTGGCGCGATCCCACCAGCGACCCGTCGCTGGCCGCCAGCACCACGCCGCGCGCGTCCAGCACGGCCACCACCCCGCCGGACAGGCGCGCCTGCGCCTGCACCTGGCGCACCAGCCAGCCCTGGCCGGTGGCGGCCTCCTCGCGCGTGTGCGCGGGCGCGTCGGCCAGCACCTCCAGGGTGCCGTTGACCATGGCGATCTGCTGCGTCAGCGCCGTGGAGAGGAGGCGCACCTGCTGCGCCAGCAGCTCTTTTTCGCGCGATTCGGTATGCCCATGGACCACCCACAACACGTACGCCAGGGCCGCGCCTACCAGCAGCCACACCAGCACCAGCCAGCGCAGCTCGCCCGCCAGCGGGTTCAATCGGCGGTCAGGAAGGTCCGCCATGATGGGCAAGGGAGGAGGTGCGGGGGATCACGGTCAATCGGCCAACGCGTAACCGATTGCAATTTACCCGAACAACTGTCCCAATGCCAGCCCCGGGGAAGCGGCGCGCATCAGCGTTTCCCCTATGAGAAAGGCTGAAATGCCGGCCGCGCGCAGGGTCTGCACGTCCTGGCGCGTGGCGATGCCCGATTCGGCCACGAGCAGGCGATCGGGCGGCACCTGCGCGCGCAGCCGCAGCGTGGTCTGCAGGCTGACCTCGAAGGTGCGCAGATTGCGGCTGTTGATGCCGATCAGCGGGGTGGCCAGGCGCAGCGCCCGCGCCAGCTCCGCCGCGTCGTGCACCTCCACCAGCACGGCCATGCCCAGGCCGTGCGCCTGCGCCTCCATCTCGGCCATCTGGCTGTCGTCCAGGCAGGCCGCGATCAGCAGGATGCAGTCCGCGCCCATCGCGCGCGACTGGTCGATCTGGTAGGGCTCGACCATGAAATCCTTGCGCAGCACCGGCAGATCGCACGCCGCGCGCGCCTGCTGCAGGTACTCGGGCGCGCCCTGGAAGAACGGCCGGTCGGTCAGCACCGAGAGGCAGGCGGCGCCCAGCCGCCCGTCGCCCTGCGCATAGCCGCGCGCCAGTTCCGCCGGATGGAAGTCCTCGCGGATCACGCCCTGGCTCGGGCTCGCCTTCTTGATCTCGGCGATGACGCCCGCCTGCCCCGCGGCGATCCGCGCCCGCAGGCTGCCCACGAAATCGCGGGCGGGCGGCGCGCCCTCGGCCGCCGCGCGCATGGCCTGCGGCGGCAGCTGCTGTTTGGCCTGGGCCACCTCCTCGGCCTTGGCCGCGCAGATGGTCTGCAGGACGTCGGGCACGGCCGGCGCGCTCATGCCGGGCACCGCCGGGTGAACGCGACGAAGGCCGCCAGCTTCTCCCGCGCCGCGCCGCTGCCCACGGCCTGCTGCGCGCGCCGCAGGCCGTCGGCGATGCTCTCGGCCACGCCGGCGGCGTACAGCGCCGCGCCGGCATTGAGGCAGACGATGTCGTGCGCCGGCCCCTCCTGGCCGTCCAGCACCCCCAGCAGCATGGCTTTCGATTCCTCGGGCGTGTTCACCCTGAGCGCGCGCGTGCCCACCATGCGCAGGCCGAAGTCCTCGGGGTGGATTTCGTACTCGTGCACCACGCCGTCCTTGAGCTCGCCCACGCGCGTGCCCGCGCCCAGGCTGATCTCGTCCAGCCCGTCGCGCCCGTAGACGACCAGCGCATGCTCGGCCCCCAGGCGCTGCAGCGCGCGCACCTGGATGCCGACCAGGTCTTCGTGGAACACCCCCATGAGGATGTTGGGCGCGCCCGCCGGGTTGGTCAGCGGCCCGAGGATGTTGAAGATCGTGCGCACGCCCATCTCGCGGCGCACCGGCGCGACGTTCTTCATCGCCGGATGGTGGTTGGGCGCGAACATGAAGCCGATGCCCACCTCGGCCACCGACTGCGCGATCTGCTCGGGCGTGAGGTTCACGTTCACGCCCAGCTGCTCCATCACGTCGGCGCTGCCCGAGGCGCTCGACACGCCCCGCCCGCCATGCTTGCTCACGCGCCCGCCCGCGGCGGCGACGACGAAGGTGGCGCAGGTGGAGATGTTGAAGGTGCCCGCGCCGTCGCCGCCGGTGCCCACCACGTCCACCAGGTGCGTGGTGTCGGCCACGTGCACCTTCCGGGAGAATTCGCGCATCACCTGCGCGGCGGCGGTGATCTCGCCGATGGTTTCCTTCTTCACGCGCAGGCCGGTGACGATGGCCGCGGTCATCACCGGCGAAAGCTCGCCGCTCATGATGAGGCGCATCAGGTGCAGCATCTCGTCGTGGAAGATCTCGCGGTGCTCGATGGTGCGCTGCAGCGCCTCCTGGGGGGTGATGGTGGTGTTCATGGTGATCCTGTTTCGATAGCTGCTCGCGCTTGACCATCAAGCGCTAGAGGCCGATTTCATTCAAATTTTCAAACGGCGCGCTGCGCCAGGAAATTGCGCAGCAGCGCGTGCCCGTGCTCGGTCAGGATGCTCTCGGGGTGGAACTGCACGCCCTCCACCGCGAGCTGCCGGTGGCGCACGCCCTGGATCTCGCCGTCTTCGCTGGTGGCGGTGACCTGCAGGCACTCGGGCAGCGTGTCGCGCGCGATCGCCAGCGAGTGGTAGCGGTTGACCGTGAACTGCCGCGGCAGCCCGGCGAACACGCCCTGCTCGTCCGTGGTGATGACGCTGGTCTTGCCGTGCATCTGCCGGCCCGCGCGCACCACGTCGCCGCCGAAGGCCTCGCCGATGGCCTGGTGGCCCAGGCACACGCCCAGCAGCGGAATCTTGCCCGCGAAATGGCGGATCGCCGCCACGGAGATGCCCGCCTCCTTGGGCGAGCACGGCCCGGGCGAGATCACCAGCCGCTCGGGCGCGCGCTCGGCGATGTCCTGCAGCGTGGTCTCGTCGTTGCGCACCACGTCCACCTGCGCGCCCAGCTCGCCGAAATACTGCACCAGGTTGAAGGTGAAGCTGTCGTAGTTGTCGATCATCAGGAGTTTCATTCCAGCCCCTCCTCCACCAGTTCGGCCGCGCGCAGCAGCGCGCGGGCCTTGGCCTCGGTTTCCTTCCATTCGAGCTCCGGCACGGAATCGGCCACCACGCCGGCTGCGGCCTGCACGTAGAGCACGCCGTCCTTGACGATGCCGGTGCGGATCGCGATCGCCACGTCCATGTCGCCCGCGTAGCTCAGGTAGCCGCAGGCGCCGCCGTAGAGCCCGCGCTTGGTCGGCTCCAGCCGGTCGATCAGCTCCATCGCATGCACCTTGGGCGCGCCGGTGAGCGTGCCCGCCGGAAAGGTCGCCCTGAGCACGTCCATGCTCGTCATGCCCTCGTTCAGCATGCCTTCCACGTTGCTCACGATGTGCATCACGTGGCTGTAGCGCTCGACCACGAAGGCCTCGGTCACCTTCACGCTGCCCACCCGGGCGATGCGCCCGATGTCGTTGCGCGCCAGGTCGATCAGCATCACGTGCTCGGCGCGCTCCTTGGGGTCGTTCACCAGCTCCTGCTCGGCCGCCTGGTCCTTCTCGGGCGTGGCGCCGCGCGGGCGGGTGCCGGCCAGCGGCCGTATCGTCACCTTGGTGCCATCCTCGGTCTTCTCCTGGCGCACCAGGATTTCCGGGCTCGCGCCCACCACCTGGAAATCGCCGAAGTCGTAGAAATACATGTAGGGCGACGGATTGAGCGAGCGCAGCGCGCGGTACAGCGACAGGGGCGAGGCGGTGTAGCGCTTGTGGATGCGCTGGCCCACCTGCACCTGCATGAAGTCGCCCGCGGCGATCAGCTCCTTGGCCCGCTCCACCGCGGCGATGTAGTCTGCCTTGGCGAAGCCGCGTTCGGCGGGGTAGCTCTCGCCGGCCGCCACGCGCGGCGCGCTCACCGAATACTTGAGCTGGTCCTTGAGCGCGCGCAGGCGCTTCTTGCCGCGCGCATAGGCCTCGGGCTGCGTCGGGTCGGCCCAGACGATGAGGTAGAGCTTGCCCGAGAGGTTGTCGATGACGGCGATCTCCTCGCACTGCAGCAGCAGGATGTCGGGACAGCCGAGCGCATCGGGCGGGCAGGTGTCTTCGAGCTTCTTCTCGATGTAGCGCACCGCGTCGTAGCCGAAGTAGCCCGCCAGCCCCCCGCAAAAGCGCGGCAGCCCCGGGCGCAGCGCCACCTTGAAGCGCCGCTGGTAGGCGGCGATGAAGTCCAGCGGATTGCCCGCGTGCGTCTCCACCACCTGCCCGTCGGTCACCACCTCGGTGCGCGCCTGCGCGCCGAAGCCGCTGGCGCGCAGCAGCGTGCGCGCGGGCAGGCCGATGAAGCTGTAGCGGCCGAAGCGCTCGCCGCCGACGACCGATTCCAGCAGGAAGCTGTTGCGCCCGTCGCCCGGCCCGCGCGCGAGCTTGAGGTAGAGCGAGAGCGGGGTTTCCAGGTCGGCGAAGGCTTCCGCGATCAGGGGAATGCGGTTGTAGCCCTCGTCCGCGAGGCTCTTGAATTCGAGTTCTGTGATCACAGGGATCTCCCGGTTCGGCGGCGTGTGCGTGTGAACCGCCGGGTTCATCTCAGGGGGTTTGCCTTGCCTCGTCCAGGGGCAAAGCGGCGGGACACCCGGGCGGTGTCCCGGGTGCGTTCAGCAGGTGTGCATGCAGCTGCGCCAGGGCCAGGCTCCCCGGTCACTCAGGCCTGCGACGAACGCGCGATGGATGAACATGCGCCCCAGTGTAGCAAAGTGCGCCAGCAGAGATCGCGGCTCGGTGCTACCTTTGCCGCCATCGCCACCATTTTCAGAAGGAGACCCACGATGAACCGAGCCCCACGCACGACCCCCGCCACCGCCGCCCGGCGCCAGCTGATCGCCGGCGGCATGCTGCTGGCCACCGCCGGGGCGCTCGCCCAGGGCAAGGGCGACGGCGTGGACAAGGTCGTCTACCACATCGACGACTGGACCACGCAGGCCACCAAGGGGCTGCGCAACGTGCGCAACCACCTGGACGTGGCGCCCGAGACGAAGATCGTCGTCGTCACGCACGCCAACGGCATCGACTTCCTCATGGAAGGCGCCAAGGACCCGAAGGACGCCAACATCGACTACGCCTCGCTCGTGAGCGCCCTGAAGGCGCGCGGCGTGCGCTTCGAGATCTGCGAGATCACGCTGCGCAACCGCAAGATCGCCAAGGACAAGTTCATCATGGACGCGGACTTCACGCCCTCGGGCGTCGTGCGCATCGGCCAGCTGCAAAGCCGCGAGCACTACGCCTACATCAAGCCCTGATCCCACCCTGGTCCCGCCGGCGCATGACCCTTGCCAGAAAGGGGATATTCCCGTAGTCTCTCACGTGACAATTTGTGAGAGGCCGCACCATGACCCCTGCCCGTCCGACCGACCGCCCGCGCGTCACGTCACCCCCCGGTGCAGCACCTGGCGGCCACGCACTGCGCCGCTTCCTCGGCGCCGGCATCCTGGCGCTCTCCGCCGCCGCCTGGGCCGCCGACGCGGGCCGGCCCATCGAGCGTTTCGAGGTCAGCGGCAACACCCTGCTGCCGCAGGCCGCCGTGGACGGCGCGCTCGGCGCCGCGCCGGCCGGCACGATGACCATCGCCGACATGCAGGCCGCGGCCCAGCGCCTGCAGGACGCCTACCGCGCCGCGGGCTACGGCGCCGTGGTCGTGCTGCTGCCCGAGCAGACGCTCGACGACCGGGTGCTGCACCTGCAGGTGGTCGAGGGCAAGCTCCGCCAGGTGAGCACCACCGGCCAGTACGGCTTCAGCCGGGACAACATCCTGCGCAGCGTGCCCGCGCTGCAGGTGGGCCGCACGCCCCGGCTCACCGACCTGGACCGGGAGCTGCTGCTGGCCAACACCAACCCGGCCAAGTACAGCCGCGTGATGCTGCAGCCGGGCACCGACACGGGCGACGTGGAGGCCCTCGTCACCGTGGAAGAGCGCCCGATGCTGCCCTGGCGCATCGACCTGGACAACACCGGCACGAGCGACACCGGCCGCTGGCGCCTGGCCGCCCAGTACCAGAACCCCAACCTCGCCGGGCGCGACATGGTCCTGGGCGTGCGCGCCGTCACCTCGCCCACCGAACCCTCGCGGGTCGCGGTGCTGGGGAGCACGCTGCGCGTGCCGCTGTACGGCGCGCACACCGCCATCGAGGGCGCGCTGCTCGCGTCCAACACGCGATCGAGCACCAACACCACCCCGGCGGGCGACCTGCGCTTCGCCGGCGACGGCCTCTCGGCGGGCGTGCGCGCCATCTGGATGCTGCCCGGCCTGAGCGAGAACAAGTCCCAGCTCTCGCTCGGCCTGGACCTGCGCCGCTACCGCACCGAATGCACGCTGGGCGAGCTGGGCGAAGCCGGCTGCGGGCCGGCGGGCAACAACACCCAGCACGCCCTGCCGCTGGCGCTCGGCTACACGCTGTACCGGCCGGGCGCGCACCTGTTCGACATCCAGTGGGTGCACAACCTGCCCTGGGGCAGCGCCGGGCGCGACAGCGACTACGACGCCAACCGCCCCGGCGCCACCAGCCGCTACCAGCTGCTGCGCCTGCACGCCCAGGTGCTGGGGCACCTGACGCCCCGCTGGCAGCTCAAGTGGCGCCTGGACGGGCAGTACGCGCCGCGCGCGCTGGTCGCCGCCGAGCAGGTCGGGGTGGCGGGCAGCACCACCGTGCGCGGCTACGAGGAGCGGGCGCTGGTGGGCGACTCGGGCTTTTCCACCTCGCTCGAATTCGCCACGCGGCTGGACACGCTGCTGGGCCAGCCCGTCTCGGATGCGTGGCCGACGCTGTCGTTCTTCGTGGACGCGGGCGGCGTCTCCAACCGCCTGGGCACCGCATGCCGCGCGGGCCACACCCGCTGCCACCTGTGGTCCGCGGGGCTCGGCGCCTCATGGACCGTGGACAACCGTTTCTTCCTGCGCATGGACGCCGCGCGCGCGGGCACGCAGGTGCAAAACACGCAACGCGGCGACTGGAAGCTGCACCTGAGCCTGTCGGCGCGGTTCTGATCGCGCCACCCCGTCTGCCGGAGCCCGCCATGAAACCGAATCCTCCTCCCCTGCGCCCCGCACTCGCCACCGTGTGCTTCCTGCTCGGCACGCTGCAAGCCGGCCTGCCCACCGCCGTCGCGCAAAGCGTCACGCCCCCGAGCCCCTCGCCAAGTCCCTCCATCCCTCCCACACCCATTCCCACGCCGACCCCTCTGCCGCCACCGCCTCCTCCGCCCTCGCCGCCACCACCACCCCCTCCGCCCCCCCCCCCCCCCGCCCCGCCCCCCCCTACCCCCCCGCA
>OFJB01000046.1_pt1 | contig 90108 bp, 92 predicted proteins | sample 1775081 | NCBI WGS metagenome assembly OFJB01 (sample SAMN08195771, study PRJEB24354) | sludge metagenome | isolation source: initial sludge from phenol fed wastewater aerobic bioreactor | place: India: Nagpur | collected 2016-06-05 | reverse complement strand
ACCTCTCGGTCAAGCTGGACGACCCGAGCTTCCCTGCTCCGATCTACGCCACCCTGGTCGAGGTGGAAGGCGAGGAAGGCCTCCAGCTGATCTGGTCCCGCCCCAACCGGGACTGACCCGGAACCGAAGCGGCCCCGTCACCGGACGGGGCCGCTTCAGCATGTCGGAACGCAGATCGAGGACGATAGCCGCGACGCTTCTTGATGCGCAGGAGATCGAGGAACAGATCGACGGCCTCGGCTTCTTCTTCGAAGCAGTGCCGGATCGTCCGGCCGCCTGTACCGATCCGGCCCCAGCGGCGCACCAGGCATGGCTGACCGAACAATGTCTCCTCGATCGAAAGCGCATAAAAGCGGGCCATATTGCGACCCGCGTCACGGCGCTCGATATAAAGGTGATAGTGCTGCGCGATCATGCCCGGCAGAATCGCGCAGTCAGGCATCTCTGTCCAATGACAGGTTTGAATCGACCGGTGAGGATCGATTCATTCTGGTGATGGGTTGCGCGGCGGTCAGCCGTTCAGCGCGTCCTTGAGCGCCTTGGCCGGCGCGAAGGTCAGCTTGCGAGCAGCGGCGATCTTGATAGTGGCGCCGGTCGAGGGGTTGCGCCCTTCGCGCTCCGGGGTGTCCTTGATTTTGAACTTGCCGAACGCGGGAATGCTGGTTTCGGCACCTGATGCGGCCGCGACAGCAATCTCCCTGAAGACGCTCTCGACGATCGCCTTGGCCTGGCTCCTGGTGATGTTCTGTTCGCTCGCGATCTTGTCGGCGATTTCATTCGAGGTGGTCATGGTCATGTCCCTTTTTCAATGGTTGCAGTTCAACCGATTCACGATGTGATCGGCAATAGAATGCTGTCTGCGGCAATTCTAGTAGGGATGTCTTCCTTCCTGTTGCCGACGGGAAATGCCTTCGCCAGGTCCGAGTCCCTGGTGACGCATTGCAGCCAGATTTCATACCCGAGACGCCCGTTTACGGCCGGTGCTACTCGATGCGAGAACGCGACCAGAGACCGCTCCCGCCATTCCGTATGGCATGCCTTTGCGACGTGCTCGGCCTTCGCTCTGGGCGTTCGGGTCTACCGAATTGTTCGCTCATCACGACATGGAAGAGGCCCGCCACACTCAGCACGCCCACGGATGTGATGATCTTCGGCGTCACGTCCCTGCCTTGTTTCGGTGGAAGCGGTTTTCGGCAACGACGTTTTTCATGTCGTCGCGGCGGAACCAGATGGCGCGGCCGCATCTGAGCGGCGCATTGCCGGCCGTGAAGACGATCTGCTCGTCGCCGCGCATGCGCAGCACTTCGTCCGGCAGGATCAACGGTCGGGCAGCGAGCTGTTTGGACCGCGTGCGCGACGAACCGGACATCTGCGAGGAGCGGCTGAGTTGGTCGACCTCGACCGTGGTGTTGCCGCAGCGGCGCGAGATGTAGTCGGCGGTCTCCGGATCGTTGATTGCGGCGAACGAGACCCATGATGCACTTTCGAACCATTTGGAGGTCGCGTCGCGCCCGCCATAGGTTTCGCGCATCTGGCCGATCGACTGGAACAGCAGCACGAGGCTGATGCCGTATTTACGGCCGGCGTCACGCGCGGTCTCCAGAATTCGGAGATAGCCGAGGCGCGCAACTTCATCGAGCAGGAAGAGGGTGCGCCCCTTCACCTCTCCATTCCGGTTATAGATCGCATTGAGCAATGCGCCGATGATGGTGCGGGCCAGTCCCGGATGCGCCTCCAGCGCCTTCAGGTCGAGGTTGACGAAGATGTCGGTCTTGCCCTCGGCAATATCGTCGGTGACGAAACTCGATCCAGAGACGAGGGCGGCATAGTTCGGATAGGAAAGCCAATGGGTCTCCTTCACCGCATTGGCGTAGACGCCGGAAAAAGTTTCCGGCGTCATGGCGATGAACGCAGCGACGTTCTCCTTGACGAATCCCGATTGCGAATTGTCGTAGATTTTCTGCAGCCGCTCGCGCAGTTTCGGTTCGGGTTCCGACAGGTTCGCCCGCATCTGCCGCAGATGCTGGTCTTTCTTTTCCGTATGCCCTGACAGGCAGACATCGGCGATCAGCGCGGTGATGAGCTGGCGCCCCGCGGCTCGGAAGAAGTCGCCGCGGATCGAGGTTGTCCGACCCGTATCGGTCACGCCCCAGTTGGCGACGGCGACCACATCTTCTTCCTTCGTTCCGCCGAACCGCCCGATCCAGTCGAGGACGTTGAACCCGGTTTCCGGATGTTTGGGATCAAGAACATGGACATCCCTGCCTGCACTGCGTCGATGCGCGATCACCATCGGCGCGACCTCATTGGATGGATCGAGCGCGACGAGACCGCCGCCCCATTTGAGCGCTGATGGAATCGTGACAGAGGTGGTTTTGAAGCCGCCGGACCCGGCAAAGACCAACCCGTGCGTCGAGCCGAACGATGCGTCGAAGCACAGCAGCGGCGCCTTGCCGCCTGCACCCCATGTCTCGGGATCGTCGGCGCGGAACCCGCGATCCGCGACGGTATCCTTGTCGACACGATAGGCTTCCCCGAGGACGATGCCGCCTGTTTGCGAGAACAGGCGTTTGGCATCGTTGAGCGTCATCCAGTTGGCCTCACCATGGATAGCGCGTCTGCCGCCGACACGGCGCGGCGTCGAGATAGCGAAGGCAGCGTTGCCGCGTATGGCGACGCGTGCGGCAAAGACGCCGGCGACAGCCGCAATCACCGCACCCATCCCGGTTGCCGGATCGGCATAGTTGAAGATGCTGCCGCCGGCAGGAACGGCCTCGATGAAGGAGACGAGACGGCTGAATTCCCGGATGCCGGCGATCAGAATGATTGCGACCGTACCGATCAGCACGCCAACGCCGGCGCTCCTGATCGCGATGCCGCCCTTCGATGCGAACAGGAACATGATGCCGGTGCCGGCTGCCATCGCATAGGGCAATGCGATCCCAATTCGGCCGAGCATGATCCGCGCCTGTTCGGTCGAACCGAGCCCCGCCATCCAATGCTCGATGCCCGTGAGGAGAAACAGCATCCCCGCCATCGTCACGCCCGGCGCGGTGAGCAGGGCGATCCTAGTCGGGGTCATTGGCGAACGCCCTTTCCCCGATCGCCTGCAATCGCGAACGCTCCGCATCGTCGACCTTGATCCGGCTTGCGCCGTCGATCAGCAGGCCAAGCAGGAGCGCGCGCTTTTCGTATCGCAGGCCCGCCGTGGCGATCAGACCGCCGAGCTGGATCTTCTCGTGCGTGTCCTTCTTCCGAGCCTCAGACTGGCTTGCCTGTCGCATTCGCTCAAGCCTCGCCAGTCTGCCCCGAAGCCGCGCCAGGCGCGACCTGCGCAGATGCCGCCTTGCTGGGACGGCCGCCCCCCTTGCGAAACCTGGCAACGAGTTCTTCGAACGCGGCGCCTAGGTCACCTTCCTCGACCTCGATATCGCCCAGTCCCGCTCTCAACGCGAGCCGGCCGATCCGTTCCGCCTCGCGCGTTTCCGCCTGTTTCAACTGCTCCTGCAGTTTTGCGATTTCTTCCCTGATCCTCGACGACGGCTTTTTCATTCCGGATGCCTTTCTTCATGCGAAACCCCTGTGTTGACGCATGAGATTGAAGGAGGGACGCGCGCAGCGCGACCCCTCGAAAGTGAGGGGTCGGCGAAGCCGACGCTTTGCGAGATCATCCCTGCGTTCCGAAGGAATGCTCCAAGGGCGCAGTAATACGTCGCTGTCGCGACGTGCCAGCGCCTGGCCCCCGATGGGGCAGGCAGACCTTGCGGAACCTGTGTTCGGTTCAACCGCAGGGAGTGCTGGCGCCTTGGCCATCACGCATTTCACACCGCAGATCATCGGGCGCACCGAGGGGCGCAGCGCCGTGCTGTCGGCCGCGTATCGCCACTGCGCGAAGATGGAACATGAGGCGGAGGCGCGCACGGTCGACTATACGGCCAAGCGCGGTCTCGGCCACGAGGAGTTCCTGCTGCCAGCCGATGCCCCGGACTGGGCGCGGTCGCTCATTGCCGATCGGTCCGTCGCGGGCGCTGCCGAAGCCTTCTGGAATAGGGTCGAGGCCTTCGAGAAACGCGCCGATGCGCAGTTCGCCAAGGAGTTCATCATCGCACTGCCGGTGGAACTCAGCCAGGAGCAGAACATCGCGCTCATGCGCCAGTTCGTGCTCGAACAGGTGCTGGCGCGCGGGCAGGTCGCTGACTGGGTCATCCATGATGAGCGCAGCAATCCGCATGCGCATCTGATGACGACATTGCGGCCGCTGACGCAGAACGGGTTCGGGGGCAAGAAAGTCGCCGTGATCGGGCCTGACGGTCATCCGGTCCGCACCAAAGCCGGCAAGATCCAGTATAAGCTCTGGGCCGGAGAAAAGGCCGAGTTCCTCGATCAGAGGCGAGCCTGGCTTGATCTCCAGAACCAGCATCTTGCGCTTGCCGGCCTCGACATCCGCGTCGATGGCCGCTCCTACGCCGAGCGCGGCATTGATCTTGTCGCCACCACCCATATCGGCGTTGCCGCCAAGGCGATGCTGCGCAAGGGAGACGGATCGGGAAGGCCCGCCGATCTGGAGCGGCTCGCCGAACATGAGGCCACGCGCAGGATCAATGCCAAGCGTATCACGGCGCGTCCTGAAATCGTGCTCGACATGGTCGCCCCAGCGAAGAGCGTCTTCGACGCGCGCGACATCGCCAAGGTGCTGCATCGCTATATCGACGACGCCGGAACCTTCCAAAGCCTGCTCACGCGCATCTTGCAAAGTCCGGAATGCCTGCGCCTCGATGTCGAGCGGATCGATCTGACGACGGGCGCGCGCGTGCCGGCAAAGCTCACCACGCGCGAGATGATCCGGCTCGAATCCGGGATGGTCAACCGTGCGCGGTTCCTTGCGAGCGCGACGTCGCATGGCATTCGGGAGAAGGTCCTGGCGGACGTGTTTGGCCGCCATTCGAAGCTCTCAGATGAACAGCGGACGGCGATCGAGCATGTGGCGGGCGGGGAGCGTGTAGCGGCGATTGTCGGTCGTGCCGGCGCCGGCAAAACCACGATGATGAAGGCCGCCCGCGAGGCATGGGAAGCGGCTGGCTATCGTGTTGTCGGAGGCGCCCTTGCCGGCAAGGCGGCGGAAGGGCTGGAGAAGGAAGCCGGCATCGAAAGCCGGACGCTGGCATCGTGGGAGCTGCGCTGGAAGCAGGGCAGGGACCATCTCGACGACAAGACCGTCTTCGTCCTCGACGAGGCCGGCATGGTGGCGTCGAGGCAGATGGCGAGTTTCGTCGAAGCGGCATCGCGGGCCGGCGCCAAATTGGTCCTGGTGGGCGATCCCGATCAGCTGCAACCAATCGAGGCGGGCGCCGCCTTTCGGGCGATTGTGGACCGCATCGGCTATGCCGAACTCGAGACCATCTATCGCCAGAAGGACGCCTGGATGCGTGCAGCGTCGCTCGATCTGGCGCGGGGGCGGATCGAGACTGCCATCTCGGCTTACGGCGCGAAGGGCAGGGTCCTCGGCTCGCAGTTGAAGGTGCAGGCAATCACCAACCTGATCGACGACTGGAACCGGGAATACGATCGGGAGAAATCGACTTTGATCCTCGCGCATCTGCGTCGCGACGTGCGCGTGCTGAACGGTCTCGCCCGCGAAAAGCTCATCGACCGCGGCATCATCGAGCAGGGTCATTCCTTCCGAACGGAAGATGGCGAGCGGCAGTTTGCTGCCGGCGACCAGATCGTGTTCCTGAAAAATGAAGGCTCCCTCGACGTCAAGAACGGCATGTTGGGAAAAGTTGTGGAGGCATTTCCCGGCCGGATCGTTGCCGAGATCGGGGAAGGCGAAGCAAGACGGCGTGTCGATCTCGACCAGCGTTTCTACCGCAATGTCGATCACGGCTACGCCACGACGATCCACAAGAGCCAGGGCGCGACCGTCGACCGGGTAAAGGTGCTCGCCTCTCTCTCGCTCGACCGACATCTGACCTATGTCGCGATGACCCGGCATCGGGAAGATGTCGCGCTCTATTATGGCAAGCGCTCGTTCGAAAAAGTCGGCGGTCTGGCGAAGGTCCTGTCGCGCCGCGATGCCAAGGAAACCACGCTCGACTATGCGGCAGGCCGCTTCTACCGGCAGGCCCTGAACTTCGCCAACAACCGCGGCCTCCATCTCGTTCAGGTGGCGCGCACCCTGGTGCGCGATCGCCTCGACTGGACCCTTCGTCAGAAACAGCGCCTCGCCACGCTCGGCAAGCAGTTGCGCACCGCCGGTGCGCGACTGGGGGTGTTCGACGCGCAGGCCCACGTCAATCGCCAAACCACAGGAAAGGTCGAGTCCATGGTCAGGGGCGTCACCAGCTTTGCGCTGTCCGTCACCGATACAGCCGAGCAGAAACTGCAGGCCGATCCGGCACTCTCGAGGCAATGGGACGATCTCTCGAATCGTATTCGTCTGGTCTACGCCGATCCGGAAGCGGCGTTTCGCACCATGCGGTTCGAGGCGATTCTGTCGAATGCGACGGAGGCGCAGCAACGGCTCCAGCAGATTGAGCAGAGGCCGGATTCGTTCGGTCCCTTGCGTGGCAAGGAAGGGTTGTTCGCCAGCAGGGCTGACCGGAAGGAGCGTGAGGTAGCAACAGTCAACGTGCCGGCGCTGCGCCGCGACATCGAACGCTACATGCGGATGCGCGAGACGGCGTTGAACAAGCTGACCGCCGCAGAGCAGGCCGAGCGCCATCGTGTCTCGATCGACATCCCGGCGCTGTCGCCATCGGCGGGCATGGTGTTGGAAAAGGTCCGCGATGCGATCGATCGCAACGATCTTCCAGCAGCACTCGGATTTGCTCTCGCCGACCGTATGGCCAAGGTCGAAATCGACGCCTTCAACAAGTCGGTCAGCGAGCGGTTCGGCGAGCGCGCCTTCCTGTCGACGGCGGCAAAGGAAGCACAGGGCCCCCTCTTCGACAAGGTGGCGCTCGGCCTGCCTCCTGGCGACAAGCAGAAGCTCGCTTCCGCCTGGCCGCTGATGCGCGCCGGCCAGCAGCTCGCCGCCCACGAACGCACCACGCGGGCGCTGAAGGAGACCGAGGCGTTGCGGCAAGCGCAGCGGCAGTCGTCGGTGCTGAAACCATGAGGCGGGTGAGGGCACTGACTATTCTGATTGTCGGCGCCATCGGTCTCGCGAGCATTGCGGCCATCGGCTGGCTGGGCGGTTACAGGATCAATCTCACGCCGAGCTACGCCCTCGGCCTCTGGCGCATCGAGGCATTGGATCGGACGGCCGAGGTCGGTGATGTCATCTTCATCTGTCCGCCGCCGGGCCTGTCGTTCGCCACGGCGCGCGAGCGCGGATATGTCCGAACCGGGCTTTGTCCAGGATGGCTTTCGCCCTTGATCAAGACCGTTGTCGCGCTTCCGGGCCAAAGTGTCGAAATCGGCTCGAGCATCGAGGTCGACGGCGCCGTGCTGGCTCATTCCGTTGTTCGACCCCTTGATGCCGAGGGTAGGTCACTCACACCCTATGCCGGCGGCATCGTGCCACCTGGTCACCTCTTCATCCATTCCGAATTCGCAGGTTCCTATGACTCGAGATATTTCGGGCCAATCCCGGCCGACGGCATTTTGGGACTGGCGCGGCCGGTCCTCACCTTCGCGCCATGACATTATGACGTCTGCGAGTTTTGCAGCCGCGTCGATTGCGGTTGGCCTCGTCGGCTGGAGTGGAAACCCATCTCTCCTTCCGGTGGCGATGCTGTTCCCGGCGTTGTGGGCATTTGCGCCCTCGAGGCTGGTCGTCGCGACCGTTTCAGCCGGTTACTTTCTCTCTGCATCGCGCGGCTTGCCGCAAGGCGTCGCCAATTTCTTTGGCAGCGGCTTCGGCGCAGGGATCGTCCTCTGGCTCGCCGCCGCGAGCGGCTTTGTGCTTGTCCATGCCGCGCTCTGGACGGGGCGACTGGGATGGGGAAGGGCGCTGCGTTATGGCATAGCGGCATTGCTGATGAGCGTGCCGCCATTCGGCATCGTCGGCTGGGCGCATCCGATCACGGCTGCCGGCATCGTTTTGCCGGAATCGGGCTGGTGGGGTCTTGCCGCGGCAGCGATCGGCCTGCTCGTCATGACAACGCGGGGCTGGCCGATCGCAACGCTTGTCCTGGGAGGACTGTATCTGTGGTCCACCGCGACGTGGACGCCACCCGATGTGCCAAATGGATGGGTCGGAGTCGACACAAAATTCCGCGGTGAGAGCGGGCACTATGCCGACTACGCCCAGCAGCACGAAACCATCTACATGGTGAGGGCAGCGGCAAGGGATGGCGCGAAGATCGTTGTTCTACCGGAAAGCGCCGCCGGCATCTGGACGCCGACCGTCGAGCGTCTTTGGCTGCACGAGCTTGCAGGTCTCGACGTCACCGTCAATGTCGGGGCGATCGTTGTCGATGAGGCCGGCTACGACAATGTCATGATCGAGATCGCGGGCGAAGAGGCTCGCATCCTCTACCGGGAAAGAATGCCGGTCCCGGTTTCCATGTGGCAGCCATGGCTTGGATGGTTCGGCGAACCCGCCGGGGCTCGAGCCCACTTGTTTGCCAATCCCCTCGTCGAATCCGGTGGCTTCCGGGTTGCGCCGCTCATCTGTTACGAGCAGCTCATCATCTGGCCGATGCTGCATTCTGCGTTCCACACGCCGGACGTGATCGTCGCCACCGGTAACGGATGGTGGACGGACAACACCAGTATCGTCGCTATCCAGCAAGCGGCTGCCGAAGCCTGGGCACGCCTGTTCGGGATTCCCGTCGTTTTCGCCTTCAACCTTTGAAAGGACGCAACCCATGTTCGATGTTGCACTGATCCAGCAATGCGCCGATCCCGGCATCGAGATCGCCATCGTCGAGCAGTTCATTGCCGAGGCCGGTTCGGACAATCCGCTCAAGGTCACGATCACCTTGGGAAACCGCGTCATCCTGCCGGAGGCGCCGAAAACACAAGAGGCCGCTGTGCGCCTCATGCAACGTTTCGTGGGAGAGGCGACAGTGCGGGCCGGGCTCACGCAATACCCGGTTGGCTACGGCATATCGGACGCCGCGCAGATCACGGCCGATCTAGTCGATCCTTGTGAGAACATCCGCATGGGGACGGCCCTGTTCGGCAAGGTTTACCGCATTGTCTCCCATGCAAGTGGTGAAAACGGTGGCCCCGTCCTGGGCGAGGCGATCGGCGCCTGGCGGAGCGGAACCTTCAGGGGGGACTATGTGTTTGGCCTGCCCGATCCTGGTCCTTTGGCCGAAGAATTGCAGGAAGGGGCGGATCAACCTGCGGAGCAGGAAAGCCCGGAAACGGTCGAACCTCAACAGCAGGATGATTCGAACAGGTCTATTCTGCCAACGCTTGAATCGGCCGACCCTAACACCGCTGGCATTCGGATCGACCTGTCTAACCTCAAGGGTGACGGCAGCGCCGTAGTGACGTCGAAGCAGTAGGCAAATTGATCACATCCAAGTGATCTGGCCCATGTGTTTTGGACGCCACGGTGGTTGAGTTGACCGGGCAGGAGTACCAGAATAATCATGTAACACAATAACGGGTCAATCCGTCATTTTGATAAGAATGTGGGAGGGAGGTGTAGGGGGCCTATAAGCTTTGGGATGCCGGTTCTTGAGGAGAGAAAAATGGCTGCCGCGGCGAGAGGATTGCATTTATCGGACCAGATCGGGGTCTTGCTGGAAACGCTCGAACTGAGTGGCGACAGATACGCCATGAAGAGCGCCCTGCATCGTTTTGCCCGAGCCGCAGGGCTTCGACGTTTTGCCTATGTTGGCGTCAGCAGCGAGACGGTTCGCACGTTCACGGATCTGCCGGAAGAATGGGAGAACCGGTATCACGGCGAGGAGTTTGCAGCCGTCGATCCCGTGGTCGCGCACGCAAAGCGTACCTTGAAGCCGTTCAGCTGGTCGTTCTCGACCATGGAAATCCCCGACCATGCCGCGCAACACTATTGCGGAGAAATCGGCCAGGTCGGTGTCGCCTCTGGCATGACCATTCCCATGAAGGTGGGGCCCGGGCGCACGGCGATGCTGACATTCATGACAGACGGACGATCCAGACCGCAGGTCAGCACTCGTGCTATGCAGGAGGCGGTCGCGGCGGTCGCCTATACGCACCTCTATGTGTCCCGAATGGGTAGCACGACATTGCGCGGTCCTGGTCTTTCATTGACCCCGACGGAGCTGGCATGTGTCGTCTGGGTTTCCCTGGGGAAGACGGAGTTTGAGATCGCCCGGATGTGCGGACTGTCGGAGAAGGCGGTCCGCTCTCATCTGGAAGATTCCAGGGCGAAGTTGAGCGCGGCAAACACGCCACACATGGTACGGTTGGCGCTCGAGTCCCGGATCATGCCTCTTCGATAGAGAAGCTCTTATCGATCTCAAAAGGAAATCCCGAAGGATTGGCGTTGACGTGACCGGCATCGGCTGGATTGCGCGGCATAACGCTCATCCGTGTTTCGTCATCGCAGAACCATCAAACGTTGAGCCTTTCCGCCAGTCGCGTCATCAGGTCCATGCGCTCGTGAAAAATCGCCACGACGAGCGCAGGCGCCTCCTCACGCGGCAGGCAAAAGACGTAGTGATGTTCGCAACGTGCCATCCGCAACGCCGGAAAGAGTTCGCTCATGTCCTTGAAAGGACCTTGTCCGGCTGCAAGGTTGGCAATGCCCTGTTCCAGCTTGCCGATATAGCGGCGCACCTGCGCGGCACCCCATTGCTTGCGCGTGTGGCGGATGATGCCGCGCAGATCGGCTTCTGCCTCCGCCGTGAGGATGTAGGCCGTCAAGCGCGACCCTCGGCCAGTTCTTCATCCAGGATGTCACCGATGCTTTTGGTGGACACCTTCCCCGCAAGCCCATCGTCAACACGGGTGCCCAGCAAGGATTTCAGATCCTGCCATGCCTGATCGGCATCAGCATCGCCGGGGAACAAGCGCTCGAGGGCGTATTGCTTGATAGTCTTGCCTTGCAAGGCTGCCAGCGCCTTCAGGCTTTTGTGCTGCTGGTCCGTCATGTCGATTGTCAGGCGGCTCATGGGATAACCTCCGCAGAATTACACAAACCCACATTAGCACATATGCAGGAAAATGGCTATTACCTCCGTCGCCTGTAACAGGCAGAGCGTGTGGGAAGGCGGCGTGAGCGGATTTTGCTGTGGCGGCAGGCGCGGCAACCTTCACCATGGCGCACATTTCCGGATGCGATCGTCGAGGCTGCGAATACGGCAGCGCCCGAGAACACCGACTGTCATCTGGTTTTCAATACACTGCGCGCATATAAAGGTCCCGAAGCAGTACGCGCTGCTTTGGGGCTTGCAAACCCCTGACAAGCGGTTGGTGTCGGCCGTGACGACACCAGATCCTCGGGCTTACGGCCGGGGACCTGGAAACATGTCCAGGTGCTCGGCACTAAAGGTTCCAGGGCTGTCTTGTTACAGTTTGCAATCCCCGGCTTGGGGCCACAGGATATCGTCTGCGGGGGCGCACCGTGGACCAAGCAACTGGGATCGGTATGGCCACTGGACGCAGGACGATTTCGCAAGAGCACGAGCGCCTTTCGGCAGATCTCGCGGAGATTATCGATGCGCTGTCGGGCAAGGACCTGGAGATCGCCGCAATTGCCGCGATCCGGAAACATCGAGAGATGATAGAGACAGCCGAACGGGCGCATGAGGCGTGGAGCAATGCGGACGACGGCGATCCGTGCAAGGCGGATCTGGAGCATTGCTATATTCAGGCAACGATGAACAATACCGCCCAGATTGCAGTCGTGGACGCATTGATCACCAAGCTGGGGTACATCCCGCAGGTTCCGTGATGCTCAGATGATCCCGCGTTTGACGGCAAGCCGCACGGAATGCGGGATGTTCGTCGCTCCGAGTTTGTCCCGCGCCTGAATGAGGTAGAAACGCACCGTGTTCTCGGCAATGCCGATCATTTGTGCCGTTTCTGCATTGGTCTTGCCAAGCGAAGCCCATGTCAGGCAGGTCAATTCCCGGCTTGAAAGCGGCGCGTTCGAGCCTTTCGGAATAGTATTGGTCAGCCGCGCTATGTTGGCATGAACGAAGGAAACGGCGGTCGCGGCGCGCATTATGTCGCGAACGACGATCGAGGGTTGCTCTTCCGCCTCGCCGGCGAGCGTGAGCATGGCGACCCGGCCGAAGCCAGTCTTGATCGGTATCGTGAAGCCTGAGCGAATGCCATGACGTTCGGCGTCGCTGAAGAACGCTCGATGCGTGCGATCCTGATCGTTCATTTCGGAAATCGACCACGAAAAGGGCGCCATCTTCCGCTGCGCGGTCGTCACCACCGGATCGATATGGCGATAGTCCTTCTCAAGGTAGGTCTCCTGCCATTTCAAGGGGTAGTTGGTGAGGGCGGTTGCCTCAGGCCCGCCGAAGCAGAAATACGCGTAATACTGAAACGATGACGCGAGCGTGAAGGTGTGCAGGGCCGAACGAATTGTATCTTCTTCGCGCGTTACCTCCATCGCGTCGATCAGCTCGCCAAGCTGTTTTTTCATCAAATGACTTCTGGCCACAGATATCTCCCTCGCCGGCTAATTTCTACAGGGCCTTTTCCAGACCAGATCGTGTCCTTCCTGTTGGGAGCCCGGATGGACCGAAACGTGCACTCTACCGGGCGCCAAGCTGGTCAGTTGCGAGGATCGCGCGATCCCGTCAGCCCCCGACGCTGTCGACGGTAACCTCAACAGTCAAGGATTGGAACGAAAATCGCTTTGCCGCGCCAGGATTGGGCTCGCGAGGGCTCCCTCCGTCGAACCCGTTTTGGCCGAATACGGCGATTGCGCGGAGCTCCGCGCCGGCGGCCGCCGTACTGGCAGCGGTTGCCCTGCGCCGCCGTTCGTTGTCTTCGTGCGTGCGAACGCCTGGTTCCTGCTGATTGCTATGCCGGACGGTGATTTCAATCCCCCGCCTATTTTTGGCTTTGTGGCTGCCTCGCGATCACGGCGTAGAGGTTTTCGTCGTCCTGACCGGGATATCGGCCGAGGTTCGCATAGTAACGGCCATAACCGGTGTCGATCGAGACCGAGTAATAGGGCTTTTCCTCCCGATTGAGATTCTCCCACAGCGCGCCCACCTCGATTGGTCGGCCGCGCGGGCTCTTGGCGAACAGGCGGAACCGCGGTGCGTCCGGGTTATCGCTCGTGATTGCCTCGCCCCTGAAATCGATATCGAAGGCGAGGGTCGCTATGTTGCCGGTCAGCTTGTCGCCGTCGATGTTCACGAAGTTTGTAAGGTCTGTCATGATTGTCGTCCTCTCGATCGCCGGGGTTGAGTGATGTCTTCTCGCTGCATCGATCAGCGCTGCTGCGAGCCTGGGAAGATGATGTCCTGCTCCACGAGCACGTTGAACCGGTAGCCGGGCCGGATCTCCAGTGTGGGCTGGACGTTGAGGCTCTTCGATACCGTCTGCTCAGCCATTTGCCCGAAGGTCTCGGCGAAGCTCCGCCGCGCCGCGTCCTCGGCGCTGTTCGATTGACCGAAGGCATTGCGATCCTGCGGGATCAACATTTCCGTGCCGGCGCCGATCAGCGCGACCAGGATCGCGGATCCGAATGTGCGCAGATAGTGGTTGTCGACCTTGTCGCTGAAGCCGCCATAGCCGGCGGCATCCATGCCCGGCATGCCTCCGATCTGGAGCGTCGAGCCATTCGGGAAAATGATATCGGTCCAGATGACGAGCACCCGGCTCTGGCCGAACACGACCTTGGAGTCGTAACGGCCGAGGAGCTTTGACCCTTGCGGGATCAACACATGCCGGCCGGTTTTACTGTCGTGGACGTTCTGCGAAACCTGCGCGGTGATGCGTCCGGGAAGATCGGAATTGATGCCGGTGACCAGAGTCGCCGGAATGACGGAACCGCGCTTGAGCTCATAGGGAGACTGCTGCGGCACGACCTGGTTCGGCAGGTAGCCGAGATCCTTGATATCCTGATTGAAGAAATTTTCTTTCGCGGCCTGCCCGTTGGGGTCGTTGTCCTGCCCGAGGATGCCGGACTGCATGGCGGCAGCGTAAAGGTCCATCGCGCTCCCCGATCGCGTGCTTGCCGCAGTCGTTTCTCCGCCTTGCGCTTGCACGTTCGAGCCGGCATCGTGCCCTTGCAAACTTATAGCGATCGGGGAGTTGAATGCCGCTTCGTCAGCCTGGATCGAGGCCATCCGCTGGCGATGGAGCTCGCGCAGGATCTGCTCCTGCTGCTCGCGCTCGATGCGGGCACGCCACACCTCTTCCGGTTCGAGATTGCTCGCGCGGGCCGGTGCGACGTGGTTTTCAGCCGGTACAGCCACGGGTGTCGTCTGTTCTTCAGTCCGCCGCTCGACCGGCACAGGCTGGAACGGCGTCTGGACAGGTTCGCCGATAATGCCGTCCGAGACACCCTGCTTGAGCTGATCGGCATAGGTTGAAGCCGGCCGGGAACCCGGCGTAGCATCGTGACCCTGCCTGTCGCCGAAGATCAGACCGCGGCTGGACAGACCGTAGATGATGACGCCAAGAAACAGCACCACCAGCACGATCGCGACGATGACCGGAACCCGATTGAGCCTGCGGATATTGCTCCGCTTCGGAGATGAGATGTCTCCTCCGAGCCTCAGTGCCTCACTCACTTCAGCCCCCCTGCCCTGTCGTCATCACGGATAGCGGGCTTGCCGGTGCGGCGCCGGTCGCTGTCACCGCATAGACACGCGTCAATGTGAGCGAGCTGGTCGACAAGCGCGCCAGGACATTGTTGTCGAAGGTGTCGACGACATAGGCGAGCGCAACGGCATTTCCGCCCTCGGGATTTTGTTCGGTCGCAACGGCATAGCCCCATCCCTTGAGGGACCCTTCCAGCGTCTGACCAAAGACGGAGCCGTCCGCCTTCAGCTGGATCGTGGTACTGCCTGGTCCGACGTGCTCGGCGAACCGGCCGACCATGTCGCCGGCGATGGCGTTCGCGGCTTCCGGAGAAAGGCCGGAATAGGCGGAGCTGGCAATCAGGCCAGAGCCGCCCAGCGTCTGGCACCCGGCAAGCGCGATCGTGCAGAACAACATGCCAAGGACGTTGCGACGGCTTGGGATGATCCCCATGATCAGCCTCTCCGCCGGATCACGATCTTCTCCTGGCTGCGGCCGACGCCGGAGACCAGGATGGCGTGATCGATGTGATAGTCGACGACCATCATCGTGCCGTTGAGGCGGTAATTGACGATGCGGTTCTCACGCCCGGAGACGACAAAGAGGACCGGCGCATCCTGCCCGGACAATGAGCGTGGGAACTGGATGTAGGTCTTCGTGCCGTCGGAGTAGATCCGCGTCGGCTTCCAGCGCGTGCTACCGCTCACACTGAAATTGAAGTCGAGCTGGTCGGCCGACACGCCGGCGCCGGGAACGATGCTCGCCTCCATGCGGGCATTGATCTCGGCGAGGCGCGCGTTGACGTCCTCCGGATATTCGAATCCGACACGCGCCATATACTGGCTGTGATGCGATTTGAGCTGGATGTGGTAGGTGCGGCGCGACGTCGTGACGACCATCGAGGTCACGAGACCGGGCTCGGCCGGCTTGACGATCAGATGCACTGCCTGCCCGCCTGGCGCTCCAGAGGTCGCGGGCTCGACCTTCCAGCGAACGGTATCGCCCAAAAGCACGTCACGGACGATTTCGCCCGGCTGGAGTTCGATATCGCAGACCTGCAGCGGCGAGCAGACGACCGATGGCTGGACCTGACCGAACAGGAATACGACTTTGCCATCCGGTCCGCGCGTCACCACGCCGGTGCTCTGCTGCCATTGCGCGGAAAGATTGGTCCCCCGTGTTTCGTTGGTGGACAGCCCCTGCCCTGCCGCGATGCCGGAACCCGCAGCAAGCAGCAGCGGCGCCATGCACATGATCCAAAGCCCGCGGGCCTGCCTGTCGTTCATTCTTTCTCTTCCCCCGCTACTCACAACTGCGCCGTCCAGTCGAAATCCGTCAGGTAGAGGCCGATCGGATTGAGACGGATCACCGACTCGTCCTGTGGCGGTGTCAGCGTCACCGTGGCGATGCCGCGGAAGCGTCGTGTCGCCAGTTCCTTGCCCTGCCGGTCGCGCTCATATTCGGTCCAGTCGACCTGATAGGTCTGGTTCGACAGCGGCACGATGCTGGTCGCCTCGATCGAAACGGTCATCGTGCGCGCGCGATCGAACGGTGAGTTGCCGCGGAACCAGTTGTTGATCTTTTCTGTCGCGGGGTCGGAGGTGCGCAGCAGCGCGTAGGTGCGGTCGATATACTGCTTCTGCACAACGGTATCGGGCGTCACGGAACGGAAACTCGCCACGAACGTGCCGAGCGTCGCACGAACCACGCGCGGATCGGCATATTCGATCTGCTGCGGAAAACCGGCCTGGACGGCCGTGCCCAGCCGATCGACCTCGACGATGTAAGGAACCAGCTTGACCTGCGTTGAGAGATAGAGCGCATAGCCAAAGCCGATCACCGCCATGAGCATGCCGGTCACGCCAACGATCTTCCAGGAACGCGCCGCATGGATCGCTGAGCCGTAGCGTTCGTTCCATTCCTGCCGCGCCGCCAGATACGGGTTCTCCGGAGCCTTATTCCTGGCCATCGTGTCCGCTTCCGTTCGACGTCATGATTTGCCCTTGGGTCGGGATGAGGACGGTTTCGAGTTCTGGCCGCGGTCAAGCTTGGCGTTGGCGAGCCCCATGGTGGATGCGCCCCAGGTGCCGGGCGTTCCGATTGCCTTGTCCTTTGCGGCAGAGGCGAGAGAGCCGCCGGCGGCGCCGACGCCTTCGGCCATACCCTTGAGGGCGGCGGCACCGAAGGACGACCCGGAGGCACGGGCATCGGAATAGGCCGAGGCCCCTGCCCTCGCGCCGCCCCACGCCAGTGTTGCGGAACCTGCTGCAACGCTCGCCGCCTGCCCGCCATGCCGGATCGCTTCCATGCCGCCGGTGACGGAGACGCCCTGCACCACGCCCTGTATGATGTTGGGCACGTAGATCGAGATGATGAAGACGACGACGGAAATGCCGCCGATCGCCAATGTCGACAGGAATTCGTCGGAACCGGCGGGACTATTGGCGAGATTGATGAGAACCTCGGAGCCGATACGGGCGATCATGACGAGCGCAAGCAGTTTCATGCCGACCGAAAAGGCATAGACCAGGTAGCGGACGGCGAAATCCTTGGTGAAGCTCGATCCGCCGAGACCCAGCATGATCATGCCGGCAAGCAGGCCGACATACATCTCCACCATCACCGAGATGAAGATCGCGGCGACCAGCGAGAAGCAGATGACGACGACGATCATTGCAAAGACGGCCGCGATGGCGAGCGCATTGTCCTCCCATAGGCCGAACTTGGCTTTCTCCGACATCGTCGACGCAACCTTCAGCCCCGCATTGAAGACATTGGCGGGGGATGCCGAACCGCCGCCCGCGCCGATCTGGAACAGGCTGTCGACGACAGCCCGCGCGAAATCGGGCCCCTGCTCAAGGATGAAGACGAACAGACCGATAAAGAGAATCCTGCGAACGAGTTCGGCAAACCAGGTGTCGAGCGAGGCTGCGGCAAGCGCCAGCCAGACGGCGGCGATACCGACCTCGATCCCGGCAAGAATCCAGAACAGCGATCTTGCCGCTTGCATCACGGTGGTTTCCCACCCTTGAGCGGCTGTCGCGATCTCGTTTTCCAGATTGGTCAGAAGACCGCCGTCCTGTGCGGCCACAGGTGCGGTTAGCACCAGCATCATGGCGATGGCGGCCGAAAAGAAGGTTCCGGCGGTGATGGGTCTCATCCCCTGCCCTCCCCTATCCGTTCCAACGGGGCTGCATCTGCTGACCGCCAGTCGTGTCGTAGTTGGGCGGGTTTGCCTCGGTGGCGTCCGGCGGGCTGTCGGCGGTCGTCCTATTCAGCTGAACGATGACAACGATGCCGATGACTACGACGGCGGCGGCGACAAGGATGATGCGGTTCACCAGCGGGGCTCCATCATCTGGCCGCCCGAGGTGGATGGCGCGATCGAATTGAAGAATTCCTCGCGACGGGTCTGGGCGAGGTCCTTAGCCGCCTGTTCAGATTGCAGCCAGGTGCCGAGCATCGTTACCTGCTGCGAAACGAGGCCCCGGAGCTTCTGCGCCTGGACGACCTGCTGCGTGGCGATCTCGTGGCCGATCTGCAGCGCCTTCATCTGGCCGTCGGCGCTTTCGGAAGCCGAACGCAGCTGCGCCATCGTCGCTTCTTCGCTGCCGAACTGGTCGGCTGTCATGCCGGCCGCGCGCAGTGTGGCGGCAATGGTATCGCGGTTTGTGTCGGACCATTGCTGATAGTTCGAGGAGAAGGTCTCGCCGCTGGCCAGCCCGGTCCTGAACTCGCCAAAACTCTGGAAACGCGATTGCAGGACATCGTCGAGATTGCCCATCGAGAAGGCGATGCCCTGCCCCTGGCCCACAAGGTTGCGCAACTGGTTGAGATCGTTTTCGACCTGACCCCAGATGCGCGACGGCAATTGCGCCGTGTTCTGCAGCATGTTCTGGTAGATATTGAGCTGGTTCTGGATCTGCTCGGCCAGTTGCGTGATCTGGGTAATCTGATTCTGGATCTGCTCCGCGGATTGGCCGGTGAGCGCGATCAGCTCGCTGTTGTTCAAGAGCTGCGTCCATTCGGTCGCCTGGCCCGTAACAGCCCCGGCGTGGAGTTCCCCCGGCGCAAGGAAACTGCCGGCCATGGCCAGGGCCGCGATGAACCTAAAGCTGCGTGAGAATTTCGGTTGCATCGCCGATCCCCCTTAACGAAAGCCAATGGGCGGGCCAATCCGGCCCGAACTGATCGAGGAGGGTGCGAATGCGCTTGAGATCGTCCTTGCCGGCCGCGCCCACGAAGGCCAGGGCGACCGGACCAAGCGCCATGTCAAAGAGACGTCGGCCTTCGGGGCTCGAGACGTAATATTCGCGCTTCGGTGTGGCGGTCGCGACGATCTCGATCTGACGCTCGTTGAAGCCAATCCGCTCGTAGAACCCGCGGGTGCCCGGTTCGCGCGCCGCCCCGTTCGGAAGACAGACCTTGGTCGGGCAGGATTCCTTGAGCACGTCAATGATGCCGGAGCGTTCGGCATCGGAGATCGACTGGGTCGCCAGCACCACGGCGCAATTCGCCTTGCGCAGGACCTTGAGCCATTCGCGGATCTTGTCGCGGAAGGTCGGGTGCCCCAACATCAACCAGGCCTCGTCGAGGATAATCAGGCTTGGAGCGCCGGTCAGGCGCTTTTCGATCCTCCTGAAGAGATAAAGTAGCACCGGCACGAGATTGCGTTCGCCCATATTCATCAGCTGTTCGATTTCGAAGGTCTGGAAGAGCCCAAGCGACAGCCCGTCCTCCTCGGCGTCGAGCAACTGGCCCATCGGCCCGTCGACGGTGTAATGATGAAGCGCTGTCTTGATCTCTCGGTGCTGGACACCGGAGACGAAGTCGGAGAGCGATCGCCCCTTCGATTGCGCAAGTAGACCGATCTGTCGCGAGATCGCATTCCGATGATCGGGCGTGATTGGGACGCCCTGCATCGCAACCAGCGTCTCGATCCATTCGCTCGCCCAGGCCTTGTCGCCTTCGGAGTCAAGTCCCGCGAGCGGGCAGAAGGAAAGAGCCCTCCCCTCTCCTGCGACGTCATAGTGATCGCCGCCAGCAGCGAGCGTCAGCGGCAGCATGGAGTTGCCCTTGTCGAAGGCAAAGAGCTGGGCATCGGCATAGCGCCGGAATTGCGCGGCGATCAGGGACAGCAAGGTCGACTTGCCCGAGCCCGTCGGACCGAACACCAATGTGTGGCCGACATCGTCGACATGCAGATTGAAACGGAACGGTGTCGATCCCGATGCGACCTGCATCAGTGGCGGCGAACCCGGCTCGTAGAACGGGCATGGCGCCGTCGCGCTCCCTGACCACACGGAATTGAGCGGCACGAGGTCCGCAAGATTGCGCGTGTTGATCAGCGGTTCGCGGACATTGGCGTACCAGTTGCCAGGCAGTGAGCCGAGATAGGCCTCGGTCGCATTCAGCGTTTCGATCCGTGCACCGAACCCTTCGGCCTGGATCAGGCGCCGGACGGCCTCGGCCTTTTCCTGCAGGCGGCTATAATCGTCGTCGAACAGTGTGATGACCGGCGTATAGTAGCCATAGGCGACAAGCTGCGATGAGGCCTGAGCGATCGCATCCTCCGTCTCGGCGACCATCGCCATCGCATCCTGGTCGAGCGAGCGGCTCTGGGTCTGGAACAGCTGGTCGAAGAAGGGCCGCACTTTCTGCTGCCACTTCTTGCGGGTGCGTTCGAGCTTTTGCCGTGCTTCCTGCTCATCGAGGAAGATGAAGCGGCTCGACCAGCGATAGGTGAGCGGCATCAAATCGAGAGAACCTAGAATCCCTGGCCAGCTTTCGGCCGGAAATCCATCGATTGCGACAACGGCGAGATAGTGGCCGTCGACCATGGGAGAAAGACCGTGCTGGTACTCGGCCGTCGCCAGCCAGTCGAGATACATCGGTATGTAGGGCAGCCGGACCGGATGGTTCTCGCCAGTGATGCAGAAACGGACGAACTGGAACAATTCGTCATAGCGGGCGAGGCGAAACCCCTGCTCGTCCTCGGCCTCGCGCGTGACCATGCGCCGGATCGAAAGCACATTGCCGAGATACTGCTCGATCTCGCGGATCGAGTTCCGGAAGCTGTCAAGCACGGTGTCGGCGTAATCGGCGCCGCGGCTTTCGTCGTCGGAGTAGATGTACCGGACAAATCCCGCCCTGCGCCGCTCCGGTGGCCGATAGGTCAGGATCAGTGCGTGTTCGCTCTCGTAGTGCCCCCTCTCCTGCTCGAAATGGTCCCTGCGCTCCTGGTCGATGGCGCGCGTGACGGCATCGGGGAAATGGCAATCGACTTGCGCCGGATAGTTGGTGCTCGGAATGCGTACCGCCTCCACCTGGATCATCCAGCCGGAGCCGAGCCGCGCGAAAATCGAATTGATCTGGCGCGCCACCTCGTTGCGCTCGAAATTGGTCGAGCTTTCGCTGTCCGGCCCGGCAAAGTACCAACCGGCCATCAGGCTCCCGTCCTTCAGAAGCATGATGCCGTTATCCACCAGGCCCGCATAAGGCAAAAGGTCGGAGAAAGATGGGCCGGAATGTCGGAAAGCTCGCAGGGCAACCATGACGCCTACGCTTTCCGCCAGGGCGTCGATGTCGCGCGATAGACCGGCCGATAGCCGATATGGCGGATATAGACCTTCCGCATCATCGGATCGGCCTTCGCCATCATGCGAAGTGCGGCCACGACGACGATCCAGATGGCGGCGCCGAACAGGGCCGAGAACCAGGTCAGCACGACGAAGACGAGAATGACTGCGGCGAGGCCCGTCACGAGCACCAGTTCGCGATCCGCGCCCATCAACAGGTTTGGCCGTGACAAAGCCCGGTGGATCGTCGAGTGAGCGAGTGGTGTCGAGGGCTCAGCCATGCCCCCTCCCCGCCGCGATGAACAGCGACAGCTCTGCGGATGAAACGTCCGCTACGCCGATCGATGCGCCCGACGCGCCGAACAGACCGACGATCTGGGTGGCGCCGAGCAGGATGCCGGCGACGAGCACGACATACATCAGCCGCCGCGCGAAATCGTTGAGCTCGCCGCCGAAGATCAGCATGCCGCCGGCGACCGCAACGGCCGCCAATGCGATGAAGCCCGCAACCGGGCCGGTGATTGATTGCTGGATCTGCTGGAGCGGTCCCTCCCACGGCAGACCGCCGCCACCGCCGGCAAGGGCCGGTTGGTTGGAAGCGATTGCGATCATGAATGCCGACATGGCCGCGGCTCTGATCCACCTATGCGACATCGCGCTCACCCTTCCCTGCGCAGGATTCGAATTCGTATTGTCCGTTGGCGAAGCGCTCGACATGGATGATGTCACGCACCACCCGCCCGCGCGCCGTGCGCTCGATCGAGACAATCAGGTCGACCGCCTCGCCGATCACTTCGCGCATGGGCTGCTGGCTGACTTCGGCGGTCAGCTGCTCGAGCCGGCGCAAGGCAGATTCCGCGCTGTTGGAATGGACGGTGGTCAGTCCGCCCGGGTGCCCGGTGTTCCAGGCCTTGAGCAAAGTGAGAGCCGCCCCGTCGCGGACCTCGCCGACGACGATTCGATCCGGCCGGAGCCGCATCGTGGATTTGAGCAGCCGTGCCATGTCGATGCTGTCGGATGTATGCAGCGCCACGGCATTTTCGGCCGCGCACTGCAACTCGGTGGTGTCCTCGAGGATCACCAGCCGATGCTCTGGCGACGCAATTGCGATCTCCTCCAGGATCGCATTGGCCAAAGTCGTCTTACCAGAGCCGGTACCGCCCGACACCACGATGTTGAGGCGTGACGAGACAGCGTTGCGAATTGCGGCGGCCTGGGACGGGTGCATGATCCCTTGCCGGATGTATTGGTCGAGCGAGATCAGACGGGATGCACGCCGACGAATGGTGAAGACTGGCGCCGTGACGACAGGAGGAAGCAGCCCCTCGAAGCGGTGGCCGTCGATCGGCAGTTCTCCCGAAACGATGGGCGTGTCTTCGCTGACCTCTGACCCGAGCGCGTGGGCCACGCTGCCTATGACAATCTCCGCGGCACCGGCCAGCATCGTACCGGTCTGGGTCATCCCCTGTCCCAGCCGCTCGATGAACAGCCGGCCGTCCGGGTTGAGCATGATCTCGATGACGGTGGGATCGGCAAGGGCAAGGCAGATCTCTTCGCCGAGCGATTCCTCAAGCTTGCGCACGAGCCGGATATGTGAGCGCCGGTCAGACATGACCCACGGCCCGATGCTTGCCGGGTACGGCGCAAACTCGGGGCCTTTGATCTACGCCATTCTGGAGAACCATGCCTGCCTCGCGTGTTTGAAGACGATCTGGTGGCAAGGGTTGCAGTGTGGCGCTGGCAGGTCATCCCCTCGAAAGTGAGGGGGCTGAGTCGCAGCGATTCTGTGGTTGGCGTAGGAAAACGGGGCGCTCAGCGTCTCCTATCTAACCCCCAGACCCCTCGAATGTGAGGGGGGCACTTGGCAAGGCGGGAACCGTGTTCGTGAGAGCTAACCACTTGAAACGGTAAGAAAAATGAAGGCCGATTGGCCAATGTGGTAGCTCACCGATTTAGGCAGTTAAGTTTCTGTTAACCCTATTCTTCTTGCCAAGCGGAATGGAATCGGCTGTTGTATCCACGGTAAATCGCCGTGTTTACGAAAATCGCCGTGTCTACGAGAAGCGTTCGTGAAGATGAATTCGCATTCCCATAAGGCAATCCACGAGCTCATTGGCGTTCACGCTCGAGATCTGTCTGCTCGACTTCACGAGCACCGTACAAAGCTGTTCCCACCTATCGCTCGAAAGAGTCTTCGCATGTTCTCGTCAACCGAAGCGGCGAAGCTGATAGGTATTAACGATGGCTATCTTCGTCATCTTTCTCTCGAAGGCAAGGGACCTCAGCCGGATGTGGGCGAGCGTGGGCGACGTTCCTATTCGGCTGCGACAATACAGGGTATCCGTGAGTTTCTTGAAGAGGCGGGCAAAGGTGACAGGCGCTATGTACCCTGTCGTCGTGGGACAGAGCATCTGCAAGTCATCACCGTCGTGAACTTCAAGGGTGGCTCCGGAAAGACCACCACCGCTGCACACCTCGCCCAGCATCTTGCTCTGAACGGCTATCGCGTTCTGGCGCTTGATCTTGATCCGCAGGCCAGCCTTTCAGCGCTCTATGGGTTCCAGCCAGAGTTCGATGTCGGCGACGATCAGACACTCTACGGCGCGGTCCGTTATGATAGCTCGCGGCGCAGCCTGCGCGACATCGTTCAGAAGACCTATTTCACCAATCTGGATCTTGTACCCGGCAATCTCGAACTCATGGAGTTCGAGCATGATACAGCAAGGGTTCTTGGGTCGGGTGTGCGGGAAGGCATGTTCTTCACGCGCATGGACGAGGCTCTGTCCGAGGTTGCCGACGACTATGACATAGTCGTCGTAGATTGCCCTCCTCAACTTGGGTTCCTGACAATCTCGGCACTGTGTGCGGCCACGGCCGTGCTCGTAACTGTGCATCCTCAGATGCTCGACGTAATGTCGATGTGCCAGTTTCTCCTCATGACATCGGAGCTCTTAGCGACGGTGGCGCGTGGCGGAGGGAGCATGGAGTATGATTGGATGCGGTATCTTGTAACTCGCTACGAGCCCGGTGACGGGCCGCAGAACCAGATGGTGTCATTCATGCGATCGCTGTTTGGCGAGCATGTCTTGAACTATCCGATGCTCAAAAGCACCGCCATCTCGGATGCGGGTATCACTAAGCAGACATTATACGAGGTCGAACGGAGCCAGTTTACGCGTGCGACTTACGACCGGGCAATGGAGTCGCTGAATGATGTCAACGGTGAGATCGAGCAGTTGATCAATGCCGCGTGGGGGCGCTCATGAGACCCATGGCTTTAGATGTCTCGCTATCGGTCGTGAAAAGTTGCCGGCCGGCAACTTTTCCTCAAAACCCCCGATGCGACGGATGCGAGAGGGGCAGATAATGGCCCGAAAGAATCTGCTCGATGGTCTGGGTTCGAAAGAGTTGCCGGCCGGCAACTCTGAGCACGAGAGTATCTCTGCGCCACTGCCTCCACCGGTTTCTCGCGGACCGCGAGGTGCGATTGGTGCGATCTCGCGTACGATAGAAACCTTGGTCTCACAGGCGGAAGGAGAACTTGACCCAAGCGTGATCGATCCACCGCCGTTCCAAGATCGTCTTGCGGAGTCACCGGCTGCGTTTGCCGACTTTCTTGAAGGCGTCCGTGAAGCAGGTCAGCAGGTGCCAATTCTCGTGCGCCCCCACCCCGAAAAGGAGGGACGCTATCAATTTGCGTTCGGACGCCGTCGGCTCCGTGCTGCGCGGGAGTTAAATCGGAAGGTTCGCGCGATCATCAAGCCGCTGAGCGATGCTGAGCTCGTGATCGCCCAAGGGCAGGAGAATGCAAAGCGCAAGGACCTGTCGTTCATTGAACGAGCGCTTTATTCCGCTGAGCTTGAGCGCCAGGGAATAGCGCGTGATACGATTATGAAGTCGCTGGGCGTTGACAAGACAGGGTTGTCTCGGCTGATTTCGGTCGCCGAAGAAGTACCCACGGAAGTAGTCATAGCAATCGGGTCCGCCCCGAAAGCGGGCAGAGATCGGTGGCTGGAACTGGCGGCACGGCTTCGGGCTGGTGACGCCATGGCCCGTGCGAATGACATTACAAGTAGTGCGTCGTTTCAATTGATGGAATCCGACGAACGTTTTGCGCATCTATTCTCCGCGTTGGCGAAGCCAAGAGTAGCGGCGACAAGATTACAAAGTTGGCGTTCGCAGGACGGAACGAGAGCCGCACGTTTCAAGCGTGACAAGGTCGCGACCACGATTGTGATCGACCATAAGGCTGCACCAGACTTCGGGGATTTCGTGCTCTCGTCGCTCAGTGATCTCTACGAGGCTTACCGGGCGGCGAGGGTGGCGAATGGCAAAAACGAGGATGAGGAAGGAAGCTAACCCGGCAAAGAAAAAGACCCCCCAGACAGTGTCCAGAAGGCCTCTCTCATCGTGTAGCGACTTTGAGAATCGCACTTCCGGAAATAGCAGTCAAGAGTCAACCCGTCACTTTCGAGGGGGCGCTTTCGCTTTGCCTAGCAATAGGTGAAGGACAATGCAGACGCATATCTCAACGACGCCCTTTGGGCGGCGAGCGGTGACGCTTGGTCAGATTGCAAGTCAGGCGGCCGCGAAAGCGATGCCGAAAAAGGCAATCGCCAACAAATGGCGAGTTTTCGAGGACATCCGCAAAGCCCGCGAGCCGCTCGGCGCGACGGATCGCTCTCTGGCGATCCTCAACGCCTTGCTGTCATTTCACAGAGAAACGGAACTCTCGGCCGACGGCGAACTCATCGTCTGGCCGTCGAACGAGCAGCTCATAGCGCGCGCTAACGGTATCTCGCCGGCGACGCTTCGGCGGCATCTTTCGGTTCTGGTCGAATGCGGATTGATCATTCGTAGGGACAGCCCCAACGGCAAGCGTTTCGCACGCCGGAGCAGGGCAGGGGAGATCGAGCAGGCATTTGGCTTCGATCTCTCGCCGATCGTCGCCCGTGCCGTGGAGTTCAGGGATTTGGCAGAGGCGGTGCAAGCGGAGAAGAAGGCGTTCCGCGTAGCCAGGGAACGCCTGACGCTGCTACGGCGTGACATCGTCAAAATGATCGATGCCGGCATAGAGGAAGGCGTGCCGGGGAACTGGGGCAGGGTGCTTCAGACATACCAGGCGGTCATCGGCAAGCTTCCCCGGACGGCCTCGCGGCAGCTCGTCGAGGATATCTGCGCCGAACTTCATGAACTGCACGTGGAAATCCGCGATGTATTGGAATCTTTTACAAAAACACAGAATCTGAACGCCAATGAGTCTCATTCTGATCGCCACATACAGAATTCAAAACCAGACTCCTCACCTGAATCTGAACGCGGCTTTAGAGAAAAGAATGAAGCGAGCGGCAGCATTGCGGAAATTGACAACGTACGGAGCCTGCCGAAACGGGATTTGCCACTGAGCATCGTGCTGGATGCGTGCCCTAATTTGCGGGAAACAGCTCAGACGGGCGAAATCCGCCACTGGCGCGACTTTCTGGCGGCCGCAGAACTGGTCCGCACCATGCTCGGCATCAGTCCCAGCGCCTGGCAAGAGGCCCGCGAGGTCATAGGCGAGGTTCAGGCGGCAATTGCGCTGGCGGCGATCTACCAACGAGCCGACCAGATCAACAGCGCCGGCGGGTATCTGCGCAGCCTGACCGACAAGGCGCGGGAAGGGAAGTTTTCGACCTGGCCAATGATCATGGCCTTGCTGCGCGCCAGGCTGGATGAAGGAAAACACCGCCGAACGTCGGAGAACGTGACATCTGAACCCGGTCCGAGGCTCGAGGTCTCGGAATCGCTCCTGAAAAGCCTGCGAAAGCTGAACCAATGAACTTGGCAGGCGAATATTGGCTGGCACCATGCGCCGGATCGAATTGGGTGAGAATGGGTGGACAATTGGAGTTTTGCCTATCATAAAAATGGGTGGAATTGGATGGAACATTAGAATGTCGCTGAATGCTTCGACGCTTCATATCACCCCCGAGATTCTGTCGCTGATCGCAGAGATCGACGAGTTCAAGGGTGCGTGGCGAGCAATCGGACGGATCGCGCCAGAACGTTTGTCCAGTCTGCGCCACGTGGCCACGATCGAAAGTATCGGTTCTTCGACCCGCATCGAGGGCGCGCGCCTCAGCGACAGGGACGTGGAAAACCTGCTTGCGAATATCCGGATTGGCTCCTTCGCTACGCGGGATGAGCAGGAGGTTGCCGGTTACGCCGACGTCATGGAGTCGATCTTCGATGCCTATGACGCCATTCCTCTGACAGAGAGCCATATTCAGCAGCTTCATCGCGATCTCTTGGCCTATTCCAGCAAGGATGAACGCCATCGCGGCTCCTACAAAGCCCTGGCCAATCATGTCGAAGCCTTCGATGAAGAGGGTAGGAGCCTGGGGGTGGTGTTCGAAACTGCGACACCGTTCGATACGCCACAACGCATGGCCGAACTGGTCGCATGGGTCGTGGGCGAAGAGGAGGACGGAACACTCCATCCTTTGCTGGTAATCGCGATCTTCGTCGTGGTGTTTCTCGAGATCCATCCCTTTCAGGATGGAAACGGCCGCTTGTCACGTGTCCTGACCACGCTTCTCCTGTTGCGGGCCGGCTATGCTTATGTCCCCTACAGCTCTCTGGAAAGCGTCATTGAGCAGAGCAAGGACAGCTACTATCTGGCCCTGCGGCGGACCCAAAAGACAATTCGCTCCGATACACCCGACTGGAACCCGTGGCTCGAATTCTTCCTGCGCGCGATGCAGCGGCAAAAGGAGCGGCTCGAGAAGAAAATGGAACGTGAGCGGGTGATGGTTGCGGCTCTCCCAGAGTTGTCCGTCCTCATCCTCGAACTGGTTCGCGAACATGGCAGGGTAACGATTTCCGAGGTCGTGAGAGTGAGCGGAGCCAGCCGCAACACGGTCAAGGATCACCTCAAGTCTCTTGCCGAGCACGACCATCTGCAATTGCATGGTGCAGGCCGCGGTGCCTGGTACGGCCTTCCTTGACGGAAGGCCGTCATGTCGTGAGCTTGGCTTAGCCGCGGATCAGGCCGTTTCGCTTGCCAGAAGTCCAGAACGTCTTGCGCGATCCAGCAGGTTCTTGACCGATGATGGAGCCCATTTGGTTCCGCCGCGTGGTGTGCGCTCATGCAAACGCTCGAGCTGACTGGCAATTTCACGTAGCGTCAGGTCTGGATTGGATGCGTGGATGCCGGCTACCAGCGTCATCAGGCGATCTTCCGGAAGCCGGGGAGGGGATTTACGCAGCAGCGCCGCGTCGGCCATACCTTCGGAGACCATCCATCTGACTGCTCTTCGAAGGCGTTCCGGCGTCCAGTCGAGCCCGCGCTGCTTCAGGACACGGGCAATGTCGTCCCAGGTATGATCGGGCCGCATACGCCGCACTGTTGGAAGCCATTGGCTCGCCGTCGCCTGGACCCGTTCACCATAGGCAGCCTTTTGCGCTGCGGTCATCTTCGTCAGCGCCTCCGGTCGACGCTCACGAATCCCGGGATTGCCTGGTTTCTTGCCTCTCGCCTTTGCGGCCTGGATACCGGCCTTGGTGCGTTCGGAGATCAGTGCGCGCTCCAGCTGCGCAACGGCGCCCAACACTTGCAGCGAGAACATGCCTTGCGGAGTCGAGGTGTCGATCGGATCCCGCAGCGATCGGAAATGCGCTCCCTTGGCCGCGAGATCTTCGATGACTTGAAGCAGGTGGCTGACGGAGCGTGCCAGGCGGTCGAGGCGAACGACGACGAGCGTGTCGCCGGCGCTGATATCCCGCATCAGCCTGGCGAGGGCAGGACGGGCACGCGAAGCGCCCGAGCCGTGTTCCTGGACGATGACGTTGCAGCCGGCCGACCGCAGCTCGATTTCCTGCGCTTCCGTTGCCTGTTCTTCCGTTGATACGCGAGCGTAGCCAATAAGCCGGCCCTGTGGTCGACGTGAAGCTCGATTTTGCATGTCAGCGGCCATTTGGAGCGCCTGAGAGGGTAGGGGAGGGCCGATTTCCAAATACAGAAGATAAGGATAACCGATCGTTTGTAAACGTCTCTGGACGATATTGGAGACGTCGCCACACCGTCAAAACCCCGGGACATCGGCCATTCTGGTTGATCTCAGGCCCGATTGGCGGACGTCTGTTCAATCCCGAGAGCCTCAGCGTGCTACATCGCACGCGCATGAGAAAATATTACCTGTGTGACGGAAGCCAAAGGCGTGATAGCTTCCGTATGATGCTTTGGACCGTTCATTTCCAATGACTTACGAAATTGGCAAATTGCCTCTGGAGGCCCTTCTGCCGGCCATAGCGCGGGCGGAAGATCAACTCGCCCGTTTGGACGAGATCGTGCGACGCAGCCCGGTCGGTGACGGCTTTGTCGAGCGCGGACATTTCTTCGACGCGGCTGCAAGCATGTGGGTTGCCGGAGAGCTCGTCCATATAGAGGATCTCGTTCTTCACGATGCCCGAATGGACGTACGCGCGCCGACGCACGAATTGACTATAGCACATGCCGAGCTTCGGACCAGAAGGCGGATCGCCCTGGCTGAACCAGACTGGGCGACGTCGGAGGCCGGGGTTGCTGCGCTGTCCGGAGGCGTGACCGAGCAGGCGATACCCGCAGGTGCGCTGGCGAAGAAGACGCTCAAGGAGGAGGATGCCGGCGACGACGATCCGCTATCGCGTGAGTTCGCCAACATCGATGCCATCATTGAACGGTCGCAACGCTTGCTGGACCGAATGGCTGACGGGGTGTCGCCTTCACGACGTGAGAGAAAATCGCTTGTCGTCGGAGAACTAATGATCCGCGATCCGGAATGGGACAAGGATGATCGACTTCTCCAATGGCGCCAGGTCATGAAAGGGATCGAGGCTCTTCCGGCCGCACTTGCTGCCGCCATTCTCTACGACGCCTGGGAGAGTCTGGAGCCGATGCAAAATCAGCATTGGCTCGGCGGTCATCTGGTCAGCGCCTATCTTCGTTGGCGAGGCAAAGTCGTGTCGCATCTGCCGGCGTTTCATGTCGGGCTGAAGGCCATCCCGCGCGAGCGGCGAAGGTCACGGCACAGGCAGGATCGTCTTCTTGCCTTCCTCGATGCCATGTCCGCCGCGGGGGAGGCTGGCATGAAAGAGATTTCCAAGCTCTCACAGGCGCGGGATCAGATGGAGCGGCATCTGCGCGGCCGACGGTCCACCAGCAGTCTGCCGGCGACAATCGAGCTCATACTATCGCGCCCGATCGTGTCCGCGCCAATGATTGCAAAGAGCGCAAAGGTCACGCAGCGGGGCGCCCTCAATCTCTTGGGTGAACTAAACATTCGCGAAGTCACCGGACGAGGCCGCTATAGGGCATGGGGTATTCTGTGAATATCCGCTCTTTCTTGCGCTGTCGAAGGGCTTTGTAAGCTCCATCTCGTCCGTATCACGGCGCGGAGAATGGCACAAATGGAACAAACTAGACAAACGGGCATTACAGCACTATGTTGAGGTACAGAGAGTTGGAGTTTCTCTTATGGCCAATCCGAACGTGCAGACAGATTCTCGCGCCAAGGTCCGTATCGCCGACCGGGTAGCGAGCAAAGTCACCGACGCATTGAAAGGCGACAGAGCCTTTGAATCAGGGTCTCTAGCACTTTCCGCACATATTGCAGGCGCTGCGGCGGCCGCCGTTCTGGAACTGCCGGCCGAGGCGCGCAAGGAACTCACCCGGCGACAGGCCGAGCTCATGCACGGCGTCCGGCGCCTGGTGGAGACCTTCAGCGAAGATGCCCGCCAGGGCAAGATCAAACTCGCAGTGCCCCGGTCTGTCGAACCTCCCAAGGGCAAAGGCTTGGGTCCGCTTGTCCCCATGGACGAAGGAAACCGCCTTCTGGAAGAGGTTTCTGTCGCTCGCAGGATCGAGGACTGGGCAGGGCCAATCGCTGGAGCCAGCGAACTCAGTCGCGACTATGGCATCGCGAGATCGACACTTCACCGCTGGCAGCAGTCCGACGAGGTCGTCGGCTTGTTGAAGGGGACAAAAAAGCATGTCTTTCCGGTCGAGCAGTTCATCGACGGGCGGCCAGCGCGAGGCATAGAGGCGGTCATCGAGCTGGCCCGCGGTCATCGCTCTGCCTGGCTCTGGCTTCGTCAAGAAAACCCGGTCCTAAGCGGACGTAGACCGATTGACCTTCTAAAACAGGATCGAGTCGATGATGTCGTCGACGTCGCGCGGAGCTACTTCGATCCGCAATGACGCTTGATCCGGCCATCCTGTCCCGTCTCGCGGTCCGCATCGACGTCACGAATTACGTGCGGATCGTTGGGCGCGTCCATGCGACAACCCCTCTCGGGCTGGGGACAGGCCGATCTCGTTTCTCGAGCCCGAGGAACAGGTTCAAGCTTCTGTATCTGGCGGAGGATCCGACAACATCCTTTGCGGAAGCGATCGTTCGCGATCGCTACGAGAAGAAGGCAGAGCGTCTGCTGCTCGAGGAGGAACTCGATCGATACTCGATCACAGCGGTACGCAATCCGCACCCCCTCTTCCTGCTGGACCTGCGCAACGAGGGCGCCAGCCTGCTCGGCGTATCCACCGATGCCGTGCGCGCCAAGGCGCAGGCCGCGGGTAGGCGGCTGAGCCAGTCGCTATACGACCAAACAACTTTTGACGGCATCGTCTACATGTCCAGGATTACCAACAGGGAGTGCGTCGCAGTCTACGATAGAGCTGTGGCGCCCGGCCTCGAGGCGGATAGCCCCGCTGTCGATCTGAAGCATCTCGCAACCCTCCGCACCATTCTGGACACCCTTCATATCACCGTCGTTTCGAGCGCCTGATCGGGGTGGCCAATGCGTGTGTCAAAGATTGAACGCATCATTGCCGGCGTGGTGAAAGGGCGCGTCGAGCGAGGGGCCGACGGGCACTTCGCCTGTCACGAATTCGGCTCGAACGTCCATCCGACCCATCTTGGCAGTCTGGATGAGGTAGCAGATTTCCTGCGAGCGCATCCGGGCAGTGGCGTACGGATGAACCCACAATGGAAGCGCATCGCGAAGAACATCTATATCGACGGCGTATTGTTGCGATAGCCCGGGACGCGACTACACAACTAAAGCGTGGTCTCTAGCATGAAAAACAAGGGCCATCCGCAGTCGAAACAGCGCCCCACTTCGTAGATTGATCATGATGCAGTGTATTTTTTAATTTCATCAAAGTACAGGCGCTCACTGTCATCCTTGAACGAACCCTTACTTTCGGAGAGTGATGATAGCTTCTGGAAAACGTGAGCGTAAATTATCCTATGAACTTCGTTATGAAGATTGTTTTCGTCAGGGACATCCATTTGGGCATCGACGTCAAGAAATAGGTCGAGCAGCGAAAGCAGTCCATCCTTGTCAATTTCGTCTATTTTCCGCCACTCACTCGACGTCTCAACCCAAAAATAGCCAGAACCGTCTTCAATCTTTAAGATTTTCATAAGTCGCCCTCCTCTCTTCGTAAGCACTAACTCCGGCCTCTAAATTTCCGATAAGTATATCACTTGTCTTCAGCTCTAGCCCGTCCGTAGACGTAAGCCTCTTGCTTGTTGGAGATCCAGAATAGATTCGCCATCTAATTTCTGCGTCCTCTACTGATTTCTGCGTGTAGAGAATATAATCCGGTCGGATTGAAACCCCAACAGTGTTGTTATGAGTGACCACGACAACAGGCATCTTCCTGGATATTTCCTTGATAATTTCATTTACTTCGGCCTTTAGGAAATGGTTGTCGAACGACGATTCGGGCTCATCTATCAGCAGGACGTCTGCGGAGTTTGCTCCTTCTATCTTGTCTAGCAGGAAGAATTCGGACCGTTCTCCACCAGAAGCGACTAGCCCATCCCTGTTGAGGATCTTGTATTCAACCTTGACAAGGTATTTGCTGAAATCAGATGCCTCAACCGGAGAGCCAATCTTTCGAAGCTCCTGCAGGAATTCATATGGCCGATCGTACTTCTCGAAGGCTGCACTAAAGCTCTTCTGCGATCTGGAAAGATCTTTAAGCTCACTCGTTCTCATAAAGGGACCGACCTGAGCGACAATCTCAAAGCTGCCTTTTTTCTTCCGGAGAGGGATCTTGGGCCTGCGAGCCGCTTTCACTAGCTCTTCGAATTTTGCGATCGCTTTCTTGTTTGATGCGACTCTCAGGAGGTCGACATCCGCAATGCTAGGCGCAGACGACTTTCTCTGAAGCCGCGCCTTGATGTCTTGAATGGCAGTGTTAACCCAGTCTTTTTTTAAGTTGGCCTCTTTCTGGGTGCAGTAAGTGATCATCAGATCAACATATAGCGCTTTGAGCGAATCCTGAGAAACATGCTTATCAATGATTGATCGGTACTCAACATTACTGACCAGTCGTTTTGTTGATGATATCAAGTTCTCCAAGCCCAATAGGTTCTTTTGTTGAAACGGTTCCTCATTGTAAATTGTCGCTTTAGAGAACGCGTCATGCCTGCTCGTGTCGCGTGCGAAACTCAGCAGCGTGGACACATATTGTTCCACGGAGTTCAGGTCCGATTGGAGGTCGACCTCAAGCATATGGCCTACCGCTTCTTGCAAATCGGCCAGATACTCCCGGGAGAAAAGGCTGGTCTTCTCACTTAGAAAATCTTTGAATTTCCGTTCGTCTTCAGCCTCATTGCGTGCCACAAGATCGAACTGTCGTATATATCGGGTGTTCTCGGCTCCGAACCAATCGTGAATTCGTTTCAGTGTATGTGATTTGCCAGACGACCGATCGCCTAGAACCACATTCAGTCCAGTCGAAAGCTTCTGACCATCAGGAAAGATCTGGAAGTATTTATTTCCACCACTACTAGACAAGCACACCTTATCTCTGTCCGCTAAGACGTGGCGCAGCGTACCAAACGTTATTTCCTCGCAATCAATATATGTTTGTTTGGTAGGAAGGTCAGAAAGGGAGTCACTAATGCGGCAATCGCTGAAGAAAACCGGGACAAGCATCTCAGGATCCTTGTGACAAGCCAGGAACTTTTTGGGGCTACTGACTTCGCCGCAGCGAATATGTCCTTCAAACCTCTCCAAACTTTCGGGGCTAATTTTGGGGTCCTTCAGATAGTGTGGAATGAGGATGTATTGACGGAGGTCGCCCAAAATCGACTCAAGTTCTTCATGCCTCAGGGATGATCCAGTCATCTGCCATTTATGTGCTATCTCATCGCATCGGCGGGAGAACCCATCTAGATCTCGTCCATCAGCCAGGACCAAGATGTGAAATTTCTCGACGTCAACTTCTATGCCTGGGAGAACAAGGATACTCAGAACCGATTGGATTTTTTCAAACTGCTCGCGATCAAAAAGGTTGTGGTTTGTGATAGCAATGCAGTCCAAGTCCGCATCGCGCACATATCGAGTAAGATTGTGCTCGCTAAAGAAAAAAGCTTGGTCCTGAGAGCTGGCCTTAGTGTGAATATGTAAGTCGATTTTTTTCAAAATTGTAACCTCCCTCTCTGGTGAATATTATCTCTCTATATTCCAATAAAGTAACGTCTGTACCTATTGACGTCTGATTGATTTACGTCGAATGCCTTGTGAAGTGAGTTCACAAATCCCTCTCTCCAATATTTGCTCCGGTCGGGTGCCTTGCCAGAACGCATCGTTCCGGAGTTGTCCCGACCATGCCGACCAGAAGCCGCGGTGAATACGCCAACAGAATCTTATGCTATCTCATGAACTTTAACCTCCGGCACAACCTCCGCTGCGATCTGACAGAGATGCCGATGGTGAGTGAGGTAAATCACCTGACCGACCTGAGCCATTTGCCCAAATAACCGGAACACCTCTTCCGACCGAGGCTCGTCGAAGGTTTCCATAATGTCGTCGGCAATAAAAGGGACGGAAGGTCGTGTCGCCGCGAACTCCTCGTATCCTGCAAGACGCAACGCCAGATACAACTGGAACTGTGTACCCTTGGACATTTCCGCCGCAAGCTTGGAACCGCCATACCTCGACAGACCAATGAGCGTTTCGCGATCCTTGTCGGGTCGCGTGGCAAGGCCTGTGTACTCGTCGCGTGTGATCAGCCGGAACGCCTCGGATGCCCGGTTCATCATTGCGCTGCGGTGCTTGTCCCGATAGGCGCGGATGCCGTGCTCTGCGATCAGACTTCCGCTCCTGAGGCGGAGATAGCGTATCGCCAGCTCCTCGATTTCCAGAAGCGATGTGCGCCGGTTTGCCTCGAGGCGGGCAGCGGCATCATCGCCGCCGATGGCGGTCAGACGATCGGTGGCCCGCGCCTTATCGGCGAACAGGTTCTTTGATCGGCCGTCAAGATCTTCAAGTCGCGTGATGAGCTCGGCCTGCTCGCGCTGCAGTTCGGCCAGGTCGGTATTGGCAAGACTGGCCATTGCAGCCTCCAGCGATTGCAGCTGTGTGTCACCGACGATCTGCCGTTCCAGCTTGCTCTGCTGCTCGACCAACTCATCTCTTTTGCGGCAGCGTTCGAGAGCTTGCCGAACATCCGCAAGCCCATCGACCTGGAAGAAGTCAGTCAGTTCCATCTTGCGCGCGGCATGGACCGCGATCTCACTGTCCAGCCGCTCGAATTCGGTCGCGAGATCGACAAGGGATTGGTCCCGTTCCTGCCGCTTCGCTTCGGCCTGGCTGGCTTCCTCGCGCCGCCGGAGCAGGGCCTTCGCGGCGTCAAGGGGAGCACTGCCGTCGAATGTTTCGCCGAGAGCCTCATGCAGGCGAGCAACCGCCTCGACAAAAGACTTTCGATCTGCCTCCATGGAGTCAATGCGATGCAGCAGATCATCCTTATCGCGCAAGGCTTCGGGGAGGCCGGTGAGCGCGTCGAGAAGCTCACGGACGGCGCCGACTTTTCCATCCTCGTTGAACCAGGTGCTTTCGAGGGCGTTCGACCAATCTGTCTGCCACGTATCGGATGCCGAGATGGCGTCGTCGAGCCCCGCTTTTCGTCGAACCGCGGCCGATTCCAATTCACCGACGCGCTTCAGCGCGTCCTGCCGTTTGGTCTGCATGGCAGCGTGGTCCGCCAGGATGGTGTCGGCTGCCTGCATCAAGGCCGCGATATCCAGACCATCGACATCAATCCCGACGCCGATCAGGATCGTTGCGAGCGTATCCTGCTCCTTTGCGAGCGCAGCATTGGCGTCTTCGGCGTCCCTCAAGGCAAGGCGCAGATCATCCCACGCAGCTAGCACCGAGGTGCGGGTTTCAGCCCATCGGGCGACCCTTGTCAGCCATGACGCGACGGACGCATGGTCATCCAGATCGATTTCCGCTGGCGTTTCCGTCCTGATCTCGCGTCGCAATATCTGCAGTTCGTCATCGGTCTTCCGCAGCAACTGGCGTTGCCGGTCAATGCTTGCCCTGTCTACCGCCATCCCGGCGGTCATGGAGCGCAGCTCCTCGAGTTGCCTGGCGCTGTTCAGACGTGCGGTCGCGGCTGCATCGGTCGCTCGCATGCGGGTTTCGAAGCGATCGGCCGTTTCCCGGTCGAGGACCGACAGATGCTGCGCCCAGGCGTCATCCCGTTCCAGAAGGGCCGCCTTGGCCTCCTCATCATCCATGATGTCGATCGAGCCGCGGAGTGCATCCAGACGTGCCGCATCTTCCTCCTGCTTCGTCGAGAGCTCTCGTTCGCGCTCGACGATCTGCGAGCGACGTTTCTCCAATTCGCTGTGAGTCGACTTCCAGGAATCGACGCGATCGGCCGCGGGCGGTGAGATGCGCCGGAGAGCGTCGCCGTCACCGGCCCATGGGTGCAGTTCAGCCGCGGCATCGTCGAAGACTTGGCGCTTGGCGGGGACAGCTCGCTCGGCTAGTCTGAGTTCGGCGACAAGATTGCCGTCGCGCAAGCGGCGCAGCACTGACTGAAGCTGTGCCACCTTGCCAGCATCGAGGGCGGCACCCTGGCTATCGAGCGCTTGGCGCTCGCGCTGCTCTTTCTCGACAGCTTGCCGGGCCGCCTCATGCTCCTTTTCAGCAGATTGCCGTGCGACGTCGACGCCGGACTTCGCGCTGATCAGATCTCGCAGCGCCCCGATCGTCGCCGCCGGTACCAGCAGTGATTTCGGATCCCCTACATCTGTCTGTCCGAGTGTTGCCAGAATGAGATCGATCTTGCGCTTCGATTCCGACAGCGCCTCTTTTCGTTTGGGCAGATCCTCTTGCGCGGTCGCGTAGCGTGCGGTTGCATCCGACAGCTGATCGAGCTGATCCGCCATCTCAAGCAGAGGGTTCTCGACCACGAGCCCTTCGAGTTCCTCCCGGACCTTCTGCTCGCGCTGCTTGAGGCCGGTCAGCTCGGTTTGAAGCCGAGTCTCTTCGACAATCAGGTCTGGAAGTGCGGACGCCCACTCGGCGGGGGGACTGGGCAGGTCCGCATAGTCGGAAAGTTGCTCGGCACCCTGGCGATATTCGGCCGCCAAGGGGTGAGCCCGCAGGACGCGTACGATCTCGTCGTGGCGGGCCTTTGCCGTCCCGATCTCCTTCATGACGGCGTTATAGGCGGCTTCAGCCTGCTCGAGTGCTGTCGTCAGCGTTCTGTAGGCCGAGGCCTGAACGTCGATATCATCGCGCTGCGATTTGAGTTCGGCGATCTGGCGCTTCACGACGGCGATCTTTGTCGAGCTGGCACGCTTGCGGAAAATGCCGTCGGCTTCGGCGGTTGCGGCTTCGAGAATGGAACTGATGCCGGCAAGGCCGGCGCTTGCCGAGAACAGCAACTGCCCAAGGTCGCCCTTGCTTTCCAGAATGGCGTTGCCGCCATCTTCCAGCGTCTGATCGTCGAGCGAGAACATCATCCTATAGGCGTCGCGCGTCAGTCCGGCGAGCGGAACGCTCAGCAAGGCCTCGTTCACCGGCTGTCCATACGCGTCAAGCAGCGAGTTGCTGCGCTGCTTGACGCGCTTGAATTCATGCACCTGCCCGTCAAATTTGAGGCAGGCACCGATTTCCATCGCCTTGCCCTGGTGCAAAAAGCTGTACTTCGTGCGCTCTTCGATCCCGAACAGCAGGTCCAGATAGGCCGACAGCGATGTGGATTTGCCTGCCTCATTCAGGCCGTAGACAATGTGCAGGTCAGGGGTGCCGGCGACATGATCCCCGAAATCGATCGAATAGTCGGTGAACTTGCCGTAGCGGGTGAGATCGAGCCGACGCAGCCGCATCAGCTGATCTCCGACACGTCTGGTTTGAGCCGGGCCAGCATATCCTCGCTGCCCTCCGTCAGCAACTGGTCGATCAGGGCTTCGAAAGCGGTTTCGTTATCGCCGCTGAAACCGCGTGCTTCCGGTGGCAGATCATCGCGCAGTTCCTTCACCAGATCACGGACGGCCTCGCGAACACCATGCTGAGTGATGATGTCGCTGCGCATCAACTCGCCGAGTTCCAGGACCGGGTCGGCAGCCGTACCTCCAACGGGAGCGGTGACCGGTGCCGTGGTCGCAATCTCGATCTTCTCGATCCAGGTCTTCCCTAAACCCTCGGCCCGCTGTTCGGTCTCCGCCAGCAGCAGATCGCGATCGCGGCGCAGCTGCCAGGACAGAGGCGTCGCTCCCGTTACCCGAAGGCGGCCGACAAGATGTGGCGAGCGTGTACGGTCGCGGGCCAGCCCAATACCTTGCTCGATGAGTTCGGCCGCCTCTTGCCAGGTCGTGGCAGATGTAAGGTCGACCGGGATTCGCTCGAACTGGGCAACACTCGTCGCGCGTTCTTCGACGGTGAGGCTACGATCGTCATTGACTGTGACGAGGGTGACTGTCTTCTCGCCGGCCTCGTTGATGTCGCGGCCTTGGGGCATGCCGGGCATGATCACCATGCGGTCGCCGGCGTGTTGGGCCCGGACGTGGACATGCCCCAGTGCCCAGTAATCAAAGCCCCAGCCATGCAGGTCGGAAGCCCTGCACGGCGCATAGAGATCATGGCCGGGCGCGCCGGCAAGGCTCGTATGCATAATGCCGATATTGACTGTGTCGGGGGCAGGGCGGCGATATTTTTCCAGCAGGCTCTCTGGCGCATGGGGTTTGGCGAAGCTCAGGCCGTGAATCGACAGTGCGAGATCGCCATGTGCGAGGTCTACAGTGTGTGAGCGGCCGCCAAACACAGTCGCCGTGGGCGGCAAGATCAGTTCCTGGGTGATCCGTGACAGGGCATCGTGATTGCCGCGTATGATGAAGGTCCCGATTCCAGCCTCATGAAGCCGCTGCATCTGGCCTGCCAGAAACCGGGCGGTTTTCATCGACGTCTGATCACCGTCATACAGATCGCCAGCGATGATCAGCGCGTCGACTTGCTCGTCAATGCAGAGATCGACAATGGCGGTGAGGGCCTGTCGCGTGGCGTCGCCAACTAGCTCGGCGAGGTCACTGTTGCGCAGCGCCAGCGAGCGCAGTGGGGAATCAAGGTGAAGATCGGCCGTGTGTACAAATCGAAATGACATACCGTGCCTGCTGGGTGGATTGACAAGAGGTGTCTTACTAGTATAGAAACTATATGGGAATCAAAAGAATGTCCATATTAATTATCAGCCCATAAATTTGAGGCGAGAAATGCTGAAATGGGGTGTCGAGAGGCGACTGGAGTTCATCGAATTCCGCCTGTTCTGGGAGGGGGGCGTCAATCGCTCTGACCTGATCGATACGTTTGGCGTCTCCGTTCCGCAGGCATCAAAGGATTTGACCCTTTATCAGGAGCGCGCGCCGCTGAACGCGGTCTATGACAAAAGCGCGCGCCGCTATGTTGCTGGGCCGGAATTTCGGCCGGTGTTTCTTGATCCGGATCCGGATGCCTATCTCATACGACTGCGCTCGATGGCGGAAGGTTTCGCCGAGCCAGGCTCGAACTGGCTGTCCACCCCGCCTGACATGGATATCGCACTTACTTTGCGCCGTAAGATCGATACCGAAGTTCTGCGTTCAGTTCTGGCGGCAGTGCGAGATGAAAGGTCGCTTGAGCTTCACTACCAATCCATGAACCGCGATCGACCCGATCCGGCATGGCGGCGGATCACCCCCCATGCATTCGGCTTTGATGGTCTGCGCTGGCATGTTCGAGCCTGGTGCCATGAAACGGCTCGGTTTAAGGATTTCCTGCTTTCGCGCGTCCTTGGATACGGTGAGTTCGGTGAGCCGGGTGCCGGTGCGGCTCAGGACAGGCTGTGGCAAGAAACATTCGACATCATCATTGTGCCGCATCCCGAATTGTCGGCCGGTCAGCAGGCGGTGGTCGCGAAGGATTACAACATGGTGGATGGGCGCGCTGTGCTGACAGTTCGCTATGCCATGCTGTTCTATGTGCTCAAGCGGCTGGGACTTCTTGAGGGAGCGAGGACGCGTGATCCCCGGACCCAGCATATCGTTGCAGCTGACGAACGCGAGGTTGCCGCCGCTCTTGATCGTGCGCAGCATGAGTTCGATGAGGCCGACACAGCCAGCGGAGTCGCGCTCCGATGATGTCTGCCGAACCGAAATACCGGATGTCCTTCAGTGTGGGCGGGCTGATGCTCAATGAGACCCTCGCGATCGCTCAAGGCTATCAACTCGGCGAGAGCTGGGCGTCTGCTCGTGAACGCTTGCTGGCCCAGGGCGCGTCATCCTTACCCAAACTGGCCTCTCAAACCCGCGCGCTTCGTGAAGTGTACGACCGGATAGGCCATCTATCCGATGCCGAACGCGATTACCTGTCGACAGAGGCTGACCGCGCTGAACAGCAGGCAATGGTGTGGCTGGCGGTCTGCCGGACCTATCGCTTTATATACGAATTCGCAGTCGAGGTGATCAGCGAACGCTACCAATCATGGCGGCTTGACCTGGGTCATGAGGTTTTTGACCGCTTTCTCGCGGAGAAAGCCGAGAGTGATCCTGGCCTTGCTGAGCTTTCAGCTTCAACCTGTGCGAAATTGCGTCAGGTCCTGTTTCGGATATTGCGTGAAGCTGGCTTGAGAAGTGTCGAGGGCAGAATTCAGCCGATCTGGTTGTCGGGGCGCATGAAGCGGCTGATTGAGGAGAGTAATCCGGCGGACTTGCGGGTCTTTCCCGGAAATGGGGGGTAATTGTGGGCACGAAAACTGATCGGCGCGCCCGCGCCGAGCATCTATTCAGGGTAATTTCCAGTGATCGGTTCTTGCAAAAGCAAGGGCTGGGAAACGAGGTTCCCTTTTTCATCTGCGCTTTTGATGCCGAAGACGGACTGAGCCTGGGCGAGGATCGCGAGGATCTGATCGCCCGGCTGAGCCACGCCGGTGTGCGCGTACTTGATATTGATCTCTATGATCTTTCGATCAGGATCCTCGAAGACCGGGGTATCTTCGAGCAGATCCTTGAGGTTGAAGCCGAAACGGAAAAGGCGGAGCTCAAGGAGCTGTTGCAGGGCGTTCTGGATCCGCAGGCGCACCTCATTCCAGAGATTGCGCGGCGCATCGAAGAAGTCCCGCACGACGTGATCTTCCTGTCAGGCGTAGGCGAGGTTTACCCATATCTGCGGTCGCACAACGTGCTCAACAATCTGCAAAGCACCGCGAAAGACCGCCCGACGGTCATGTTCTTTCCGGGAAAATACACCCACGCGTTGGCGACAGGTGCATCGCTGGAATTGTTCGGCTTGCTGCATGACGACAAATATTACCGTGCGTTCAATATCATGAATTACGAGGTCTGACCGATGGCTACTCTTCTACGTGATATCTTTGCCAAGCCGGTCGACCGTTCGATCGATGGGGTGATCAAGGCTGACGACAAGACCAGCCTCCTGACCGAGCTCGATGAATATGTCATCACCAACGAGATCGGCGCCCGACTGGAGCAATTCCTCGACGCCTACAACAATTACGATACCGCGAACGGCGTCTGGATTTCGGGCTTCTTCGGGTCAGGTAAGTCTCACCTGCTGAAGATGCTCGCCGTTCTGCTGGAGAATGACGAGGTCGAGGGGCAGCGCGCTGTCGAAATCTTTCAGCGAAAGCTCGCGGGCAACCCGATGCTGGCGGGGGCCTTGCGCAAGGCAGTGTCGATTCCGTCCCGGTCGGTCTTGTTCAATATCGACCAGAAGGCGGATGTGATCTCGAAGACGGATGTCGATGCGCTTCTGGCCGTCTTCCAGAAGGTCTTTGACGAGATGTGCGGCTATTACGGCAAGCTCCCGCATATCGCGCAGTTCGAGCGCGATCTCGACAGCCGCGGGAAGCTCGATGCCTTCAAAGCGGCCTTTGCGCAGTCTTCCGGCAAGCCCTGGGAGCGTGGGCGTGAACAGGCTCTGATGGAAGGCAAGCACATTGCCGCCGCCTTCGCGGAGGTCACGGGCGATGAGGTCAAGGATATTCTTGGCCAGTATCGCAAGGATACCAAGGTCTCGATCGAAGATTTCGCCAACATGGTGAAGTCGTGGATCGATGCGCAGGGGCCAAAATTCCGGCTGAACTTCTTCGTCGACGAAGTTGGGCAGTATATCGCCGACAACGTCAAACTGATGACGAACCTGCAGACCATCGCTGAAAGCCTGAACACGAAGTGCAAGGGACAGGCCTGGATTGTTGTCACCGCCCAGCAGGACATGGGTTCGGTCATCGGCGATCTGACAGCGCAGCAGGAGAATGACTTCTCGAAAATCCAGGCGCGCTTCGCTAACCGGATGCCGCTGAACTCCCAGGACGTTGCCGAAGTCATCCAGCGCCGCCTTCTGGCCAAGACCGAGGCTGGTCAGATCACCCTTGGCAATCTTTACGATGCTGAGGAGAATAATCTGCGCACTCTGTTCGATTTTGGCGATAATTCCTTCAAGTTCAGGAACTTCTCCGGAAAGGAGCAGTTCGTCGCGAGCTACCCGTTCCCGAACTACCAGTATGATCTGTTCCAGCGCGCGATCATGGGCCTCTCACAGCATAACGCGTTTGAGGGCAAGCACAGCTCGGTCGGCGAACGCTCCATGCTGGGGGTGTTTCAGGAGGTAGCCAAAAAGCTGGCGGACACGCCAGTCGGGGGGCTGGCGACCTTCGACCTGATGTTCGAGGGCATCAGCACAGCACTTAAGTCCTCGGTTCAGCAGTCAATCCAGCTGGCCAAGAAAAACCTTGGCGATGTCTTTGCTCTTCGAGTTCTGAAAGTTCTGTTCCTTGTCAAATACGTCAAGGAATTCAAACCGACGGCCCGCAACATATCGATCCTCCTGCTGTCCCGGTTCGAGGCGGACCAGACCGAGCAGCGCCGTAATATCGAAGAGGCTTTGTCGCTTCTGGAACGCCAGACGCTGATCCAGCGTAATGGCGAGGTCTATGAATTCCTCACCAACGAGGAAAAGGACGTCGAGGCCGAGATCAAGGCAATTGCGGTTGATCCCGCCGAGATCGAACGACAGCTCGATGAACTGGCGTTCGGCGCAATCCTCCGTCACGGCAAGATTAAGCATGCCGGCACGGGTGTGGACTATGCTTTTACCCGCAAGCTCGACGGGCACAGCCTGAACCGGGAGCATGAGCTTTCGGTGAACATCATCTCACCCTTCAGCGACGATTCCGACACGCCGGATGTGGTTCGTTCGAACAGCATGGCAAGCGATGAGATGGTTGTCCTGCTCGGACGTGATGTGCGCTTCACGCGCGATCTCGTCCTCTGGCTCCAGACCGTGAAATTCGCCCGTCAGGTCACCAGCGGTGATGCTCAGCCCGGTCGTGATCGCATCATTGCGGAAAAGCGTGACCAGAATACGCGGCGCGAAAAGGAACTGGTGCAGCGGCTGCGCGGCCTGATCGCGGACGCGCGGCTGTTCGTGCGCGGGGCCGAGCTGGAAATCGGAGGGGAAGACCCGCAGGAACGGCTGGTCAAAGGTTTCCAGGTCCTGGTGGACAAGGTCTATACTAGCCTGCCTGTCCTGCGCGGCGCTACTTACACCGAAGCCGATCTTGGGCGCGCCGGCCGTGTCGATGGTGGGCTTTTCGGCGGTGAAGGCAGCGGTCTAACCGAAGCCGAGCAGGACGTGCTAAATCACGCTCAGTCCCAGATGCGTCTGGGCACGCGGGTTTCGGTCAAGGCTTTGGCCGAGAAGTTCGGGGCCAAACCCTATGGCTGGCCCTCCATCGCCGTCCTTTGCTTGACCGCGAGCCTTGTCGCACGCGGCAAGCTTGAAGCGCGGGCCGACAGTGCTTTGCTGGAAGGGGATGCGCTGATACAGGGGCTGCGCAACAGCCATGCCCTTGGCAACATACTGCTTTCCCCGCAAATCGAGTTCACTGCCGCCCAGATCCGCAAATCGCGCGAACTGTTTCAGGAGCTGTTCGATCTTCCTGCATCGGGGAATGACGCGCGCAGTCTGGGTGCGGAGTGGCTGACGCAACTGCGCAAGCTGCTTGGTGATGTCGAGCAGGAGAGCCGTGCCATTGCAGCCTATCCCTTTGCCGCCGCCCTCGATCCTCTGCGCACCTTGTTGGATGGGATGCGCGATCAGGCGGCCACCTGGTTCATCACCGGCCCGATCGGGCAGGAAGACCAGCTTCTGGATGCAAAAGAGGATGTCTTCGACAAAGTCCGCAGCTTCATGCGCGGGCCACAAAAAGGCATCTACGATGAGGTGCGTTCTTTCCTGACCAGGCAGGATCAAAACCTTGGCTATTCCGAAGGTGCTGCCGCCGACAAACTGCGTCAGGTTCTTGAGGATCCGCAGTGCTACAAGGGCAACGCAATTCAGGAGTTGAAGGCGGATTTCTACGCCCTGAAGGAGCGTATCGAGCAAACCGTTCTGGCTGAGCGCACCGCTGTCATCACGGCGATTGACGAGGTGGTCGAAAAAGTCACCCAGACTTCCGAGTTTGGCTTACTGCCGACCGAAGAGCAGGCACGCATTCGCGAAGAGCTTGCTGCGCGGAAATCGGGCGTTGCCGCACAGAGCCTGATCCCGGCGTTGCGCAATCTGGCGACCGAGGTGCGCTCCAACCTTCTGGCAGACACGCTGACGCGCATTGCGGAGCTGACGCCTGCACCAGCACCGATTCCCGCACCGCAGCCCGCACCTTCCGGTGGCGTGGCTAAACCTCAGCCAGCGCCATATGGGCCACCGGCACCGGCCAAGCCCCAATATATCAAGGCGCAGTCGATCACCGTCCCCTTCGCGAAAACCTATCTCGAAGATGAGGACGATGTGACCCGCTACCTTGATGAGATGAAAAAGACCCTGCTGGCCGAGATCGACGCGGGCAAGAAAGTGATTGTCTGATGGATACCAACGCCCTGAAGAAATTTGCGCAAAACGCGCGCAACCTGCTGATCGATCAGGTCACCGCCCGGTTGGACATGGTGCTGGCCGAGGGCGCAGCGGCGCGCCGCGAACATCCCAAGGCGATGGCCAAGCTTGAGGTCGCAGCCAAAAGCAACCGCGCGCAGGTGATCGAGCAAGCAGCCTATACATGGTTCAACCGCTTCACCGCGCTGCGCTTCATGGATGTCACGGGCCTGACCAATCCGCGCGTCGTCTCCCCCGCCGATGGCGCCACCCGGCCCGAGATTCTGGCCGAGGCGATGGCGGGCAATCTGCCCGATCGCGCCCGTCCCGAAATCGCCGAATATCTGAATGGCACTCGCCCCGCCCATGATGGGCAGGCCGAAGCCTATCGGCTGCTGCTGATCCATGCCTGCAACGAATGGCACGGCGCGATGCCCTATATGTTCGAGCGTGCCGATATGCTCGACCGGGCCGAGGATTATACCGAACTGCTGATGCCCGACGATCTTCTGTCGCCGGACAGCATCCTTGCCCGCCTGCGCGACGTGATGACGGAAGAGGCCTGCCAGGACGTCGAGATCATCGGCTGGCTTTACCAGTTCTATATCAGCGAAAAGAAGGATCAGGTCTTTGCCGGCCTGAAGAAGAACCAGAAGATCACAGCGGAAAACATCCCCGCCGCGACGCAGCTGTTCACGCCGCACTGGATCGTCCGCTATCTGGTGGAAAATTCGCTGGGGCGGCTGTGGCTGTTGAACCGTCCGCAGTCGAAGCTGGCGACGAAGATGGACTATTACATCGCGCCGGAGGAGCCGGAGACGGATTTCCTAAAAATCATCCGGCCCGAGGATATCCGCATCTGCGATCCGGCCTGCGGCTCGGGCCATATGCTGACCTATGCGTTTGACCTACTCCATGAAATCTATGCCGAGGAAGGTCATGACGCGGCCGAAATCCCCGGCCTGATCCTGCAGCATAACCTGACAGGCATCGAGATTGATGACCGTGCCGGTGCCTTGGCGGCATTCGCGCTGTCGATGAAGGCGGCGGCGAAGCTGGGGCGGCGGCGGTTCCTGCGGATGGAGGCGAAGCCCGACATCGTCGTGCTGCAGGATGTGCGCTTCACGCCTGCCGAGATGCAGGATGTTGCCGCCGTGGTGGGCAAGGATTTGTTCACCGATGAACTGCGCGAGACGCTGGGGCAGTTCGAGCAGGCCAAGAACTTCGGTTCGTTGATCGTGCCGAAACTGCGCGACCCGGCAGAGACGCTGCGAGTGGTGGAGGCGCGGGATTTCGGGTCCGACCTGCTGCTGAAAGAGGTGCAGGCGCGTGTCATGGTCGTGCTGCGAATGGCCGAGGCCCTGTCGCCGAAGTATCACGTCGCCGTCGCCAACCCACCATATATGGGCGGCAAAGGCATGAACGGAAAGCTGGGCGACTTCGTTAAGGCCAACTATCCAGACAGCAAATCTGATCTCTTCGCTGTTTTCATGGAGCGGGCGCTAGGGCTTTCCGTTCAGCGTGGCTTGATGGCGATGATCAACATGCAGTCATGGATGTTCTTATCGTCCTATCAAAAGCTACGCGTGAAGTTGCTTTCGGATTCTATGATCCTGTCCATGGCGCATTTGGGCGAGCGGGCTTTTGACAGCATCGGTGGAGCAGTAGTGTCTACTACCGCTTTTGTGATCGAAAATGCCCATAGCTTGGATCATGAAGGCACTTTCATCCGTCTCATCGATGGAAGTTCCGAAGCTGAAAAAGAGATGCAGCTTAAAGAAGCAATTCGGACCCCGAACTGTGCCTGGCTCTATCGAGCTTCGGCAGAAGATTTTGAGAAAATCCCCGGCTTCCCAATCGCATATTGGCTGTCTTCCAGGATGGTCAGCAACTTCGACAAAGCGCCTCTCGCGGATGAGGCAACTTTCCGCGCGGGCCTGCAGACCGGTGACAATGATCGATTCCTGCGGTTCTGGCATGAAGTCTCTGATGAGGCATTCAAGACGGAATGCGAATCACGTGAGGACGCCAAGGCTACTAGGGTCCAGACTCATAACCAGTAGCTGACGGTTGCGGCGATGCAGACGGCAGCGAGGAAGTTTGCAGCCAGTCGATCGTATCGAGTTGCGATGCGGCGGAAGTCCTTGAGCCTGCAGAACATGCGCTCGATGGCGTTGCGGTCGCGGTAGAGGTATGGCGAGAAGCAGTTCTTCCACTTGCGGTTTGCCTTCGGCGGGATGTTGGCGAAGGCGCCGCGCTGCCTGACCTGGCGACGAATGGCGTCGCTGTCGTAGCCCTTGTCGGCGTTCAGCAAGGATGTCGCAGGCATCCGGTCGATCAACACCTCGCCGGCCTTGCGGTCGGCCACGTTGCCGCCGGTCAGAAGGAAGGCGACCGGCCTGCACCTCCCATCGGTCAGGGCGTGGATCTTGGTGGTCCGCCCGCCGCGCGATCTGCCGATGGCTTGATTGAGTTCCCCCTTTTTCCGCCCGCCGCGCTGCGATGGGCACGAACGGCCGAGGAATCGATGAGCAGCTGTGCGGGTGGGCCGCCAGCATTGGCCAAGGCAGTGAATATGGCGCTCCAGATGCCTTTGTCGGCCCAACGCTGGAAACGGTTATAGAGCGTCTTTCGCGGGCCGTAGGCAGCCGGTGCGTCGACCCAGCGTCCACCGCTCTTGATGACGTGGATGATGCCGCTGATCACCCGCCGATCATCGACGCGAGGCTTGCCACGCGTGTCGGTCGGAAGATGCGGCTTCAGCTTCGCAAACTGCTCGTCCGTCAGCCAGAACTGGTCCCGATTCATCGCTCTCCTCCAATCGGAGACGGTGAATCACGTCACGCCGCTCGGCGAAACCCCTTTATGGGTCCGGACCCTAAAGCTCGTTGGTTTCCACACAACAAGGGAGGCGGATATCGAAAGTGGTATGGAAACAACGAGTATGCGATTAAGTGGGAAGATGATGGAAAAGAAATAAAGGAAAAGAAGTCATCGGATCTTTTGTCTGGAAAAATTACAGCGAATAATTCTAAATGTTGGAATCAAGAATTCTACTTTTTAGATGGACTAACTTGGTCATCTTTGTCATCCAATGAGTTTTCTCTTCGGGCAAATGGACCGGGATTTCTTTTCGACACAAAAGGTCAAATGCTATTCCCGAATCGAGCGGCAAACCTATACCCATATTTGGGGCTTCTTAATTCGTCAGTCGCATCGGCAATTTTGGCCGCGCTGTCTCCTACACTTGACTTTAATGGAGGTGTTGTTGCTCGTCTTCCCCTGTGCGACCTAAACGGGAAAGGCATTGCTGCATCAAGGTTGAGAGACCTTAGTCGGAGCGACTGGGACGCCTACGAAACTTCCTGGGATTTCAACACGTTCCCGCTGCTCTCACCCGATCACCGGGCCGAGACGCTGGCGGATACCTACGGCAATCTCCGCGCCCATTGGCAGGGTATAACGAACGAGATGCGGCGGCTGGAGGAAGAGAACAACCGCATCTTCATCGAAGCCTATGGTCTGGCTGACGAACTCACCCCCGAAGTGCCGATCGAAGAAATTACTCTCACCTGCAACCCCGCCTATCGCTATGGCGTGAAGGGGACGGAAGATGAGCGAGAGGCGCGGCTGCGTGAGGAGACGGTGGCCGAATTCCTCCACTATGCCGTGGGGTGCATGTTCGGGCGCTACAGCCTCGACGCGCCGGGCCTGATCCTCGCCAATCAGGGCGAAGGGATTGAGGAGTATCTGGCCCGCGTGCCGAAGCCAAGCTTCGCGCCCGACCGAGACAATGTCGTGCCGGTGCTGGATGCCGACTGGTTCGCCGATGACATCGTCACCCGCACCCGCGATTTCCTGCGCGTCACCTTTGGCGAGGCGAAGTTCCGCGAAAACCTCGCCTTCGTTGAGGCGGCGCTCGGCAAGGATCTGCGCCGCTGGTTCACTAGGGATTTCTTCGACTATCATGTGCGCCGCTACAAGAAGCGCCCGATCTACTGGATGTTCTCCAGCCCCAAGGGCAGCTTCAACGCGCTGATCTATATGCACCGCTACCGGCCTGACACGGTCTCGGTCGTGCTGAACCAATATGTGCGCGAGTTCATCCATAAGCTGGAAGTCGAGCGCGCCCGGCTGGAAAAGCTGGCCGTCGATCCTGCGGCTACGCCCGCCCAGCAAACAAAGGCGCAGAAGGAAACGGCTACGGTCATTAAGCAGATCGCCGAGCTGACCGAATGGGAGCGCGAAGTCGTCTACCCCATGGCGCAGCAGAAAATCGCCATCGATCTGGATGACGGGGTGAAGCGCAACTATCCGCTGTTTGCCGGTGCGTTGAAGCCGATCAAGGGGCTGGAGGCTGCGGATGACTGACCGCATCACCACCGGCCTGATGCGGCTCTATGAGGATCAGGGGCATCGCATTGTCTTCTGGTATGACGCCGCCCGCGATCTGCGCACGGCGTTCGATGCCATTGACCTGCCCGGCGTGACCAAGGTGGAGATCGCCAACAACGAATTCGGCCTGAAATACCGCATGCTGCGGCAGGAGCCGAAAGCGCGATTCCTGCTCTACAAGGACGGCCCCGAGCCGCCGATGCCTGAGAACTGGCTGCTGGATGTGCAACTGGCCAGCGCGGTCTTCCGCGCCGATCAGGCGGCGATCTGGGTGGCAGATCTGGGCATCCCCGCGAAATACGAAGCCGCCGTGCGCGATCACGCCGAATTCTACCGTTCCGGCAAACGGTTGGAAGCCCTGCGCGCCATCGAGCGCGAGCGGCCATCGCAAAGCGCCAACGATGTCCGCCGCAAGATGCTGGCGGTCTGCGCTAGTGCGGATGGCGATCTCGATACGGTGATCGAGGCGCTGCTGGCCGAACTGGCTGATGGACAAGATGATGCACTGCGGCTCATCGACCGGGTCGGACTGGCGGAGTTTTTCTGGAAAGAGGTTTCGGCGCGCTATGGCTATGCGGCGAATGCGCCGGATTTTCAGGATTTCGCCATCACGCTGTTTTCCAGCGCCTGGGCGCGGGCGATGGGAGAAGCTGCCCCCCTGAACACGGATGCCGCGCTGATGTTCCGCCGCTGGAGCGCCTCACGCCGGTGGGGTGAAGCGTTCGAGAAGCTGTCGGGCGATTATCAGGACGTACTGAAGATCAGGGACGATCTGGCCTCGCGCGATTTCCGCACCCTCATCCCGCATGATCATTTCGAGGAAGTGGATCGGCGGATCGTCGTCGCCATCGTTGAGGGGCTGGCCCGCCAGAGCCTGTCGGCGACAGATGTGCTGAAATGGGTGCGCGATCGCCGCCAGAGCCATTGGTATAGCCGTTACGCGGATGTCTATCAGGCCATTGGCTATGCGACCGAGTTTCAGCAGGCGCTGGCCGAGGCTGAACTGACGATGACCAGCCTGTCCGATGGTGTGAAGCGCTATTCCGCAAGCTGGTTCCGCCTGGACCAGCTCTATCGCAAGTTCATCTATCACATGCAGAAAAGCGGTCAGTCGGGGCTGTTATCCGCGCTCTATGAGGCGGTTGAGAACCGCTACACCACGAATTTCGTACTCAAGCTGAACGATGCCTGGCAGGATCAGGTTGCCCGCCTGACGGACTGGGCGGTCCCGGGCTTTCCGCGTCAGGTGGATTTCTATCGGGAACAGGCCGCTGAATACCGGCGCAAGGATCAGAAGGTCGTCGTCATCATCTCGGATGCGCTGCGCTATGAGGTGGCCGAAGAGGCGCTACGCGAGATCCGCAAGCTCAATCGGTTCGATGCTGAACTGAAGCCAATGATCGGGGTTTTGCCGAGCTACACGCAGCTTGGCATGGCGGCGCTGTTGCCGCACCGGCAACTGACGATCCGCGACGACAATGATCTGGTGCTGCTGAACGGTGAAAGCACCATGGGGGCCGCCGCTCGTGAAAAGGCTCTTGCTGCGGGCCGGACTGGAGACCGGGTAAAGGTTCTCGCGGCGAAGGATTTCATGAATCTGGGATCATCGGAGGGTAAAGACCTCTTCCGGGATCATGATGTCCTCTATCTGTATCACAACCAGATCGACGCAATTGGCGACAAGCTCGCCACGGAGGAAAATGTCCCCGCTGCGGCAGAGACTGCCATCGAGGATCTGGTGAAGCTGGTGCGGAAGCTGACCTCGGCCAACTTCTCGAACATCCTGATCACCGCCGATCACGGCTTCTTGTGGCAACACAAGGCTCTGGAAGAGAGCGGCTTCGCGCTGAGCGAGCCGGAAGGCGAGATCGTTACACGCAACCGCCGCTTCGTGATCGGCCGAGGCCTTAACAGCAGTGGCGGCATGAAGAAGTTCTCTGCCGCACAGCTTGGGCTGGAAGGTGAGCAGGACATTCTGATCCCGAACTCGATTAACCGCCTGCGGGTCAAAGGATCAGGCAGCCGCTTTGTCCATGGCGGGGCGAGCCTGCAGGAGATCGTCCTACCGGTCCTGCGTGTCGGCAAGCAGCGCAAAGGGGATGTCGGACAAGTTTCGTTGCAGATCATTCCGCCACCCCGTGCTCAGATCACCACGGGCCAGATCCAGGTCACCTTCTATCAGGCGGAGCCGGTGACCGACAAGCAGCAGCCCCGGCAGGTGCATGCAGCCATCTTTGCCGACGATGGAACACTCATCTCTGACGAAGCCGAGCTGGAGTTCGATTTCGCGTCCGAGAACCCGCGCGAGCGTGAGCTGTCGCGAAGCTTCCTGCTGTCCAAAGCGGCAGACGCCTATAACAATCAGACAGTCTTCCTGAAGCTGCGAACGCGCATCGGCAAGACCAGCCATTTCGAAGATCACGCTTCGCAGCCGCTGCTGCTGAAACGCGGGATCAGTACAGATTTCGATTTCTGAGGTGCCGATGTCGACCCTAGATGACAAGATCAATGAGCATTTTGCCGGTTTCGTGGTCCGTAAGGACCTGGTGAAGGCCGTTAAGGGGAACGCCATTGTCCCCACTTATGTGCTCGAATACCTTCTCGGCCAGTATTGCGCGACCGATGACGAAGCCTCGATTGCGACAGGCATCGAGACGGTCAAGGACATCCTGCGCAAGCACTACGTCCATCGTTCCGAAGCGGGGCTGGTCCAGTCGACGATCAAGGAACGCGGCCGCTACAAGGTCATCGATCAGGTCAGTGTGGCGCTGAACGAAAAGACTGATGCCTATGAAGCGGTTTTCGAAAACCTCGGAATCAAGAGGGTTGCAATCGACAGCGCCACGGTCAAGGCGCACCCGAAACTGCTGGTTACGGGTATTTGGTGCATCGCCGATGTGCAGTACGAATTTTCGGAAGACAGCCGGATTTCCCCCTGGATCATCGACACGTTGAAGCCGATCCAGATCGCCCGCGTGGACTATGACGGCTATCGCGAAACGCGGGACAAGTTCACCACGGAAGAATGGATTGATCTGCTGATGCAGAGCATCGGCTTTGACCCGACACTGTTCGGGCGTCGGTCAAAACTTTTGCAACTGTTGCGCCTGGTCCCATTTGTTGAGCGCAACTACAACCTCATCGAGCTTGGTCCCAAGGGCACGGGCAAATCTCACATCTATTCCGAGTTTTCCCCCCATGGTCAGCTGATCTCTGGCGGCGAAGTTACGGTTCCCAAGCTATTCGTGAACAACTCTAATGGGCGGATTGGTCTGGTCGGCTATTGGGACGTCGTGGCCTTTGATGAGTTTGCAGGCCGTGAGAAGACAGCCAACAAAGCGCTCGTCGACATCATGAAGAACTACATGGCGAACAAGCAGTTTTCGCGCGGTGTAAACCCGATGGGCGCCGAGGCGAGCTTCGCCTTCGTCGGCAATACAGATCACAATGTCCCATGGATGCTGAAGAACACGGATTTGTTCGAGGCTCTGCCGCCGCAGTTTCATGACAGCGCCTTTATCGATCGACTGCACGCCTATCTGCCAGGATGGGAGGTCGATATCATCCGGGGCGAGATGTTCACATCCGGCTATGGGTTCATCGTCGACTATCTCGCCGAGATTCTGCGCCATCTGCGTGCCGAGGACTTTTCGCACCGGCCGGATCAGTTCTTCACCGTGCCCGTTCAGACTCACATCCGGGATCGTGCCGCGATCAACAAAACGATGTCAGGTTTGCTGAAGCTGATCTTCCCGAATGGTGGCGAGACAGAAGCCGAAGTCGAAGAGCTGCTGCGGTTTGCGATTGAATGTCGTAAGCGGGTGAAGGACCAGCTCCTGCGGATTGACAGCACATTCGAGGATGCGGACTTCCATTACGTCGCCTCGGATGGCGCAAAGCGCGCTGTCACCACGCTGGAGGAAGAGGAGTTTCCCCAGTTCTACCATCGCCGATCGCCTGGCGATGGAGATGACAGTGGGGGACAATCTGCGACCGCGCCGGATCCCGCGCTTCAGTCTTCAGCGCCGGCCACGCCTGAAGCACCTGCTGTTGCCGTTGTCCCTTCGTTTGCTCCGAAGCCTGGACATGTCGTTTTCACGGAAAACCGCAAGGGCATCAGTTTCGACAAGATCTTTGGTCCGTGGACGGATGGTGCAACGCGGATCATCATCACCGATCCCTATATCCGGAAGTTCCATCAGGCGCGCAACGTGATGGAACTGATCGAGATGCTGATCCGGCGCAAGCAGCCCGAGGATCAGGTTGCTGTGCATCTTGTCACGGCTCCGGACGATGGGAACATTCAGGAGCAACGGGAATGCCTGGACGGGATCGCCGAAGCCTGCACAGGTACGGGCGTTGATTTCACATGGGCGTTCGACGGGACCGGAACGCTTCATGCACGCGACATCACCACGGACACTGGCTGGAAGATGGTGCTGGATCGAGGATTGGATATCTTCCAGCCGACACCTCGCAAGATGAACGGTTTCTCGCTGGGGGAGCGAATGCAAGAGCATCGGATGGTCAAGGGCTTCTATGTAACTTATGTCGAGGCGCAATAGGGCAACGTGCTGGTTGCGCGGCGGGATGGCTCCGCTCAATGCGCGCGATTTGAGGCCAGGGCGCAATAGAGGTTTACGTCGACGACAATCCGCTTCGAACTGCCTCGCAGAAGGTCTCGCGCAAACTTGTTACTCTTGCTAGTTTCCGCCGCAGTGACCGCGGAAGTTCGAGTTGGACCCCCTTACGAGAAAGGGTTCGATTGCAGATGTTCGTCAGCTCTGTTCCCGGAAGCCTCTGATTGAAATCAGCACCAAAACCAGCTTCGCGCAGCGAACTGCCGATTGCATCGCGTAGTTCGGCATCACGTCCGCCCAGCCAAACCGACTCGTCCCCATTATCCTTCCGCCCGTGGATCGCGACCGCGTTCCGGGATTTTCCGATAATATCAATGGCCGTTGGCTCGTCGAAACGGTGGGAGGTAATATGGAGATCGGTATGGGGCCGATTATCTAGACCCTCGAAGGCGTAGAAAGAAAAGTCGAGTCCGGCGACAGCCTCGGCGATTTCCGAGGTGTTCGGTTCGATCCAGCCGCCATGGGGCGCAAAGACCACCAGTGGAGCACCGCGATCTTCCACACATATGCGATAGTCGATCCCGAGCCTTTCATTGGCGGCGAGTTCTGCGAAGCATTTGTATCTATCAGCCATATGATCCTTCTCAGTTACGCAGACCCCCCGAGAGGTCCTAGCGCACGTGCGCGACGATGCTCTCGATCTCAAGCCTCTGCTCGGCGTGCTTCGTGGGGTTTTGTTCCTTCAACTTCTGCAGATTAAGGAGCTTCCAGCGTACAGCTGGCCGCTCCGCTGCCTGTGGCAGCCCGATGGCTCCGAAATCAGGTTTGCCGTCATGGAGCGAAAGCAGGAAGTTCATAGCCTTGTCGTCGAGCGTTGCCAGAATATCCGCTGTCACCTGGCTTCTCGCGGCTTTCAGATCATCAAGGCTGACGGGCTCGACCGTCATCCCCGCAAACTCCTTCACGAACGCTTCGTCGATATTCGCGAGCGAAGGCTTGAGCAGTTCGTGCGGGGGGCGCCCGGAACTGGCGACGTAGACCAGGAAGGTCCGGAACAGCGCGTCGGTCAGTCCTTCGCTTTCATAAAGCAACTTCACATCGAACAGATCGCGTGGATGCTGTCGGTCCACTGCCGCGTGTAGCTTGCCGCCAAACAGGTCTTCGAAGGAAACCACCAGCATCTCGGCGAAGCCGAACGCCTCCTCGACTTTTTCGCTCACCCGGCGCTGTTGGGGCGCATGGACGGTGCCTCTGGCGACAGGGGAAGTCTCGACCTTGATTTCGGCGTTTCCCTGCCGGACGAGCAGTCGGGTGTCGTTGTTGCCGCCTCCTGCGATCCTCTGGACGTTCGCACCGCGCAGATTGCGCATCAGGTCTTCGCGGATGTGCTCCAGTGTCGCGTCGATGTTTTTCAGCGTCGTTTCACGGTCTTCGATCGGCAGATAAGTCAGGTCTATATCGACCGAGAGCCGCGGCATGTCCCGATAGAAGAGGTTTATTGCCGTCCCGCCCTTCAGGGCGAAGGCGTCGTACCGGGCGATGAATGGAAGGGTCCGCACCAGGAGATCGACCTGGCGCATGTACTGTTCACGTGCCATTCGGGATTTCCTTTGGCAGCAAGTCGGCCGGGATTGTGATGCGGTAGATGGGGTGCAGACGCCCGCCTGCCGCCAGCGCCCGGTCGCCCTTGCCGAGATCGATGGACGACATGTCGATGTGACGGCGCCAGGCATGATTGTGCTTGTCGGCAAACACGAAGAAGAGGCGCTTGGTTTTGACGCTTCTGCATAGGGTGAGGAGCGTCGTCAGCAATCTCGGGCGCAGATTGGCGAGGCTCTCAAAGGCGACGTCGATCTTATGGAAGCTTTCCTCCTTGGGAACCTCGTCGAGCATTTCGAGAATGGCGCGCTCGGGTGAGGACATCGGCATCGGCCAGCGCCATGGACTTTGTGCCAGCTCTGGATCCGTGTCGTTGGAAAGGTCAAACTCGGCGTTTTCAACGCCGGTTGATCCGTCGCCGAACAGGATATTGCTTCTAGTCTGCACATTGGCGTCCGTTCGCAGCTTCGACAGCCATCTCGGGATATCCGATCCGTAGAGATAGAGGGGGAACTCGCCGCCGAACGACAGATAGTGGCTATGTCCTCGCAAGGAGAGCGAGGTCGCCCCGCCGACATGGAATTTGTGCTGCATCAGCCAAACTGCAGAGAGCAGGGGGATTTTCCAGCCGCCGACAGCTTCTGGATTGGCGTCTGAGGAGAATGGTCGGCGGTAGACCCCCGTCATGACCGGCTCGAGCCAGCCTTGTTTGACATAGCCTGAAACGGACTGCCGAGAGATCGCATGGCGGTTCATCCACCCCGAATCCACCAGGAAACCAGGGGGGACTTCGCGCAGAAGCGTCTTTAGCTTTGTCTCTGTCTGTCCGCTCATAGTTGACACTATGGCATACAATTAAAGTCAATGCGACTCGAACTTTGCCCAACACGAGATTTGTCTATCTATGATTGACGCATTCTGCCGGCTGCAAAGTCGGAACTGGGGGGACGTCCCCATTGATTGAGCAGGGTTGTTGGAACTGAAGGTCCACGGGGTCCTCTGCCCTTTCGGGCGGCCGCTCCTGACGCCGACTAAACGAGTAAACTAAGCTGGCACGACGTTGCCCGCAGATCGTTGCCGAACGACGATATCGTAACGCCAATCAGCCGAATTCCCTTCTCTGTCGGGAACAGCGGATCAAGAAGGCTGCCGACGACTTCGAATAACTCGGCGGCTGTTCCGAAGGGCAGGCTCATAGTGCGGCTGCGGGTGATTTGCTGGAAGTCAGCATACTTCACCTTGAGCGTAACCGTTCTGCCGTGAAGCGCCTTCGCCTCACAATGGCGCCAGACCTTATCGACCAATGGCCCGATCTCCGCGCGCGCTGCGTCGATCTCGAACATGTCTACGGCGAAGGTGTCTTCCGCTCCGACTGACTTGCGTTCGCGGTTCGGCTGCACGGGCCGCTCATCGATCCCCCGCGAGATCCGATAATACCAGCTCCCTGACTTCCCAAAATTCGCCTGCAGGAACTCCAGCGATCTCTCGCGCAGGTCGGCGCCAGTGATGATGCCGAGCCGGTCCATCTTGGCGGCGGTCGCCGGTCCGACGCCGTGGAATTTCTTGACCGGCAGATTGGCGACAAACTCCGGACCCGTCTTCGGCGTGATGACCGCCTGTCCATTCGGCTTGTTCAGGTCGCTCGCCATCTTTGCCAGGAACTTGCAATAGGAAATCCCGGCCGAGGCATTGAGGCCGGTGACCTCCTTGATGCGGCCTCGAATAATCGTTGCGATCTCGGTCGCGATCGGAATACCCTGCTTGTTCTCTGTGACGTCGAGATAGGCCTCGTCCAGCGACAGCGGCTCGATCAGGTCGGTATGTTCGGCGAAGATCTCGCGGATCTGTGCCGACACGGCGCGATAGACGTCGAAGCGTGGTTTGACGAAGACGAGTTCCGGACAGCGACGCTTGGCCGTCACGGAGGGGAGGGCCGAGCGTACGCCGAAGGCGCGGGCCTCGTAGCTTGCGGCGGCGACGACACCGCGCGCGGCCGATCCGCCGACCGCTACCGGCCTTCCACGAAGTTCGGGATTATCGCGCTGCTCAACGGAGGCATAGAAGGCATCCATATCAACGTGAATGACCTTGCGGACGGGTGCGTCAGCATCGGCTTTCTCGCCCCCACTGTGGTCTTCTGCCCTGTTCTTTTCCGTCAGCATGATTCCGTTCAGACCAGCAGGTCGCCTTTCGGCTTGGCCGGCGGCTCGACGACAATCAGCATGTTGCCGGGCAGGGGGCGCTGCAGGTGCTTCACCTCATTCCATTCGCCGGTCAGCCAGAGATCGACCTCCTCAGGCGTGGTCAGGATTGCCGGCATCGCCTTCTGGTGAATCGGGCTGACGATTTCGTTGGGCGATGTCGTCAGGAAGCCATAGAGCTCGAACTCCCGCTCACCGTCGCGGACCTTCTTGACGCCTTTCCATGGCGTCCAGAATCCGGCTGTCGATTTACATTTCAATCTTGGACTCGGGCGTTTTTGGCAATAATGTTGCACTGCAATTGAGACTCAGGACGAGTGAGTCTCAATTGGAGTGTAAGGGTCTGGGCGGCTATGCGAAGGCTGCTTCCTTCTCCAAGGCTGGCCTCCAGGATTCAATGCTGTCGTCGGTGATGCGCTCGATACCATTCTGGATCGCCTCGATTGCGAGTTCGTTGAGTATCCCGAATACGCGAGCTGTGATGCCGTCACCGAGGCGAGAAAGGTGCCGTAGGCTTTGGCTTGACAAAGAGGATGGCAGCCTGAGCGGCAGGCTGCGCAGGATCGCCGTTACAAGTTCCTGGAACTCCTCATCTGCCTTCCATCTGGGCAGCACAAACTGATCCAGACGTCGGGCCAGTTGTGTGTCGCCGGCAATCGCATCACGCGCTTCCGATACGCCAAGGCAGACAAGCGACGCTTTGATCTCGTTGCTCAGATATCGCAGAAGCTGGAGGATCACCCGCTGTTCCCTCGGCGTGCCGGCGAGGAGGTTATGCACCTCGTCAAACACCAGAACACGCACATTGTTGCTTTTCAGCAAGAGGACGGTTCGGATCTCGAGTTTCTCATTCACGACGGCGAAGACGGTATCCGGCAAGAAGCGATCGGGCCGCTGTTCTCAGAGGAAGCATCGGATGGCGGAAATCGTTTCATGTCAGGCTCCTCGCTGACGCGGTTGTGGCCTCCGGAAGTGGGAAGGCCGCCGTTGCTGGCTGGGTGAAGGTCTTGGTCAGGCGTCCTTGCGCCGCAACACAAGTGCGGCGATGGCGATCCAGATGCCGGTGCGCAGGATCATCGCGCCCAGGGTGCGCACCTCCCATGCACCGCTGGAGCCGACATGCCATAGGAAGGCAGCAAGCACAGCCGCCGTCGTCACGGCGATGCCGAGCGACAGCATCGGCGCCCAACCCGCGTCGCGCCACAGGCCGATCCCAGCCAAAACATAGGCAAATCCCGCACCGAAGTTGAACCACAGCACGAACGGCACCACCGCACCCATGTCGGCACCACCGAAAAGCGCACGGCCGCCCGAGAGGACGGTCGCCAGTCCAAACACCGCCGCCACACCGGCGGCGATGGAAACAGACAGGGGTCTTGCGGTCATGGCATCCTCCAGGGACAGGCATCAGCGTGTCGGTTGCGGCGCAGCCTCGTCATGGGTCATTGTAGCGATCATGCTTCCTGCCCCGCGGCGATCCGTTTAAGCGGGGAGAATGTTGGGGAGTCATCCCGAAACAGCCGGACCGTTTGCAGATTGCGAGTCCGAGGCTCTAAGCTAGTCCGAGCATGCGCCGAAGCACATCCGTTCCGAACCAGAAATGTTGGGCAAGAGCTGCCACGACATGGAGCAGGATGAGGGGGATCAGCACCAGCCGCGCGGCTGAATGGACGGTGGTCATCGCCTCCAAACCAAAAAACCAGGCCGCCATGCCGGAAAGCGCCATGGCGATCAGAAGGATGTAGAAAAGCCAGTGCGTGCCGGTCGCGAGGGCCTTGAGAACCGGATGTTCGCCTTCTGGCAGCCCCGGAACGCCGCGTTGACGACGCAACACCAGCCGCCACAGGACCAGGACCAGGATCAGCACGCCGGCAATGGCATGGGGATTGATCGTCGGCTCGTTGGGCAGCGAGCCTTCCATTCGCGCGTCCCATGCCTGGACGATGCCGTCATGCATGAGGATCTGGAAGAAAACGAGGGCCGCAATGGTCCAGTGCAGGACGATCTGGGCTTTGGAATAGGATGCCGGTTGCATCTTGATTACACCTTTTCAAGGTCGCTTGGGTTCTCAAAATCGGTCAGTGCCGTGCGCCGTTGCGGCTGTCGACGGAACCGAACCAGAGGCGATGGAAATGCTCAGCGGTCTTGCGGTCATGGCGTCCTCCCGGGGTCAGGCGTCGGCCAGCCTGCCATCGCGCAGGTGGATCAGGCGGTCGAAGCGGTCAAAAATCTTCTCGTCATGGGTGACGGTGACGATGCAGGCCTCCTGCTCGAGTGCGAGCTTGCGCAAAAGGTCCATCACCAACCCCGCCCGCGCGCCGTCCAGCGCGGCGGTCGGTTCGTCGGCCAGAATGATGCGGGGGCTATTGGCCAGGGCGCGGGCAATCGCCACCCGCTGTGCCTCGCCGCCCGAAAGCAGCGCCGGCTTGGCCGCAGCTCGGCGACCGACTTCGAGATAGTCGAGCAGCTCCCGCGCCCGCGCCCGACCCTTCTCAACCGACCAGCCGGCAAGGTCGAGGACCACAGCGACGTTCTCCTCCGCCGTCAGGAAGGGCAGCAGATTGTGGGTCTGGAAGATGAAGCCGATCTTGTCGAGCCTGAGCCGCCGTAGGTCGCGGCGCAGCCATTGCCCGTCGAACACCGGCTCGCCATCCAGCACCACCCGCCCCGCCGACGGGGCAAGGATGCAGCCGATGATGTTGAGCAGCGTCGTCTTGCCCGAGCCCGAGGGGCCGAGTAGTGCTATCACTTCGCCCGCCCGGACCTGAAGGTCCACGTCGCGCAGCGCATCGACACGGGTCTCGCCCTCGCCGAAATGCTTGGCCACGCCCGATACTTCGATGAGCAGATCGCCGAGCGCCATGTCAGCTTCCCAGCGCGGTGGCCGGATCGACCTTCATCGCTGCCCGCACACCCAGCGCGGAAGATAGCAGGCAGACCGCGACGATGATGCCGGCAAGAACCATAGCGTTGAACGGCTCCAGCACCACGCGGCGGGGAAAGTAGTCCTTCACTGTCAGGATCAGCATCAGGCCGATCCCCCAGCCCGAGGCGCCAAGGATCAGCGCCTGCTGCACGATCAGCCCGATGATGGCGCGGTCGGGGGCGCCGATCAGCTTCAGCGTGGCGATCTGCTTCAGCTTCTCCATGGTCATCGTATAGATGATGAGCGCGATCACCACGGCGCTGACGGAAAGCAGGATACCCAGGAAGAGGCCGATCTGGCGGCGTGCCAGATCCACCACCGAGGACAGAAGGATTTCCTCCTGCTCGGCCTGGGTCAGGGCTGCCAGATGCTTCCACTGGCGCACCGTTGCGGCGAGCAGATCGACGTCGGCGCCGGGCGCCATGCGGGCAATGACGGCGGCGACGGATGCGGACTTGACCGAAACGGCCCCACGCGCGGCCTGTACCCGCTGGGCGGCCGGGTCGAGTTCGGTCTGGAGCGCCATCGCGTCGGAAAGCGTCACATAGACCGCCGGATCACCGCCTGCGTTCATCGCCCCCTCGACCAGCCCGACCACGGTGAAGCGGTTGCGCCCGAGCCGGATCGTCTCGCCGGGCAGGAGGCCGGTCTTGCGGTCGGCGACAAGTTCGAAATGGCTGGCGCCGATGCTGCGCCCTTCGGCGATTGCCCGCGGCCCGCCGGGGCGGCCGGGCTCGTAGCCGATGACGTAAAGCCGCAAGGTTTGCCCGGTATGGGCAGCCTCGACGTTCTGGTAGTTGACAGCCCCGGCTTCGGCTACGCCGGGCATCCGCACCACCGCATCGCGGGTGGTCAGCGGGATGTTCGAGGCTTCGGCGAATGGCCCCTTGGTGCCAGCCTCCACCACCCAGACATCGGCCGCCGGCGCCTTCACCACCGCCAGCGCGTCCGAGACGAGGCCGTTGTAGATGCCGATCATCGCCAGGACGACCGTCATCAGCAGCCCCAGCCCGAAGCAGGTGAGGACGAAGCGGAACAGTCCGTGGCGGATGTCCTTGAGCGCAAGGTTCATGGCGCAGTCCTGATCCGCGCCCGCCGTCCCTCGGTTGCGCCCTGCGGCACCTGGGCGACGATCTCGGCCCCTTCGGGCAGGCCGCTCGTGACCTCGACCCTGCCGCGATCGTCGCGCGCGCCGAATGTCAGTTCCACCCGCTCGAGGCGTCCGTCCCTTACCGTCCAGACCGTGCCGCGATGGCCATTGAAGCCGGTGATCGCCACCTCCGACACCATCAGCGCGGTTGCGCGGGTGCCGGTGGTGATGTGCACTTCGGCCTGTTCACCGAGAAACATCTCGGTTGGGCAGTCGGCGCAGGTCAGCCAGACGCGACGCTCCTCGTTCACCCGGTCGCTTTCAAGGCCGATGCGGGCGATGGCGCCATTGAACGCGGCCGATGGCTGCGATCGCAGCCGGATCGTGCCTGGTTGGCCAAGCGCAAGCTGCCCGGCGCGTTCCTCGTCAACATAGGCCTGAATCCAGATGGTAGTCGGATCGATCAGGGTGAAGATCGGATCGCCGGCCTTCACCACCGTGCCAGCCTCGGCATGGCGGGCGACGATCAGCGCATCATAGGGTGCGGTTAGGCGGTGGTGGCTGAGAAGGGTTTGCTCCTGCTGCAAGGCTGCGGCGGCGTCCAGGCCCTGAGCTCGGATCACCGCGTGATCGGCCTCGGCAACTGCCAGGTCGGCGCGCGACACGTCCTCGTCACGCTGCGCTTCCTCGGCGCGCTGGACCGAGGCGATATCGCGCTGCGCCAGTCCCTGCTGGCGACGGTTCGCCGCCTCGCGCTGCGCCAGCATGGCACGGGCGCGCGCGACCGCTGCATCGGCCTTGGCAAGATTGGCGTCATTGGCCGCCACTGTGGCGCGGGCACGAGCAACGCGCGCTTCCTGCTCCGCAGAGTGAAGGACGGCCAGTTCCTGTCCCCGGACCACGCTGTCCCCGGCATCGGCGGCAAGCGAGGTGAGCGCGGCGCCTACCTCGAAGCCGACGCGGCTGAGAACCCGCGCTTCGACGGTGCCAAGGCCATAGATGCGCAGAGCCACATCGTGTTCTGGCCGCACCACGGTGACAGCGAGCGGTCGTTCCGTCAGAAACAGGACACCCGCGCCCAGAACCAGAACCGCAGCCACCGCACCGTAAAGCCACCGACGCCGCATGGCCTAATCCCCCTTCACGGCCAGAAGCCGGAGTTGCACCTCAAGAAGCCGCGCTCCCTCCTCGATCAGGGAGAAGTCGCGCGCGCCAAGCGACCAGCGGATTGCCATCCCCTGCACCAGCGAGGTCAGCAGCACGGCGGCGTCGGCGGGAGCCACATCCCGGCGCAAACAGCCGGCATCCTGCCCGCGTGTCACCTCGGTCACGATAAGCGCCTGAAATTTCATAAGCAGGCCCCGGAAGGCGGCGCGCAGGTCCTCGTTGCCGACATTCAGCTCGCGCGAGAACAGCAGCATGGGCAGCGCGGGCTTGACCATGATCTGACCCAGTTGGGCAGCTACCAGCGCCTCGAGCCCCCCAACCGGCTCATCGGCCAGGGCCAAGGCATTTCCCCAGGCGGTCGTAAGCTCCCCGGTCACATGGTCCGCCACGGCAAGCCACATCGCAGCCTTGGTTGGGAAATGTCGGAACAACGCAGCCTGGCTCACGCCGATCGTTGACGCTACGGCCCCGGTCGTCACCCGATCCGGTCCAATCCTGTCCGCCAGATCGAGAACGGTAGTGACGATCTCGGCCTTGCGAAGCTCCGCCGGCTTGCGCATGGGGTTCTCAAAAATTAGTTAGTAATCAGTCACAAACTTTTATGTCGATCCGTAATGCGTGTCAATCACTAGGCGTTCGGTGAATTTCGTTGATCGCAGGTGTCCCCTGGTCGATTCATCGACTCACATGCACGTGCGGCGACTATGGCAACCTTCGCGTTCGCTGCATGGGGAGGCGGGCATCCTATAGGGCGGTCAGGGTAATCGCATTTGGATTCTGAACGGGCGGCGTCCCCCATCCAAGCAGCGTCGCGGTTTTGACGGAGAGTTGTTCCCCGTCCGAATCAGGTTTGTTCCGACCTATCGACAAGCGCGGGTGCGAAGACACCTCAACACATATCCGGTCGCTCGACAACGCCGTGTTTCCTCTGAAATGCGATAGCCTTGATAAAGCGGTGCTGAACGCTTGACCCAGATCAGGGCAGCGGCTCCAATATGCTGCTCTGGCTGCTGGAGTTCCAACAGGAAGGATCGAATGATGAAGGGCTTTGTAGACGACATCGAAGCGTTGACCGAGGAGAACACCGACTTTCGACGGGTGCTCTATACCGGCACGAAGTTGCAGCTTGTCCTGATGGCGCTCCGGCCGGGTGAGGAAATCGGTGAGGAAGTGCATGAGGACCGGGACCAGTTCTTCCGTGTCGAAAAGGGGAAGGGTGAAATCGACATCGACGGCGTGACCACCAGGATCAAGTCCGACATGGCGATGATCGTCCCCGCCGGTGCTCGTCACAATGTCAGGAACACAGGCGAGAAAGCGCTACGTCTCTATACGGTTTATGCCCCGCCAGAGCATGTGGATGGCACCGTCCATGCTACGAAGGCCGACGCTGACGCATCGGACGAGCACTTTGACGGCAAGACGACGGAGTAGACATTTCAGCTGGTCGACGAGGCGATGGGGGGCAAAGCTCTTGCGGGATGGCGTCCGACAAATGCCATCTTACGCGCCTGAAACGTCACCTTCAGACCTTCCCGATCGGCAGCGCTCCATTCGTCTTGTAGGTCCGCATGGCGATGCTTGTCCGGATGTCGCTGATCGTCGGAATCGCCAGGAGTTTCCGCAGGACCCCGGCCTCATAGGTCGCGACATCGGGAACGACGACCTCGAGCAGGAAATCGGCATCGCCGGATACCAGGTGGCATGCGACGACTTCAGGCATAGCGAGCACTGTTTCGAGGAAAGCGTCCGCGTTTTCCTTCGAATGGCGTGCGACGCGCACGCCGGCAAAGACGGTAAGACTGAACCCTGCCGATGCGCGGTCGATGACTGCCCGATACCCCTGAATGACGCCCTCCTCCTCCAGCAGGCGAACCCTTCTCGAACAGGGCGACGGAGACAGGCCGATCCTTTCCGCAAGCGTGATGTTGGGCAGGCGGCCGTCGGACTGGAGCTCCCGCAGGATCTTCATGTCCATCGCACCAAGCGGCGTTTTGGCAGGATTGCTCATTTTGGGCTCCAGATCATCTCACATAGATAATTTTCAGGCGAAAGTACTGGCATCTTTAACAGGATTCGTCCTGCGAAATGGTCAGAATAAGCGGCATGGCGTTTACGGAGGCACACCATGCGCGAGACACGACAGAATGGCTTTTCCACGCGGGCGATCCACGAAGGTTACAACCCGCTCGACTACCACGGCGCGCTGAACCCGCCGGTGTTCCTGACCTCGACCTACGCCTTCGATCGGACGGAAACGGGCGCGAACCGCTTTGCGGGCGAACAGGAGGGGTACATCTACAGCCGCGTCGGCAACCCGACGGTTTCCGTTCTTGAGAGCAGGCTCGCCTCGCTGGAGAGCGGTGAAGCGGCGCTTGCGACCTCGTCGGGCATGGGCGCGATCACCGCGGTCCTTTGGACGCTGCTCAATGCGGGCGACGAGGTTGTTGCGGACAAGACGCTTTATGGATGCACCTTCGGCCTTCTGCACCACCACATGAAGCGTTTCGGTGTGTCGACCCGTTTCGTCGATCTTACGGATCCCGCAACTCTCGACCAGGCGCTGAGCCCGGCGACGCGTATCGTGATCACCGAGACGCCATCAAATCCGAACATGCGGCTGGTCGACATCGCGGCGATTGCCGAGCGGTGCCGGAAAGCCGGCGTCCATCTCGTGATCGACAACACCTATTGTACGCCCTACCTCCAGCGTCCGCTGGAACTCGGAGCAGATATCGTCGTGCATTCGGCGACCAAGTATCTCGGCGGGCATGGCGACCTCCTCGCGGGCGCGGTGATCGCCGGCAAGGAACTGATCGACCAGTTCCGATATGTCGGCATCAAGGAACTGAACGGCGCCTGCATGTCGGCCTTCGACGCCTCGCTCGTGCTGCGCGGCCTGAAAACCCTGACGCTGCGCATGGACCGGCACTGCGAGACGGCCGAGATGCTGGCGCGGGATCTCGAAGGCCATCCGGCGGTCGCCGAGGTCTATTATCCCGGCCTGAGGAGCCATCCCCAGCATCTCCTCGCAAAAAAGCAGATGCGGAAGATGGGCGGGATGATCGCCCTCGAACTCAAGGGCGGACTGGATGCCGGCCGCAAATTCATGGACGGTGTAACGCTGGCGACGAGAGCGGTAAGCCTCGGTGATGCCGAAACGCTGATCCAGCACCCGGCGAGCATGACCCATGCGACCTACACGCCGGAAGAACGCCTTGAACATGGGTTCACCGATGGACTCATCCGGCTATCCGTTGGCCTTGAAGATTACGACGATCTGAAAGCCGATCTGCTCGGAGCCCTCGACCGGCTCTAGAAATGGGTTGTGCTTATTGGTGAGCCGCTTCACCTTCCGCTATCCGGCGAATGCCCATGGTCAGCCCCTCGCGCGAGATCTCGCCCATGTGCACGGATTGCAGCGTGCCGTCGCGGCCGATGAAGAACGTCGCCGGCAGGCCGGGAACCTCGTAGTGACGCCCGAATTCTCCGAGGGCGTCGAGTACCACATGATCGAGATCGAGGTTTTCGGCCTCCAGAAAGCCCCGGATGACATCCACGCCTTCGCCCTGGTTGACGAAGACCAGCCGCGCCTCGTCGGTGTTCGCGGCGACGTCCGCCATCATCGGCATCTCGCGCCGACAGGGCGGGCACCACGTGGCCCAGAGATTGATGACGACCGGCTCGCCTTCGAGCGCGGCTGGCTGGAATGGTTCGCCGGCGAGCGTGCGAAACGCGTCCCCCGAAGGTAGCGGGGTGGCAGGCGCGCCCGCCGTGAGTTGCAGGATGAAGAAGGCGACATAGGCGGAAGCCGCCGCTGGCAGTCCCGCCCATAATGCAAGGCGCAGTTCGCGCCGAAAGCGGATGAGCGTATAGGCGAGCGCCAGCACGATGCCCGCTTCGATCATGAAGCCGCCCTGCCAGAGGTAGAGGGCGCGCAGCGGCTCGGCGAGAAAATTTTCGCCGTGCTTTATGACATGCCCTGCGCGTGCGCCGACGATGAAGGCGACCGTCACGCCCCAGGCCCAGGACGAGAAACGGCGGTCCACCTTCCGGGCGAGTATCTCGCTCAGGAACAGGAACGCAGCGATCGCCAGGATGGCGGCGAAGCGGTCGGGCGCGAAAACGAAGGGTCCGATGGCGACGGCGTTCATGTCAGCGCCGCCTCGCCAGTTCGAGCGACGCTTGCAGCGTCTCCACCGTCGCGTCGCCGATCAGGCGGGAACCGCTCACTTCCTTCGAGTTGCCGTCGAAGAAGATCATGGTCGGCGGGCCGACGACGGCCAGATCCCGCATCATCTCCTGATTGGCCGGGTCAAGCGCCGTTAAATCGACCTTGACGCGCTGGAACCCGTCAAGGCCGGCAATGACATCGGCGTTCGGGAACACATCGCGTTCGATCGTCTTGCAGATGACGCACCAGTCGGCGGTGAAGTAGACGAATGTCGGGCGTTCGTCCGCGGAGGTGATTGCGTTCATGAGGTCCGGCATCGAGCCGGCTTCGACGAATGTGGTTCGAGCTTCGGCGGCCTGTGGTTGCGAGCCGCCCGTGCCGGCGCCGAGATGGGCAAGCGGCCGCAACGGATCGCTGCCGCCGGATGCCGCGCCTATGGCGAGAATCACGCCGGCGAGGGAGAGCGCAAAGCCGGCTGCCTTGCGAAACCGCGGTCCGGCGTCTGCATCTGCCGTCAACCGGTCGGCGACGCCGATGAAGACGGCGGCCGTCAGCAACAGCATCGCCCAAAGTGCCAGTGTGGCGGGCGGCGGGAGGATTCGCCCGGTCATCCAGATGGCGGCGCCGAGAAAGACGAAGCCGAAGACATATTTGACCTGCACCATCCACGCGCCGGCGCGCGGCAGGGCCCGGCTGCCGATAGTTCCGAAGGCGATCAGCGGGATTCCCTGTCCAAGGCCGAGCGCGAAGAGTGCGGCCGCACCCAGAAAGGCGTCGCCGGTCTGGGCGATGTAGAGGAGAGCGGCGGCAAGCGGAGCGGTGACGCACGGACCCACGATCAACGCCGAGAGAAAGCCCATGCCGGTGGCCCCAACCACTGAACCCCGCCTGCCGGCCGTTACGCCCGCCATCCGGTTGACCCAGGCGCTGGGCAGTTGCAACTCGAACAGGCCGAACATCGAGGCCGCGAGCACGACGAACAGGACCCCGACCGCGCTGATCGCATAGGGCGATTGCAGCACCATTTGAAGGTCCTGGCCCGACCAGGCTGCGAATATGCCGAGGAGCCCGAAAGCGCCGGCCATCGCCAGCACATAGGCCGAAGACAGGACGAAGCTGCGCCTTGCCGTTAACGCCTCGCCCTCGCGTGCCAATGTCGCGCTGAGGATCGGGTACATCGGCAGGACGCAAGGCGTGAAGGCGAGCATCAGGCCGAAGGCGAGGAAGCTTGCAATCACCCAAACCGCGCCGCCGCTGGCCAGCAGCGAGCCGATCATGCCGCCATTCTGCGTCTCGTCGGCAAGCGTGAAGCCGCTGGTTTCTGTATCCGCGGAAGAGATCGGTGTGGGGGTAGTAACGCCGAACCCGACAACAGGTTCGGACACGTGCAACGTTGCCGTGTTCAGCGTGGCTGTCATCGGCGGATAACAGATCGAATTCCTTTTGCAGCCTTGATAGGTGACGGCGACATTGTCAGGCGCGCCAGCCGTCAGACGGGCGGCCGCTTCGGAATAGTAGACTTCGGATTGTCCGAAATTGGCATCGTCTTCCACGGTGCCCGGCCCGGTATGAAACTCGACCGCTTCGCCCGTCGCGAAGTTCCTAGCCTCGATATGATCGCGGTAAAGATAGTAGCCGTCTTCGATCTGCCAGCGAAGCTCAATCGTATTGTCCGCCGCGCGCTGCGCGGAGAACCGAAAGGCCTCTTCGGCTTGCAGGAGATCGTCCTGCTGGGCGGCGGCAGAGAGCGACCAGAGGGCAAGAATTAGGCTTGCGGCAAGGCGAAGGGCGGTAAAGCGGGGCATGGCGTCTCTCGGGGGAATGCTTGCAATGTTCTGCGGCGGCGTCAGGAGGCTTCGCGCGCGTCCTTGACAACCTGCCGGAACCCGGCCTCATCGAGCGCCGAGGCGACGAGGAACTGCCCGACAAGGAAAACGGGCGTGCCGCGCAGGCCAAGACCCTCCGCCTGCGCGTTGTTGCGCTTGAGCAGGGTGACGATTTTGGAGTCGTGTCGTTTGGCGTCCGCTTCGAGCCGCGCCATGTCGAACCTGGCGCGTTCCAGTTCCTGCCGCATCCGGCCTTCCGAAATACCGGAACCATCGATACGCATCAGCGCCGAATAGGCATCCTCGTAGCGACCCTGATATTTGGCGGCGAGAGCGAGCTTCGCGCCATAGATCGAGGACTTGGCAAGGATCGGCCAGTCCTTGTAGACATGACGGATATTGCCATCCGCGGCGAGCACGGTGTTCAGCGGCTCGACCGTGCGCTTGCAGAACGGGCAGTTGTAGTCGAAGAACGACACGATCGTCAGATCGCCCTTAGGATTGCCGCCGACCGGCGCATCCGGATCGTTGAGGATCATCTCGGCGGAAAGATCGTCGGCGCGGACCCGTGTAGCGAGACCTGCGCCGATCAATGCCGTCAGGCTCAACAGCACTGTCCGTCGATCCAGCGCAACAGGCGATGGCATGCATCTCGCGGCGGGGGAAAGAACGGCGGTGGTGCGGTCGCGCCAGTCGTGCATGGCCAGACTCCAGTTGATACGTTTTGGGCGACCTCGCCTGTGGAGCTTAAGGCAGGCTTAAAGCAGCGTGGGCCGCATCGGCTTCGCTCGCGGTCACCTGGAACGTGGATCGAAATCCGCATATTGCGCCATCGCCGACGTGATACGGCGGATAGCTTCATCCACGGTCGCGCGGGGGCAGCCGAGATTGACGCGCATGAAGCCATGCCCTTCGGTCCCGAATTTCTGGCCTTTGTCGAGCCAGACGCAAGCCCTGGTCAGCATGAACCTGTTCAGTTCCTCCGCACCCATGCCCATGCCCCGGCAGTCCATCCAGGCGAGATAGAGCGAATCCGCAGGCAGCACTTTCAGCCGCGTGTCTGCCTGGTTGATCGCCGTGGCGAAATGCGCGTGATTGGCCCTGAGATAGACAAGCAGTTCCTCGAGCCATTCTTCGCCGTCGGTGTAGGCGGCCTCGGCGGCGACCATGCCGAGCACGTTGACCAGTTCGAATGAATTGCGCTCGTACTGGCGGCGCAGTTCGTCGCGCAGCCGCGCGTTCGGCACGATAGCGTTGGCGCTTTGCAGGCCGGGCAGGTTGAACGTCTTGCTCGGTGCGGTGCAGGTGATGCTGTTCTGCGCGAAGGCTTCGCCGAGCGAAGCGAAGGGGATGTGCCTCTTTGCCGGATTGAGGACCAGATCCCCGTGGATCTCGTCGGAAATCACCAGCACGTTGTGGCGCAGGCAGATCTCGCCCATGGTCCGTAATTCCTCTTCCGACCAGACATTGCCGGTCGGGTTGTGCGGATGGCTGAGGATGAACAGCCGCGTGTTCGGGCGAATCGCCGCCTCGAAGGTCTTCGCGTCGAAGCGGTAGCCGTCGCCGGTATAATCGAGCGGCGCATAGGCGAGATGGCGTCCGTTCAGCAGCACGTCGCCATGGAAATGGCCGTAGACGGGCGGCTGGATCAGGACGCTGTCGCCCGGCGCGGAGAACGCCTGCACCGCCGTCTTCAATGTCGTGATTATGCCCGAGGTCTGGACGATCCAGCCGGTGTCGATTTCCCAGCCGAAACGCCTGCCTTGCCAACCGGCGACGGCGTCGAGATAAGATTCCGTCGCGCCGCCGGGATAGCCGAACACACCATGGTCGACGGCCGCGTGCAGGGCGTCCAGCACCGCTTGCGGCGCCTTGAAGTCCATATCGGCCACCCACATCGGCAGCGGATCGGCCGCCGCCTCGTCGGGCGCGAGCAGTTTGTGGGCGCAGGCCCATTTCATCGAGTTGGAGTTCCCGCGATCGACTATTTCGTCGAAGATCGAGGCATCGCGCGCGGCACCGAAGGATGGCTTGGTCGTCGGCATGGTTGGCGGCTCCCGGATTTCACTCAGGCAGTTGGCGGACATCGGGATGCAGCAAAGGCGCATCCTTGAACCAGATCAGCACGCCCTCCGGTCCCGTCGTCGCTCTCAGCTCCTGCCCAACCGGAAGGCGGCCCCAGCTTTGCGCTTCCAGTTCCTCGCCATTCACGCTGGCGCGACCCGACAACAGGATGAACTCCAGTCCCCGTTCATTGCCGACGGTGACGGTGGCGTTCGCCCGCCAGTCCTCGATAGCGACACGCTCGGCCCCGTCGTCGAAGAGAGTGCGCGCCGTGATCGCGCCGTCGCGCAGAGGCGCGGCCAAGCCTTCACCGGGCTGGCGGACGATCTGCGTCTCATCCCCTTCCCGGAACTGCCAAAGGCGTACGAAGATGGTGCAGCCTTCCGCCGCCGCCGGTTCATGCGAGGTGCCCGGCGGGTTGCGGAAATAGCTGCCGGCAGGGTAGTCGCCATGCTCGTCCTGGAACGTCCCCTCCAGCACGAGGATCTCCTCGCCGCCGCTATGGACATGGCGCGGAAAGGCGCTGCCCGGCGCATAGCGCACGATGGAGGTAGCGCGCGCCACCTCGTCGCCAACGCGGTAGAGCATCCGCCGGTCGACGCCGGCTGCCGGGCTCGGCACCCAGTCCAGCTTGCCCGCGTGGACGATAACGGGTCGGGACAGATCGTCATGAAGGCGCATGGCGGTTCTTCTCCATGGTTAGCACCATCCGGAATTTCACGTCGCCGGATTTCATTTTCGCATAGGCTTCGGCGGCCCTTTCAAGCGGCATGGTCTCGATCATCGGGCGCACGCCGGTCAGCACGCTGAAATCCAGCGTCTTTTCATTCTCGTAAGGCGAGCCGGTGATCGAGCCGAATGCGCCACGCTCACCACTGATGAGCGGTCCCATCGCCACCGGCAGCGGGTCCTTGGCCACACCGAGCAAGACCATTCGCCCCTCCGGCGAAATGCCCGGCATCAGCGCCGCCACCGGCGCCGCATGGACCGGCGTCGACAGGATCGCCTTCGCGCCGCCGAGCGCCTTCAGGGCTTCAGCCGCGTCTTCCTGCTCGGTGTCGATATAAAGATGCGCGCCAAGCGCCAGCGCGTCCGTAGCGATGTCCGCGCCGCGGCCGATGGCAACGACGCGAAAACCCATCTTGTGCGCATATTGCACAGCCATATGACCAAGCCCGCCAATGCCGAACACGGCGACGGTGTCGCCCGCCTCCGCTCCCGATTTCTTCAATGCGTTGAAGGTGGCGATGCCGGCGCACAGGATCGGCGCGGCTTCCTCCGAGGTAAGTTCGTCGGGAATGGCGACCAGACCCGTGGCGCGGGCGATCATCATTTCCGCATAGCCGCCGTCGCAACTGGCCCCCACGATGGGCTGGTTGGGGCACAGGTGAAAGCGGCCGGCGCGACATTGCGAGCATTCCAGGCAATGCCCGCCCTTGCGGCCGACGCCAACGCGCTGGCCGATGCGCCAAATCGACGGAACATTCCGCCCGAGTGCAACGATGCGGCCGACAACTTCATGGCCTGGAACGCGTGGCGGCAGCAACGATGGATCGGCACGGTCGATGTCGCCCACGTCCGCTCCGCAGATGCCGCAGGCTTCGACCGCGATCAGGGCCTCGCCCTGACCCGGTGCCGGCACATCGCGCTCCACCAGTTCCAGCATGCCGGGCGTCGTCACCTGCATGGCCCTGTAGGTCTCGGTCATCGCGCCTGTTCTCCTGTCATACCGCCACGCCCGCCCTGTTATCGCCAAGGCGGGCGACGAGATCACCCACCGCTCGCCGCGCCGCCTCGACCGCACCGGCGAGATAACCGGGTTCGGTCGTGCTCGTCTCGCTACCGGCAAGCAGGATGCGCCCGCTCCATTCGCCACCGATCCACGGTCGCCGGTCAGGAACCGGATGTCCGCTTGCTGTCTGATCGTCGGCCGTCGCGGTCAACGGATCCTCCGCCCAGTCCTTGAACAAGGTGGCGACTGGCGACGCCGCCTTCGGGCCGAACAGTGCCGCCAGTTGTCGGATGGATGCGGCGACGATCGCGTCGCGGCCGGCGGCCTTGCGCTGCTCGGCCGCAACGCCGACGAAACCGAACAGGGCCGCAGCGCCCGAGGCAGACGTCGCATCATGGATTTCGACGAGCGGCCCAACCATGCTCTGCGCCGCACCAGAAAGGCCGGCATCGCGCCAGAAAGGGCGTTCGTAGAGCGCGAAGAATTTGGCATGCGGGGCCATCCATGTCGGGGTGTCCCGCCAGCGCCGGATCGTCTGTGCATCCAACGCCGGCGCAAACGAAATCGTCGCCTCGATCACGCGTGGCGGCAGCGCGAGGATGACACGCGGGGCGCGAAGCATTTTCGCTTCGCCGGTTGATCGGACAAAGCGCAGTTCGACGCCGTCGCCCTCAAGCGTGAGATGCGTGACGCGGGCGTCGAGAGCAATACTGTCTGAGGGTAGATCGGCCGCGAGCGCCGTAGTCAACGCGCCGGTCCCGCCCGCCATCCGCATCGACGGAGGCTCCTGCCGCATGCCAGGAAAGCGTTGTGGCGTCTCATGTGCGGTCCGTTGAAAGACAATGTCGCCATCGCTGAACTGTGGAAAGACCGGCACCCCAAGCTCGGCGACGAGAGCGGCCAGTTCCGGTTGCATGCCGGGCCAGAACCAGGATGGACCAAGGTCGAAGCCGCCCAAATCTCCGGCATCGGCCGAGAGAATACGCCCGCCAAGCCGGTCCCGCGCCTCCAGAAGCCGGAAGCTGATGCCGGCGCGATGGAGAAGGCGTGCCGCGGTCAGTCCCGCAAGCCCACCGCCAATGATAAGGATCGAGGGTCGCATCTTCTTCTTTTATCAAAAAAGCAGGGGAGACCGACCGTTCGGCCTCCCCTGGTTTGTCATGCCGCGGACAGTCCATCGACTGCATCGAAGACTCGAGCGGTGAGTGCACCGCGAAGACCATCCCAGTCCTGCATCTTGCTTTTGTCCTTCTTGTTGGTTCGATGATCGGGTTTGTCGTTCATGCCACGTCGTAGACGCGCACGTCCGGGTCGGCCGCGAGAAATGGCTTGAGACCGGTGACAACATCGTCGGTGAACAGCTTGCTTTCCAGGTAGGCCTTGGCGTTGGCCGTGCTGTCAAAGCCGTGCAGTACCTGAACGTCCTCGTCGCGGATCAGCAGCTCCTTTGATTTTGCGCCCTGCACGGTTTCCAGGAACGGAGCCTTGTACTTGTTGTAGACCCCGGCGGCGGCGGCACGATTTTCTGTGGCGATTTGAAGAGTGATTTGCAGATAAGCCATCGAAGTCATCCATTTTGCTGGCTGCGCGATGCCCTTCGACGGTACGGGATACAATTTTTATGTCATCCCGCACCGCACGGTCGCCCGGATGCCAGAGCATCACGCGGTCTTAATTGCGACTTCCCTGATTTTGACGATGGGAGATGGCTGGGGCAAATCAGATGTTCTTGGTCGCCGGCGAAGAAAAGCTTTGCGACGACGCGGCCCGCGCCGCCTCTGCCTCCTCAAACAGCCAGCTTCTGAACGCTTCCGATCGGGCGAGCGACGAGCACTCGGGGCGATAGACGACATAATAGGCGAGCGCGGCGGGAACCACGATTTCCGGAAACAGGCGGACGAGCCGTCCGGCGGCGAGATCGTCATGCGCCATGATGCTGCGCGCCAGTGCGATCCCTTGGCCATCGATGGCCGCCTGAAGCACGGCTGCGGAATTGTTGATCCGCATGCCGCGCTGGGTGGTGACGTCCGCGCCGGCATGGCGCAGCCACATGTCCCATGTCATGAATCCCGCGGAAGGCTCGACCGACAGATCGTGGATCAGCGTATGTCTTGTCAGGTCGGCAGGCGCCATAAGCGCCAGTTCCCCGCGCAGTGCCAGAGAGCAGACCGGAAAGATTTCCTCATCCATCAGCTTGTCGGCGGTGAGGCCCGGCCAGTTGCCAGCGCCGTAACGCACGCCAACGTCGATGCCATGCGCGGCATAGTCGACAAGCTTGAGACTGGTGTCGAGGCGAAGATCGGTCTGCGGATACTGTGCATGGAAACGGTCGATGCGCGGGAGCAGCCATTTGGCGGCAAAGGCCGGGCTCACCGTCACGGTCACCACCCCGCCTGTCACTGCCTCCTTCATGCGCTCCATGCCGAGCGTGAGACGATCGAAACCTGCGCGAATGTCGGGCAGCGAGCGTTCCGCGAGGTCCGTTGGAACGAGGCGCGTCTTGCCGGAGGAACCGCGATGGAACAGAGGAGCGCCAAGCCATTCCTCGAGCCCGCGCACGAGTTGCCCGACGGCGGCGGCCGTCACATTGAGTTCGTCCGCCGCACCGGAAAAACTACCGTGCCTGGCGGCCGCTTCAAAGGCGCGCAATGCGTTGAGATGGGTTGGCGCCTTCATAGTTCGATCCAATCCTGTCAAGCCGCCAGCAAGAGCGCCGTCGCATACATGCCGAGTCCGAAGATCGAGTGGCTGACGACGCTTTTCAGCCGCGCGATATTCGGCTTCGGTGTTCTCGATGCGGCCACGCCCATGCCCATGCCGGGCATCATCACGAAATACGGCAGGACGAGCAGGCAGATGGCCAGTACCATTGATGGGAGCAGGGTGGGATGCGCCAGCCATTCGGAGCCCCACAGTCCGACCAGAAGAATACCGTAGCCGATTCCGATTATGTAGTGCGCGCCCCAGCCGATAGCACTTTCACCGGGAACGGGAGCAGCGACAGACATGCTCTTCTGAACAAACTGGCCTTTGGGCATGTTTCCGATCCATCGGCCGACCATCGCCCAGTTCGTTGCCGGAACGCGGAAAAGCCGCTGGAGCAGAAGAGCCCACAGGTCCAGCGCCACCGTGCCGCCGAAGCCTATGGCCGAAGCCTTCAAGACGATTTCGACCATGGTGGGCATGAAGACGTCCTTCCATTCCCGATCTGCCTCTCGGCAGCGAAGCAGGCCACTAGCCGGCAACCTTGTTGCGCCCGGCGGTCGCTGTCGCCGCCAGCGCCGCGACCGCGAAGGCCAGCGGCACGAAGGACAGCCAGAGCACCATGTCCCATCCGTAGGCGGAGAGAAGACCACCGGACAAGAACGAGCCGACGGCCATCGTGCCGAACACAATGAAGTCGTTGAACGACTGCACGCGGGCCTTCTCTTCCGGGCGATGCGTTTCCAGCACCATCGCGGACGCGCCGACGAAGCCGAAATTCCAGCCGATGCCGAGCAGGATGAGGGTTCCCCAGAAATGCGCCACGTCGACGCCCAACAGGCCCACCGCCGCCGACGCGCCGGTGAGCGCCAGACCGACCATGACCACGGAAGTCGCGCCGAAGCGCTCGATCAGCCGCCCGGTGAAGAAGCTCGGCGCATACATGGCGATGACATGCCATTGCAGGCCGTCATTGGCGGCTTCCTGTGGCAGGCCGCACATCTGCATGGCCAGCGGCGCCGAGGTCATCAGAAAATTCATCAGCAGATAGGAGACGACGCCGCAGATGACGGCGATGATGAAGCGTGGCTGGCGGGCGATGACGCCGAGCGGCCGCCCGTCGGCGATCTCTGCAGCCGTCGGTTTGGGCAGACGCACGCCAAGCAGGATCAGCGCCGAGAGCGCCGCGACCGCCGCCTGCGCCAGGAACGTTGCCACGAACATCGGTGGCATCCACAGATACATGGTGTAGGTGACGAGCTGCGGGCCTATCACACCGGCGAACACGCCACCCGCCATGACGAAAGACAAAGCGCGCGGTCGCTTTTCCGGCGCAACGCAATCGGCCGCCGCAAAGCGGAAGGACAGAACGACGGCGGCATAGGCCCCACCGAAGAAGGTCGCGGCGCAGAACAGCCAGAACGAGCCGATCATAACGGCGAGCGCGGCCAGAAGTCCGGCGAGCACCCCGCCACCCGTCCCGGCCAGAAAGGCGGCGCGGCGGCCATAGCGCTGGGCGATCGCCCCGGCCGGCAGGGTGCAAGCCGCCATGCCGACGACGAAGATGGAAATCGGCAGTGTCGCAAGGGCCGGGCTCGGCGCAAGCATGTGCCCGACGATCGCGCCGGTGGCGTAGACGACGACCGAATTGGCGCCGGCAAGGGCCTGGGCGATGGTCAGCCTGGCGACATTGCTGCGCCCGTGGAGATATTGCGCGATTTCAGATGGTTCGAGCGCGGTGCTCTCGGCAAGTTGCGACATGAGGTTTCGACCGTGGAAAAATTGTTAGGCGCCTGCGGCGTGGGAACGGATCAAGAAAATGTGTCGGAGAGGGCGGAGGCTTGCATCAGGCTTGTTCGGAGGCTTCGACAGCAAGCCCCGCTGCTTTCCATTCCGGAAACCCGTCCTCCAGCCGCAGCGCGCTGAAACCTTTTGCCCGCAGCGCCGCAACGGCCTCCACCGCGTAGACGCAGTAAGGCCCGCGACAGTAGGCGACGATCTCGGCATCCCTGGGCAATTCGTCGAGGCGCCTTTCCAGTTCCGAAAACGGGATGTTGCGGGCACCGGGAAGATGTCCCTGCGCGAACTCATCCCTGGAGCGCACGTCGAGCACTGTCACGAGGCCGGCGCCAAGCCGTTCCGCCAGCGCCTCGCGGGAGACTGCTTCCATCGTGTCGCGTGAGTGGAAATAGTCGTCAAGCACCCGGTTCACCTCGGCGATATTCCGTTCACCCACCCGGCCGAGAGCGCTGAGCAGTGTCACGACTTCTGCGTCGCCGGCGAGACTGTAGAACACATGCTTGCCCCGGCGCTCGGTCTCGACCAGCCGCGCCCGGCGCAGAATCTGCAAATGGCGTGATGTGTTCGCGAACGACAGCCCGGACTGCGCGGCCAGTTCTTCGACGGAACGCTGTCCCTGAGCCAGCGATTCCAGCAGTTCCAGCCGGTTCGGATGCCCGAGCGCTTGAGCGATCTCGGCCAGGCTCTCGAAAATGACCTGCTTCGGCCGGGGGCTTGACATCTGCGGCTCCATAGTTATGTCATTCAGCGGAATGATTGAATGAATGTTATCAGTTCGACTCGGATGCGGCAACCCCGGAAACGCGGCCCACCCTGCTTTCCGGGCGAACGCGTACGACGCGGAGGTAGGTATGCGAAAACACTCGAAGGTTCTCATCATCGGCGCTGGCCCCGCAGGCTATACGGCCGCGATCTACGCCGCTCGCGCCATGCTGGAGCCGCGCCTTGTCGCGGGGCTCCAGCCCGGCGGCCAACTCACCATCACCACCGATGTCGAGAATTATCCCGGCTTCGCCGATCCCATCCAGGGGCCGGAACTGATGGACCGCATGGCGCGTCAGGCCGAAGCCATGGGCACGGTGATCGATCCCGACATCATCGTCTCGGCCGATCTCGGCGAGCGCCCGTTCCGCCTCACCGGCGACAGCGGCATCGTCTACACCTGCGATGCGCTCATCATCGCCACTGGCGCACAGGCAAAATGGCTCGGCCTGCCTTCCGAGGACCGCTACAAGGGTTATGGCGTCTCGGCCTGCGCCACCTGTGATGGTCCCTTCTATCGCGGCAAGAAGGTCGCGGTCGTCGGCGGCGGCAACACGGCCGTCGAGGAAGCGCTGTTCCTGACCAATTTCGCCGAAGAGGTGACGCTGATCCACCGGCGCGACATCCTGCGCGCCGAGCAGGTCCTCCAGCGCCGGCTTCTCGACCACCCCAGGCTTCGCTTCCGCTGGAACAGCGAGGTCGTCGAAGTCTCGGGCGATGGCGTTCCGGCCGGCGTCACCGGACTCACCATTCGAAACCGGGAAACGGGCGCTACCGAGTGGCTGGGCGTCCACGGTCTGTTCGTCGCCATCGGCCATTCGCCGGCGACCGAATTGTTCGAGGGGCAGCTTCCGATGAAGCAGGGTGGCTATCTGCGCACCGTTCCCGGCAGCACCAGAACCGGCATCGACGGCGTGTTCGCCGCCGGCGACGTCACCGACGACGTGTTCCGGCAGGCTGTCACGGCAGCCGGACAAGGTTGCATGGCGGCGCTGGAGGCCGAGCGCTTCCTCGCCGCCCAGGTCGCCATTCAACCCGAACTACAGGCATAAAGACAAAGACAGGAGTATCGAAATGTCCCAGATCACTGAAGTCACCGGCAAGAATTTCGACAGCGATGTGCTCAAGAGCGACGGCGTGACCGTCGTCCGCTTCTGGGCCACATGGTGCGGCCCGTGCATCCGGATGAAGCCGATCTATTCGGAGGTGGCGGAACAGCTCGGTGCTTCAGCCAAATTCACGGAAGTGGACATCGACCAGGCGCCCGAGATCGCCGGCGCCTACGGCATCCGCAGCGTTCCGACCACCGTGATCTTCAAGGATGGCGAACCGGTGGATGGAGTAATGGGTCTCATACCGAAGAGCCAGCTTGCGGAACTGGTGACCAAGCGCCTTTGAACCAGGATAGCCAGATGCATTCGAAAGCGAAGCGCCGAGCAATCGGATCTGGTGTTGCCGACCTGCGCAACGACGCCCGTCCGGTCCGCCGCCTCGTTCTCTCTTTCCTGTCGACCGTTCTCGTGGGGCTCCTTTCGGCCGTTGCGGTTCCTGCCAGCGCAAAACCCGCATGCCCGAATCTCGCACCGGTAACGGTGTCTTTGCCCGATCCGGTTTCCGGCCGCCACTACGAGATCTATATCAGTCTCCCAAGCGACTATGCGGACAATCCGGGCAAGGCCTACCCACTCCTCGTTCTGGCGGACGGCGGCCGCGCCTTCCCCAATCTGAGCTGCGACGTGCGAACGCTCTCCCTGAACGGTGCCATCGGCGAAGAGCCTGTGGTCGTCGGCCTTTCCTATGCGGCCGGCGAGGACCTGGAGGATAGCCGCCGCCGGGACTATACGCCGGTTGCACAAGGGTCGAGCAGCAGGGTCTATGGCGGCGCGGCGGCCTACCAGACCTATCTGCGCGACGTGGTTCTTCCCCATGTCGAAAGCCGCTATCGGACCGCCCCCAATCGCCGTCTGTTCTGGGGCCATTCCTATGGCGGGCTCTTGGGCGCCCATATTCTGCTGACGGAGCCTCGTCTGTTCCAGACCTATCTTCTGGGAAGTCCGTCCTTCTGGTTCGCGGACGAAGCTATCTACGATTTCGAGGATGCGTATGCAAAGCGGAACATGCGCCTGGATGCCATGGTTCTTCTTTATGTCGGAGGCCAGGAAATCTCGCGTTACGATCCCGCCCGGAAGGGGAACACGCGCGACATGGTGGCCGGCATGCAGGCGTTCGCCGCGCGCTTGCAGGGGCGCAGCTACAGCGGCCTGGAACTGCGCTCCACCATTATAGCCGGAAAGGATCATCGCAGTTCAGTCCGCCCTGGTTTCAACTGGGCTTTGAAAAAAGCGCTGCCTTCCCTTTCGGTCGTCAGACAGTAACAGCGAAGACCGGCGGCGATAGGAAGGCGTGCCGGCTCCTTCGCCACGACCCTTAAGCCTGCCTTAAGCCTCGCCTAGAACACCGGCTGCAAACTTTAGGTGGTGACGATGCGTGTGCTTATTGTCGAGGACGACGCCGTCCTGCGGGACGGATTGCGGGTGGGGCTGGGTATCGGTGGCTTCAACACTGATGCCGTCGAAACCTGCGAAGAAGCTGAGGCCGTTCTGAAAGGTCACGCATTCGACGTGCTGGTGCTCGACCTGATGCTGCCAGATGGTTCTGGCCTCGACATACTTCGTGCGATGCGCGAGCGGCGTGATACCACGCCGGTCCTGCTTCTGACCGCACGCGACCGGGTGGCGGACCGGATCGCCGGGCTGGATGCCGGTGCCGACGACTATCTCGGCAAGCCTTTCGATCTCGACGAGGTCGCCGCGCGGCTTCGTGCCCTCCTTCGCCGGGGTCCGGGCCGCCCCGGCTCGATGCTTGAGTGGCGCGGCCTCATCCTCGATCCGGCGACGCAGAAGCTCCAACAGGATGGAGAGCCCGTCCGTCTGTCACGGCGCGAATATGCGATTCTGCATGCGCTCATGGTTCATCCGGGACAGATCCTGTCGCGCAGCCGGATCGAGGAGAAGCTCTACGGCTGGCAGGAGGAAATCGAGAGCAACGCCGTCGAGGTCCATATTCATCATCTTCGCGGTAAACTCGGCCACGATATAATCGAGACCGTTCGGGGGATCGGTTATCGCCTCGGGGAGGAACCGTGATGCCTTCGATCTCGAAGCGGCTCTTCATCATCCTTGTCCTGACCACCGGCGTTGTCTGGCTGTCGGCCGTCGTCTGGATTTTCCTTTCGACACGGGCGGAGGTCGAAAGGGTTCTCGACGCAAGGCTGATGGAAGCCGGCCGCATGGTTTCCTCGCTCATCACCAGCCAGGAGATCGCCGTCGATCCGACACAAGGCGGCCCGGCCGATCTGCCTTTGCGCGCCCATAGCGCCTATGATCGCCAGCTCTCGTGCCAGATCTGGTCGTTGCAAGGCACGCTGATCGGACGGTCCGACGGAGCGCCTGACGAGAAGCTTTCCGAGCATGCCGACGGGTTTTCCGAAACGGAGATCGACGGCGAGACCTGGCGCGTCTACGCCGTCACCAACGAGGAACTGGGCGTGCGGGTTCTCGTCGGCGACAGCATATGGATTCGCGATCGTCTGGTGAACGACGTGATCCGCGGCTTGGCTTTGCCGGCGCTGCTGATCCTGCCCATTCTCGCCGTGCTCATCTGGCTCAGCGTCCGGCGTGGCCTAGAGCCGCTACGCAAGATCGCCGGCGATCTCGAAACACGTCATGCGTCGGACCTAAGCCCCATCGACGATGCGGAAACCGCGAAGGAGATCGTGCCGGTCCTGCAATCGCTGAACGGTCTCTTCGCCCGCGTCGAAGGCCTGCGCGAGCGTGAACGCAACTTCACGGCCTTCGCCGCTCACGAACTGCGAACACCTCTGGCAGGACTCAAGACGCAGGCGCAGGTGGCGCTGGCAAGTGGTGATGGGGAAATAAGGAATCAGGCGCTGCGCCAGATTGTCGTCGGCGTCGATCGCACCGGCAGGCTGGTCCGGCAGTTGCTCGACATGTCGGCGATCGAGGCGTTCGATCAGGTGGAAAAGCGCGGTGTGGCGCAGCCCGGTCCGGTGCTGCGTTCTCTGGCGGAAGAACTGGCCGACCCGGTGCGCGATGTAAGGATAGAGGTTTCGCCGGAGCTGGACGCTCTGACCGTAGAAATCGAGCCGGAACTGTTCACGCTGGCCGCCCGCAACCTGATGGAGAACGCGGTGAACCATTCGCCGGATGGCGGCGTGGTGCGCTGTCGCCTGGCCGAGGTCGCAGGAGGCATTGTCATCGAGGATGACGGGCCGGGTATTCCGGATGAAGAACTTCCCCGAATTACCGAGCGCTTCTTCCGCGGCCGCCACAAGGCCGCCATCGGCAGCGGGCTCGGGCTCGCCATCGTCGAACTGGCGCTCGGGCGAAGTGGCTGGCGGTTGCAGTTGCGCAACCGCGAAGCCGGCGGCCTGAGCGCGGTCATCGGACACGCGCATCACGCCTGAAGCGCTTGACCTTGCTCATGCGGTCAGGAGATGCCCCATGGCGGGGTCGGCGATCACGACCAGCGGGCTGCCGTCACGCACGTTGTCGGCAAGGTGAATCACATCCTGATTGATCATTCGTATGCAGCCGGATGATACCGCCCGGCCGATGGTCCAGAATTCCGGGTTGCCGTGGATGCGGTAGATCGTGTCCTGACTGCCTTCGTGGATATAGAGCGCCCGCGATCCGAGCGGATTGTTCAGCCCCGGGTCCATGCCGCCATTGGCGATGCTGATCGGTTCCAGCTCCGGCTGGCGCGCGACCATCTCGTCGGGCGGGTTCCAGCGCGGCCATTCACGCTTGTAGGCGATGTGGCGGCCACGTCCCGCCCATGAAAACCCGTCCCTGCCGACGCCGACCCCGTAGCGGACCGCGCGCCCGCCAGAGCGGACGTGGTAGAGGTAACGGTTCGGCGTATCGACAACGACAGTGCCGACCTTTTCGTCGGTGGGATAGTCGATCTCCGTCCGCCACCATTTTGGATCGACCTTGGAAACATCGACCTCGGGAATCGGAAAGCGCTCATAGGGTATGGCGTAGTACATCGGTGGTGTCTGTGGAGGCGGCGGTGCGGGAGGCGTCACCGGCGGCGCGACCTGCGCGGACTGGCGTGTAGACGTGCACCCGGCCAGCACCAGCGCTCCAGCACCAACAATGAACGCGCGCCGTCCGGGCGCAACGGGATGTGGGATTTTCGTACTCAAAAAAGTGTCCTCGTATCACTTACATGCGTCAAGGACACGAGAGTCACCTTAAGCCAACCTTAAGTGCCCGGCAGCGGAAAATCAGGAATTGTTGGTCGGATCGGGCCGCCGGGCAACGAGATCGATCAGGGCGGAAAGCCCATCGTGTCCGCTTCCTTCGCGGATCACCGTGTCGTGCTCTTCGAGGTGCAGGATGTCGAAGTCGCCGAAGGCCGCAAGAAGAAGATCGCGCGTATACATGTGGTCGCGTCGAGGCGGGCCGCCCGTGCCGAGATCGACCTGCCCGGGACGATAGCCTTGCAGGATCACTAGCCCGCCGGGCCGGACCGACCTCTTCATCCCTTCGAAGAGCCGCGTCCGCATTGCCGGATCGGCGAACTGGATGAAGATGGCCACGACATGGTCATAAGCGTCCTGCGGCCAGGACCAGCTGGAAAGATCGGCATGTTCGAGCTCGATCTCCACACCTGCTTCCCGCGCGAGCCTTTCGGCCTTTTCAAGCGCGACGGACGAGGCGTCGACGGAATGGACCCTGAGGCCGAGCCCCGCCAGAAAGACGCCGTTGCGCCCTTCGCCATCGGCGACCGCAAGCACGCTGGCTCCTTTCTCGAAGCGATGGGCCTCGCGCCTCAGGAAGGCGTTCGGCTCGCGCCCGAACAGATAGTCCTTGCCACGATAGCGTTCGTCCCAGTGCTTCGTCGTCATCCGCTCAAACCTTCAAACCCGCGAAAACGGCTGCAATCGCCGGATGAGATTGCGCCTTGTGAACGATCCCAGCGACCGGGTCAGCTCGTGCTCCCCTCCGGTCGTGGCGTCCACGACAAAGAAGGTGGGCGGGCCGCTGGCGCGAAGGTAGGTCAGAAGCTGGCGATTGTCGTCGTCCATCGCCGTCACGTCCACCTTCACCAGAGGCACGCGTTCGAGATGTCGCCGCACGCTTGGGTGAGAAAGAACCTCGCGTTCGATGCGGTGACACACGGCGCACCAGTCCGCCCTGATGTCGACGAGGGCGAAGCGATACGCCCCCGCCAGGCTCGACAAGGCGTTTCGATAGGAAGCGACGTCTTTCACCATCTCCGCCGGAGCAGCCTGCGCGGAAAGCGCCAGCAACCCGAAAGGCACGCCCAGAAGAAGCGAGCGGCGCGTCAATCGTGTGCTTGTACCTGCATCCGCGGAATATGGAGCAAAGGCCTCATCTCTCATGTCTGGTTTCATCGCTGAATCCTCATCGTCCACATTGGGAAATCGCGCCGGCTGTCTAAAGCCGTCCGAACAGGTCCTCGAGCGCGGAGCCGCGCGGAACCCCGCTTTGAAAGGACAGTTTTCCATCCTTACCTCGCGCGACGAGTCCCGGCGTCCCGCCAAATCCAAGCTGCCGCATCAGCTCGACATTGCTGTCGAGCAGGGTCTTGCTCTCCTCGGAAATCGTTTCGAGTGGCTCGATCCCGCCTCCAGCATGTTGGTCTCGTTAAAGGCGAGAGCTGCTTCTGGATTGTCAGCTTCGAGGATTGCCGCCGCTTTCGCGGCCGAATCGGCCCGGATCACGCCGACCATGATGTGGCGCAACTGCAAATTCCCGGCTTCGACCCATGGCCGCGCCGAGGTCCACAATTCGTTGCAGAAAGGGCAGTTGGCGTCGGTGAAGACGTAGACGATGCGCTCGGCGTCAGGATCGCCGTCCGCGACCCAGCCGGCGGCTTGGAGGGATTCCCATGCGTCCTGTTCGAGAGGCTCGCTCACGACCTGCCGCAGTTCTTCCTCCACAACGGAATTGCCCTGCGTGTCGATCAGCGTCCCGATCAGCGCATAATCGGAATCGGGCATGATGTAGACGGCTACCGCCTGCGTTCCCGCGCTGGCCGCAAAGGCGCTCAGGCCACCCGGAACATCCAATGGGCCGTGAATCCTGAGACCCAGGCGCTCGAGACTTAGCAGGACGGGCAGGTCCGAGCCGTCCGGGGAAATGGAGGAAGGAGAATTATTGTCGCTACACCCGGCGAGTGCGGCGGGGATGACGACGGCGAGCAGGAGTTTTCTCATATCTGTATGTTCGGCAAGCCTGCATTGTGTTTCCGGACTTTCGCCGACCGCTCGCCGTCCAGCCTTAAGGCAGGCTTAACGCTCCGCTGAAACTCAGCATTCTCGTCGCAGGCGAGGTCAAACTTCGCCTACGCCATCGCGACGAGCAGCAGGATAGAGGCGATCAGGATCACGCCCCAGGTGCCAAGCACGCCAAAACCGCGAAGCGGCTTGTGCAGCCGGGACTGCGAGGACGAGGCCATGCCGATGGGGTGGGCGATACGGGCGAGCAAAAGAACTGCTCCAAGTGCGTGGATCCCCCAGCCCGGCACCCCGGCAAGTTCGTTGAAGGCGATCAGAATCAATGCCAGCGGAACATATTCCGCAAAATTCGCATGGCCGCGTATGCGCAGCATCAGCGCGGGTTCCCCACCGTCGCCGATGCCGACGCGGTAGAGCCCACGGGCTTTGACCACCCAGATCGAAAGAACCAGAAAGAGCAAGCCGAGGAATGCGGCGTAGTGGGCTGTGATTTGCGGAAAGGTCATAAGGAAATCCCGGTCGGAATAAGGAACCATTGCCGGACCATCGGTCTCTCGCCGCGCGTGGATTGGACCTGTCCGCGCGGCGCGGCGCTGTGTTGTCAGGCTGCTTTCACCGCGCGTCGGGCGGAACCAAGCGCCAGGATCGCGAACACCGCCGATCCCGCGATGGCGCCCGGCACGAGCGCCAGGAGAACGGCGAAGAGGTAGTCGACCGGCGCGCTGAAGGCGCCAGGCCCGGTCAGCGTCCAGACGGGCACGAGGAAGGTAAAGATTGCTGTCGTTGCAAGTCCCGTCACGAGCGCGATCGTCAGTGGCCGCTTCGCCGGCCTGTCGGTCTTGCGCAACCTGACGACGCCGGTCACGATTCCGGCAAGGAGCACGAGGGCGAGGGCAAGCAGCACCCAGAGCCAGATGCCCATGCTTTCGGACAGGATGAAATAGATCGTCGCCAGATCGAAATCGCTCATTGTCGTTCCTCCCTATGCCCGACCGCGCAGCATGGCGCGATAGGCGCCAAGCAGGCCCTTTTCCTCGATCAGCCACGACACCCACAATTCCTTGAGCGGGTCGATGAAGGGGAAGGAGGGGGTCAGGTTGCCGTCATAGTCGAACTCGATCAGCATGGCCTTGCCGATGCCGGTGACCATCGGGCAGGAGGTGTAGCCATTATAGACCGCCTGTGGCGCGCGCCCCGCCGTTTCGGCGACGAGATTGTCGACGACGACCGGAACCTGCCATTTGACGCTGGCCGCGGTCTTGCCGCGCGGCACGCCGGCAATGTCGCCGACGGCGAAGACATTCGGATAGCGCGGATGGCGCAAGGTCGCCTTGTCGGCCTCGACCCAGCCATCGGCGGCAAGCGTGCCGTCCTGCCAGGGCAGAGGGCTTGCCAGCACGGCATCCGGCGCGCGCATAGGCGGGACGACGTGGATGAAGTCGTAGCCCAGCGTGACGTCGCCGCCCTCGGTGGCGTAGGTCGCCTGCTTCGCGCCGGGGTCGATCGCTTTCAGCACATGGCCGTAATTGACGGTGACGTCGCGGGCGGCGAACATCTCCTGCACCTTCTCGTTGACCGGCGGAACCGCGAAGACGGCGGGGTTGTGCGCATTGTAGATTAGCTCAACCGCGCCTCGCCGCCCTTGTCGGCGGGCCTTGTCGTCGGTGATGAAGGTGATCTTGAGCGGCGCGCCGGCGCATTTCATCTCGCCTGCCGGGCGGCCGAAGAGACCGACGCCGCCGGTTTCGATGAACCGGTCGATCGCACCAGCCGAAGCCATTGCCTGATCCGGGCCGGCATAGATGGAAGCGATGCCTTCACGGCCGATCAGGGACGCATCCATACCCTCAATCGCTTCATAGTCGAGCTTGAGCCCGGTCGCGACCATCAGGAAATCGTAGTCGATGTGCTTTCCGCCGCTCGTCACCACGGTATTGGCCTCGGGGTCGAACTCGGCGACGGCCTCTTCGATCCATTCGACGCCACGCGGCATGTAGTCGGCGTTGCGCTCGGTGACATGGGCGAGGGACCAAAGCCCCGCGCCGACCAGGGTGAAGCCCGGCTGGAAATGGTGCTCCTTCTTGGCATCGATGATTGTGATGGTGGCGTTGGGCATCGCTCGACGCAGGCGGGACGCAAGCGCCAGTCCTGCCGCGCCAGCGCCGGCTATGACCACGCGGGCTCTTGAATTCGAGGTTTGAGCCTGTGCCGCTTCCGTGCCCAGGCCGATTGTGGCAACCGCCGCCGCGCCTATCAGAAACTGCCGTCTTTCCATTTGCGTCACTCCCTGGACCTACGATGTTCGCCGTGAGGCCGATGCCTGTGCGAGTTGCTGTCTTGCCCATCCGACGATTTGCTGGGTGTTCATGGCACCCGAAACGCGCCCGATCTCATGCCCACCCGCATAGAGCAGCATGGTCGGAATACCCCTTATGCCCAGACGTCCGGCAACGCCCTGTTCGACCTCGGAATTGAGCTTGATCAGGCGCATCTCGGGTTCGAGGATGCCGGCCGCAGCTTCGAAGGCAGGCGCCATCATGCGGCAGGGGCCGCACCATGCTGCCCAGACATCAACCAGAACCGGAATGTCGGATCGGCTGGTCTGCCGTTCGAACATGGCGGCATCGGCGTCGAGCGGTTTGCCGCTGAACAACACGTTACCGCACTTGCCGCACTTGCCCGCACCGGCGGGCCTGTCGGCAGGTACACGATTGATCGTTCCGCATGCGGGACAGACAATCTGGCGGCTTTCAGACATATGATCGATACTCCGTGACCAGCATTCCTCCGGCCTGACGGCGGAGGATGCCTATTGACCATATATACGTGGCATTGTAGATACGCAATAATGAACGTTAAGACTGTTATGAATCCTGATGCCATGCGCGCCGCCGTCGATCGGGCGAGCGAACTGATGAAGGCGCTGTCGAGCCAGCATCGCCTGATGATCCTTTGCCATCTCGTCGATGCGGAAAAATCCGTCGGCCAGCTTGCCGAGTTCCTTGGCATCCGCGATTCGACGGTATCGCAGCATCTGGCGCTGTTGCGCCGCGACGGCATCATCGCTGGCCGGCGGGACGGCCAGACAATCTGGTATCGCATCGAAAGCGATATCGCGCGCGAGGTCGTGAGCGTGCTCTACGCCCACTACTGCGGTCCCGACATCTGATTATGCCACTCGGCTTTCGCAATGTTCCTCGCAACCGTCGAGCGCGTGTGGCAGAGCGCACGGCCGCCAAAGCCGGTAAAGGTCCGAACCCATGAACGAACGACGCGACCACTGGGAAACCGTCTACCGGACGAAAGGCGAAGCCGATGTAAGCTGGTTCGAAGAGACGCCGGCCCTCTCACTCGACCTCCTGCGGATCGTCGGAGCGAAGCCGTCTTCCTCCATCGTGGACATTGGCGGCGGTGCCTCGCGCCTCGTTGACGCGCTGCTGGCGCGCGGCTTCCGCGATCTGACCGTGCTCGATTTGTCGGCTAAAGCGCTGGCGGTCGCCCGGCGCCGCCTCGGCGATCGCGCAAGCGCTGTCAATTGGGTCGCAGCCGACGTGACCGAATGGGAGCCGGAACACCGCTACGACATATGGCACGACCGGGCCGCGTTCCATTTCCTGACGACGCAAGCGCAGCAGCGGGCTTATGTCGACCGGCTGGAGCGGGGCCTACGGGGTGGCGGTCATGCCATCATCGGAACCTTTGCTCTGGACGGCCCGGAAAAATGCAGCGGTCTGCCGGTGGCCCGGCACGATTCCGCAAGTCTGGCGGCACTTCTCGGCGAGGGGTTCGTCCTCGTTGATGCGCGACGCCACGATCATGTCACACCGGCGGGTGCCGTTCAGCGATTCCAGTTCAGCACCTTCAGGCGGAAGTAGCTGCGCGAAAAAATCCCGTACGCTCCTGCTCACTGCGGATTGACAGGCATTTCGTTCTCTATCTTGCCTGGCCTCTCGATCATCGTCGTCCCACCCGTCCGTCAGAACCTCCACGCGGCGCCGGCGGCGTCGGTCGGGCAAGCGACCGAGCGACGCGCGGAGATAATTACGAGATAACACTTGCAAATAAATGAAATCAAAATTATCTCACCATTACGCTTCCACCGGTTTCGAAAATGAGGATGAGGAAAATTCCATGACAGCCAAGCCCGAAGTGACCGGCTTCTACGATCAGCGCACGGGATCGATCCAGTATGTCGTCGCCGATCCCGAGACGAAGAAATGCGCCATCATCGACCCGGTGCTCGACTATGACGAGAAGTCGGCTGCGACCGCGACCACCCACGCCGACAACATTCTCAAGTTCATTGCTGACAAGGGCTATGAGGGCGAATGGATTCTGGATACCCACCCGCACGCCGACCA